>Ga0307517_10000118_pt1 | contig 117730 bp, 111 predicted proteins | sample 23_EM_MG_FD_194515 | JGI IMG/M metagenome (GOLD analysis project Ga0307517, IMG submission 194515) | Populus trichocarpa ectomycorrhiza microbial communities from riparian zone in the Pacific Northwest, United States - 23_EM | ecosystem: Host-associated > Plants > Roots > Unclassified... | reverse complement strand
TATCTATGGTCAGATTATCTGGAAACATGAAAAGAAACATGAGGAAGTCTGAGAGTGACTAGTTCTGCAGGATAAGATTAGAGGATGTGGCACTGGCAGTAGCAAGCAGGAGTAAGAGAGTGATTGTGACGTGACCTTGTGACATGTGATCTAATCTCTGGTTGCTCGAAGACTCCATTCTAACCTACCACTCCCATACTCGCTATAGGGTAGAACTTCTAACTAACTAACCGGGTACCGGTCCGGGATTTCGATCCTGGTGCCCCCTTGTACATGGATGATCAACACAGCTCATCCACAGTAATAAAAAAGGCAAGCCATCGAAAACTGATAAGAGAAGCTAGACAGTGGAGATCTGATTATAAAAAAGAGATGATTCAGGGAATCCGAATAGGTGAGGCAAAAGTAGGTGCGAAGTTTCAAGGGAGTCGGTTCAGAATTGCGTTCTCGAGACAGGCAATACTGTATTTGGCCATGTCATTGATCTTACCAAATTGGGAGAATCCCGTGATCGGGAACAACAATTTGCCAATTTCTCGACGGTTTGTCTGCAGGGGCTGTTCAAGCAGCTGTTTGAGGCAGCGCCCAATATCGTTCTTGTCACTCATTCCATTACGGTAGCCTTTGGTGCTTCATAAAGCTCATAAATTACAGAGTGGCCCACTAGGCAGGGTGGCCCACTTCCTGACCCAGAACAGTACTGTCACTCTTACAAGTTACCATGCCACGCGAACATCGTTCCTTCCTCGAGTTTTTATCAGATCATTGGGATAGAGTAACGGGAAAGTGTGTTCGTTCGAACCCCTTCGTCAATCCTTTGATAACTTATTGGTAGATATCAGCCACCATGGGATGAAAATTGGGATCTCGATGATAAATTTTTCACGCAGATGGAAGCATGGGAGAGGGAGCATCCAGAGTCGACATTCACGAAGGTCATGGAGAATGTGAACAGTGCAGTCTCAGCATCCCGACCATTCCTCGAATTTATTCCAGATTCGCCATTCCCAGCTCGTAGTGTCATTCATGGTCTAGCAAACCTGCTACAACTTGGCGCAGTGTGTATATTCATCTTTTTCTTCGTGCTCCAGGCACTTACCACTCTATATATGAAGGAAATCGCGAGTGCCAAAAAAGAAGTGTATGACTTCACGATGCAAGTGTCGACTTGGTTCTATACTGTTGAAGCAAGCTTTCAAATTGCGAAGAAGAAGAAATTTACGACTCAGGCTAGAAAGAATCTGGCTGCCATACGGTGCGTACTTTGGTGTAATCTCCGGATTCCTAGGATATTTAAGTCTGAGATAGTAATTTGATCAACGAGATTTGTAAATGGGGGTGGGCCAGATTGGTGTGTCAACTTCTTTCGACAACCTGTTCAATATTTTTGACCTGCTTTTACAGACAGACAAAAGGTGGATGTCAGTTGTGAACGGTCTCGCGATTTCAGGCGAAATAAAACTTTTCAAGGAGAAACTCACAGAAGCAAGGGAACTCTTCTCGGTGAGTCAACTATTACAAGATGGCGACCTAGTATAACATCAGTGTTTGCAGACGATGCACGATATCAACGTGGCGATGGGTGTAGACGAGATCTTGACAGAAGTCTTGACAATCAAGAGATACATGAAATGCCAATTTGTAAGATCTCAGTCAAAAGATCCCCGATCAAGCAGTATCTGACTGTCATTGTTTTTCAGGGCAGAATATTGGACCACCTCATCGAAAGGGAGCTTTCAGACGAACGGCGCCGATATTTGGAGCAAACCCTTAACCCTAGCATTGCACTCCGACAAACTGCGTATGATGATCAAGGCAAACCTCCTTGTGATGACGATACTCGCGTTGAGATTCTAGCAGACATCACGACCTGGGTCAATGACGTTTCATCTGGAAGCCGAAACTTCTTCTGGTTGACGGGAGACCCTGGTTGTGGCAAATCTGCGATCACGGCGTCAATTGCACGATATTGCAAAGGTGCAGGGACCCTGTGGGCCCAATTCTTCATCAATCGAAACAACGAGTCGACCACGAACCCGAGAGTTTATTTCCCATCCATTGCACACCAGATGGCAATGCATTCCCCCAACAAAGCTGTCGAAAAGGCTATCTATGATATCTTGAAAGCGAACCCATGTCTATTGGATGAGGTGACAATTGATCAGGCTCGCATCCTTTTCGTGCAGATTGTCCAGGTTGCTTGTGACTTGGATAGGGGAAAGCCTGTGGTGATTGTGATCGATGGACTGGATGAGACGAGTCGAAAGAGCCTGAAGGATACGGCCACGATACTTTCGAGGCTGTTCAAGGAACTGAGGCGTCCGAACGCGAAGGTGTTCATCTCCAGTCGGACGGATGACGAGATCACGAAGTCGTTTTACCGTTCCCTGCAATCCAACAAGGAACGTGTCGTGCACCTGCATTTGAACACATCCGATCCTTCATGTATGGAAGATGTGTCGAAATATCTATCAAGGCATCTGCAAAGACTTGTTGAGGAGAGGGATTTGAATTGGGAGGTGTGGCCTGGGCGGGAGCGGTTCGATAAACTGTGTCAGAGAGCAGCTGGACTGTTTATTTGGGCAGTCACGGTCATGCGGTTCTTTGAAGAACAACTCCGTTTATATGGACACGAGTGTCTGGACGGCCGTCTGGATGCAATCAGTGCGGAGGGAATGAGTGATGTGAACAAATTGTATCAGACGATCCTGGCGATCACATACACGTCGAGTCCGACATTTGTTGAGGATGGATGGGCACATGAAACATTTCGTTGGATAGTCGGATTTATCATTGGACTGAAGGAGCCGTTGCCAATTGGAGACGTTGGTGCGCTGCTTGACTTACGAAGAACATCCACTTCAAACCCAATCGACATTCTGCACTTCACGACCAATCTGCGAACGGTATTGGTGGCCGGGACAGGCGAGATCACGAGGGACACGATTCCCCGGCTCCATAAATCATTTGTGGAATTTATCACAAGCAAAAAGGCTGATGAACAATTCCGCATTTACAGTGATATCGTGGATGTGGAAATTGGGTTGAAGTGTCTGCGGTTAGTATCGAGACTAAGGAATAACGTCGGTCGGTCGAGCACGCCACCTGCTTGTGTGCGTTATGCAATTCAGAACTGGACACGACACCTACCTAACAACGGAATAGCTTCGGGGGTGGCAATCTTCGGTGATAGTCATCAATTCCATTCAAGGATTCATGGTGCAGCGTTGGGTGCTGTGTCTGTTTCCGGGGATTATCGAACACACATGTATGACCCAGCCCAAGGCTGTCCACCACCTGCACCCTTTCATTTCAGTCACAGTTCTACCATCGAAGTAGGAGATCGAGTGAACTCTGTTGCAATTTCCATGGATGGGCGATTGATTGCCTCAGGAAGCCATACCGGGGCTATCCAGCTCTGGGATAGCAAATCCCATATGCCATTTGGCGGGCCACTCCAAGGGCACTCTGCTTGGATGAACTCCGTGTCTTTCTCGCCTGATTCTCGTTGGCTCGTATCCGGGAGTGATGATAAGATGATTCGTGTGTGGGATTGCAAGACAGGACAGGCGGTAGGCGACCCACTTTTCGGACACATTGATTTTGTATGGTCTGTGTGCACGGATGGACGTTTCATTGTTTCTGGCAGCCGTGATAAAACCATCCGCATCTGGGATCTCGCTACTCGTACACAAATTGGCTGGCCAATCAACACTGGTGAGGGTGTTGACGCTGTCGCTCTCTCCAATGATGGTCGTGTTGCAGCAGAAGTGAGAAACTCCATATGCGTATGGGATGTCAATTCACACCGTCGTATTGCTGTGATGAAAGGTCACAAGTCCTTTGTGTCAGCAATCGCCTTCTCTCCCGACAACCGGCGCATTGCCTCTGGAAGTGACGATAATATTATTCGACTGTGGGACACGGAGACCTACACGCAGATTGGCGAATTCACTGGGCATACAGACGCAGTACATTCGGTTTCCTTCTCTCCTGATGGACGATTGATTGCTTCTGGAAGCTCGGACAAGACTGTCCGTATCTGGCATTGCGACGCCTGCCAACCGATTGTCTCTACATTACAAGGCCATACCGATCGCATTTCCTCTATCGCCGTCTCATCAGATGGCTATCAACTGATCTCAGGAAGTTGGGACGGGACTGTTCGCATATGGTCCAAATCGACAAGTGGTGAATGGCCACACCTTTCTCAACAAATTACTACCATATACCTCTCACAACACAATGACCCTCCTCCGCATATGAAGTCACTCGGAGGCAACCCTTCAGTCGTCTCCGCCTGTTACTCTCCTGATCGCACCCTCTATGCGGCGTCGACACTTGACGGACAAGTGTCCCTCTGGCACATCAAAGATGGCCTATTATGGGAATCAGACACACCTATTCATCCTATCCATCACCTCAGGTTATCGGCGGATCGGCTTGTCATATCGTCTCCAGATGGTTCTGTGTGGACTTGGGAATTGGTCGAGGGAAAACCCACGCAACAAACTCCAGCTACATCTGGACCACAGCTCAATACGACGAAAATCCATGATCTGAGACTTCGAGGCGGTTTACCCACAGACAATTCCGCCGTTCAGTGGATCCCTTTCAAGGTAGATGCCGGGTTATGGGCTTACCTTGATGGAGCGTTTATCCGATTTGAGGGTGTTGGTGGTGGGTCTATGACATTTATCGACTTTGGGAGGTAGGTTCACATTCGCGACTTTCAACTAGCAGCTGAGTGCTTGGTAATGGAACCTCAATAGGTGATGAAGGAGTGAATACGATCGGGATTGGTTCATCTACACCATCTAATACCCGCCAATAAATTATAATCGTCATGGTGGTTGTCACCAAATTTAAGAAAAAGAAAATCCCGTCGCCCTAGTAACGGCGCTCCAATCCAAGAGTAACCAGGCCTCGCTTCACCAAATCCATTAACGCCTCGCTTTCCCCAAGAGCATCGAGTATGTCCTCAGGACGAAATGGGCAGTCTAAAAAGCGTTTTGCGGTGACACAGAGATCGATGCAAGGACGTTTGCCAGTGGAATTGGAATGGAGATGATCTAAAAGGGACCAATTCAATTGGCCAAGAAATGTGACAGACGAAACATGAAAACGGAATCGAAGGGCGACATCTTGGACGGTCGATGCAGTGTTTATAACTCGTATAATTTCAGGGAGTGCCCACTTTTCTTTATTTATCCGTGCAGATACGGAAAGCCTCTTAAGGCGCAGGAGTGCAGAGAGCGAGAATGGGAGTTCTTTGGTGTAACCTATAAGCTTTATGTAAATTTGAGAGTGAGATACCATAGAGAACACATACAACGAAAACCCACATCAAGGTGTAACCATGTCAGAGAATTTGAGCACGCTGCCAGCAGTTCAGGAAACACAGTCCAATCGGCACCCGGCGTAAGGTCTTGCAGCTCCAGCGTTGTTAGACGAGTGACCCAACGCGTCGCCCAGCTGTGAACCTCTGGACTGAAGAGGCCGGAAATTACTAGGGTCTCTAGAGATAGCTGAGACGAAGGTGTACTCGGAATCGGTCCGTCTTTCGCTCCACAACCAGACAGCGTCAGATGCCTGACATTTTTGGCTTCGTCAAGGACGGAAAATGGAAGATGATACATAAGGAAAAGGCGAAGTTCTTGAAAAGATGATTGCTGGATGCACTTTCTAAATGCTGAGATGAAATCCTCGTTCAGGTCGATCGAATTGTGGATTGTAAGAGAGATGAGGTTGGCCATTCGTGGTATCACCAGCATGACAGCTAAGGGTATCGCCACTGGACGGAAATTGATTGAATAACCACGGATCTCCAATGTACGGGGGTATTTCAGTAAACGTAGGTTCTCGAGGATGTGATTGAAGTCCTCCGGTGCTAATGGGTTGAAGACCATGTGTTCGTAGACATACCGCTCTGCAATTCTCGAGAGCAACGGGTGGGCTTTCGAACATGCTGTGAGCGCCGAAGAGTCTTTCTGAAGATATGGTCAATCAACTCTGCTGGCAGCACCATTGTCGCAGTCAAGGCGCTCAAATGTTGCCGAATTTGCGGAGCGGAGGAATTGGTTGGGAATAGAGGTATGCGGGTTACGTCCCACTTGTAAGATGGCACAAACAGTGACAATGGCAGAACTGAACCAACACATTCCCTTATCGAACGCTCTGGTCGCTGGTCTCGGTCTTCTTCAGCCACGCTCACCGCATCTTGGTGCGGCGCATCTATTCGCTTTCTCTTTTCTGGCCGATCTTTACGAATCCGTCCCGGAAAGCGCACGGAGCGCAAGGATTCATGGAATGGCGGCGTACCAATGCTTCTGTGGACAATCACTCCAGAGGGTGCAGAAGATTCGGAGCCACTCGTCACTGAGAGTGAAGATGCAGAAGCCTTGAAAGAACTTGTTTTGGTCGATGAAAGCCGTGTTCCTCTCTTGGTTGACCGTGTTTGCGTTATATCAGAGAACGTAACTCACTTCTCTGATCATTCGATCAACTGGCAAGCCAGGGTACGTGTTTGCTGTGTACAGATTATGTTGGTTGATTGGGCGGAGATCGATGCCATTGTTGTTGAATATGAATCTGTGAGTGATCATACATAAACTATTTCTGTACCCGTAGCTGACTCCCAGCAACAGGAGGAATGTATCAGGCCCTTTCCCTCCTCGACTTTCTTTACTCCAACAAAGGTGTTATTGATTGGCGACTCTATATCTTGCTCCCAAGAAACCGGCCAGCTTACTCGTGGTTATCACGATGCATATCCCGCCGTTGCACACCGTCTTTTACGCCAACAGAAAAAACCTGTATGGATTGACACGATCGCTTATCCTGGGATTACGCTTGTAAATCCCACGGAGAGTGAGGCTGGCGAGAGGTATGATTGAAAGATTCTTTCATGTGAGTGTTTACAATTGCACGATTGGCTGTCTGAAGCGGGACAGGGGAAATGCAGTGTTCACCATGGGATGCAACCCCCTTGACCGAATACGAACACCCATCCATGGTCATCATATCGCTTGGTATTTGCCCTATCACCCCAATTCCGTGATATCTCATCTCTTGACGGAAGGTACCAACGACGAAGCAAGTCACATCCCCGCCCATCGTTTCCTTTCAACACTCCGGGACTTCATAAAACGACTTCTGCAACAGTTCCACACATCTCTGAGGTGTCCTTGTGTCATTGTAAGCAACTCCGTTCTGTTACACCTTCTGAGGTCATTTATTCAATTTGCAGCACCCATTTCCGGACTTCAATGAGTCGCAGCCGTCCGTGCTCGCTCCCTGCATTCCTGAAGTTCTTGATTATTTCGGTGGAGAAAGGATATCTCTGCACAACTTCAACATCGCCTCCACCATGTCGCGTGAACTTACTGAGGATGGACTGCATCCTACTGCTGACGGGCATAAAGTAATTGGGCAGAATCTGGCTAGGCAACTCGGCCCTATCCTTCGGTCATTTGAATATGAATGCAACTAGAACGCATCAAATAGTTGGGTCGGCCTTCGCTTTTATGGCAGGCAATGTAGAAGTGAAGCATTGAGAACACAAATCACGCATCTAGTCCTTCAAGTTTCAAGTTTTGGGCCTAAGTTCCAACACGCGACGGCTTATCAGGAGATCTTGACTTCTAAGTAAATAACGTCATCTCACTTCCTGGTTGCACTATAGCTAATGGATAGGGAATGACTCGAAAGTCAAGGAAGTTATTATATCAACGCAAGGTAGAACATATTAACCAGCTTGCATAACTTAAAAGAAAATATTTACATGAAAAAGATGCTTGATACATAGTAGTACAAAAGAAGTAGTAAATCTTATTCCAGGTTCTTGTGGTATACATAGAATGCGGAACGAAAAATGAATCATAAAGGGCATATCAGTTCATCATGAAGGCGAAGCGAGTGACCGCAGGGTGATCAGCTCAGTTGGTTCACTGACTGACACCAACTATTGAGTTCGTCCATACTCACGTCCGTGTCCAACTCAGCGTTAAGCTGGTCATTGGGCCCACCAGACTTCGACGAGATGAATGGAGGATGGGTTGCAATGAACTTGTCGAACACGGTTGACAAAGGAGAAGTTTGCTCGTCTATACTGATCTGATTCCAACACGGTTCGTCTGGAAGGGTCTGCCCTTGAGGCATTCCGAAAAAACCAATGTTTGGATACCACGATGGCCACATGGGTTGTGAATTATGGATATCAGATTGATCGGCGTAGCCCTCCATCGGATGTGAAGCAACATAAAGCAATGCCGAAGGGTGGACGGAGTCCGGTGGAGAATTCTCCAAAGCGGATTTGAACATGGAGTGATCGTGGGATGTGTGAGTAAAAGTCACTACCTCGGCTTTAGTTGCTGAGGCTGAGGTCCCCGCACCAGGACTACTGACCATTACAAAGCCCGAATCGCTCGGCTCAGTTCGACGGTGGACAGGGATAGGAATTGCAGAGGATTGTCCAGGGGGACTGGTGGATGCAACCGCTACTGAGGGAGGACTGAAAAGTGACTGCTGATTCGGAACCGACTGTGTCTTCTTGTTCTTCGAAGTGGTCCTGTGCCCATTCTGCACACGCCCCTGACGGGGTGAACGGGGAATTACTGATGGAGCGGAATACTCGTCTTCTTGGATCTCTGGGGTTGCGGCTCCGTTAACTAGGACAGGAATCTTATCCAAAAGCGGGGTGAGCTTCTTCTGCACTAGATTCTTCAGAATTTCCACAATCTTGTTTGCCCCTGGCCAACTTCGTCCAACCTCGTGAAGATATTCGGCAACAAGCTTCTCATGTGAAATGGCATGATCCAGCTCCTTCTTGGCGACGCGGACACCACTACAAGCTTGCAACGCGAGGAGGAGGTAGACTGTACCGGCCGAAAACCCAATTTGGATGAGAGTGATTGGGGAGAAACGAAGTCCGAAGAGTTCGTGCCATGTCTTTAGAATTTCCATGATGTTATCTGCGGCACGTTTGCATATCTTGACAATATTTAGTAACCATATTCGAGAATGCGAGACGGGAATTTTTGCTTACCTTGACATGGTCGATTTGCCGACCTGCTTTCGAAGTTGTACGGTAATGGAATAGGGGACGATGCAATAAAATGAACAGCCACCAATATGAGAGATGGAGAAGGAGTTTGTGTGGACTAGCCGTGGAACGAGACTTTGAGGTGAGTTGCAAGTCGGGGGGAAGTGAGGCACACCAGTCATTAAGTTTGGAACTAGAAAAGAGATCAGGTTTCTCTACAGCCTTAATGAATCAGTTCAACATACTCGACATAGTCTACTCGGTCGAACACGACGATTGGACGAGCCTTTGTCTTGCTTAGACTATTACTATAAGAAACAATCAGCAAAATAAAGGAGAAGATGGGTGGTATTATTCATACTTGACTTCCAAAATATCTCGTGCAATCACAAACAACTCGGCGTTGGCGTGGAACGTCTTCGTTGTGTAGTTGGGTTGCGGGGCAAGATTTCCGTACGCAACTGGCATCTCGTCGAGAGCCGTATCGATATAAGGCAAAGGGAAGTCATCATCGGGCATTGATGTCGCAAACTCTCTCCCGACATATAAACTCCAGCAAACGTCCTTCAAGGGTTAGGAAATGTAAGAAGTCTTGTCATCCTTAAATGATGGGGTCCTTACCGAAGTGAAAATACTCCACGACGCCCAATTGCGATCGACTTGATCAGAGTGTTCCATTAACCCTCGCTCGACAAAATCCGAGCAGTCCAGGTTCAAGCCCACTGTAAAATGTTAGCAACAATTAAATGTATGTAGGGAGATTGACTCACAAGATTGGGCAACTCGCGCGCTGAGACCTAACGAATGATGAATACAATCTGGATGATAAACCTTGGAAAAACGCACCGAAATACATGAATCCTAGTCCTTGGTCGCCTTGTGAACCATGGAAAGTCCCTAGGAAAGAAAGGGCTTGAACGACAGCGAGGGTGGGTTTCTGGCATTCGGCCTCCATGTAGGTCTTGGCCGCGTCAATAAAGTACTGCCGGGCCTTGAGGTCGCGGAATCGTGGGTCTTCCGAGAAGGCCAGTGCAAGGGCAATGATAGAGTTATGTAACATTGGGGAATAGTGAGCTGTCTTGGGAGTTTCTTGGGATCGTGGAACGCTTAATACGCGATACATGTCTTTCAAGAACAGGCCGGGAATGATGCGCAAGCAGAAGGAGGTGCAATACTTGAAGAGAGCATCCAGTGCACTAGTTGGATAGGCTGTCAGATGTCGTTCAGTGGAGAAGAGAGCTTGAACATTACCCGTCATGAGAAGCTCTGTCTAGGGCGACAGCCGAAGGCAAGTAACGCGACCAGTCAAAGTGGGGGTTAAAGTTAGAGTCGTTGGTGTCAGCCCCAACCATGAGGACGTAGGTAAGGTCTGGGTCTTTCGCAATGGCTGGGAATCGTGAGGGTACCGGTAGTGGGTCTGACCTGAAGCGAAACGGCGAGGAGATTCCGTAGTAGCCTTCTACGAGCTAATGGAGAGCATATATTCGTTAGATTATGTATGTGATATACAGAATTATACACACCGTCCATAGATCATGCCACAACAATATGTTGGTGGGGTTTTCTGAGTCGTCGCACTCGACAGTATTATCCTCCTCATTATCCAACTCCCCAAGACTTAAAGAAAGTCCGAGAAGATCGTCTGGGTCTTTGGGTCGTTCAAGACGGAAATCATTAGACGGGGGTAGATTGTATGTTTGGATGTAATGATCAAGGAGGGCTTCGAGTTTGCATGAATATCCGTGATACTGAATGAGCAGGTTGTTGAAAGCCTCGGTCTGCTTTGGAGGGTCGTTGATGAGGCATTCACCCCGACTTCGCCGGGCAAAATATGCGTCCCAGTTGCACTGTATAAAGTTGTATTGCACGTTCAATATCACTGCACAGCCGCTGTACAGGAAGCAAAACTGACCATTGTAGTTCGACCAGAGTTGCGACAGGGGGCACAAATCGTTCCCGGTTCTCCATCGCACTTGCTCTTCCTATGAATGATCTAAATGAGGGTCTGTAATGAGAGAGCTTGGATCACCCTCACCGCTTGCTACACATGTTGCATGCTGGCTTATATGGCCCACGACGCCTGCCTAGAGAAACCCTCTTCGGGGACATTTATGTTGTACAGAGTGAGATGGGCGGAGGAATACAGAATGAGATGGGCGGAGGAATAAAGTGTGGGATGGACGGCAGAGTTAAATGGGCGCAGGAGTACAGAGTGAGATGGGCGGAGGAATATAGAGTGAGATGGACGGAGGAGTATAGGGCGAGACGGACGGAGGGATATGGGGAAGGAGAGTGCTTAACAGTCCCTATTTATAGGTCAAAAACCACGTGACCATAAAGGTAATCTAATCTGTATCGAACAGTCTCAAACGAAAAACATGCGACACTTCAACACACCTATTGTATATCATACACCGGATTGCTGGTACTCAACAAGAAACAGAACCTCGGAACCCTCTTTCCTATCTGCTCCAAGATGTTTTCCAAATGTTGAGATCCGTACCACTAATTCACCTCTGCAGCAACACGATGTGAGGAGGAAGAATACAATCGGAATAATTTCCAGGAGCGGCCCGAACACATAGTTTCGCAGCGAATCTGGGTAGAACATCGTTTCGCAACGCTGTGAATGAATCGGCAGTGGCGGCATCAGCACCACATGCTTGGGCGAGTCATTTTTCCGAGATCTGCAATAGATAACAAACCTTTACTCCCTGAATGAGAGGCATGCTTTTGATCTCTATCGAAAGTGGTGTGCAAATGCGCGTCATTCGGGAAGTGACCGCATGGTCGCAGAACCCAATACCATGGATAGCTGTGCGGGTGACTCATTTTCTGTCATTTCTTGTGATGCTTCACTCGATTCAATCGATATCAAAGTACAACACTGCAAGAATGCCGATATCAGCAAGAGGTTACAAGACAACTTTGTCCAGGTTTAGAAATTCACAAAATAAAGATATACGGAAATGCAAAATATTGATGATCTGAAGGTAATCGTCAGCAACCACCTCAAGTCAAAACCAAGGTCTTACTGTTGAAAAAAAAACGAGGGAAGAAATGACTAATGGCCAGCCTAGTTCTGCTCTATTGGTTCGTAACGTTCAGGACGATCCCCTTGCGGTGCTACCCTGCTACTCCGTCGTCTCAAGTATTCACTCTGTCTGGCAGATCGCTTTGCACTGACAGCCAACGCCCTATTTCCGCCACTCGAACGACTTTTTAATCCACCACCACTTCCATAGCTAGCCCTGGCAACCTTTATCCCAAGGCTCGATCGTGTTCTACCATTTGAGTCAGCGGCGCACACACGTGGTTTTAACACACCGGTGCCTGAGCCAGACGACCGAGACGAGGATATGCTACTCCCAGACGCAGCACGCTGGGAAGCTAGTTTAGCTATCACCTTCGAACGTGAAATACGGGGCTTTCGGCCGCTTAACCCTCGTCTCAGTGGGGGATTCCCTCTCGGGAGGGCGGCGTTGGAGGAGAAGTCTTCCCCTCCCTCGCCCGAATCATTCGATGTTGGCAATAGTAACGGTTTGCTGTATATTCTCTCGTTCTCATGTGGAGAAGTCATAAATTCCGCCCTGTTGATGATTTGACTGTTCGTGATTGACCCTAACGTAGTATTATCAGCTAGCTTTTCGCCGCTTTTGATTTTCCCTGCATCGCCAGCAGATGACGACGGCACAGAAGTACTGGGCTGATGAATCGTCTTTGCCAACGAGCTAGCCGTAGGCATTAGTAATCTCGATGAGGGCCTACCCACCGTTCTAGTCGAAGAGGAGGACGAGACCGTAGTGCCGATACTCGAGTTACTGGAGCCGCTGGTAGTTTTTTTCGTACCCATACTGCCTATGTTATCCGGACCATCTGTATTCGAGGTGCGTAAACCGGAATTCCTAGTTCCGAAAGATAAAACACTAGCAGAAGTTCTTGACTTGGACGTTCCGAGAATGGAGTTTGGACGAGCATCCTTGATCTTTCTTGAAGTAACACCAAATGACGCATTGGAAGAATAGGCGGAAACATCAGGCAGAGGGGATCTTGACCGAGGAGACCGGGTTGATGCAAGTGATCCTTGGGCTTGATTGGGTTGTTCAGAGGTTAGATTGTTGGATGTGGTAGATAACGCAGTCGTCTTGTTTCCACTTGCAACGGCTGTTGTAGGTTTTGCAGGCGCAAGAGCCGCCTTTCTGTTGGGGACAAAAGACGGTGGAGCCATCTTGGTCTTCCCTTTTTCCTCATTGGGCAGGGACGTTTGTCCATGGACCGCCTGAGCAGGAGCGACGGCGGGGGTGGTGAGTTTCGGAATGTTGCTGGGAGTATTTGATGATTTGCCTCGATTCCACACGTTTTGTACTAGTGATTTTGCAGAAGAAAAAAACCCGAATCGAGAGGGTTTCGGCTTTGGTTTTACTGAGAAAAAATAAATAATTAAAGGTCAATGTAAACAAAAAACGGCGACATACTCAGAACACTGGGACGAGGCCCGTTTCTTCCTAGGCTTTTCCGAGCAGCAGCACTACTCCTCCTCCTTGCCCGATTCGCCTCGAGTTTCTTCCTAATTGCCTCTTTGTCCTTTTCCAGTTGTAATTCATGTTCCTCTTTCCTTTTTGATTCTTCTGTGATTTTCAATGACTCGGAATCCACACGGACTCGTTTACCAGCTCTTGAGTCATCCGGAACTTCTTCATCCTCATCATCCAAACCGAAACCACCGGGGACAACCTTGGAACGCCGACCATTACTGATAACTCTTGTCGTACTCACTCTCGCCTTATTCGCTACGCTTGGCCTATGCAGGTGTGCGTCCTCAATTGCACTTGACTTGCGTTTTCTGCCAACAACCATGTTTCCCTTCTCGTCGTCTGTCTTCATCTCTTTGGGCTGTCGCTGTCTGAACGTATCAATTCCTTCCATCTTGCTAAACTCTTGTAGGTGTACTTCGTCGAACTTGCTCGTAATCTCTCCCCGTTTCAATGTTGGAATGGGTTTGATCTCTCTCTGCGCTGCTGATGATCCCTTTGAAGGATGTAGTTTATTGATGATATCGACGCCTATTTCGTCGACACCTTCTGCACGGAGGCGCGCGTTCATCTCTTCCAAAACGGATGTTGCCGCTTCTCGGAATTGGTTGTTCGATACCTTGTGGTGAGGGGATCCAAAAATAAATGGTGTTAACGGCACCCTCTCGTCGGCACAGTTGCTTTTGGCCTGGGGCAATGCTCTTGGAGGAGTAATGACGTCAGATATCAGTGCTGGATGAATGGAGGTGTCGTCGGCACGCTTGGGTGGCCAAAAGGACAAGCCGCTAAAGCCGGAATTAAACGCATCGCCTGGCACAGGACTCCCGAAAGTAATATCAAACGTCGTCTGGAAAGGCTTCAGCTGAGGTGTGCCACTCTCTCCTTCATCATAACTAGTATCGTCAGGGACATCCTGCTGTGAGAGGGGATTCGAAACAAGTCGAATTGTAGTTGTGGGCTGTGCTTTGCGTGTTGGAGTCGCAGGAACACCGATACCCAAGCCGAAGCTCAAACGTGCGTTTAGTGGGGCGGGAATCCCAGGCCGCAGAGTATGGCCTGGTAGAGGTGATTCATCGATGCCGCCAAGCGACGTGCGACCTGTGTCGAGTGTGAAATGGTCTGTTTGCGGAGGAACCATCGACTCAGGTATCGTAGAATAGGGTTTGGAATTCTTTGCCAAGTCGTCGTTGTCGAGAATGCAGGAATCTGTGGTTGTCTTCGAGGAAGCGGAATTTGATGGTGGTTTGGTCATCGTCCTTCTAAGTCCGAGGGAGGTGGCCAGTGCTCTTATAGACGAGGTGACGGTGGATGCTAAAATAAAACAGCAGTATGAGCTTAACCCAAGTCCGTTCAGAAAAAGAGAATGCACCTGCAGATCCTCCTGTGCCAAATTCTCCAGAGGCAGTATTATTAACAGTCCGTTGAGATGACAGACTGCCCTGCGAAGAGTTCTCCTCCACCTCCTCGATACTGTCCATTACCACTTCCCATTGCTCACTAGGTCGGGGCATAAAAACCGTAGATCGAACTTCGTCCACTTGCATCGCATTTGGATCCAAGTCATCGGTTTCCATCGATTTGAACGGTATTGGTCCATCATATTCGCTACGCGCAGCGACACTCAGAGGCGAATCTTTTGGAAGAGATTCTGCATGCTGCCGCAACCTTTGAATGAGATCGACATTCTTCCCATTCGCTTTGAGAGAATGGATCTTGCAAAGTTTCATGAGCTGTTCTCGTTTAAGAGAATGCAAGGCGGGCGAATTGAACAGAATTTGTGTTGTTGTCGACATAATCTGCCCGCGATATGGTGGAAAGAAGAGATGATCAAGTTGAACAAAAATCATGTGACCGCGTTTGTTGACAGCTGTCGGGCCGAACGGTGATCAACCTTGCAGCCTCCCTACATTCTGGGCTCGGGGTTGAGACGCCCAGTAATGTTTATATTATGCCAAGGCGCCACTATGCTGCCTTGTGTTCTCTCCATGTGGGGGAGTTCTAAATAAGGACGTCCATCCCTGTGAGGTGTGCAAGAGGAAGTGCGATAACCATTTATAAACTACTAAGCGAGATGAAATCCAATCAGATGGTGTCAGTACTTGAATGTGAACTGATAAGCGCCCAAAAGCATCCACCAAAAGTCGTGGCCATTGCAGTGCTTTATGTAAGTGGCCACAAGGTAGGCCGAAATGAAAGTTTATTCGAAGACAGGTGGGTTTTATAATGGTAAATAAAGTAAAAGATATTAATTAATTGTACGACTTTTGAATCATGCCACGGTAAATAGAGGATTACGCATTAGTTATAGTCGAAGATAAAGCAGGGTGCGTGAAAATTGTCATGTGCATCATGTCAGATACGAGTGAATAATCCGTTGAAGATTTGTGATATATAGTAAAAGTAGAGCAAGATAAGAGGACATTAAAAAGAAAAGAATAGATAAACTGAATTTGGGATTCGGGGGTTTAGAAGAACGTAAATGTCAAACCGAGTTATTCATACCCATGGTCATTGTCTTGCTCGATGTCGTGCCCTTCTGGCTTCCGCGGCTGCATTCCACGCATTTGATATGACGGTGTTCAGTCCCTCCGCGACGGGAACCAATGAGAGCGAATTATTACGCATCCCCTGGTTGAAGCGGAAGATGCGGTCAAATCCATGGTCGTCGAGGGCGCAAAGGGACGTCACCATTGCAGGAAGACATGGGAATTCTTCAACGACATCGCCAGGAAGGAGATTATGTGCAAGGAGGAGTAAATCAGTTTCGAGTCTCATTGCATAGAGCAAGAGTAGGGGAAGTGATTCGACATGGGGGACAGTGATGTGCACGACTGGCAAGGAGACCACGAGCGTCTGTGTTTGGTCATCGATGCATGGTACAGGAGCGGTGGAACCTGGTGGTGCCGGGGGGATCTCGAGATTGAGGTTAAAGCCATGCTCGAAAAGAGAAGAATTGATGGGCAGCATGGCGGGGAATGTGTTTGGCTGGTCGGATTGCGTTGCGGACAGGACATGGGTCGGCATATGGGCATCGTGCAGCACGAGCATATCAAATGTTTCCTCGGTTTCATGGGGAACGCCCACCGCTGGACTGACGTTGAAGTGGCGGCAGAGAGCCCTGATGATGATGGATAAATATGGAAAATTTGTAATAAAACAAAGCGACACACTCAAGGCAGTCGTTGCTTCTCAAATAACTCCTGCGCTGCATGGTCCGCCGGGCAGAGGGTTGACGTGAATGGGCAAGATGAAAGAAAAAAACGACAATCTGTGGCGTCGAGTGAGACCTGATATGAATTCGTGGGCGTTCCACCCTCAAGAGGGCGAGGGGAGGAAAAAAGGTGGGCAAGGCAGGAAATACTCGACACACCTTCTTATAGGTCTGCTTCCTGGCAAGATAATCGGGATATAAAAATGTCCTTTCAGGGATACATTGTTGTCCCTGAAGAAGCGCAGTGGGAAGGTTTGAATGCAACGTACGTCGATGTCAAGAACAAACCTTAAGTTGGATAACTTTCCTAGATTTTTACTAGGCCCAATCAAATTAGAAATTTATCAGCCACGAGGCAGTATGTTGACATCACGACATCTGTCGAAAGAATCGATCTCTCAGCATGAAACGTTTATTGAAAGTCAGCCAAATGATACCTGAAATAGCAGAACAATAGGGCTGGGCGAGCAAGCTTTTGGCTCTTTGAAGTTTGGGTGGTGTCCTGGAAACGTGGCCCACGGATCAATTCGTCAACCCTGCAATTTGAAATTCAAGCCGACATCTCCTTAGTCGCCGGTTGCTACCCTGACAGGTTTTTGAAATTCAAAAATGCTGTTCCACTTGCGCAGACTGGTTATCATCTCTGCCTGCTCCTTTGGGATTGCTGGGACTTACCTAATGCTCAGGCCCAGCTAGCTAACACTGGTTGTCCTGGACCCTTCATGCCAGCATGACAAGTGTGCATTCTCTTTGTTGCTTGAACAATCCAAATCGAGCCGACTGATCTATCCTTTCCCCAATTGTCATATTTCTTGGTCTGGATGTGTCTCCCCCTTGTATACTCCTTGTATGCAAGTCAAACCAGCTGGCAATCGTGCTGGCCTTTCTTGTCGACACTACAAGGCCAATGGCGTCCTCCTCTAAATACACAAAATTCTCTTCAAGTTAGTGCAATGAAACTGCAAGGGGCTGTCCAGCCTCGAGCGCATCTGTCACTGTCTGTGTCTTTAATCTCCGAGTGTTCCCCGACATTGCAACCTTTTTCGGGACCGCCGCAAACAATTATTTTGCCTCCGGGTCATCTGGTAATCATCGTGTCAATTTGTCAAATTCGATGTCAGGACCTCTATTCAATTCCCTACGCGGGACGCAAATCTGTTCAAGTTCGCACATTTTACTCCCTCCTCAGTCAAGGTCTTTGCGGTATGTACCCGGTTCATTCGATACCCCCCTCAAATCCGAGTCATTGAGGATCAACTGACTCTTTGCAAGGCTGGACATTGCTCATCAACAAGTATGGCCCGAGGAGCCAAGGTCCTTTGCTGACTATTTGGCAGAAAGCACGCTTACTGTTGCTCGACTTTCGGGAGAGGATCCGACAGTCGTCTCCCGAGTCGCAGACATAGAATTCGTTGTCTGGCCCAGAGTAATATCTCAGGCGAATAGCTTGTCCCGGTCGCTGATTTTATATTATTGCAAGGATCGTCGGGACGAACGGTGATACTGTGTGCACGAACTGGGATAATTGGAGGACCTTCAACAATTTGTGGAGACTAAGTATGCGCCAGCCGCGACAATAACTTGGGTTGCAAACCTTTCCTGTGGCATCCAAACCAACCAACTGCCATCCAATCCGCAGTTAATCCCAGCAATAGTTCAATACATCCCGACTCAGAATACCCCCGGCATTTCGCTATTCGAAAGAGGAAGTGGGGTTATGTATGCATATGTATATGTCCTTCCCGAAGTTGACGTCCCTCAGCTCGGTCGCAGAGGCTATTTCTAAATTCCTTGTCAATGCATATGGAGAGACACACTCTTTTGACTCCAAGATGTGTCCGAGATATGGTCACATAGGATTTAGATGCGATCACTAGTCAAAAGGTATGCCTATCAATCTTATTCCAATACTTAACAATGTCCTGAATTTTCGTAGCCAAGATCAGGGCAACTGCCCAAATGTCCTTTTGGAAAGCGCCAAGAAAGCGCTGTTGTTTTCTAATTCACATGTCATTGAAAAGTGTTGCAATTGGCTGGCGATAGATTTAAAAAAAGTTTCTCTAGTGCTTCAGATTTGCCCATGTACGTCTCAGATGCGTTTCCATTACCAGGACATGATTTTCGCCAATGGGTGTATGATCATGAGTTTGATAGTAATCGTTCGGCCCGGCGGATACCAGATCATCGTCTCAACTTTCCAATATGTTCCCGTACTTATGTGCTTCAATGAAGGCTCTACTCCATAATACTCCTCATAACCAGACGTGATCTCGACATCATGCATCATGGTGCGGTTGCTAGCACCACCGCCTTTGGAGAAGCTCATGGACTGAAACATCTTCATTTTATAAACGACTGGGTCTTGGGAGACCTCAGTCCAGTTTTCAATGTCTACTACCAACAACAGACCATCCATCGCCGATCTCCTCGCCAAGTATGGTTCATCGTCTTCGACCGCATGGCTGGAATTCAATCGATACCAACTCTGGCAGCCTTCTGAACCTGTACCAGAGTCATCGTTTACCCCAGTTCAGGGTTACATGGAGAAGGATTCTTATATTTTCGCCTGGGGAAACCCGTTGGTCTCAAACACCTCGGCCCTTCCCAGTGTCGCTGCCAGCTTTGTTCGTTGGTGTGAGAGCCAGGGAAAGCGACCTGTATGGTGTTGCGCAGACGCGGATCTGGAAGAGGTCTTGGGCTCTGTTGATTTCGGTTGGAGCACCGTGGCCTGCGTGAATGAAGACTTTGTTGATCCCGCTCGTATTATTGAGCTGACGTCGGCAGAGGCAAAGGGTCAGGAAGGTCAGAAGATCATTAAGGATTTGAAAAAGAATTTGTACCGCGCAGAGAAGTATAATGTGAAGGTGAAGGAGGTCCTGGCTGACCAATGGACAGAAGAGGAAAAGATCGCTGTAGAGCAGGGGATCAGGGACTGGAAGACCAGCAGACAAGGTCCCCAAATTGCATCCACGACAGGACTCCCTTGGTTGGACTCGGAACACCGCCGGTATTGGGCTGCTAAGAAAGATGGAAATGTATGTTGTTAAAATCGTTGTCGATCATGCCTCGTACTAACTGACGCTGTGAAAGCTTGTCGGCATTCTTATCTTGACTCCCATCCAAGGGTCCTCCTGGCAGATCAAAAACTCGATTTCCTTCACTTCTGCTCCGAAAGGAACGTCTGAGGTTTTAATATACACGGCACTTAAGGATCTCAACGCAGAAGAACAGGAGGCTCGCCGAACAGGTGGCAAGGTTCCTCACCCTTCAAATAACAACTTCCGAGGCGGGAAAATCCTCTCCGTAACCAACGCCTTGGATGCTTTATCAGACAATTCAAGTTCTCCCGGCGAAGATAGCATTTCCGTGGGTGATTCCGAAGAACAGAATCATTCGAGCCAGACCTCTGATATGGACAGCTCTGTTACCCTGTCTAGTGAAAGTGGAAGGACGAATCACACCTCCGTCCGTCGTGCAAACCGACGCGATACAAATAGAGTTTCAGTGACTTTTGGGCTAAGCGCAGCACCGAAACTTGAGCCTGCACATAATCTAGGTGGGTGGAAAGTTTCCGCGCTGAGCAAGACATATGGAAAGGTGGTGAAAAGTGCGAAATTATTACAGAGAGGACAATTCAGAGTACGTGTCATTTTTTATGAAGAGCTTGCTTATGGTTTTTTTTGTAGAGTAAATTCGCCTCGTCTCATGAGCAGATGTATGTTTGCTATCCTCCTGACGGATTTGGTTTAGATGGAATCAACTCGCTCTTAAAAATCCTCAGGAAGTAGATGTCCTTATTTAGTACTTGCAGCGCAAACTTGAAATATTTTATTACAACTTGCTAAAAGCACTACAATTACTTAGACAGAAACACTCAAGACTCGGTAAGAAAATCGCGTAACGGGAAAGGGTGAACACATGTGATTGATTATATAGTAATGAAAATGTTGGAGACGAACGCATGAGGAACTGTGGGGATGGAAATGGCGTGCTACCAGATTGCGAAATGGCCTGCATGCGCCCACCTTGCACATCGGCTACCGAACGATATCTCCAACGTCGATAAAAGTCACAGACCCATCGCCAACTGTCTCGAATCGGATAAATGTATTGTCGACGTACGCCCATAAGCCGGCATCTACTTTGAAAGGAATCCATCGAACAATGGGATTTTCGGTGGACGAACTGCTTCGCATGCTGAATTGGTGGATATTTGTCGTGTTGAGCTGTGGTCCAGATGAAGCAGGGGTTTGGTGTGTTGGTTTTCCTTCGACCATGTCCCAAGCCCACACAGAGCCATCTGGAGATGATATTATAAGCTGATTTGCGGTCAATCTGAGGAGATGGATCGGATGAATAAGAGTGTCTGACTCCCATACGAGGTCGTGGGCGGGGTTCCAGAGTGATACACGTCCGTTCAGGGTGGATGATACATAGAGGGTGCGATCAGGAGAGTGACATGCAGAGACGACGGGAGAGCTGTCTTCGAGTGGCGGCGAAAGACGGAGGTGAATGGTGGTGATCTGCTCTGACATCTTGGGCCATTCTTTCCTTGGGAATTTGGACCAGACACGAACGGTTCCGTCGAAACTTCCTGTGATCAGTCGACAACTGTCTGGTGAAAAGGCGACAGATTTAACGAAACCAGTATGACCTTGAAGCGGAGGGCCGAACTCGCTGGCGTTGCAATGCCAGACACGGACGGTCATATCGCAGCCTCCAGAAGCAATCCGCTCTCCATCGTGGGAGAAGGAAACTGATAGTGCTGAATGTCCAATGAATACGCCAATCTGCGTGTAAGTCTGCGTATCCCACAGTCGAATGCTGCAATCGTCACTCCCCGAGGCAATGCGACTGTTGTCGGGTGAGAAGGCGACTGTGAACACTCTGTCTCTGTGACCATTCATCGAGGCAATACGACAGCGCGACTTGACACCCCAGACGCATACAGCGCAACCCACCCCTGCTGCAATGCGACCATCGTTGGAGAGAGCAACAGCTTCAACGTAGCCACCAGCGTCGATCGGCGAGCCAATTTGTGTGCGAGAAATGAGATCCCAGATGCAGATTGTTTTATCATCGAAAATGCCCGAAATAATCAAAACTCCATCTGTGCACAGAGACCACAAGCCATAGCTAGAGTGTCCCGGGCCCATATATAGGTTACCTACTGCCTGTCCAGTCTTGCAATCCCACACATGAACAATCTTTGGGTCACTTCCCGACACAAGCCAACGAGAATCTGGTGTAAAACACACAGAGCGCACCGAACCAGCATGTAGGAGTGGTTTACCAATCCGTTTATAGGATTTGCTATCCCAGAGGCAGACGTCTCCACTGTGGTCCCCCGACGCTATTAACCGCCCATCCATGGAAATCGCAACGGCATATACACGACTTCCAACTTTGATGGTGGAATCGCGATTGCCTTGACGTGGGTCATACATGTGAGTTAGATAATCACCCGAAAAAGACATAAAACTCTTTCTCAACACTGCAGGGGCAGGAAAAGCTTGACCCTCGCCTTCAAAAACAGCCACGCCAGATGGTATTCCATCGTCGGGCAGGTGTCGCGTCCAATTCTGTATCGCATAGCGCACACTGGCGGGTGGTGTCCTCGACCGGTTGTTGTCATTCTTTAGCCTCGAAACTAACCGCAGACACTTCAATCCAATTTCCACATCAACAACACCAGGGTCAATTCGAAACTGTTCATCAGCTCTTTTGCTTGTTATGAATTCCACAAATGATTTGTGGAGTCGAGGAATTGTGTCCTTCGTGATCTCGCCTGTCCCAGCTACTAACACCGTCCGCAATTTAGATGTCAAATTCAAGATGTCGACTGGGTCGGATGTGGATGTTCGCCGTAAGTCGAGCAGCGTTCCAATGTCTCCAATCGGCAATGGCTCTTTCAATGCAACAATAAACCCAACCACCCACCGAAACGTCTCGTGAGCCCATGCATGCCAATCCGTCTTGACATTCGACGCGTATGTGATGTTCAGAATTGTCTGATACAGTTTGTTGACATCTTCCATACCCTCCGCATTGATGGCATCTAGAAGGTGGTTCAGGCGTTCATGCCCAAACAAACCAAGCTGATCCTCAAAAAACTTCACAACCGTCACTGCCCAGATGAACAGCCCCGCAGCTCGAATGCACAACGTCTCAAATCGCTCTCTTCCCGGCCAAATTTCCAATTTCAAATTGTTGTCCTCTGTCAATTTTCCAATCTTCCTTGACAAGTATCGAGAAACATCTTCCAGACAGGATGGGTCCGATGTATCCAGATGCACATGCTTCACATAGCTGTGATTGCACTGCAATGATCGGAAGAATGGCTTCGTGATTTCGTTATCTGTCCGACTTGATATAAATATCTTCGCATTTGGACGCTGCAGCTTCCTGAATAGACCCGAAAATATTGTAGCAGTATCTTCCAGACTCTTTCGCTTTGTCTCATCCAGCCCATCGATCACGATCACGACGGGCTTGCTCTTCTTAACGTCGCATGCGACCCGAACCACCTCCACGAAAAACTCCAGCGCCTGATCATTGGAAATTCCGTCGAGCAGTGACGGCCTTGCTTGCAGGATATCGTATATGGCCTTTGATACAGTTGAGCCGGAGGAATGCTTGGCCATCTGATGAGCAATCGAAGGGAAATAAACTCTGGGGTTCGTCGTCGTCTCGTCGTTGCGGCTGATGAAGAATTGGGCCCACAGAATGCGCTCATCCTTGCAATATCGTGCGAGAGAGGCTGCGATAGCCGATTTGCCACATCCAGGATCACCCGTCATCCAGAAAAAGTTCTGACTTTTAGAAGAAACGTCATTGACCCAATTTGTGATGTCTGCGAGACTTTCGATGCGAGTATCCCTATCGCAGGGCAATTTACCCTGGTCATCATACGCAGTTTTGCGGAGAGCTATGTCTGGGTTCAGCGTATCGTCCAGGTGTCGCCGGCATTGCGCTTCCACTTCCCTTTCCTTCAAGTAGTCCATTATTTGACCCTAATAATAATAATGGTTGGTCGCCAATTGAAAATACATGCACGACGGAGAAATTACCAGTTGACACTTGGTGAATCTCTTGATAGTCAAAATCTCCGTCAAGATCTCATCAAGTCCCTGCGCAATATTGATATCTTGCATCACCTGCAGACTGATGGAATACGGTAGTCCTCATTTCTAGAGATGTCAACTCACTGAGAGAAATTCCCCCGCTTCTGAGAGCTTTTCCTTGAATGCTTGGATTTCGCCTGAAATATTCAATCCATTTACGAACGACGCCCACCGCCCATCATTCTAGTATTGCGCTTCAATAACGCCAAGTAACGTTCTGTAATCGTGTCTTACCATTCTGGCCCACCCCCATTTACAGATTTCGTTTATTAAATTCCTATTGCGTTCAGCAATGCCTCGCAGAATGGAAAGGCGAGACAAGGTACCCACCTTATTACAATTAAATTCTTTTTCGCCTGAGAGGCAAATTTCCTCTTCTTTCCTCCTCCGAAAGATGTTTCGACAGCATAAAACCAGGTCGATACTTGCATCGTAAAGTCGTGGACATCCTTCTTGGTACTTGTGATGGTCTGATTATGGATTCGTAAGATAACGCGGACCAACAGCAAGAATGAGGATTATACAAACCATTCCGAGCTGCAGGAGAGATGCTAGGCCAAGGACGAGGCTGTGTGCAGGAAACGGTGGAATACATTCGAGGAACGGTCGGGACGTAGAGATGGCACCGTTTACATTCGCAATGACCTTCGCGAATGTCGACTGTGGGTGGTCCTTCTCCCATTCTTCCATTTGTGCGAAGAATTTATCGCTAAGTTCCCAACTCTCATCCCATGGTGGCTGATATCTGCCGATAAGGGGTGTCATTGCAAGATTGAAGAAGAGGTTGAACAAACTCACTTTCCCGTCACCCTATCCCAATGATCGGACAAAAATTCGAGAAAGGAACGATGTTTGCGTGGCATAGTGGATTGCACTCGTTGAAATATTTACCCAAGTGCGTAGCTCCGCAATTGACCGTACCTGGTACTTGCCTGGTACCTAGAAACCTTATCATGGATCAAGTACCCAAATTTCTTATATAAAGCTTTAATAGACAAATGGAATCCGTGGTCATCGGAGGGAGTTGGGATTTTTATGAATGTCAGTTCATAGCCCACAGTTGTAGCGTTAACGAAAATAAATGTTTTACCCCAGCTGGCTGCTGGGTGAAAAGGCCGGATCCGTTTCGCTAGCACGAAGACCAATCAAAAAAAGTGAATATTTGTAAGGTGTTGCGGAATAGCATCCTCGCAAATGCACAAGGTCCTGAGTATTCAAGTTGTTTCTCCGCTATACACACAAAGGAATGGAAATGAAACTGGGAAGCAAAATGAGGAAGACCTAATGTAATGAGCGAAGATGACACGAAGAGATCCGACATGATCAAGTGGAGGTTTTCGGACGGGCTGGAGACATCACTGATCAGCAATTCCAGCTCAAAGAAGACACTGAGTAGACTAACATAGAAGATTGTTGAGAGCTATTTTTCTACATTCAGCAAGCTCTTTGTCAGATGGGCAATGTTTCATGGTGAACCAGTCTTTGCTGCCCTTTGATCGCAGGAAGTTGTCCAGTTCTTGATCGACCAGTGCATGCCGGGTCTTGAGATAACTTTCCCAGGCCTTGATGAAGCAACCAATGAGATCGGACCCTTGCTGAAAAATCCAGAAGGAATGTTCGAGACAGATGAGAATAGCTGCATGTATTGGTAAACAAAATATAAGAGGATAGATTGGATTTGTCAGACCGATGAAAGAACACAAAGAAGGCACCTGTGTAATTAGAAATACATGAGTGAAGGAACTGAAAAGAATGGGATATGGTCTTACATCAAATTCAGTGTTCACAAGTCTGCAAACATTGTTCACCTGCAAAATACAGGCCAGTTAACAGAGTAGGATAAAGGAAGTAGGGAGGATAGTATACAAACTAGACAGCATGTCAGAGACTTGTATAAAGTCTAGAATATGCAGAGAGACTTACTTTCTGGATGGGATTTTTATGGTGGCAAGTCAGAGACTCAAATGGAGGCCAGGAGGAGCACAACAACTCACAACCTAGAAGGGATTTCGTGAACAGCTAATCAAATGGAGGTTAGGAGGTGCACAGTGACTTACATCCTGTAAGGAATGTCATGGGTGCATGTCAGCTAACCAAATAGAGGCCAGGAGGTCCACAGCAACTCACCATCTGGGTTTCATGGTTGCACATCAGCTAATCAAAGCCAGAGGACCCACAGCACTCACTTTCTGGAAGGGTTTCATGGGTGCACAATCAGCTAGTCAAATGCAGCAACTCACAGGCTGGAAGCGATTCAAGTTTCAAAGCTGATCAGCTGATCAAATGGGGCCATGTGGACAGCAACTTACTTCCTGGAAGGGATCCCGGATTTCATGAGCTAAACAAATGGAAGCTCGGAGGCACACAGCAACTTACAATCTGAAAGGGATTTCAAGGGCACATGTCATTGAATAGAGACCAGGAAGTGCATAGCAACTCACATCCTGAATAGAATTTCATAGTGGCAGGTCAGAGACTCAAATGGAGACCAAGCACACAGCAACTCACAATCTGGAAGGGCACATGTCAGCTAATTAAATGGAGGCCAGGAGGTGCACAGCAACTCACAAACTGGACAGAATTTCACAGCAGCAGGTCAGAGACTCAAATGGACACCAGGGAGCACACAGCAACTCACAAACTGGAAGGGATTTCATGGGTGGAATGTCAGCTAATCAAATAGAGGCTAGGAGGCACAGCAACTCACTCTCTGAATGGGATTTCATGGCGGCAGGTCAGAGGCTCAAAGGGGTCATAGTAGGAGTACGGAAACTCACGACCTGAAAGGGATTTTATGGGTGCACATCAGCTGATCAAACGGAGGCCATGAAGCACACAGCAGCTCACTTCCTGGAAGGGATTTCATGAGAGCACATCAGTGATTCAAATGGAGGCCAGGAGGGCAACTCACATCCTGGATGGGATTTCATAGCTGCTTGTCAGCAATTCAAGCAGCGACCAGGAGGCGCACAGCAACCTACCATCTGGAAGGGATCACATCGCGGTATGTCAGCAATTCAAAGACTCACCATCTAGATATTGGGTGAATTGTTTCTTTGTCAATTTGAAATTCGCCATGTAACTTGCATATTACCTATACACTATGTTCAGAATTTGCCTTCCCATCACTTTGAGAATATTACCTCTTCCCCCTTGTCATTCGCATAATCAGTTTATTGTCAAATGAGTTTCAAGTTGATGCCGCACCCACATACTGAATTGGCAGAATATGAGTCCGGGTTAAATTTCGTCACCGACATTGGGCCATGGTACTTACGTCCTGAAATATCTGTTGTCGCCATCTTTACGGCTAAAATAGAAGTGGGCTCTCACATGATTCTTCTCAACTTCAGTCATAGCTCAAAAAGATGTATTCAACTGACATACCTTAAAATAACAATGCCCGAACCAAGTCGCAGTAATATAAATTAAAGCGTCCTTTGTTCATTTCAGTGCTCATGTCTCTACAATTCGAGTGAGGATGTACAATTGTTGAAGCATCCTTGAAGATGAAGCTGAAATAGAAAAATAAGTTGAAGCAACAATGGGTGAATGAGTGGACGACAGACATGTTCACCGCAGATTCGATGCAGACCTCGAGGTTATTCTGTTGGACGGTGACGAACAATGTTTTCAGTGCCATGTCATCGATTGATGCAGCTGTCTGTTTGATTAGTTCCCCAACTTGTTCCTGATGGTCACCTTCATCTTCGTGCATAGCTGCATGATATTATTATATAAGCCCCAAGACCGGTAGTTAAAAGAGAAGAGACATACATTCAAATCGCACATACGCACGGGGTGGAAACTTGTAACCCTTGAGCGGCTTCTCGAACTTATTCTTCAAGGTAGCACAAGCAACTTCTCTATTTTCATCGTCTTCTTTGTTCCTATCGTAGACCTGTGTGATGAGATCGTCAAATTTTGTGAAGATCGCAACAACAGGAACTGTCTCTGGTCAATCACGATGAAGAGTTAGGAAATTCTGAACAATTTTACCATTCCAGCCAAGTTGCTCATTGAAGAACATTTGTTCCAATCCAAGTAACGGGCGAGATACATTCGGAGTAAAACAAAACCTGAGGACATTATCAGTTGTGCGGGATTATGGGGAGGATAAGCAAAAGGCACCATATTGCATGGATTTGATCCTTTACTTCTTTCGCTTTTGCCTTCTCCTGTAGGAAAGAGAGCACATCCTGAAGTTCCTGATCACCCCCTGCCTCGAAACCAGGAGAGTCGTGGAAGATAAACTGTGGGTTGCTCTTGAAGGAGAACTCATCATACACATAATGGACCCCTCGCTACGGCACGAGAGTCAAAGATCGGATCAGAGAAATGGGCAAAGATGGTACCTTGGAGGTCGGGTTAATCTGAAGGGACAATAAGAGGTGGGTATGAAGCGAAGCTGATATCTCTACCTTGCTGTAGACAGGATCCTCCTTTGTATTGCAGACTCGCTTGAGCAGCGTCGTTTTACCGGCATTAGCCCTCCCGATAACAAGGATACGGAAGTGGGTATATTTGGCCCGTAGTTTCGCAGTTTCTTCGGAATTGGCCGTGGTTGCTGTCGTTGTTACAGTGGGTGCTAGTGCTGGAGGCGCAACAATAGTCGGAGGTGTATTGGAGCTACGAGGGTCGCTCTGCAATCCCGATCGAAACACCTTCTTCAGGTGGTTGAGAAAACCTTTGGACTTTTTGGCCGTCTGCGCCTGATCAGCCATATCCGAGTCGATGTCGAAGTTGAAGGGAGCTTCCAGACAAACAAGCACAAATTTGAGTCGTCTCCTCCGACTCTCCTGCATTTCCTTCCATGACCTGTCCTAGGCGAGATGGAATGGCGGGCCGTAATCTAATCTGGTCAACTCTTTCAAGTGCCTCGACTCAATTCGGATTCAGAAATGAATTATTGAAAATCCAGAGTTTGAATACAGCGAAAAACAACCATATCCACACCTCACACTCTTCCTAGCAATTTCAGTGCCAAAGCCTCGTCATCATCTAGGTCATCGTTTGAGTTCGTGTACCTGGCCTTATTTTTGCCTAATCGCAATTTCTTTGAAGGTGGACGGCAATCTTCGGATTCTGACGATTGGGGCAGGTCAAACTCTGGCGACACATAACCATCGTCATCATCCGAGTCGGCGACCTCTGGAAGTACTGTAGCACCTGAGCCAGCAGCTTGCATCTTATGAATATGATGAGTGTGAAAGTGAAGAACAAAATGACGTAGAAATCGCACCTCCTTCTCTCTTTCCTTCCTCTTCCTTTTCTTCTCCCTCTTCTTCTCTCTTGCCACTTCCCTATCCTTCACATCGGCGACACGCATCTTCTCCCGCTCCACTTCAGTATACTCTTTCCCCGCCTCGTAGGCTCCCTCCAAGCCTCCCTTGTCCTTATACCATGCATCAGGATCGGTCATCTCGTACAACCCATGTGCCTTCCCAGAGTCGTCAAAAACAAGCTTTGTATTCATTCCATACTTGACTATGGCACGTTTCGTGCGTGGTAATTTGAGTTTACGTTTCGAAAGCTCCGAGATATCTTGAGAAAGGGGTACAGGAGGGGTAGTCGAAGTGGATGGAGCTGGCAGGTCGAGGTCATGGTCTGCCCTTTTGAGTTGGAGGAAGTCGTCAGAACCTTCGGAATGTGCTCCTTGGTCGTCATCTTCTTCAATGAGACGGTTGTAATGCTCAGAGAGAACGCCCTGGTTTTTCCGTTGAAACATACGATCATATTTCGTGCGCACTTTGGTGACGTCCGTTGCTTTTTTGTCCATGGCAGAACCGTCATCGGATTCGTTTGAAGAGTCGTTGCCTATACTCTCCTCATCAGAGATTTCGGGGAACAATGTCGTATTTTCTTTTTCCTCCTCCGCTTCCGATTCTTGTACTGCTCTCGATGCGTTCTTGCGCTGCTTGGCAATGGCTTTGTTCAAAAACTTGATCTTTGGTGTCCCGGGCAACCCTAATGATTCTGCAAACTTGTCAACGGGTAGTTGGTCTATTTTGAAGATATTTTTGTCTTTGTGCAAGTGGACAGATCGCAAATACGATACAAAGGCCTGCAATGCAAATCATGCATGTTACTTATAGAAAAGAGAATCACTACGTACCCGTTGTCCAAGATATTTGATTTCTGGGTCCTGGAAAGCTAGACTTTGCAGCTGATTTTGGATATCTTGCGTTTTGCTTGGCCTATTCTTGATTTTCGCCACCTCGATCCCCTTCTTCTGCAAAGCAGCTTTCATCCCCTCCTCTTCACTCGGTATCAAAAACAAAAGAGCTTTGCCTTTGCTTTCGTATCTTGCTGTGCGGCCAACCCTATGGATGTACGTCTCCGCATCTTCTGGAGCGTCGACTTGTAGCACCCAATCCACTGCTGGAAAATCTAGGCCACGAGCAGCAATATCTGTTGCAAATAGCACTGCGTGAGATGTGCCTGTGAAGCGTTGATATACCGTCAGTCTAGCGGATTGTTTTTGCTTCCCATGTAAGTGTAGGAGTGGCATGCCAGGATGCATACGACAAAATGTTTCGAAAACGAAGCGTACTTGTTTGCAACTCGAGAGGAACACAATTGTTTTGGCTTGAAGGTGCGTTTTAATGAAAGACCATAGAATGGAAAGTTTCTGCTCGAGGGGAGCGAGAAGATAATTTTGTTCGAGATTTTTGGGCATCGTCGAAAGTGATGACGACGTTGGATCGGAGGAGATGCCTATGTGTGCAGGATCCTTGAGACTCAGTCTTGCGAGGTCAGATACAGAATCGGTCTGGGTGGCTGAGAAAAGAAGAGTTTGTCGCGATTTAGGAAGGTGATTGAGGAGTGCGGTGAGGGTTTTTTGGAAACCCATGTCGAGAATACGATCTGCTTCATCGAGAACGAGAAGCTGTAAGTTGTCTGTGTCGAACCCTACTGTTTGATCCATGTGCTGTAGAAGACGTCCAGGAGTAGCAACGAGAATGTTCATCCGGGATAAACGATCCCGTTCGTCTTTCAAGTTCTTCCCCCCGATTACGAGACCTGCTGAAAATGTATGATAACCGCCAATAGAACGCAAGACTTCAAAAATCTGGACAGCCTGAAAAGGAGAGGTCAACGGCGGGTATGCAAGTGAACAATAAATAGAATCATACAAGTTCTCTCGTCGGAGAAATAATGAGGGCACCCAATCCATCTGCAGAACCCCACCTTCGTCGGTACAGAATGTCCAATACGGGGATTAGGAATGCTAGGGTCTTGCCACTGCCCGTACGTGCCGAAGCAAGCACATCCTTACCCTTGAGAGATACGGGTAAGCTAGCAGCCTGAATATCGGTCATTTCGACGAAGAAAGCCTTCTTCAAACCTGGAGAGGGGAATTTAAAATCGAGATTGAGGGAAACGGAGCAGCTCAAAAGCACCTCTTTTCGTTGGTTCGGACAAGGGAAGATCGTTGAATGATTTTAAACCATCCACTGGCTCCTATTTAAGTAGATTATCTGTCAATTCAATTCAGGATAGCCTAGCAGTGGGAAGAGGTTGACTTACAAAGCTCATTGCATTGCTATCCAGATCATCTATTTTCTGCTTTTGTGATAACTTCTTCAGTTTAGCAATTCGGACCACGGGCCTCCGTTTCTTGTTCCTACTGCCTTTCTGAGCGTTCTTTGTTGAGGATTTCGTGAGGCCTTCAGCCATAGTGCAAACTTGCTGCTACAAGTATCTTGCTATTAGCCTAGTAGTAAGGCCCGGACAAACAGGCCCAAACACGCTTTCAGGTGAAGAACTGGTTTCCACAGTGCCATTGCAGAAGAAGATTTTTGTTCTGCAAGGCTCCGGGAGTGACCTGAATCAGGGATGCGCTGTTAAAATAAAATAATTGTTTGTGCAAGATGTAGCCAGAACCAGCCCGAAAATCAATCAAAAAAGTAAGAGGTTCAATCGGCGGCTGCGCAACTTGATATGAAATGGTTCGTAAGGCCCCTCACAAATGCACAACTTGGTCCTGAATGTTTCTCTGGTATACATAACTTTAATATCCGATAGTACAAGTAGCACAGTCACTTGACATGTTATTTCATCAGACAATCCGAGCTACAGATCCTGAGCAGAGGTGTTAGGATATATCATCGATTCAAACAAGAAAGGGACTGGACATACATAAGAGATTGTTAAAAACTATGTTTCTGCATTCGGCACACTCTTCGTCAGATGGGAAATGTCCCACAGTGAACCAGTCATTGCTGTCTTTTGATCTCAAGTAGTCGTCCAATTCTTGATCAACCAGTGCACGCTGTGTCTCGAAATAACTTTTCCAGGCCTTGGTGAAGCTATCATTAGGATTGGAGCCTTGCTGGGCAATGCGGAAGGAATGTTCGAGACAGACGAGAATGGCTGCATGTAGTGGTAAGAAGTTAAAAATAGAAGAGGAGGGATCGGATTGGTACCGATGAAAGAACACAAAGAAGGTACCTATGTAATTGGGAATACATGAGTGAAGGAACTGAAGAGGATGGGATGGTCTTACATTGTATCGAGTGTTCACAAGACCCTGAACATTGTCCACCTGCAAAATGCGGACCTGTTATTAGAGCAAAGGGAATAGGTGGGAGAGAACACGTACAAACTAGAGGCATGTCAGAATTCAAATCAAGCCCAAGATTAGCAGAGCGACTCACCAGCTGGAAGTGATTTGATGGCGTCATGTCAGCGATTCAAGAGCCAGTAGGCACATCAACTCACATCCTGGATGGGATTTCATGGTAGAATGTCAGAAGGCGCACACAGCAACTCACAAACTGGATGGGATTTTATGGCGGCAGGTCAGTAATTCAAATGAATGTCAATAGGCGGACAGCGACTGACATTCTAGATATTGGGTGAATTGTTGTAGCCAATTTGAAATTCTTGACTTACCTGAAAATAGCAATGTCCGAACCAAGACGCGGTGGTGTAGATCATGTTCTCCTTTGTTCAGTTGAGTGTCCATAACCTCTAATGCAATTCAAGTGAAAATGTACCACTGTTGAAGCAGACTTGAAGATATACCTGGAATAGAAAGATAAGTTGTAGCCATAATGGACTAGTGGATGACAGACTTGTTCACAGCATATTCGATGCAAATCTCGAGGTTGATCTGTTGGGCGCTGACGAACAACATCTTCAGTGCTAAGTCGTCGATCGATAACGCCGTCTGTTTGATTAGTTCCCCAACTTGTTCCTGGTGGTTACCTTCATTATCGTGTATAGCTGGATATACTAAAAGTCAAGACCGGTCGCTAAAGGAGAAGAGACATACATTCAAATCGCACATATGCGCGGGGTGGAAACTTGTAATCCCTGAGCGGCTTCTCGAATTTATTCTCCAAGGTGGCACAAGCGACTTCTCTATTCTGCTCGTCTTCTTTGTCCACATCATATACCTGCATGATGAGATCGTCAAATTTTGTGAAGATCGCAACAACAGGACCTGCTCTTGTCAATCACTATGAAGTGTGGAAATTCTGAACGATTTTACCATTCCAGCCAAGCTCATTGAAGAACATCTGTTCCAATGCCAGTAACGGGCGAGATACATTCGGAGTAAAACAAAACCTGAACACAGTGTCGGTTGCGCAAGATTATGGGAGGATAAACAAAAGGCACCATATTGCATGGATTTGATCCTTTACTTCTTTCGCTTTTGCCTTCTCCTGTAGGAAAGAGAGCACATCCTGGAGTTCCTGTTCACCCCCTGCCTCGAAACCAGGAGAGTCGTGGAAGATGATCCCTGGGCAGCTCTTGAAGGAGAGCTCATCATACACATTATGAATTCCTCGCTACGGCATGAAGGTCAACGATCAGATCAAGGAAATGGGCAAAGATAGTACGTTGGAGGTCGGGTTAATCTGTCGGTGAAGGGACAATAAGAGTTGGGTATGAAGCGAAGCTGATATCCTACCGTGCTGTAGACAGGATCATCCTTTGCATTGCAAACCCGCTTGAGCAGCGTTGTTTTACCGGCATTTGCCCTTCCAATAACGAGAATGCGGAGGTGAGTATATTTGGCCCGTAGTTTTGCAGCTTCTTCCAGGTTGGTTGTTATCGTTGGTGCTAGATCAGCTGGAGGCGTAGTCGGGCGGCTAGGAGGGGTACTCTGCGATCCTGGTCGAAATACCTTCTTCAGGTGTTTGAAAAAACCTGAAGCAGTCTGTGCAGGATGTCGATCAGCCATGGTGTTGATTAAGTAGGGCTTCCAGACAAATAAGCACAAAATCCATTCAATCACTGGTTGATCATTGGACTCTTGCGAATTATTGAAAATCCAGAGTTTGAATACAAAACAACCATATCCACAAAGCCTCAGGCTCGTCATCATCTAGGTCATCGTTTGAGTGGCATTTTGCAGATTTCTTTGAAGGTGGAGGATCGGGGCAACAGATATATCATCCGAGTCGGCGACCTCGGCCAGCAGCTTGTATCTCAGGAATATGGTGAATATGAAATGGCACTTCCTTTTCTTCTCCCTCTTTTTCTCTTTTTCTCTCTTTCCACTTCCCTATCCTTCATATCGACGGCTCATGCTTTACTATGGCACTTTTCGTGGGGGGGAATTTGAGTTTACGTTTCGAAGGATCTTGAGAAAGGGCCCTCAGAAATTGGATAAAGGAACATCACAATCCAACCAAAATCATACATTGGATTATGTGCCCGTTGCATCGGTTGCATTCGCTACTATCTCGACTGTACCAAGTACTCGGGTACGCCTTTGCTTTTGCAATCCTTTGCGGCCCTACTCAGATAAATTGAATTCGGAAGTCGGGAGTGCACTTGGACACTGCCCTCCAACTATGCCACGCAATCATCGACCTTTCCTCGAATTTTTATCAGATCACTGGGATAGAGTAACGGGGAAGTGCGTTTAGGGAACCTCTTCACCTGTCCTTCTATAACACACCTTATCGGCAGATATCAACCACCATGGGATGAAAATTGGGATCTGGACGATAAATTCTTCACACAAATGGAAGAATGGGAGAAAGATCATCCAGAGTCGACATTCGCGAAAGTCATGGAAAATGTGAACAGTGCAGTCTCAACTTGCAGGCCATTCCTCGAATGCATCCCAGATTCACCATTCCCAGCGCGTAGTGTCATCCTCGGTCTAGCAAATCTCCTACAACTGGGGACAGTGCGTATTCTCATATTTCTCTATATATTCTCTAGGTACTCACAACTTTATATGAAGGAAATCGCGAGTGCAAAGAAAGCAGTGTACGACTTTACGATGCAAGTGTCAACTTGGTTCTATACTGTTGAGGCGTCATTTCGAATGACGAAGAAGAAGAAATTCACTGCTCAGGCTAGAAAGAACCTAGATGCTATACGGTGTGTACTTTGGTGTAATCTCCGATTTCTAGGATATTAAGCTCTGAAATAGGAATTTAATCAACGAAATTTGTAAATGGGGGTGGGTCAGACTGGTATGTCATCTTCGACAACATTCTTCATACTGTTGAACTGCTTGCACAGAATGACAGAAGGTGGATCATGAACGGCCTAGGGATCTCAGGCGAAATCAAATTATTCAAGGAGAAGCTCACGGAAGCAAGGGAACTCTTCTCGGTGAGTCAACTAATTACAAGATAGCGACTTGGCATAACACCAGTTTGCAGACGATGCAGGATATCAATGTGGCGATGGGTGTGGATGAGATTTTGACGGAAGTCTTGACAATCAAGAGATACATGAAATGCCAATTTGTAAGATTTCAGTCCGGCAAGCCTTGGCAACCTACAATTTGACTGACAATGTTTTTCAGGGCAAAATATTGGACCACCTCATTGAAAAGGAGCTTTCAGACGAACGTCGTCGATACTTGGAGCAAACACTTAACCCTAGTATTGCACCCCGACAAACTGCGTATGATGATCAAGGCAAACCCCCTTGTGATGACGATACTCGCGTTGAGATTCTGGCAGACATAACCACCTGGGTCAATAATGTTTCTACTGGAAGCCGAAACTTCTTCTGGCTGACGGGTGATCCTGGCTGTGGCAAATCGGCGATTACAGCCTCACTTGCGCGGTATTGCAAAGATGAAGGCACCCTGTGGGCCCAATTCTTCATCAGTCGAAACAACGAGTCGACCACAAACCCAAGAGTGTATTTCCCATCAATTGCCCGCCAGATCGCTGAGCATTCTCCCAATAAAGCCGTCGAAAAGGCTATCTACGATATTCTTAAAGCAAAACCGTCGTTATTAGATGGAATGTCACTGGACCAAGCTCGGATCCTTTTCGTGCAGGTTGTGCAGGTTGCTTGTGACCTGGATAGGCGAAAACCTGTGGTGATCGTGATCGATGGACTAGACGAGACGAGTCGGAAGAGTCTGAAGGATACGGCCACAATACTTTCGAAGCTGTTCAAGGAACTGAAGCGTCCGAACGCGAAGGTGTTCATATCCAGTCGGACTGATGACGACATCACAAAGCCATTTTACTGTTCATTGCAAACCAACAAGGACAATGTTGTGCACTTGCATTTGAACACATCCGACCCGTCATGTATGGAAGATGTGTCGAGCTATCTTTCCCGGAATCTGCAACGAATTGTTGAGGAGAGAAATTTGAATTGGGAGGTGTGGCCTGGACGAGAGCGGTTCGAGAAATTGTGTCAGAGAGCAGCTGGACTGTTTATTTGGGCAGTCACGGTCATGCGGTTCTTTGAAGAACAACTCCGTTTATATGGACACGAGTGTCTGGACGGCCGTCTGGATACTATCAGTGCGGAGGGAATGGACGATGTGAACAAATTGTATCAGACAATCCTGGCGATCACATACACGTCGAGTCCGACATTTGTCGATGATGGATGGGCACATGAAACATTTCGTTGGGTGGTCGGCTTTATTATTGGACTGAAGGAGCCGTTGCCAATTGGAGACGTTGGTGCGCTGCTTGACTTACGACGAACACTCACGTCAAACCCAATCGACATTCTACATTTTACGACCAATCTGCGAATGGTATTGGTAGCTGGGACAGGCGAGATCACGAGGGACACGATTCCCCGGCTGCATAAATCGTTTGTGGAATTCATAAAAAGCAAGAAGGCTGATGAGCAATTCCGCATTGACCTTGATGTTGTTGATGTGGAAATTGGGTTGAAGTGTCTGCGGTTAGTTTCGAGACTAAGGAACATCGACGAACGGTCGAGGATACCATCTGCCAGTGTGCGATATGCGATACAGAACTGGGCGCGACACCTGCCCAACGAGGGAATAGTATCGGGGATAGCTATTTTTGGTGACGATCAAGCATTTTCGAGGATTTACTCCTCCACTGCGTCGTTGAGAGGGAGTGTGATGTCTGTTTCTGGGGACTATCGAACACACATGTATGACCCAGAGGGAAGCTTTCCACCACCTGCACCTTTCCATTTCAGTCCCAGTTCTACCATCATGGCAGGAGGTCTTGTGCGCGCCATTGCGGTTTCCATGGATGGACGATTGATCGCTTCAGGAAGCCATACTGGGGATATCCGCCTCTGGGATAGCAGATTGAATGAGCCAATTGGTGGCCCACTCCAAGGGCACTCTGATTGGGTGAAATTTGTGTGTTTCTCACCAGATTCTCGTTGGCTCGTGTCTGGAAGTGATGATATGAGTGTTCGTGTGTGGGATTGTATAACAGGACAAGCAGCAGGCGGTCCGCTTTTCGGACACACTGACTTAGTATGGTCTGTGTGCACGGATGGGCGTTTTATTATCTCAGGCAGCCGCGATAAAACGATCCGCATCTGGGATTTCACCTCTCACACGCAAATTGGGTCGCCGATCGACGCTGGTGACTACGTTTACGCTGTTGCTCTCTCTAACGATGGTCGCATTGCAGCAGGAGTGGAAAGAGCCGTATGTGTCTGGGATGTCAACACACACCACCGTATTGCCTTGATGAAGGGTCACACATCCGTAGTATGGGGAGTCGCCTTCTCTCCCGACAACCATCGCATTGCCTCAGGGAGTCACGATAAGAGCATCCGACTGTGGGACACGCAGACCTACATGCAGATTGGCAAATTCATGGGGAATAAAAATGCAGTACGGTCAGTTTCCTTCTCTCCCGAAGGTCGGTGGTTTACTTCTGGAGGCGACGACAAGACTGTTTGTGTTTGGCATTGCAATACCGGCCAACTCATCGGCATTCCGCTACGAGGTCATGCCCACTCCGTCAAATCTGTCGCCGTTTCGCCAGATGGTTGTCAACTGATCTCAGGAAGTCAGGACGCAACTGTTCGCATCTGGTCCAAATCAACGAGCAGGGAATGGCAAAACCTGTCACAGCAGATCACCACCATACACCTCTCACGTAACACCGTCCCTTCTTCTCCGCGTATAATGTCACTTGAAGGCAACCCTTCCGTCGTTTCTGCCTGTTATGCTCCAGATCGCACTGTGTATGCAGCATCCACACTCGAAGGACACGCATCCCTCTGGAACACCGCCCACGTCCTCTTATGGGAGTCGGACACACCTGTACACCCCATCCATCTTCTCAGATTGTCAGCGGATCGGCTTAATATATCATCTCCGGATGGCTCTGTGTTGGCCTGGAATGTGGTCAAAGGGAAACCGACACAGGAAAGTCTGACTGCATCTGGACCACAGCTCAACACGACGAATATCCGTCAACTCAGACTTCGAAGCAGCTCATTCACGGACAACCCCGTCGTTCGGTGGATTCCTTTCGTGGTCGATGCAGGGTTATGGGCGTACATTGACGGCATATTTATTCGATTTGAGAGTGTTGGTGGTGGATCTGTGACTTTTATCGAAGTTGGGGATATCGCTCGGTAGCTGATGCAAGAATCATACTTTTTACCATTGAAACGCATGTTCCAAATCAATTTCATTTACAATATGCCAATTTGGTGAAGTTTTTTGGACTTGTGAGGACTTTGGCAGTTGATTGGATCATTATCGATTTTACAAACACACGACAACAAAACAGATAATCAAACGATCATGAAAACATCACTCGATCCCTCCTGGGCCTCTTCTCTCTTTCTGCGCTTTTCAGCAGCCTGTCATACGGTGAAATCAATAAACAAATTTCTCGGAAAGAAATCAAATCCGACTTACTATTTCCTCTTTCACGCCGTCACAGCGTTTTTTGTGTTTTTCCCAAAAACCAGGATAGTAACGCGCCCCGTTGCGCGAATCTAATTTGATTATCTTCCCACATCCCCTGCAGGTCACCCATGTGTCTTTGAACGACAGGATGAATTTATCATCCTGCAATACCTTTTTTCGCTCTTTTTCCCGTCGATGTTCCTTATTTCGAACACGCGTCTTTCGCACAGGAGATTGGGCTTTCGGTATTCCAGGTGGTGGATCCGTGTCGGGGAGAGACATGCTTGGATCTGATTGGATCATATTGCTGTCCATGGTGAAGCCCTGGAGAGGCAGAAAATTGTTGGTGGTTGCATCGATGAGATCGAAAAGTAGGTCTATTTCTGAAGGAAGCAGGAACGGCTCGGGGTTCGATGATGATGCCACAGACGCAAATCCAGTGTCATTGGTGGGAGGAAAGAAGTACGCATCGAGTGGGAAGGAATCGTTGGTAAATTCAAAGGGCTGCATCTTTTGGAAGGGTGCTGAGGGGAAAGGGATGCTTCGACACTCGGTTTAAATATTCTTCTCGAGTGCCTACACGCGCTCTACTGGTTTCAGCGATGGCTGAGGTTTCACATTCCTTTCTCGGAAATGTCAACTCAAGGAACTGGATGTGATGTATGGGGAGTTCGCACCGCATAGGGAGCTCGAATAGGAATGTGATAGTACAGAGCCAGCGCTAGCGCTGCATCTGTATCAGTTTTAAATTGAAAATGACATGAGGGTATAGCACCATTTTCCGACGAGGGTCACCTCATGCCGAACATCAAGGGTATAAATTTTATGAAAGAAAATTAGAAATGGCACACCGCTGCTCTCCTTGCGAGGAGACGGAGCCAAGATAGAGCACTAGAAATGAGCTGGAAAACCCCAATTGTAAAGGGATGTGTCAATGTCCAGCATGGCCCAATGCATTTGAACAAAAAAATTCCAGCACCACCACCAATGGTCTCATTTAAATCGTGGTTGTATTATGGTTTAAATATAGTGAATTACAGTCTTACATTATTAATCCCCTGAAGACTTCAGTTGGTGTGATGAATACGGATACTCGAGTGTATTTATGTCAGCTGGGCCGGGCTGCTGAGACAACCACCTCCGCTTTCCTGAAGACTCCCATTCAATCTGCTCCGCTTTTTACTTGCAGAAGATTATGAACGCTTCTTGGGACGGAGATTTGTGGATTTCCTCATTACGGCTTGCCTTCGTGGTTGGTTCATGACATCCGAACGACTTTGTAGATCCGACAATGCTTTGGAAGCCTGCTGAGGATTCGGAAGAAGTTCCATTAGCAGGTCATACGCCAACATAAATATCTCACACCTTTGCCTTTGCCAGCTTTTTCAGGGTACGTCTCAGGGGACTATACCTTGGTCGCAAATTCAAGCTGGGTGTCGGTGTAAACGCCACAACCCTTTTCCTAATCTGCCTGTCACTCCCCCTCCCCAACGACTTCCCAAATACAATCACCTTCCCTCTCTGTCCCGCCCTCCCTGACCTCCCAGCTCGGTGCAAAAAATCAATCATATTCCTCGGCTCGTCAACAATAAACACATGCTTCACCTCGGGAGAAAAATCCAACCCTCTCGAGAGTAAAGACGTCGTCGCCATCACCAACGGAGGATTTTTCTCCGTCTTCTCGACAACCCCAAGACGCAAATTCTTCAGTGCCCTCTTCTTCGATGCGGTCTCGACAATAGACGGTTTCTTCAGGAACCCAAACAAATGCCGATTCGAACCTATCATCCGGCGCCTACTCTCGCTCGTCATCGGCACACAGTTGACACCATGATTCCCAAGATATTCGCTCAACTCGATCACTTTCGTGCTCCTGTTACAGAAAATCAGCACTTTCGACAGCTCTCCGTCTCTGTCTGGGGAGGAGGCAGCGTCTTCTGACCAGATCTCACGGATTCGACGGTGAATGTCGGCAAATTTGTTATTTCCGGACCAAGTGACGTACTCAAGTTCGAGCGCCTTGGGCAAGTGGTGAAGATCAGGGGATGACAGACGGATGAGGGAAGGATGATAATTTTGGAGGTAGTTGTTAAGGGAGTAGGGTATGGTTGCGCTGGAGAAGATGAGGTTGAAGGGATAGGAGATGGGAGTGGCTAGACGAGAGGACAGCATTTGTCGTGATCCATCCAGTTCGGGGACGGACTTCAGAGGAATCGGATGGCCTCGGGCTTCACTGATGTCGTTGAGGATTAGGCGGGTTGTTGCTTGGAAATCAGGGTCTGTAGAATGGTATCATAAACAACGAAAGATACGAATGTTTAGAAACGAAAACGCATACCGAGAAGAACGTCGGCTTCATCGACGACTACCCATTCAACGTTTTCCAGTCCTAACTCTACAGTCTTTTTCCTCCCAAGACCTACAGAAAAGTCACGCCCTCGACGACGTCTCTTCTTCTCAGACTCTTCATCAGCTGCAGCCTCCTCATCGTCCTCATCATTTTCTTCTTCCATTTCCTCTTCTCTCCTTTTATCCCACCCACGGCCCCTAACCATTTCCAACAACTTCATAGGTGTTCCGACCAGCACGTCCACCCCGTGTCCATGCTTTTTCGACACATTAAACTCTACAACACCCTCGACACCACCAAGCATATCAACCATCTTCCTAGACGTTCTGTGCTCCGTCCTCGTACTCTTCAAATTCGACTGCCTCGCACACAGCACCCTCAACTTTACTCTATGCGATAGTGACTTGGCAAACCCAGAAAGTTGTCGGGTAAGCTCGTGAGTAGGTGCGAGAATCAGCGCTCGTGGGTTATACAACCTATTGGAGTGTGATTGAGACCGGAGGTTGTCCTTTCCAGCCAGTTCTGCTAGCTTTATGGATTGGAGGAGTGGGAGGAGGTAAGCGATGGATTTTCCTGAGCCCGTTTCAGAGGCCAGAAAGAATTGGCGCCAATTGGGCTCTTCAGCTGGAAGGTCTTGTGGCTGGAGAATCCATTTAAGAGACAGAGATTGAATCGGGGTTGGATGTACGAAAGGGCCGAGTGTTTCCATTAGGGAGCGTTGCAATGTAGGGAGCAAAGGGGGTGAAGTGAACTGGGAAGGCAGCTCGTCGTCCAATGATTTGCATGTTCTTCTTGGATTAGAAACTGATTGAAGTGGATGAAAGAACTCGTCTATTGTTATCTGCCGGTGGACAGGACTTTTTAGAGCAGGCCTGGTATTGAAAAAAGGCGGTGACCAGTGTACCACCTGCTGTGGTTGGCTGCTCTGCGGTTTGGTACCGTCTCGCTCCTTGACAAACGAAAACGGTTTGTCAGAGAACGAGAACCGTTTTTCGGGGGGCGGTCGTTCCTTGATAATAGGTTCTTGCGACTTTACGGACGGTCTCGAGATCACAGTCCTCTGGGGTGGAGAGTCAGGTAGAGGGGGCAAACCCTGATGTGGTGCGGCATCTCGTTCAAAATTTGGGGGTTTTCCAACTGCGGCAGAGGATGTTTTCGTTCTGCTACCTGTATGCCAAAAGTCAGTTACGTTTCTTTAAACGGCCAGAACGGATGTACAGCAACGTAGCAGAGAATAGCAGGTTAGGGATGCTTTGCATTTTCTCGTGCTTTGACACTGTAGCATGAAAAGCTAGAGCGGGCCGTGAATCCGGTCACTTCCTTCATTTGAATTTTGCAAAGAAATAGAGGTTTAATGAATATGAACTGTGTTTCGGTGCGCCTTCGCCTCTACAAGAAAGAACGACAGTCACGGTGTTTCAATGTACGTCTTTGTTTTTTGCAATCCTTCTATAGAACGGGTAATACACATGGACAACTCAGCTAACCCTCTATGCCACGCAAACATCGTCCTTTCCTCGAATTCTTATCAGACCATTGGGATAGAGTAACGGGAAAGTGCGTTGCGCGACCTCTTCATCGATCTTTCAATAACACTCTTTACCGACAGATATCAACTGCCATGGGATGAGAATTGGAATCTGGACGATAAATTCTTCACACAAATGGAAGTATGGGAGAGGGACCATCCAGAGTCACCATTCGCGAAGGTCATGGAGAGTGTGAACAGTGCAGTCTCAACATCCAGGCCATTCCTCGAATGCATTCCAGATTCACCATTCCCAGCACGCAGTGTCATCCATGGTCTAGCACGTCTCCTACAGCTGGCGACAGTGCGTGTGTTCATTTTGTTCCCTATTAGGTACTCACAGGTTCATATGAAGGAAATCGCGTGTGAAGAAGTGAACTCTACGATGCACGTGTCGACTTGTCTTGAACGGTGAAGAACTTAAGACTCAGAAGTTTACTACTCAGGCTAGAAAGAATCTGGATGCCATACGGTGTGTACTTTGCCTCACATTTCGATTTCCAAGGGAATTTATATATGAAATAGGAATTTAAATGGGGGGGCCGGATTGTTGGTACGACATAAACTACCCGGTTGACCCTCTCGGGCAGAATGACAAGAGGTGGATGTCCTTGCGATCTCAGGCGAAATCAAATTATTTAACGAGAAACCCACAGACTTTTCTCGCTAATCACAAGACAGTGACTTGTCATGAAATCAGTTTGCAGACTATGCAGGATGCCAATGTGGCGATGGGTGTAGACAGGATCTTGACGGAAGTCTTGACAATCATGAAATGCCAATTTGTAAGATTCCGCTTCAACAATTCCCGACCACACAGTATCTAATTGACATCGCCTTCAAGTTTTCAGGGCAAAATATTGAATCATCTTATGTAACGGGATCTTTCAGATGAACGACGCCGATACTTGGAGAAAACTTAAACCCCGGAGTTGCACTCCGACAAACGGCGAATGATCAAGGCAAACCGCCCTGTGATGACGATACTCGCGTTGAGATTCTAGCAGGCATAACCACCAGGTCAATGACGTTTCATCTGGAAGCCGAAATTTGAATCGACGACATACCCAAGAGTGTATTTCCCAATTGCTTGCCATATCGCTGTGCATTCTCCCAATAAAGCCGTCGAAAAGGCTATCTACGATATTCTTAAAGCAAAACCGTCGTTATTAGATGGAATGTCACTGGACCAACCTCGGATCCTTTTCGTGCAGGTTGTGCAGGTTGCTTGTGATTTCGATAGGCGAAAACCTGTGGTGATCATGATCGATGGACTAGACGAGACGAGTCGGAAGAGTCTGAAGGATACGGCCGCAATTCTTTCGAAGCTGTTCAAAGAATTGAAGTGTACCAACGCGAAGGTGTTCATATCCAGTTGGGCAGATGTCGAGATCACGAAGCCATTCTATCGTTCCCTGCAATCCAGCAAGGATCATTTGAACATGTCCGATCCTTCATGTATGGAAGATGTGTTGAAACATCTATCAAGGAACTTGCAACGACTTGCCGAGGAGTGGGACCTGAATGACGTGAACAATCTGTATCAGACGGTTCTGAGTCTCGAATGCGAAATCGAATCTGGATGCTTGGGCGCATGAAACATTCCGATGGGTGGTTGGACTTATCACCGCGTTGAAAGAACCATTGGCACTTGGAGATTTTGGTGCTCTGCGCGACTTACGACGAACATCCATCTCCAACCCATTCTCCATTTTGTGACCAACCTTCGAACGGTATTGGTAGCTGGGACAGGCGAGATCACGAAAAACACGATTCCCTGGCTGCATAAATCATTTGTGGAATTTATAACCAGCTCTGAAGCCAATGAGCTATTCCTTGACGTTATTGATGTGGAAATTGGGTTGAAGTGTCTGCAGGTTGTTTCGAGGCTGAGGAACAATGACGAACGGTCGAGCAGTCCCTCTGCGATAGAGACGCCTGCCCAACGAGGGAATAGCATCGGGGATAGCTATTTTTGGTGACAACGATCAAGCCATTTCTAAGATTTACTCCTCCACTGCGCCGTTGAGAGGGGGTGTGGTGTGTTTCTCTGGGGATTATCGAACGCACATGTATGACCAAGCGCAGGGCTTTCCACCAGCTGCGCCCTTTTAATTCAGTCTCAGTTCTACTGTCGAGACAGGAGGTGCTGTGCGCTCTGTTGCAATTTCCATGGATGGGCGATTGATTGCTTCCGGAAGTCGAGACGGAGGTACCAACCTCTGGGATGTCAGATCGCATCAATTAATTGGCGGACCACTCCTGGGACATTAAGGGTGGGTGAACTCTCACCAGATTCTCGTTGGCTCGTGACTGGAAGTGATGATATGAGTGTTCGTGTGTGGGGTTGCCGGACAAGACAGGCAGTGGGTGATCCACTTTTGGGACATGCTCATTTAGTATGGTCTCTGTGCATGGATGGACATTTCATTATTTCAGGCAGCGAAGATCCGCATTTGGGATCTCACTTCTCGCACACAAATTGGGTCGCTGATCGATGCTGGTGACTACGTTTGCGCTGTCGCTCTCTCCAACGATGGCCGCGTTGCAGCAGTTCTCGGAATGGAATTCAGGTTCCATAATGGGAAGATGCAATCCTTAAGACGATTTATGTTGCAGTTTTCACAAGAAATGAACAACAGTCGACTGGGAAGCTCCATTTATGCACCTTCTTTCATTTCATGATCCATTTGATAAGTCTCTCCCAGTGATTGAAATTGGGGGTGGATTGCATCTGGACCACAGCTTAAGATGATGGCAATGCAGGGAGATGGGTGTACATTGACGGCATTCGATTTGAGAGTGTGGCACCCCTTTCAAGGTGGATGCAGGGACATGGGTGTGTTGACAGCACATTTATTTGATTTGAGAGCGTCCGGGGTGACATCGTTAGCTGTTGCACACATGCTTTGGCACAAGTTTGGCAGGTATGCAAACTTGAAGAACGAGAAATCAGTTAACTGATGACCAAATGGAAACTAAGAGGATTTCTTCTCATTGTAAAAGTCCATGGTGGATAGGTAGAATCTATGTGGAACCCTTGTACACTTCTGAATCCTTATCTTGGATCCATCAAAGTCCTCATCGACATCGTTCATGAAATTCATGTCCGTTGCATGGAGCCATAGGGTCGTTCGACATTCGTCTGCTATTTTTGGATTATTACAGTCGACGTTTCCCTCATAAGTAATTGGGCTTCTGTGATTGTTATTTTACGAATCGGGAGTTGGTTATTACAAGGATCGAATCAAACTATGAGATTTACGGGTCATTATTGTGGAAAAGGACAAAGCAAGTCCATATCGTTCATCAAGGAAGTTATTCGTTCTTGAGGCGGTCGTATCCGTCCTTTCGAGAACCCTGACCCCATGCAAACCAACTGGCCCTTGAGGGTGCATTTGGCTGCTGTGGTACAAACCCTCCAACAAATTCATCGCCATCTACTTCATAACCGTCAAAGTCGCCTCCTTTTGTTTCCTCGGATTTCATGGTTCTCTCTCGAAGGCTTGGAGAAGACCCAGTAGAAGCCGACGCGGTCGAAAAGGCAGGATTGTTTGCTGGTGGAACGGGTATCGGGCTGGATGCGAGCTGATCTAATTCGACATCGAGTCGTTTACGTCCTGTCGTTTGATCGGACGAACGTCCTCCAAATATCGATCCCGGAGGAGTGTTTAGGGGATTGGCAGTGCGTTGACTAGGTGCTGCGGATCCTGAACTGGAAGCGCCAGCTGCAGGCAACGTGGCCGCAGCGGTTTGACTTATCAATGCGGCACCGCCTGCGAGGATAGACGGTCCGTATGATGTCCAGAGTGAAGAGATCAGTTGGGCAGGCCCGCCTGCAGGGTTGTTCATTGTAGGTGGAGGCTGCGTAGGGCCAGACATATTTGGTCCCTGTCGAGCTGCTGCCACTTCCGTTCCAGGCGCCAGAGAGCCAAGAACCGCTTGCCATACGGCTCGTAGCTTCTCTTGAACGAAAAGGTAGAGACGGGTACGCACTTCGGCGATGGTTTGGTCTATTTGCTGTTCATGCTTTGCAAAGAATGGGCGGAGGTAGACCATATAGACATAGGTTGCCCCCTGTGTTTGGGGAAGGGAAAGGTAGAGAAGGAAGATTGCTTTTATGGTTGAATAGAACGGAATCCTGATTGTTCGTAAATCAATGCTGGGCAAAGGGTTCCCTGGAAATGTTGCGAGACACTGACCATGAGACCAACCACTCGGCGAGGTACTCTGCTCCTACGATACAGCCTAGTACCGACCAGTACATCAACCACCGCTCTAGTTCTTCTTCTGAGGCTGGCCGCTGACTCAGTGTCTTGTAGGATGCATATCCTGGATAAAGAAATGCGGTGAATGCACTTCATGTTTGCAAGAAGGTCAAAAAAAAATAAGAAGTTGGTTGTCAATTCATAAAGAAAGAACGGAATCGACCGACCTGATTATGCGTGAAGTAAAGGAGAAAAACATTCTCGCTTTGTAGTCCAAGAGGTTTTATATATTATGCCCAGATGATCAGGGAAGATGAGGAAGATACGCAACCATGCCGGAGACATGCCTACAATGATTACGTAATGGTTTCGTGCATTGCAGGCTGAGGAACACGGATATGCAATAAAACATATCATGCCGTCTCAACATTCGCCGGATTTGTCTTTGGTCGATGCCCTGCACACCCCTGGACGGTATTTAATTTTTGGAAGCGGCCGAGACAGGAAAACCTTGGGAACCTACTTAGTCCAACTCCCTTTGGAATCTATTCCAGCCATATTCAAAATCTCCGTTTTCAGGTCTTTGATAAGAGCGCAGTTGGATGATAAGTAAGTCCTGTTTAAGTATTTACTTCTGTATAAGTTCGACTTTCGAAGGAGCCTTCAAGGAGGATGTTTAAATTTTGATTCACATTAAGTCAGATACGATTGTTTTAATATCTAACTAACACACGACGTATCCTCCCGATGAAGAAGAGTGCAGCAGTCTATTTTTGACTTGATGTCAATAAGCGCCCAGCGATGCATGGGCGCCTATAGCTGTGTGTCCTGTCATGAATGATAAAACTGCATTCGTTTCCGAATAAAACAAACCCACGGACGCTGTGATTTCTCTTCTCGTCTCTGAGGATACCCGATGTCCAAGTAAATTACTCACAAGGCTCTTGGCGTCCTTCCCGTTACGTATGATATTGTGGAGTTACTGAATGGATTGATTCTAGATCGCGATAAGCAAAATGTATACCAAGTTCGTATGTATTATGGTAAGCGTTCCAGTCACCAGTACCTTGTTGTCTCCTTTATGGATGGAAGAGACAGAAGTCCGGAGGCTTACTCATTTTCCTGTTCTGTGCTGCAACGTTTCATCTATCGGGCCATCGGGTATCGGCCTTCTCTTTGGTCCCGATATCTCGTTCTAGCTCGTTCTTCTGTCACACTCCACATGTAACCTACGTTCTGCTACACCTCATGTTAGGGTTGAAACAATCATGACTGCTGAACAATCTCGTAATTACATATTGGATCGGCCCCTGATAGACATCGGAAACTTCCCGAAGGAATTCAAGGTTTGCTGGTCAATTAATGAATTTCCGCAACCGAGTTTCGGGATCTGGTGAGCAGAGGACTGCAGAGGAATGACACCATTCTGGGAGTCGGACGGGTGGGTCTTGATTGAGTAACATTACATATGGGTTTAATTATATGTAACATCATCAGAAGTATACAAAAGTAAACAAAATAATTTACTTCCGGGGGTCATCTGTTTATCCAACGAGTCCAGGATTCAAATATTCAAAGGCTCCAGAAGGAATTGAATTTCAAGACATGAACTTGCTTTTACTGGCGGCAATCAGTTTAAAAAAATTTAATCATACAGAATCTTGCGGCTTTTGGGCGTGAGATCTGGAGAGGTAATAGACCAGAGAGTCAATTGAGTCCGAGAAGGCCGTTCATACTTACAGACGGAATCTGTTACAAAATGGGGCTTTCAAATTCGGCATACTTCTCCCACTGCAACCACCACCTCCCCACTGCCCAATTTTTGTCTCTTTCTTTTAGTATTGGAGGATGCCACGGAGGGACACTCAAACCCAGAGGCTTCAGGACAAGGAGGCAAAGCGAGCTAGAGGTTGATCCCAGTTTAGTACATATCTTTAGGGGGTCTCTAATCCTTCCGTGTTTAGGAACTCTTTCCTGTGCGGAATGTCGACGGTATGTTCTGTAATAGCATCTTCCTGTGGCTGAGGGCAATCTGTCCTTGGTCCCCCTTCCGTTTTAGACGATATGTCAGACACTAACGTTTTCCTGGATTATCAGGCTCAAACTCAAATGTGATAAAACTCTTCCATGCTCGAGGTGTGTCCTACCTTTGAGCTCAGTGTTTCTTTGCCACTTACGCCCATCTTCTCCGTCATGATTGTGATGGTATTTTTTGTACCTTGACTCAGTTGCAAACGCAGGGGGTGTTCAGCAATTTGTCCGAATGGCAGTCTCGTTACGGGGCAAGGAACTCGGTGTGTCTCTCGCTCACTCTCTGGGACATCTGGGTATCGCCATTGGATGGAGCTGTTAGCCAGGATGGATGTTGCGCTATCTGTCAGTCACTGTCAGGCCTATCACGATGGAGATACCGTCCAACCCGACCTGATACCTCTCTCATATTTTAATGCCCCTCTCTTGGAACCAATTTTCCATTCGCTGACCGCACACATCATTTAGATTTGTCCTCGCGGATACCGAGAAGCTGCATCATAAAATTTCTCAAATGTCCGACCGTATAAGATTATTGGAAGATGCTCTCGCAATGGCTCAGTCAGCCCTGAACGGCCCAAATGCTGAACCACATCCTTTGCTAGACCGTGAATTGCTTAAAATAAAGTCCTCTATCGAGTTGCACTCTGCGTCGATTACCGGTGCCTTGGTGCCAGAGGATGTACTAGAAGTTGAAGAAGAGGAAGATGGGGATGACGAGAATTATATTGACGCATTTGGAACCTTGGCTCTCCGTGACGGCGGTGCCGCAACTTTTTATGGAAGGTCTGCTGGTCAAGAGTCGCTTCTAATCGTGAGCCTTGATCTTTTCTAGCCTCAGTTTAAAAATATTAATCTTGCAAAAACAGGGGGAAGTGACTGTATCAACCGAGGATGATCACTTGCCTCTTCAGCCGTGTGGTATCTCTGCAACATCTTCGTTCTCTGATGTCAGCTCAGATGGTGGCAAATCATATTACAGCCAGCAGTTTAATGTTTTATCCTTTGATGGTCACCTTCCGGAAAATGTGGCAAATCTTGCTCATGGCTTTCCTCTGGGACCCTCAGTGACATTATCGATGCTCAACCCCAACGAACCAGTCACGTTGTCCACACTCATAGCCCACTTCCTACCACAACCGGACGAGGCAAAACGCCTTGTACAGCTTTATCTCCAACAAGCACCATGGTTTTTTGGTGCAGTCACCGAAAAGCAGATTGAGGAAGAAGTTATGCCTGTGTGGTATGGCGTTGCTTCAAGTAATGGTTTGAGCCCGACTGCTACTATTAGCAAGTCGAGAACAGGGACATCCCATGATTTAGCTTTGTTGTTCATGATCTTCTGCTTTGGTTCGTTGACGGACATGGATTTGCCTTCCCCACCTGATAATCCCATATCGGACAAGTTCTACCAACTTGGGAAGGCTGCATTGACTTTGGATCCGAATGCACCTCCAGGTGATGACCATGATCTTTCAGCTCATTTGTTGTGCTGACTTTCCGTTTTATAGATAGTCGATCAACGAAAAGTGGTATCTTGGATAGACCGCCATCGGTAGCTACAGTCCAGACTCTGAGCTTGATGGCTATATACGAGGGCCTGCGGGGTGGTGAGAACAGCATTGAGAGTACTTGGCTGCTCTTTGGTTTAGCCACGAAGTTGGCTCAAAGCGTACGTTGTTTTGTCTGAACACCGGAGAATGTGTGAAGCTCATTACTCTTTAGATCGGTTTACGTGAGTGAAAGGTCCAAGAAGTGGGCAAATATTCTTAATTATTTTTCACAGACCGAGACTCTGCACGTTGGAAACTCCCTCCTGCTGAAGTCCAGAAGCGACGAGGCTTATTTTGGGAGTTATTCATCACAGATTGTTGGCAGGTTGGTTCAACCATCCGAATTTATTGTCGTTCCTGGCTGAACAAAATTGTGGTGTGATAGAGTCTAGCAACAGGGCGTCTAGCGACGTTTTCCTTGCCTTTCGTCGATTGCGAATTACCTTTTGACTCGGACCAGACAATCGCGGACGACGGCTCGTCCCAACCGAGTTGTACGTACTAGAGCTAGTTTGGATGAGTTATCTGCTGACTGTTATGATTAGTCCCTTTCTGGAAAGCTCGTTTTGGTGCTGAATGTGTTTCTGCGGTTGTGCAAGGAACCCTAACCTCACGTGCTCCGAAATACTCTATTATTTTGGACTTGGATCGCAAAGTTCGCGATATGGAACTACCCTTGTATGCGCATGGAGACCCACCTCAGAATAAAGGCCTCCGGGAAACGATGTCTCATTTCATGCCACAGAACTATCGTGAACTCAGTAAGTAGAATTCTCACTTTCCATCCAGCAACTCTTTTTTTTTAACATGCTCTCTATTAGCTCTACTCTACATCCACCGCTGTTTCTTCGCACATGCGATTTCCAGCAATCCTGTTGACCCGATTAAAAGTCAATATGCACCATCATTCCTTGCAGGTTATCGAAGTGCTTGTACCATCATCAATGCCATAAAACAGCAGTTTACAATGTTCTCGGCACAGATTGCCAGATTTTGGGTTCTGTGGACGCATGCCTTCTCAGCTTCGGTGAGATTCCCATTTATTTGTTTTTGCAAATGTTTTTATAAGTGATGGTATTCAGATTATGTTGTCATCAATAACGATTCATGCTCCACGCTCAAAAATGGCCCCTGCAGCTTTGCTAGAATTGAAGATTGCGTGCGACTTATTTGAAGCCGCCTCGAAATTCGGTGGCAGGGCAACCAAATTTTTAGTGAGCAAGAAGCCCCCGTTTCATATCTCACGGTCTCTAACCTCTACACACTACAGCCAATATTAAGGCGATTGCGGGGAAAGGCTCAACAGGCCTATCGGGATGCAAATAATGGGATGCCCCCAGATATTCCAAATGACATCTTCAAACCATCTCAGCCCGACGAACAGAAGGACGAGCTATCCATCTTCAGTGGCAAGACGCACACTGTTAGCACTGTTTCGACGGCATCGCCTCCGGCTTCACGTTCAGCTTCGTCCTCTCAGGGCGGCAGTCCGTCACAAATATATGCGGATAATCCGTCTTTCGCTGGCGTACATCCGAGCCTCCTTTCCGAGTTGAATTCATTCCAACCATTTATTCGGGAACAAGTGGAGAATGCTTACAGAATCGGCGGAGATGTCTTTGGTGGAGAGCCTATGGTTATCGATCCTATCAGGCTTATCACTGCAGGACAGATCGGCAGTGCTCCGACACCCGCGCAGCCTCAGCCATCGTCAGTGCAACAAATGGCTAAACAATTGCAATTACAGCAAATTGAGCAGGAGCAACAGAGACAGGCTCTATTGCAGCAGCAACAACAACAACAATTGGAGAACGAACGTTTGGAACGAGAGAGGCAAGAGCTGGAAAGGTTAGAGTTGATAAGGCAGGAGTTAGAACGGCAAGAAATGGAGCACAAAGAACTGGAAAGGCTGGAGATCGCACGTCGGCACGCAGAACATCAGGAACTTCACAGACAACAGGAGTTCAGGCTTCGTGAGCTTCAGCGACAACAACATGCTCAACAAGAGGCCATTCATCGACAAGACCAGGAAGCGCTGCGACGGCGACAAGAGAGGGCCGAGCAATTACAGAAACAGGAGCAGTATCGTCAGCAACTTGAGACTCAACGTCAACTCGAGCAAACGGCCCAGTACCCCCACTTCCAGTCTAACTCTGCGACCAACGTGGCACCCACGATGACACGTCAAAAGCCATCTCCAAACTCGGCCCACACGCTTCAGCGGCAAGTTTCGCATTCCCAATCATCTTCAAATCTTAGCCAAATGTATCAGCAAGGCATGGACCAAATCACACCTCAGCAAACAGGTAGTGCGCCAGTGCCTCCCAAATTTTCTGGAACTGGGGTTTCCCAGGTGAAACAAGCCACCCAGCCCTACTTCCAGGCTTCCATGTCACATACTCAGATTACCTCCCAACACATATCCACAACTCAACCCCAGCATTCTATGTATGCCATTCCTCGAAATGAGTACCCCCTTCCCGACTCGATGAGTTCAAGTCCTGTCTATTCTCCCCAATCGACAACTTTTAGTCAATCACATCTTCCGTCCAGTCATATCTCACCCATCACAGAAACCTACAAATACTGGCCTGCAGCAACTTCTTCCTTTGCTATGCCCGTCGACCTGCCGTCTGGTGTTTCGATTTCAGGTTTTAATCCGCAGACGCCGTTGCAACTGCAACCCCAGTATCATCACCATTATACACCTGAAGGTGCTCTGAGGGGCATCGCAGCTGATGATAGTAGTCTGCAAGAGACGTGGCAAAGTTATATGAACAAGGTACGGATTAATGTTATCTTATTCGAAGGGTCTCGTATCTGACAAATGTGAACAGGTTGGCTCACCTCGACAATTCTTAGAGGATTGATCGCCATTGCCATATGTATGTTGTAATCTTTTTTCTTTTCTTTAACCACCCGGGTCCTTGGAACGCGCATATTTTAAAAAGCATATGTTTTAGTGTAAATTATCATTGTCTCTCGTTTGGTGTCTTGCTTTTTGAAGGTTATGGGACCATTCTCTGTTCCCATAAACCTTTTGCTATGATCTTGTTTCATTTCCTGGTTCGCATCTTTTGTTGGTTATTCGAGTCCTTGCTATTTTCGTACGTCGTTGGCTTGCGATTTCAATGAAAAATTCGCTTCGAATATAATTAAATCACACATAGACTTTTTCCCCACAAGTCAAAGTCCTCGACATAACAGCTTGCCTCTACCAATCTGAGTCCTACAAAGCTCCATTTCCATCGGCATAGCTACCAGTGACGCAAGGAGAATTCCCGACGAATCGGCGAAACCTATAGAACCAATCTTGAACTCACGTTCCTGACGCATCCACTCAAGGTCATTCATGGTTGAGTTTGAAGGTGGCGTCTCGGGTGGTTCGTGGTTGACGTGATAGAAGGCGTTCACACTGAAATACGGTGAGTTTGGTGATGAGAAGACACCAATGGGTTGTTTTGCTTACTATGCCAATCCACCGCATATACCTTCTAAACAGACCAAGGCAAACACGAGCCAGATGCTCATTGCATCAACTGCTTCGCCACTAGATCCATCCCCGGGCCCTAGGATGCCCCTTGCTGATTCTAATGTCAACAATGATAGGATAAAGAACTGGATGATGGATGGCACTGGGAGGAATCGACGTGGGAGAGGTGGAAGACCAAGTGATATTGACGATCGAGAAATGAAAACATTTGACTGGTATACTAGCTGGAAACGAACAAGAATGAGGTTGTGCTTTCGAAAAAGAAAAACAATTCGCACCTGCCAGAGAGGGTAATAATCCCGCACACTGTGAATGATCCTGCTAAGCAACCAGTGTTTTGGAGACGGAACAGGGTATAGAAGCGTGGGTCCTATGCCTTGATTAATGGTGTATTCGAACTGTCAATTGTCAGGAGGTAGAGGGGAATGACGCATTAGAGAGATACGCACAAGATAAACGCAGACTGCAGATTAAGTTAATGAGAAAACCTTCCTTCAACGAGTAAAAGAAGGCGTACTGACATAATGGTAGCATATACTTTCGAAGCAGTGGTTTCACTAATCTCCATTTATCTTTTGCGGTTAGCGCGATCCCTCTTTTTGGACCGGGAGACAATCTCCCTTCTTCTTCGCCGATATCGTCCGCTTCTGCAGCAAGAGGGGTGTATGGCAAAGCTGATAGAGGAGGTGGTGGGCTAATAAATTCTTCGTACGTGTCGGGCGCTGTCGGATCCAAGAAAGCAGAGGCATTCGGAAGAAGGAAGAAATATGTAAGGGGAATGACGATTGGCAATACCTATTGCAAAATGAGATGTTTTTTGAAATAAACAATAACAAGTGGCTTGCAGATGATATCCCGACTCCGATTCTTACACCCAAGCCTCGAACTACCCACCAAAGGAAGGCACCTACGAGTCCAGCAGCACCTGTCCCAGAAGCAAAGTACCTAGCATAACATGTAGTTTCTGTCAGTAGGAAATAACCGACTTCACATACCCGACGCTGTAACCAGCAACGGAGGAGGGAGCATATGTGGTTGACAATTGCAGAAACGTGATTTCTCCCAAACCTAAGACAGAGAGTTAATTCAAGATTCGTATTCAGAACCGTTGTTTACTGCACCTGACGACAGGGAGGCGAAACAGATGCCAAGAAGGCGCATATACAAGTTATCAAACAGTGCGACGACCTAGGGATGACGATCAGCTTGGTTCTTCAGAGTGTGAAATGGACAACGGAGTGTTGTACAAATGTTTTAGGTACTTACAAACATGCCCAAGGTGCTAAGCAAGCAGCAGCCTGATAAACGTTTAACGTATCGTATCCGGCCCTTCAGGAGGTATGGCCAGGCCACCTTTGCTGCAAGAGACGGCGCAATGTTACAAAACAGGATGATACCTTTCGGAGTTGATGGGGGCACTAGATCCAGAGCTGCTGAGAGTATTATGACATAAAGAACTGAGAAATAATTGTGAAGACAACTAAATTGCGATTTCCAGAAACACTTACCATTATTAATCAGTCCGAAGAGAAAGAACGATATCCCAAGTTTACGAAAGAGGCGGCGCTCGTACACTGCTCACATCCTCAGACTTATCCGTTACAAAATGTCGATGAATAAAATATCGTACCCTTGAAATCGTGAGCATCATCCTCTGGAGTCTCAATGAAATCCTCAGACGATTCAGGTGATGTGAGCCTTAATGGTTGGTGAAGGTCCGAGAAAGTCGTTTGTCTAGGCATAGCACCTAATATCGTTTGGGAAAAGTTGAAGAGCTCGACGGCAGGGGTCGAGTGCAAAGATCTACGAGGCCTAAGTTCCAGCAGTGCCCCATATTTGGACGCTTACGTAATTTGTCCCGAATCCCATTCGGCGTTTAATGTTCAACTTTGTCACTCCCAGATCTTACATTGATTGCATAGTTCAACAGCACTATGGGAGGCGCGGCTGGGAAGAGACCGAAAAGGTCAAAATCTTTGATAGCCAGTCGTCGTTCTGACCGTGAGGAAGGACGGTCAGAACAGCCCACTGAGGAGGAGTATAAACGAATGGTGCCTTACAGGTCCTTCGTGGGTGAGTAAACACTTCATTTAGTACATTGGCGGTTCTAACAACATAATTTTTCAGTGACAGGTGAGAATGGCAAGCAGTTTAGGTTCGAGAAGGAGCAGGTGTAAGGAAATTTCATTCATTCGTTGATCTATTATTTCAAGGGTCGCTTAGGTGCTGAATCGTAGTGTCCTCATACTCCCACATGGCTTCGACCCCAATAAAGAACACGAAGCCCCAACATACTGGGCCGCGAGGATTAAGGACATTCGCGCGAATGAAGTCGCTGATGAATCCAACTCTGTGAGTTTTTATTTTGCCGATCTCCGCCGTACCCCCCTTTTAAAAACATATTCTAATCTTTCCAAGGTCTGGGTACGCGTACAGTGGTTTTATTCGGGCAAAGACGTGTCCGACGTTATCAAATCCTTGTAAGTCGCCATGCAGTTGTAATCCTCTTAATCGGAACTCTCATCATCTTCACACAAGCGATCGCCATGCAGTCGGAAAACGTGAGCGTATTTTCTCCGACCACTACGATTATGTACAACCAGAAGCATTCGAAAGTACGCGTCCTCAATTTCTTTTCCTTCAACTCTGACTTTTTTAGTGGTTATTCCAATGTATAAACTGAACGAGGTCGACTACGAACAGATCTACATTCCCGATAATGGTTTCTATCGCCGGTATACATTTGAATATCGCGCTCGAAATCTACAACCGAAACCAGGTCTGATGACCTGCCTCTGCCAGAAACCTTACAACCCCAACGATACAGACCCTGAAGGTTTAATGCACTTTTGCCCGCGCCCTTCATGCAGGATGACATTCCACCACCGCTGCCTGATGTCCGCGAAGAGCAAAGAAAGCGCTTCGGCATCGACACTCACGGTCAAGATCCCAACTTTCGAAGAAACTCAAATTAACAATTGGGAAGGTGACACTATTAAAGTGGCAAGGAGCGCTAGGAAACACGCCGCTCCCCAGAAAAGGCCTTTGACTAGAAAAGCAAAGGCGATAAAAGAGGTTGAGGACGAAGCAGAGGTGGCTAGGGCCATCATTCCCTCTTCAGTAACTGCCCCTGCTATCACAAAGCCAAGCGGCCAGCAAGGGCTTTTACAATTGTCGCCCAGATCTCTTCGATTGTTAAGCTGTTCGCCAGACGTAGACGAAACCTTGGATCTTCAAACTCTGGTGTACTCGCGGAACATGGACGTCGATTCCGATACTGCACATGAGCCCCCCAAAGGGCGACGTGGCCGTCCAAGGAAACGACCTAAAACAGAAGTCCCGACCCTCGAGTCTATTCTGGGATCTCTTCCCCCCAACCTTTTGATCATCGCCATCCAGCCCCTTGTGAGGGGAGGCGCATTCCCTGCTGGAGGTGTTGCTGGGAATATCGGAATGGTAACCCGAGCCAGGAGGTTGGTTCACACCGCATTACAAATGGGAGGGGGCCAAAACGCTGTGTCAGATTGGGAAGAGACGGTGTTTGGCGAAGATCGAGATGTAGTCGGTGTCGGTGTGAAAAATGCGGTTGTCGTTGTGAAGTTCGAAGCTGGAAAACCGGCAAAGAAAGATAAGGGACTCCCTCCTTTTGTGTGCCCTACATGCAAGAGTGCAATTTAATGTGAGTGTAAGATATTTATTCTATTCAGCCAATTTCTCTTCAACGCAACTGTACCCTAACTCCCATTCACGTTCATCTGTCCACATATTGTTTAGCTTTCCATCACTGAACATTACTGTACCTACTTGAACTTTTACTCACATCCGACTTCGTCGCCTGTTACATAGATAGCAATTACGTGTATGAATTCTGCCTTGTAAATAATGACAACATACCCCTTGTAACAAAATTTTGAGTGGATTACATGATTTTACATCTGCGCTGGAATAAATGTAAGGACGGCCGAAGAATAGGGGTTAAATCTTCGAGTCCTCAACTTCTCCATCTGACAGATTCAAATACCCTGCGTCCTGTCTTCCAAACGTTTGCCGTCCGGGTCCAGTCCCAAATCGACTGCGAGTGCTCTTTGCGGTAAAGGCGCTCGAGGAAGGTATCGGAAGTCTCGTTGTCTTCTTTGAATCGTTACGGGTAGACATCGACCGTTTGAGACTTTGCATGACCCCTTTCATCTTCTTCAGAGTTAAACGGCGAGTGGTCGTAGCAGGAGGATGGTCGCTTTGCTCGGTCGGAGCTTGATCCATCGAGACGGTCTGGGGAACGTGAGGAGGTGGAAAGGTAGAAGAACGGGTGGCTTTGATTTTTGATTTTCGATAGCCCATGTAGCCTGCTTCGGAGAGGGTAGATGTAGTGATGAGTTCTGGAGGCAGAATGTCCTGGAAGGTCTTGGGCGGTATATTCGTCCCCTCTTGCGGAACTGAGTAGGGTATAAGCGAATTGCACATACACACAGAAATCAAGAGGCCAGGACTTACGAGAAACGGTATGGCCCTTCGTCTCACTTCCGCCCTTTTGATTGGAATTTGGGTCTCGCAATTCGATTTCCAACGCGTCAGGAGAAGATTTGGACCCCCAATTGGTAGGCGCAGCTTGTCGAGTGTTGGAAGCGAGTGGGCGGGATTTGGTCATCGGATAGGCAAAAGGCTTCAAGAGGTCGTAATGAAGGCCGTTTTGAAAAAAAGGAGATTACGGAATAGCCTTGAAGCACTAAGGGGTGATCGAATAGCAATCGGAACTGCACTACCGTCTGACGCGATACTCGGTGTTGTTGAGGACAGAGTTCAAGCAACGGCTGCACAGTGTCATGAGTACTCTTTTTACGAGACTTTGAAGACGGACACGAGGTAGCAAGATGGTACTCAGGATGTAAACGTGGGACAGGGGATATAATATCTCCGAAAGATCACTTTCGGCATGGATGCCGGACATCCGACATATGTTTCGGCACATATAATCCACGTTTCATCCAGATCGACACTTTTTGACAGGCGACGATAATGTTCTATATGATGCCCCAAGTACAGGGAACATGGCATTCCAAGAACTTTGAACCGCTCTTTCCAATACCAACTGCCACGCATTCAAGTGGATACACAAGTTACTTCAAGTTATCTTCAATCAACCACCTCTAAACGGCGTCCTGTGGTTTTCGGGTACCTTCTAGGGAGTTGTGGCGTAATAATCATTGTCAGCATTTCTAGTCGATAACTACCTTTAAGGCTCGTATATTACCCGCGAACTTCGATGCGGCCATAATCTAGAGCTTTGCCAAGTCAACAAGGGAATAGTTTCCCTATTTGGCAATTCCTAATTTGACAGCTGCCAGCTTACAGATTACTTTTGGTAATACATCGATCCTTGTTTCATAAAACGTGTGAAATTGAAATGAATCCGCTAAATGGATATCAGTACGAAAGGACACCAGCCAACAGGGCAAAGAATGGTACAAGTTAGGCTGTACATGTGCACACAAATGTGGAATCTGCTGCTAGCAAGTGATATCCCCGACGTTGATCAAAGTCACAGATCCACCACCAAGGCTCTCGAATCGGATAAAAGTACCATCAATGTAAGCCCATAACCCTGCATCTACCTTGTAAGGAATCCATCGAACAATGGGATTTTCTGTGGACAAACTATTTCGCATCCTGAATCGATGGATATTCGTCGTGTTGAGCTGTGATCCAGATGAAGCAGGGGTTTGGTGTGTTGGTTTTCTTTCGGCTACGTTCCAAACACATACAGAGCCATCTGGAGACGATATCATAAGCTGATTTGCAGTCAATCTGACGAGGTGGATCGGATGAATAAGTGTGTCTGACTCCCATAAGAGGCCGTGGGCGGGGTTCCAGAGGGATACATGTCCGTCCAGGGTGGATGTTGCATAGACATTGCGATCAGGAGAGTAACACGAAGAGACGACGGGATGGCTGCCCTCCGGTGGCGGCCAAGGATGGAGGTGTATGGCGGTGATCTGCTCTGACATCTTCGGCCATTCTTTTCTTGCGGATATGTACCAGACACGAATGGTTCCGTCGTCACTTCCTGTGATCAGTCGACAACTGTCTGGTGAAAAGGTGACAGATCTAACGAGACCAGTATGGCCTTGAAGCGGAGGGCCGGACTCGCTTGTGTCGCAATGCCAGAGACGGACGGTCTTATCGATGCCTCCAGAAGCAATCCATTCTCCATCAGGAGAGAAGACAACCGACCTAACTGTCGCTGTATGTCCAATGAATTTGCCAATCTGCGTGTAAGTCTGTGTACCCCACAGTCGAATGGTGCAATCGTTACTTCCCGAGGCAATGCGACTCCCGTCGGGCGAGAAGGCGACTGTGAGCACTGTGCCTTTGTGACCATACATCGATGCAATACGATCGCACGTCTTGACATCCCAGACTCACCAGTTTCGATCGGCAAGCCAATTTGTTTGCGAGAGGTGAGATCCCAGATGCGGATCGCTCCATCATAACTGCTCGAGATAATCAAACTTCCGTTCGTGCAGGCGGATACAGCCTCAGTGTGTCCCAAAAGTGGGTCACCTATTGCCTGTCCTGCCTTGCAATCCCAAAGACGAACACTTTTGTCATGACTTCCAGACACAAGCCAATGAGAATCTGGAGTGAAACACACAGATTGCACACGATTAGAATGTCCTCGAAGCGGTTCACCAACCGGTTTATAAGATCTCATGTCCCAGAGGTGAATGACTCCGGCGTGGCCTCCAAATGCAATCAATCGCCCATCCATGGAAACAGCAATGCTTTCTAATACTTCTCCCACTTGAATGACAGAATCGCGACTGCCTTGACGTGGATCATATAAGTGCGTTCGGTAATCACCAGATAAAGACACAACAATATGTCTCAACGCCGCAAGGGAGCCAAAAATGCTGGGAAATGCTTGGTCGTCATCAGCAAAAATAGCTATCCCCGATGCTATCCCCTCCTCGGGCAGGTGTCGCGACCAATTCTGTATCGCATAGCGCACATTGGCAGGCGGAATCCTCGACCGATCGGTGTCACTCTCGAGTCTCGAAACTAACCGCAGACACTTCAACCCGATTTCCACATCAACAACATCAGGATCAATGCGGAATTGTCCATCAGCTCTTTTGCTTGTTATGAATTCCACAAACGATTTGTGAAGCCGGGGAATTGTGTCCTTCGTGATCTCGCCTGTCCCAGCCACCAATACAGTCCGCAATCTAGTTGTCAAATGCAAGATGTCGACTGGATCCGATGTTGGCGTATGTCGCAAATCAAGCAGCGCCCCGACATCTCCAATAGGCAGCGGTTCCTTCAGCCCAATGATAAACCCCACCACCCAACGGAACGTTTCGTGAGCCCATCCATCTTCAAGAATTGTCGCATTTGAAGAGTATGTGATCGCCAAAATTGTCTGGTACAGTCTGTTGACATCGTTCATCCCCTCTGCACTTAGTGCATCCAGACGACGATTCAGGCATTCATGTCCATATAAATCCAGCTGTTCCTCAAAGAACCGCACGGCGGTGACGGCCCAAATGAACAATCCAGCTGCTCTGTGGCACAACTTCTCAAACCGCTCTTGCCCAGGCCATACCTCCCAATTCAGATCCCTCTCCTCAATAAGTCTTTGCAGGTTCCTTGACAGATATTTTGAAACATCTTCCATACACGAAAGATCGGACGTGTCCAAGTGCAGGTGTACCACATGATCCTTGTTGGAATGTAGGGAACGGTAGAATGGCTTCGTAATCTCGTCATCTGTCCGGCTGGATATGAACACCTTCGCATTCGGGCGTTTCAATTCCTTGAACAACTTCGAAAATATTGTTGCCGTGTCCTTCAAGCTTTTCCGATTCGTCTCATCCAGTCCATCAATCACAATCACCACAGGTTTTCGCCTATCCAGGTCACAAGCAACCTCTACAACCTGCACAAAAAGGATGCGAGCCTGATCAAGTGACATTCGATCTAATAACGACGGCCTTTCTTTCAAGATATCGTAGACAGCTTTTTCGACGACTTTGTTGGGGGAATGCTCTGCGATCTGGCGAGCAATTGAAGGAAAGTAGACTCTTGGGTTCGTGGTCGCCTCGTTGTTTCGATTGATGAAGAATTGGGCCCACAGGGTCCCTGCATCTTTGCTATATCGTGCAAGTGATGCCGTAATGGCAGATTTGCCACAGCCAGGGTCACCCGTCATCCAGAAGATGTTTCGGCTTCCAGGAGAAATGTCGTTGACCCAGGTGGTTATGTCTGCGAGAATGTCGACACGTGTGTCTTCATCGCACGGCGGTTTGCCTTGGTCATCATACGCCGTTCGTCGGAGCGCAATATCGGGATTGAGTGTTTTCTCCAAGTATCTGCGCCGTTCGTCTGAAAGCTCCCGTTCCATGAGATGGTCCAATATTTCTCCCTGAAAAGGGTAACAGTCAAATTGTAGGTAGCCAGGAGTTGTAAGAGTAGAAACTTACAAACTGACATTTCATGTATCTCTTTATCATCAAGACTTCTGTCAATATCTCGTCCACACCCATTGCTACGTTGATATCCTGCATTGTCTGCAAACCGGTGTCATGCCAAATCATCACCGTCTTTTAACCAGATAACATACCGAGAAAAGCTCCCTCGCTTCTGTGAGCTTTTCCTTGAATAATTTGATTTCGCCTGAAATCGCGAGGCCATTCACGACAGACATCCACCTCCTGTCATTCTACGCAAGCAGCTCAACAATATGAAACAAATTTTCAAAGCAGATGTCGTACCAATCTGGCCCATCCCCATTTACAAATTTCGTTGATCAAGTCCCTATCTCATACATAAAAATCCTAGAAAATCGGACTGTATGGCAAAGTACGCACCTTACAGCATCCAGATTCTTTCTAGCCTGAGAAGTGAATTTCTGCTTCTTCGTCGTTGGAAAAGAAACCTCGATAGTAGAGAACCAAGTCGACACTTGCATCGTAAAGTCATACACTTCTCTTTTTGCAGATGCGATTTCCTTCACATACAATCGTGGGTGCCTGGAACATGAAGAGAATGGGGATTATACACACTGTCCCAAGCTGAAGAAGGTGTGCTAGACCGAGGGCGATACTACGTGCTGGGAAAGGTGAATCTGGAATGACCTCAAGGAACGGTTTGCCAGTTTTGATGACATTGTCGACCTTCTCAATGACCTTTGCGAATGTCGACTCAGGATGGTCCCTCTCCCATGCTTCCATTTGCGTGAAAAAATGATTATCGAGTTCCCATTTCTCATCCCATGGTGGTTGATACCTGTCGATATTAGATGTTATCGAAAGATTGACGAAGAGGTTGGTCAAACGCACTTTCCTGTTACTCTATCCCAATGGTCCGACAAGAATTCGAGGAAGGTACGATGTTTGCGTGGCATAGTGGTTGTAAGGCACCAAAGAGTATCAAGTGCCGCAATGGACCCGAAAGGTAATTATAAGGGTGAACCCAAGTACGTAGGTCATGTTTGCATTGCAGACATTTTCAAGAGCGGGAAACCCTCCTTTCTGCGCTGAAATCGTTTTCGACATGGCAAGGGCCTCAAGAGGACCTCTTTCCTTGTTGCGCCCAAACCAGGAAGGACTGGATCATGATCATGATCAAGAATTCAATACGCCGAGTACGCCCATGACCTGTCACAATATTTGTGACATGTCACCATTCTCCTGCACCCATGGCAGATAAGTTCCAGTTTTCAAGTTAGGTTGCGACAATGCCATGGTTGAGGCATTTGGTAGAACGTTTCTTTATCCGTTTTTCCCTTTTGCTGACGAACATATCCAGACCAAGAAGTCAGCAAACCGGACCCTCCTTCCCGGCTCCCAATTAGTCTCGAACACCTCTTCGAACACCGTCTAACTCATGCTCTTTGCCCTGCCGTTTGCTCTGCATTGCCGAAATGTAAACCGTGGCCCGATTGGCAGATTTGTAATTGGAGAACGAAAGGATGAAGGCAAATTGCTCAACTTACCGGGCTTCACAACTTTCTCGTCTACTAGCTCCAAAAGTTCAACGAGCTTTCCTCAATAATCAACTGCAGCTTTTCATATTTCATTGATAAATAAACCCCATACAATGGCAAAACACTACAACAAGATATCGATTGGTATCGGTTGAATCAGCGGTCTGGAGAGTTCCTCTTCTCCGTCACGACTACCCCAAGAACCTCCGCATGGCACCATTCCAGTGGCCCTGGTTGTCTAGGTGTCATTGTTTTTTGAGGAGTCACCTGCTTCATCGATATATTCTTCATCACAAGAAGCTCTCGGTATGTGTGTCGGGCCCAGAATTTTTCCGGATCCACATGATGGAAAGAATTCCCTCAGCCTCCATCTGCGTTGCTGAAGAGCCAGTGTCCACCACGTTAGTTTGCGAGCCAACGAACTTGAACGAAGACTCGCACTACCTAGCCCACCGCATTCCGAGTTTGTTCCGAGTTCCGTCTCGCCGATATCCGAGTCCCCCGAAGGAGAAAGACTCATGCTTGATCGATTGATCGTTGATGAGAGGAACATTTCTCAGTGAGTGATCCACATGACGTCTAAACTTTTCGAAAATGTACTACGTTATTGAGTGCAATATCAGCAGATCTGGCTTCAATGTTTTATTGGTATTATGATGTAAAGTATATCTTGCAAGTTTCAATAAGTAACAAGTAACTAGATCCGGAAAACTGTATTTTTACATCTCCTTCAGTTTGAAAGAATCAGTAAATATTTTTGCATGGGACTGGTTTCTTGATGTCTATAAGTAAAATGTTGGAGCCTTTTCATCCCTCACCATTATACTGGGACAGGATCGGAGATCCAGAAACAATGGTTGAAACTTTCGCTGGATTTATATTTCAGATCCTCTCTTGTATGATGTTAACCGTCAATCTTACAGTTTTGCTTCAAGTTCTTGTCACCTCAACATTGCGGATGCAAACGCATGCCCGGTAGACTTCGAATATGACAGGCGGCACCTGCCTCCATTTGGTTCGAATGAATATTGGAAAAAATCAGATTAGCCACTGTTGATAACTTGAATCACTTGTATGTAATTTTGAACGTCTTATGCAAATTATGTGGGTTGATATTTGTTACTCAACAGAGAAAAAACTTTTTTTGTTTTGATTTTTCTCACAAAGAGTGATCCACTATGAACACATATTGAATGCCCAAATTTCCAGTTGATGCGTTTTAGACCGGTTATTTAACCCCCAGAGTTGTGGCGATCAACAGAAATTCACCCCATACAACTGTTTTGCGCACCATGTCTAACTTCCTCCGACGCCAATGCACATCTGCAGTCTCAAGTTGCATTCCCAGCTATTATGCGTCATGTCGACGCTCCTTTGCGAGCCTCCCCCACGACTGCGCCCTTGAAAGACCATTCCAAACTCATCTGCACAGCACCCATAGTACCATGCCGCCGAATCACCCTGCAAAGGTTGGAAATCTCACCACCTTTGATTTGCCACCCCTCGTGAGCGGCACAGAGAGGGACCGAGCCTTGGGCGAGCGAATGGTCCAAACATGGCGCAAGGATGGCATATTCCAAATCCAGCTGACCCGTGAGCAAGCCGCTGTGCTCAAAGAAGCATTTCAAATTTCCAAGGGTTACTTTGCGCGGCCGTTCGAAGAGAAAGCCAAGCATGTCGATGACCAGAGCTTTAGTGGGTATATTGCATCTGGAGAGGAGCTCACGGATGGTATAGCCGATTACTCCGAGATATTCACTGTCACCGAGGATCTGCCGCTGTCCGATCCGAGAGTCCAGCAGAAATGGCCGTGCCATGGTCCTTGCCCCTGGCCTGATCGCGACTACGAAGAGGTGACGAAAAGGTTGATGAAATTACTTGGGGAGTCCGGAGAGAAGCTCCTTCAGCTCGCAGCTTTGGGGCTGAATGTCGCGAATAAGAATGTCTTCACAGAATTGACCGAAGATGGCTGGCACCATATGCGCACACTGCGTTTCCCTCAAGTCGACAAAACAAACGGTAAAGGGAAAGCCGGTCGAGGTATTGGTTCGCATACGGATTATGGCCTCCTCGTCCTTGCCAGTCAGGACGACGTCGGAGGTCTCTTCATTAGGCCTCCAATCGAAGGAGAGACGGTTCGTAACTGGGAGAAGTCCGCTGCGGGGCACCAAGAGAATGACCAACAATGGATATTTGTTCCACCAGTCGAGGGAGTTCTAACCGTATTCCCAGGTAAGCATTAGACCAACGCAGCTTCGAGCACAGGCCATTTACAAGGATTTCAGGGGATATGATGCAATACATGACGAACGGCTTCCTTCCATCCACCCCCCACAAAGTCGGCCTGAACACCCGCGAGCGCTATGCCTTCGCCTACTTTCATGAGCCAAATTTCTCCTCAGTCATTCAGCCGCTGCCAGAGTATGGCGCAGTGGACAAAGGCATTCATTACGGCAATCATTTCACCAACATGTTCATGCGAAATTACCCAGAGCGTGTCACCGCAAAAAGAATGCGAGCGGAAAATAGGATGGCCATTTTAGATACCCCCTTGGGTGTGGCGAGGAGGTCTATCCCATTGGTATCGTCCCTTCCACGAAGCGAAAAGTTCTCCCAGCCCAACAATCCTCTCCGCATCGTGAATTATCCAATGCGTGCTCACCCTGGGACTGGTAGATCATGAAAGGACGTCGGGGAATTAGAAATATAGTAGTCACTCCTTATAATTTGTGGAACTTGACAATTAATGTGAGCCGGTCAACATGCTGCCGTATGAATCCCGTCAGCCAAAAAAATAACATGGGTTGAGACACACCAATTTCGAGGTTGACAGGATTTACAAGTGATGCTTATGTAATTATAAAATCGTCGACGGTCGAACTAGGGCCCAGATGCAACCATCGAGTCTTCTAAGATTCACATCGTTCCTCACTCGTGGGAGGCAAATAAGTCAGCAGGTCCTTCAGCTGGATGAAAGTAAAGACGATCACACAAGGCCCGAGGAGGAGTACCATCGATGTGACCAAATGGGCAGGAGCTGCATCGTCTTGAAGAACGGTACGAGTCAGTGTCATTGAAGGGTTTACCAACATCAGTGCTCCCCCTTGTGCTAAGTCATGCCCTGGTTATGCCTTGGTTGCTTGGTAATGCATTTGTGAGAGCGGACCGAAAACGTAGGCATGGAGGGAAATGGTTGATTGTAGAGAATTGCATCGCGGGATATCCGAACGGCTACGACGATCGAATCAGTCCCTGCACTCCGTTCTCGTCAGCGAATTGGGAGCACACCGCAAAGCTAGTGACACTCTTCTGGACATTCCGGGCGTTTGGTATTACTTGATGCGTTCTAGCAATTTGGCACTTGTAGGAACGTGAGAGCAAGAAGCAACTTTGTAGCTATACCCACCATGTTTAGAACCCCTCTCGACAGAGAATTGTTGTCCCGGGAGTTATTAAAACCACGGATCTCGCAAAACCTCTGTCGCAGTCAGCCGTTCCGCAGGAGTAAGATATAAACCTTCCTCAAGAGTCTAATTAACGCATCTGTGTCCGCCTCATCGACACAATTCTTGCGAAGGTATTCTCGATGCGATTCCCACCACGCATCTGCACCACTGGGAGAAATTTGTGGTGGATTAGATAGGCTGCGAACCAGCCATGACTACCATTCTATGCGGGAGGGCAGACATACCCAAGCCATAGAAGAGTGGAGACGCAGTGACGATTTCGTAGATCTGAGCTCAAAGAACAGAATCAGTAAATGACAAAAAGAATGGGGTCGTACGTACGGCAGCCCCCAGGGCCCAGGCATCGGCTGGAAGCTCGACAAGTGGATTATTGGTCTTTTCAACTGTTCGGGCGAAGGCGATTTCTGGAGCACAGGCTTCCTCAGCACACTGGAAGCTCGTGGGCTGCGTCCCAGATTCGTGAGCTGAGTAGGGCATAATCATCAAGTTGTGTACTGTCGCTAAGGTGTGGCTCAACACAGCCCAAGTCAAATATCTTCGTTTGAGGGTAGTTTGACTCCGAGTTGACGATTTTGCTGCAGTATTGCAAGGCGCAACGACGTACGGGGGTAGTGAAGAAGTATTCTTGGCAGGGCAGATGGTCAGAGTAAGGGTAATATCGTGTGTACTGAGGTCTTGCATTATGTCGTTTGTGTCCTGGTCTGCAAGCCCGACGTTTCTTAGGTGGAGATCTGGGAAAATAAATCAGCACAGAGTTCAACGACTTGTGTGCAACAGCATACACACCTCCATGTACGATTCTCTTCGAATGTAACTGCGTTACGGCCTGTGCCAGGCCTTGCGCAATACATTTGCGCCAACGTGGGGTGCGTTTTGAGAATAAAAGCGGAAGTATAGGCCCACAACGTCCGTCACCAGGACAGAATGGGTGCCATTTGGGCCATGCAAAGTGAAGTGATCCAACAAGGTCAGAACATGGCTTGTTGCGTTGTCGGTTTGAACCTTGGAGGCCGCTTCGAGCATTGCACTTTCCCTCCTTCAGATTCGGCTATCGTGACCTTTACCGCGACATATTCTTGGCTTGAATGTGCCTTCTGGGCAAGCCAGACGGTCGCGTATGACCCATAGCCAAGCTTGTGTACGATCCTATAACATGATTCATTTGTTGGGCCGATGTGGTCACCAATAAGGATTGGGTGATAACCACCAGGTTCATAACGGGTGACTCGGTGGTCTCCATTGAATCAAAGTGGAAATCGTCAGGGCACCAGACCGGTGATCATGAGGAGGGCATCCTAGACGTTATGGTCAACGACAAGTTAGTATTTTAATATTTATTTAATATTATTTTAGTGCTACTCACATCTCTGCTGACGATTGACTCCGATCACTTACATAACTTGAAGTTTAAACTCTATCAGATCTTGTCTATTCACGCACCGGAGTCACAGAACAGCAGTGCCTCAGCGACTTACACTGCAATTGACAATGTCACTTCCAATGGAAAGGGATACCGTATTGATCAGGTTCAAGTTTCAATGGGCATTTTAAACCAGTGCCGTCCACTATGCAACGCAAACATAGTTCCTTCCAAGTTCCTTCCTCGAATTTTATCCGATCATTGGGGTTCAACCTTTTCATCACTGAACTTTTTCAATGGCACCCTATCGGCGCCACTGCATGGGATGAAAGTTGGGAACTTAACGATAACTTGGAAGTTCTTCACTCAAATGGAAGAATGGGAGAGAGACCACCCACAGTCGACATTCGCAAAGGTCAATGCGACTCGGAATGCAAACAGTGCCATCTCTACGTCCCAACCGTTCCTCGAATGTGTTTCACCGTTTCCCCCTCGTCCTTGGCCTAGCATAGCTCGGAATGGTTGTTATTGGTCCGCGTTATCTTACGAATCCATAATCCATCACAAGTGCCAAGAAGGATGTCCACGACTTCACGATGCAAGTGTCGACCTATAGGTTTTATGCTGTCGAAACCTTAGCGGAAATAATTTGATTGTAATAAGGTACCTTGTCTCGCCTTTCCATTCTGCGAGGCATTGCTGATAATAAATGAAATCTGTAAATACATAGGCAGTTCGAGTGGCTTCAAAGTCCACAAAGAAATGTTTTCCGTCGATTTTACGTTCTATGTACAAGGAGTTTTCTTTCATAGATTATGATATCAAATAATCGACATGAGGTGACCCTTCCTTGAAAACGTTGTAAAAGGCGCTCCCCTTCGTGCCATTTTCATGATACCGTGACAGATACAGATACAGAACCTATCACATTCCTATTTTGGCCCCTTGTGCGGTGCGGTCCCCCTTTTGCACACCAGCATACTAGTTGTATAATGTATCCAATTCCTTGAGTCAACCTTTCCGAGAAAGGAATGTGTTATCTCAGCCATTGGTGAATCCAATGGAACGCGTGTTTGGCGCACTGGAGAATATTTAAACCGAGCGTCGAAACGTCTATCCCCTCAGGACCCTTCCAAAAGATGCAATCCTTTGAACCCCCCAACGGTTTCTTCCCACTCAATGCGTACTTTTATCCTGATGCTGGCTTTGCGCCAGTTGCCTCATCATCGATCCCCGAGCCGGTCTTCTTTCCATCAGAAATCGACTTCAATGGGGTCAACGATGGAGCACCGGGCTTCCCCCAGCAACACTTCCCTTCACCCTACTACCACAACAAATTTCTGCCCCTGCAAAGCTTTTCAATGGTTGGGCCAGCGGCGTCATCATCGATCCCTGATGGAACATCCGGCATTCCCCAACAACATTACCCATCAGCTTACTACCCTTACAACTTTCTGCCTTTCCACGGCTTCTCCATGGACAGCTATACCGCGTATCCAGAGAAAGTGGCCTCGACGTCACTGTCTGACGACAGCAAGGGAGATCATCCGTCTGCAATACCCGCCACAAAACCCCCAGTGCGAAAGACGCGAGTTCAAAATCGAAAGCGTCTCGGCGAAGAGGGCCGCATTGAATTTTTGCAGAATGACGAATACATTCTGTCGTTCAGAGAGACGAGGGTAACTTGCGCAGGGTGCAGGAAGAAAATCAGGTTGGATTCGCGCAACGGAGCGCGATATTACCCTGGTTTCTGGCTGAAACACAAAGATCGCTGTTCAGGTGTGGAAGCGAAAATGGTGAGAATTCTTTCTGGCAAATTTTGTGTGTTTAATCTCACCCGTGTGATAGACTGCTGCAAGGCGCAGAGAGAGAGACGAGGAAGAAAGAGGGATGTGATTTTTTGGGTTGTCTATTCGATTACCTTTGGAAAGCGTCACATACAAATAGATTTATCCATTAAACGGACATGAATCAGTGAACTGGGGGATCAGAGATAAGGCCCATAATTGACAGTGATTGGAAGGCGCAGACAAACACGGGCATATAATGATATTTGCGTTCGGGAATCGGCTTGTGTACACGGCCGCTTACAGCACTCTCCCTCGAATTCTTGTTGGATCATTAGCCTAGAATTTCGGGAAAGTGAGTTTGTTCAACCTCAACTTTCGATAACACTCCCACCGTGGGATGAAAACTAGGAACTCGACCATAATTTTTTTACAGTAACACAAATGAAGAGGGCACTAATTCACATAAAGCAGCTTGTCCACTGAAAACTATTTCGGTGGATTCCTTTCGAGGTAGATGCGGCAGGCTGATGGGCCTACGTCAATAGTTTCGTCCCATTCGTGAGCCTTGCTTGACCTCGGGGGTGTCTCTCAGTAGCCGTTGTGCAAGTTTGATGCATTGCAGCTCGCCATCCATGCGCACATTGTCAAACTGCTATTCCACAGCTCCAATCTTTGTTCTGTGAGGATGTTTCGTTTGTCGCATTTTTGTTCAGAAGTGTCTCTTCCAATAGAATCTTGGACCTCAGCTTACCTTCACCTACTAATTTCCGGCGTAATATTTTCAGTACGACACCAACCTTCGTTATTTCCGCACCATGAACAAGTCTATGCGAGGCGTGAATACGCACGATATAACTCAGGTATGGTCAATGCCAAACCAGTTAATTCAGGGATCATGATCAATCCCGCAGGACCCTTGAATTCTGGACATTTCATTTTCTGTAAAAACAAGAATTGAGAGCATGTCGGACGACAAAGCGTCTGTTTGACTTGGACAATCTGGTGGCGTCCTGGTAATCCTGTCGTTAATCATTGGGCGCTGAAAGATTTTTGTAGCCCTTGTCCCAGACGAAGACTCCTGTGATGGTAAGGGACTTGGTCGATTCCGAATCAGACAGGTGTCTTTACAAGCTAAAATTTACAGGTTACTAAATCTTCAAATACTACGCCAGCTTGAGTTCTTTCTCCTCATCCGACTCAGAGTCATAGTCATACAAGATTTCCTTTCGGTTTTCCTCGTCCCTTTTTTCTGATGTCTTGAAAAGTCTGAAAGATCCACCCTTTTTCGAAGACTTTATATTCTTCAAACCGTCGACATACTTCTGCACCCTCGGCTTCTTCAAAATCGAGCGCCGAAAGGACAGCTTTGGCAGCTCTTCAACCTGTTTCTGGCTTTCTTTGTTGGGCCTGGAATCGGTAGCCGGCTCTGCGATCCTTCGGATAACGGACTTGAATTTAGATTGCTCATAGTAGGTTCCAGCAGAGCAGTCTGCTGAGATGATGCAGTGAGAGGGTAAAATGTCGTGAAATGTTGCTGATTTTGGTTGTTTCTCTGGAAAGATTAATTTATGTTCGTATAAAAATACAGTAGTATAAATATAAATGTTAATGCACACCTGGAAGCTGCGAAACCGCAGGAGGAGTCGAGATTTGAACTTGAATCTGCTCGGCCTTCGTCATGGTGTTGATATAGTGAATGTCGGATTACTGTCTTCATGAACGTTGAACGGCAAAGTGTGCGCAACGGACCCTGGTCCCTGGAAACTCGGATAGCACTCATCCGATGGTACTCAGCTGAATTATCTAATTATAAGGAACCCAAGTTTTGATGGCGGCTAGCACCGAGGTCAGAAGAAAGTAAGTACTAACATATGACTATCGAAAACGAGAGGAAAGCACCTGCTGAAAGCTAAGGTGCCGGTTACATTTGGATTCAGGATGCTAGGGCTTTAGCCAATCCTTGCAAGGCAATTGCAGGTGGGGTTTCTTATCGAAATCGCTTAATAGTAAGTGTATGGATTCCCTTCCTCAACTACTTACGTGAGATCCAAGTTGCATGATAGGCAGAGAAATCTAAAAGCCCAGATGGTGGATTTTGTAGGTTGATGATAATGGGCCCGTTGTTTGACCTGCAGCCTGAGGCCTGCCAGTGGGCCTTGATGTCGGAAGTGTATCCACCTGTGACAGTGTATTGTCTCCAAAAGATTGTGTATTGTGAGTTGTCTTTCAAGTTCATGATTGCGCCAAAAATACTTAGGGACAAAATTGTTACACGAAGACGGTAATTTAATATTGAGTTTCGGTGGGAAGACGGAGATACAGAGCAATTCAAGAACGCCAATAGCAAACTTCGACTCTACGGGCAAAACATTATCGTGTAGTCAGCTTTGAGCTTAGTAGGACAGGTCCAAAGAGCAGTATTGCTGCTCTCGTCGTACGCATACGCGTAGGAATTTCTGCAAGCGTCCTCTGCATGAGATCAGCGAGGGGCTTACACTTGATAACCGGAACTCACTGAAATAACTATAGTATTTCACACCCTGAGGCGGACAGGTCTGTGGAGTGCTAAACGAACCAGAGCAACAATTGGGGGAATTCCCTGGAGTTGAGATTAATACACCATTCGTATTTGTTGATAAACTAATTACCTTGGTTTCCGTCGATATTGGCGGCACATGCAGAAAAGCAGCCGAGTGTCTTCCCAGCCTGGTTGACTGGACCTTTCAAGGGGTGAGGGCCTTGACTATTTCGTCAGAATTTAGAAGGGGTCTGGGGCAGCTATACACACAATTTGGGTTTAAATCAACAGGGCAATCGGCAACTGGACATCCAACGTTATTGGTAACACTGGATAAAAAATATAAAGGGAAAATCGCAGTATTCGGTAAGTAGAACTACGCCACAGGGAGATTAAAACCATCAACAAGCGAAACTAAGGACTTTTGAATTAAATGTTGATCTTTTGTCAATTTGATACAAACCATCATAGAAGTCCTGGCCCCCGGCGTCCAAGGTCCATTCTGCGACCGTAGCTGGTGGAATACCCTGCGCAAACATTAATTTATAATTTGCGCGAGGCGGTTGCGATTAAGTACATACCGTACCGGAATGTGGGTCACACTGGAGGCCCCCATTGCATCCCCCAGAGAGGCAAGCTGCTGGACCTGGTTTGCTAAAGTCACATTCTTGCCTCCCCTTCACAAAAGAGTTCATTACGTGTGGCATAAATATCAAATAATCGTACTCACCCAGATCCTGCCAGACTTCCACTCATCGGGAACTGAGAAGGAGGCTTGTGTGTAGGGGGGTGCCGTCCAGCTGATGATTTGTGCTAATGAACATGAAGACGATATGAGGATGCTATTCAGACTCACCCAGTTGGGGAGGCGGGAACGCTTTGGCCGACGTTTAGGTCAGTGAAAATCTAGCGAGGTCTTCGTTAGATTTCGCATTGGTTATTATGGAATAATAACCGCGGGCCTAGAGATGGATTTTGAGAATAGAAACACGAAGCAAGAAATAAAGTACCAAATTGTAAAGGGGCAATTGTTGCGCACCTAATATGAGGATTAGGTATAAGCCTAAAGTCGCATCAGAGTTGCGTGACGAACAGTGAATATGCGAGCCGACGTTCCAGCCAGAAAGGTGAGAAGTACAGCAGAGGAAAGCTTGATCATGATTACAGCGGCAGAATGCAGGCAAGGAGAAACGACGAGCGGATGCGCCTCAGTCTGAACCCAGCCTTGAGGCCTTATAAGTGTGCCAGGACAAATCTCACTCAAGATGTCGGATCCCGTTATAGCTTTCCCCTCTGCCCCATGACCCATAAGATCTGTTGTCAACTCCACTGTGTTCTGTACCTATCTGGACGCCAAAGATCAGAGACTTGCGCCTTCTTGTGCTCTGCAACCCGCATGAGAACACTGAGTCAGTGGCCGATTACCAGTAAAGAGTATGATCAGAGTCACCAGACAGAGCGGACCTAGACCCAAGAGCCGTTCGGAGGAAAGCATTTTCCTGCTCAGATTTCAAGTTGAACGTGTTACTCGCACCATTCCAAGCTTTCCAAGCTTCAACGTTGCCTTGGATTATCATTCGAACTCGGAAACTCCCCGGACGGTCGTCTTCGTTCAAGTCAATTCCCTTTTCCAAGTTGGGAACGTCTGGAGAACTTTCTTGTATAGTTATCTTTCTACATCTGGCATCTAAAGATTTGACTTGATTGTCCCGTTTCGCTGTAGGTCATCCTCAAAGTCAGTACATTGGTCAAAAGGGATGACAAAAGGAGGCTTACTGACTCGAGCACCATAAGACTGGACATTATTAGCAAGGCAGATGACCGTTTCGGGACAATCAGCAAGCCCGAGTGGAGTGAATTCAGGAGATTCTCTCGTCGTGCTGTGCATGGGGCTTCAATGAGCCGGACAACATCCAGTGGTTAACGAATGGGACTGGCCACAGCTTTCCAGGTAAAGTGACGGACCATGAGTCTATGCAGTGTCACAAGGGCAATACACCGAGATGACGTTTCTGATCCAAGCAAAGAAATTACCATAAGGAGATTGCGTAAATTGGCAACTGATTGGTTCTTAATTCTGAATGATTCTCTGGGTTCCTAATACCAATTAGATTGAATTGGAGTCACTTGTTGCATCTAATGGCCAAGGCATTTCTGAAAAGATGAAAGAAACGAGCTCTATATGGATGAGAGCAGCAGGATCGCGTCAGAGCTTGCGCTTACCAAATACAGAGTAATTTTTACGGAGATCCAAAGAAAAGCCTCCGAATCCAGACGTAGGAAGCAACACCTGCAGTGCGAGGTTACTTATAGAGGATCTCCTTCAATCAGCAATAGCAGTTCCAGTCGCTTCCGAGAATAAAAGCCTTAACGATGGATAGCCGGAGGGATCTTGAAAGGGCCCGAGTGGATCCCCAAGTCGACTTGGACAGGGCAGCCTGCAACAGGCAGACCATAACCGTTCGCGAGTTCACGTAGGGGGATCGAGCTGGCGCGGTACGCTATTTGAGGTTGTGTCTGTTGTTTTCTTGGTGGTTGTGAAGCTTTCTTGTCGTCATTTACCTTCATACATCTCTCGACCATTCGACCACTCTTTGTACCATTGCACGCCATTATCGTTGAGACTATCCATCCACGTTTCTCGTGAGAACATGAACGGGTTATCTTTAAAAAGTCTATCTAAATCCCCATGAAAAACAACATGTAGAAAAAGAATGGGCCTCACTTTTCCGAGCCTCGATAATTATGTCTACAAGTTCCCAAAGGCCAATCTGTCCGTTAGCTGACCGTTCCCATTCTACTATGAAGTCCTCTAGAACCATACGGCCCCAGAGAACCAAGAACCGAGGATCGTCCTCGATGGTACACTCATCGATATCAGAGCCCAGCTGGCGAACCATCGCCCGAAGTGAGGGACAATGCTTTAGCAAGCCCAGTATAGCTTCGTCCTCCACCTTGAGTTCGCGGGAATCAAAGCACAAATGCGTAAGATTTGGAAATTCTACGAGCGCCTTACAATCGTTCCAGGTCGATCCTCTCAGAAAAGTCATTTCGAGATGGGTAACGTTCCTGAGGGCCGGACAGCGATTTATTGCTTCATCAAGGGTTATATGTTTCAGACCAACAGAGAGCATGCGAAGTGGGAAGTCATTCATCTTTTTGAGATCTTCAGGGCGGGAGAAAGGGTCGCCCCAGATGGCAAGGTTTTCGACATTCTGTAAGGTCACGGTGGACAGCAGCTCCGTTGCATAAGACCTTGAGGTGACTAAGAGATGTCGGACAAATGGTGCCACGTCGGTTATCTGAGCGTTTCGCCAGTTTCTGATCAGAAATCTTCCTTGGGTTATTTTTTCCGCAATTGCGACACAGTAGATAATTGGTCGGATCCTATATTTACAGTACGATTCTACGAATGGGCGAGATGTGATAAGTGATATCGATTCACGTACCATTCATAAACGCGCTTGGCGACCAGAATGAGCCGTACTCTGCTGTCGTGGTCGGTATCGTGTAAAGCGGCCATCTCGAATATTAGCCGCTCTAATTCTAACAGTACAGGTGGCATGGTATAACTCAGGCTGTACTCGTGTTTGTCTGCGCTTTCCAATCAACAGCTTCTGTCAATTATCCTTATCTCAGTCTCCTGATCTGATCCCCACTTCACTCATTCATGTCCGTTTAATGGATAAATATGACGCTTTCTAAAGGTAAGTAATCGAACAAAAAAATCACATCCCTCTTTCTTTCTCGTCTCTCTCTCTGCGCCTCGCAGCGGTCTATATCACACGGGTGTCAAGATTAAACACACAAAATTTGCCAGAAAGAATTCTCACCATTTTCGCTTCCACACCTGAACAGCGATCTTTGTGTTTCAGCCAGAAACCAGGGTAATATCGCGCTCCGTTGCGCGAATCCAACCTGATTTTCTTCCTGCACCCTGCGCAGGTTACCCTCGTCTCTCTGAACGACAGAATGTATTCGTCGTTCTGCAAGAATTCGATTCTACCCTCTTCGCCGAGACGCTTTCGATTTTGAACTCGCGTCTTCCGCACTGAGGGTTTGACGGGTATTGCAGATGGATGATCTTCCCTGCTGTCGTCAGACTGTGACGTCAAGGCCACTTTCTCTGGATACGCAGTATAGCTGTCTGTGGAGAAGCCTTGGAGAGGCAGAAAGTTGTTGGTGTAGTAGGCTGACGGGTAGTACCGTTGGGTGCTCGATGTTTCATCGGAGATCGATGACGATACCACTGACGCCATTGAAAAGCTTTGCAGAGGCAGAAAATTGTTGTGGTAGTAGGCTGAAGGGCAGTATTGCTGGGGGAACCCCGATGCTCCATCGTTGAAGTCGATTTCTGAAGGAACGAAGACCGGCTCGGGGATCGATGACGAGGCAACTGGCGCAAAGCCAGCATCAGGATAAAAGTACGCATTGAGTGGGAAGAAACCGTTGGGGGGTTCAAAGGATTGCATCTTTTGGAAGGGTCCTGAGGGAATAGACGTTTCGACGCTCGGTTTAAATATTCTCCAGTGCGCCAAACACGCGTTCCATTGGATTCACCAATGGCTGAGATAACACATTCCTTTCTCGGAAAGGTTGACTCAAGGAATTGGATACATTATACAACTAGTATGCTGGTGTGCAAAAGGGGGTCCGCACCGCACAGAGGGCCCAAATAGGAATGTGATAGGTTTTATCTGTATCATGAAAATGGCACGAAGGGGAGCGCCTTTCACCTCATGTCGATTATCATAATCAAGTAAATTCTATGAAAGAAAACTCCACAAAAACGGATGGAAAATATTTTACATAAAATCTAATTCCAAAATAACATTCAACGGTCAACCGCATCGAAGCCTACGCGAATTGTCTCAAACTCGTTCTTACGACAATCGAAAATGTTGAAGCAAATTGTTATCAAGGAGAACCAGTTTTTCTTGTTCTCCTCATTGATGAATTCAGCTCACTCCCGGGCCGCAACGCCCACCCCCGAGGGAATGAGAGTACCACCAGAAACGCAGATGGTATATGTGATTCGGAGTACGCGTTCAGCAAGGCATATCTCCTCATAAGCAAACAGTTGATCCCCTGGTGTCCACATTCAATTCAACCCTGGAGGAAGATCGTAAGATTGACACAGTCGTTGACGATATAATCAAACTTACGAACACTAATAGATGGTGCTGGGTTCCGATTCTACAACGCCGAAGAAATCGCATCCTGATCAGGTATGCTTACTAACTTACTTGATGTCTCCGTTTGATCTGGCTTATACGAGGGCGTTTTCAAGAAGAATCCAGGCAGATGTTAGAAGTCTCTCTGGCACGAATACTTTTTATTCTGGAGACTCTCCACTTGTCAGGGCGTAAAATGTCATCGATTTAATTACACCTAAGCTTTAAACTTCAAACATCTCTCTAAGGGCAGAAAGTAAGGGTGTAATCAGCCTTTTTGTTTGAATCGCAAGTCCACAAGGCGGTGCCCGATGATTCATCAAAAGCATAGGCATAAGAATTCGGGCACCGACTCTTGAAGTAGCTATAGGAAGCAACACCTGCAGATCAAAGTTTTGCAATAAGATTAATGATTTTCTAAACTTGTTTGAGATAAATCCCACCAGAACTAGGGCACGTCGCCGCTGTGCTGTGCGAACCAGTGCAGCAATTCCCAGAATCACCTATATATATCAAATAAGTCTAGTCGTTTCGAGCTGATACAAACTTCGATTGCCATCCAGGTTAGCCTCACAAGCACTCTGGCACCCAAACGAGCCGAAAGCACCACTGCGAGGGCCTCTAAGCTGATCGGGGCCTGTCGTTTAAAATTAGGAGCTAAAGATATCTTAAGAGACTGCGGGAGCTTACAATCCTGGCCCAGATCGACAGGGCAGTCCGCAACAGGGCACCCTTGATTGTTGTCAATACGCATGGGCAGATTATAGCCGTCTACGAGGGAAACTAGAGGAAGAGCCTAAACTCTCGCAGAGATCGTTAAGCAGGACAACATGACTCACCGTCATAAAAGTCGTTTGCGCCTCCTCCTTCGAGTGTCCATTCGGCTACGGTGGCGGGAGGAACACCCTACATGTAACAGAGCATATTCAGTGCTAACTAGTGGGGTAGTATAGATACGATTACCGTTCCAGTGTGCGGATCGCATAGGAGACCTCCATTACAACCACCGTCAAGACAGGAGTTTGGGCCCGGGTTCGTAGTAAAGGTGCAGTTCCGTCTACCCTACATGACACGATTAGTCTTGTGCACATACTTGGTGAATACATCACTTACCCAGATACGGCCAGCCTTCCAATTGTCCGGAACATTAAATGTAACTCTGGATTTGGCTGGTGCCTCCCAACTAAATGCAGAACATGAACGGGTATATGTGGAAGAGACGATATCGTTAGATACACATACCCAGTTGGGAAGTTAGGAACGTTTTGGGCAACATTCAAGTCTGTGAACATCTGCCACATTACTTAGATACCTTCGCGGTACGAGAGAGTGGAAAAGCGCGAACAGCGGGCCTGTGAAAGTAAATGGCAGTCAGTATCACTCGAGTAATAAGAGTCAGCAGTGTTCCATACCATATCGTGAACTGACAAGCATTGTAGACCTAATTATAAGGATCACTTACTAGCCCTTTTCACCTTGCAGGTCAATAAAACGCACGGTGAAGGTACGACATGCTACAGATGTGAGCAAGGTCGCGAGGAAAATAGTATGCATGGCTGGGAGAGAGACGTCTGGGAGACTCGGGCTTTTATTCCGTGCTTGCAGGTGTTTGCGGAGAACCTAGATCTTAGTCAAAATGATCCGTCAGTACTTATATTCAGCATGTTTCCGTCATGAACATCTCCATCGGATGGAAGATTCAAACAGGTGGACTAAAGGTAATTGTTATGGCGCTATCAAATGTGTTTTAATCCAATTGAAAAGTTACTTACTCTGATTACATTCGAAGGCAACTTAAGTAAATGGCCTACTGTTGCTGGCAACTTGCTGCGCAGTCCTGTGCGCAGCTTGTGCCACACAAAGAACCAAATCGGCAACTGGAGAAACCAAATTAAACCCAAAGAATGGACACCAGCAGAGGTTGTGGAAACCACAAATCCTCTCCATTGCATCCATCATGAAGGTGCAGAATCGAATTGAAACTGATGCTCCCCACCCGGGCCAGGTTACCGCTGCGAAGCATGTGCACATGAATGTTCTTTTGAGTTTTCCTTCAGACTCGGACACTTTGTCATTTGAGGAAAAATACCCGTATTCCGATTCCCTTATGCACTCCATCCGCGTCTTGCCAGAGAGGAGGGATTGCGGGTATGCCTTTCATTTGGACAATCAAAGTCAAAGACCCATCTAAAGTAAGCTGACACACCGTAAGCGAGTAACTCGATCATGAACGGGTGCACTGCTTTACAACTCCTTGTCAAATATTTCTTGTCCCTTCATACAAGTGAAGGAATCCGGTATGAACTTGACGGTTGACCGCGACCTGTGTATGGAATGCATCCACGAAGACTCGGGGTATCGTATTTTTCTAGTGGGTAATTAAACTACTTCAGGTCGAATAATTTTCAAGCTGCGTTATCATTTCGTAGGCATGATCAACATCCGTGAAGAAATTTCTTTTTCACGTGCTGCATACGATCTTCTGTTCTCCATAACCCGCCAAGTGCACTTTATAATGGCGAACTCCCCAGCAATCAACCGTACCCACTTTGACCTCCTTGTTAAAGAGTCTACAACCATTATCATCGCAGTATGTTTCCCTCATTATTCGCAGTGTACCAAAACTTAAAAAAGTACCTCCAGGCAGGGTTCATTGCCGCTATTCAAGTACAATCAGCCGCCACAACGAATAGTATAAGTCAAGTCAATGAAACCATCGCTTTCCGCGGTTAAGATCTTCTTCACTGGTGGCTTGGTCATTGATATCATGGCGGCGATATTGGGGTACCTCGCTGCTTGGAAGCTGAAGCGGCTAACAGAGGAGGAGAAGGTCATCCTTGAAGAAGACTTCACCTGCCGTAATACACCTGACTAGGCTGGGTCGATACAGCCCGCCCAGTCCACCCGACAGAAATCAACTCTTGAACACTATTACACTTGGATGGATCTGGTTCCGATGGCCTTCCTCGCTGGTGGAATCGCATGTCTGATGCTGGGTCTTTACACCCACGTGTGGGCGCAACAATCTAGGGTCGTTGCAGCGCTCGTTACCCTTCCTGGCGTTCTCAGCATACCACTCTTCGTTGGGCACTTTTTCCTTGCTGGGAACAACCCGGAGAGACGCAAACAGGTGATTCAGCGCCTGAGTGAGATGAAAGGCAATTGGTATATATAGGTGTTGGTCACCTAAAGACTCAAGCTTCAAGGCTTGTACAAATCGGTTTAATTTTTTGAGGTGTGACTATATGCTCATGTGGTTTGTGTAGCAGATTGTTCATCCTCACCGGCAAGTCGATAAGAAATATTCCAAACTCGTCGATAACCAAAGTCCTTAAGGTGCTTCAGAAGAACTTGTCGTACAAATGCCATCACAATCACCTCTTGTCATGACGCTTGAAACACTCCCAGAATATCTCCTCGTTCAACACATTCTGTCACGCCTCGATCTTTCGGCCTTGAAATCTTGCTTGTCGACATGCAAGTGGCTCAATCACACCATCAAATCATCTGCTTAATCCAATCAATTTGGAGGAGATGCGCCTGATCGATAATCCTTCTGTGTCTTATGATGAAATTCCACTCAATATACGATTGAAGATGCTCAGAGAGCACAGCGAGCGGGCGGGGTCCATGAGGAAGACCAGTACAGGTGTACCTCCCAGCCAGTTAGGTCACTCACGTTCAATCCAAGGAGAGGCTGGTGTTCTCTATATCGTTCCATACTACGACCCTGACGTCCGAGTGTTGCATTGAACTGACCTGCTCCCGGACCAAGTGGCCAAGTGGAATGTCTTTCGCCCGTCGAATCCTTCCGCTACTACTATTGTTGCCCACGCTCTCTCCATTGGAGAAAACGATCTTCTTGCTTTCGCAACTTGGTGGGCTAACTGTGACACTGACGCGAGTCGCTTATTGTAAAATGCGAAGCAGCGAATTCGTTATCCATCTCATCCGACACTCTATTCAACTTCCATATCCTGGATTGTCTTCCCCTATTCTAGACATTTGTTCTTTCCAACGCCTTGGAGTACACGATCGCCCACACGTCGATCTCGCTATTCGTGGTACAAACCTGGCTGTCATGGTCGATCATGCCTACTCGGACGATGTCGACACACCGTGACGTTGCCACTTGTCTGTCTGGAATTGGAAAACTGGTGAGAAGAAGTGTGAGATTTTGAATATTGGAATTCCTTTCAGTTTGGTGTTTCTCAGAGAGGATATTCTCCATGCGTCCTCGCTGAACATCTCTCTCGATGTCTACCATATCCCATCCTCAATGGGAGATCGTGAACTTATCCTAATCGAACGGCTGGGTCTACCAAAGGTTAAAAACGAGTTGAAAAGTAAATGCAGTTTTCCACGAATCACTTTTGCCGACAATCCAATCGCTGTTCCCTCGTTCGCGGAGCCCTGCAATCCAAAGGCGACCAGGTTATTCACTTCAGATAATGCCAGCTCAATTCTAACGGTTGAGGTGATGATGTGGTGTGGTGAACAGGGCACTTTACAATTTAATCTCACATCACCACATGTTACTTGACCGAGCAGATCGTGCCTTAGGACGCTGCTCCAAGATCGGTGGGACGGGAGGACTGGGGACCAGAGACTAGAATTATTTGGTCTGATCAGCTGATCAACGAACAACTTCGTTTTTCCTCAATGTCACATGTGGATCCAAGCTTTTTCTGCATAAGGGCAGACCCTTCGAGGTATATGACTTTTGCCGCAGTGCAGGTCTGAAAGGACGCCAGAGTCCTGGTTCGATTGCTGAAAGAGGCAGTGATCCTGCATACCAGGCCAATTGGTTTCAGGACGCTGTGCACACCAATTTACCTTTTGCATATCAGACTTTCGGGGGGGAGGTGGACGCAATTTTTGACTGGAACAAAATGTACGTTGATCAAAATAGGATTGTCGGAATTAAAGCTGTAAGACTTTCTTGTCCAATTTCGATCCTACAGGCCGCTAATTTATGTTCGTAGAACAATAGAATTGATGTAATATACTTTGGATGAGAAAGGATAGGCTTTATTTCCTAATTGTACAACGTTGTTCAACCACATTCCAATGGAAAGCAAGACTGGACTTGCTAATCGATTTTGATTCGCTGGCATAATACCTCGAACTCCACCGGAACTAACGGAAATGTGATCCTTTTCATTTCTCGTGAACAGAACGGTTAAGTAGTGCTGCAACTACATATTCTAGATACAAAATAAAAGCTGACTTACGCAAGACTTACGGGTTCACATAATTCCAGATTGTTACATCTTCATAACTGCCCGCGATTGCTAGACAATTCCCAACAGGGCTGAAATCAACAGAAGAAACCATCCAAGGACAGTGCAAGATACAATGTAATGTAGCATCATGGGCATTCCAGATTCACAGTGTGATCCCGTGACCCAGATGCAATCCATTTACCATCAGGAGAAATAGAGACGGATGCAATCCAGTTCTATGTAAAAGAGTGATCAGTGTCAAAGGGTGGATGAGAGAGAGGTAATCAACACACCGTGTGGCCAATGAGGTGAGAGACTTCCATGCCGGAAATTGGTGGGTTCACCATTCCAAGAGAGTTGAGAAAAGAAGTATCCCACTGTATGACTCGGTTATCCCATGATCCACTCAGCAAACTTTTACCATCAGGTGAAAACATCAGACTTGCAACAAGACTGTTATGTCCTCGCCACCCCGCCACTAAACTTCCTGTGCGCATGTTCCTTAACAGCATGTTCCCGTGAAAATCCCCCGATGCAATGTATTGTCCATCTAGACTGAGATGAATAGATCGAGGATAGAAACCGGAAGCAGTCAGGACCCTCGAAAATCCATCACGCAGCCTCCATATTATGACTGTCTCGTCAAGTGAGCAAGTAACGATGCACTGACCATTTGGCGAGAAGTTTAGCGCTTTGACGGTAGTTCGGTGCCTGAATGTATTTCTAACTCTCCTTTGGGATATTATCCATATCTAGAAAAAGGAGATATCAGAAACCTGAAGGATTTTCATCAGAGGAATCGGAAAACATACCCGTACATTGTCATCTATTTCCCCTGTGGCAAGATATTTGCTATGCGGACTGAAACCTAAGCATGTATACGCAGGTAAAGACTTTTCATCATGATATAGGTTTTTCATGGCACTAACATTCCATAACATCAGGGTCGAGTGGAGAAAACATGTAAAAGAACTTGCCTGATTCTTTTCCCGGTCCTCGTATCAAAAATGGACACTACACCCAAGCTAGATGCTGCAGCCAAATGTTTCCCATCCATACTAAAGGTGACCCTTTTCATCCCCTTTATTGTCAACTTGTGGACCAGATTCAGGTTCAGTGTGGCCGTCGAACTGGGATTAGGTTCAACGTCCCATGCAGAGAACACAGGCTTGTTTGCAGGAGGTATATTTGCCTCAGGCTGGAGGGACAAAGGTGAAGTTCGAGACGCAACATTCATACTGTTCTGGAAGGCCCATCTCCTTCTCCGGGATTGTCACCCTCCTGATTTTCTTCACCCTCGAGGTGACCAGTCTCTTTCGCGTTCTCTTGGTTGGGCAGTTGATTAGAGGCAACATCATCTCCGTCAAGATATTCGCCGGCCGAGGATGCTGATGACATTAGCGGAGGGTTATCGGGAGCCTCCTGGCCATGCTGGGTACCTGTGTTATTTTCGCGACTGAAGATTTTTTGCCGGAGTTCCTGCAACTCTTCAACCTGGCTCTTGTCTAAAAGAAGTTGGATTAACAACTCGTTCACATCAGAACCGCAACGCACACTGTGTTATATATTCGTCCCGTTGTTTCCTTGTCTCATCAAGTTCGTGGTTGAGACGGTCAAATTCGTCCCTGATACCCTTTAGGTACCCATCTAGGTGCGGCGTCCAGGTAGTATGTTTGGTGTCAATTAGATGTTGAGAAGCCATACAACTAAGGCTAAATCACTGATCCGAAATCCGTCATACCGTGACACTGGGTCACGGGTGGACATACGGTCGAATCGAATGTCTGCCATGATAAAGGGCGTGGGCTACTCGAAACTTGTGGACGAACAGGTCATACAAGTTTAATATATTAGAGCCGTGTTGGAACATGCTTCATGAGAAAACTTTAGGAAAACTTTTGGCATAGTTTGTTCTGAATCCCCGAAGAGATTATCCCTGAGTGCAAGCACATGAATATATAATTATGGCACACCATGTTAAGTTGTATGGCAAGATAATTGTCAAGTATGTTAAGTTAGGCGTACATTGAATGTCCCTCGCAGCAGAAGTTGATCCAGTAACGGTTGGTATGTATGGTGTGAATTACCATACAGTGAAATGTCAAAACACCATGAAAGGAATTAAAAAAAGTATAATCAATGTGTTAAGAGCGTCTCTATGAAAGCCATGAAGATCAAGATGTTAGAGTCCGTTACAGATTTTCGCATAGCGAGCAATTGAATTTAATACTATTGCGGAGGATGGCAGCTATAGAGGGTGTGCCTTTAGTTTCAAGGAAGTATCAGAGACTACGAGCAAACGTACGCAAAATGACAAGGACGAAGAAAATGCCGATGGTGCCGACATATAGGGCACCATATTTGATAACCTATCCGGAAAAGTCAGATACCAGAACATAGAGTAGAAGACAACACATACAATCCAGCGTCGTTGCCGCTTCTGCTTGATAGAAAAGAGTGGGGCTCGAATCTGCTTCGACGGTCGCAGCCAGACTGAAGAAAAGTTTAGAAAGCTAATCACACGAAAAACTATCCCAAGACTTACAGAGAAGAGTGGCGTGTAATCGATCAAAGTATGGAATGAGGATAGGAGGTGTCAGCATGAACAGCAATAGGTGTCCGAGTAGCAGATCCGAGCTCCAGAGGGACAATTCAATGATTTTGACGATGAATTCACGGGCGGGTTGCGACATGACATGTGCCCCCAGTCCACGGCCGTACCATCGCCCAGTCCACCATGCTCGATTTGTTTCGTCGTGTTTGAATTCTCGGGAAAGGAAGAGAGAAATAAGGATTTTGTAGACGGCCCTTTGAATGTGGATCAAACACATCAACCCAAGAACAGCATGTGATGTGTCCCAAGCCTCCAAAAACCACTACATGGAGACAGAATGAGTAGGGTAAGGCAATAAAAAAACGTGATACTAACCAGGAACTCGAAGAAGCCTAGCATTCCTACAACACCCAAAAAATGGGCAATGAAAGCAATTGCCGAGCCGAACTTTGGGAACCTCGGATCCAACATAGGGCCAAGGAATAAGGACACAAGGAACAGCACCAACAAGATGGCCGCATTCCAGACAATTGGGCCGAGGGAAATGACGGCAATGCGAATCAGCGGACTCGGAGGATACTTGCCGTTCGGGTCTGGGAATGATTTTACGAACATATAGGCAATGACGAAGATCACAGCCGTGCAGATTGGGAATATGATCTCCGACCACAACACGGCTCGCAGCCCAGCTCGGGGAACATCACCAGAAAGCTTTTCCGACGGATGGCCAAGCTTTTGCTTCTTGTAGCCAGTGATCATAGTTCGAGAAAGACGGCAATACCCAATCCACGAGTTATTGTGCGATCGCGAGTTACCGCGGGACATCCATCGTAAGAACTCCCTAGAAAAATGTTAAATTTGGGAATGCCAGCCTGCAATGAAAACACAAACATACCGGTAGTCAACGATGAAGTCGGAGAAAACAAACTGGTGGGGGTTGAACCAGAAAGGAGCGAGGCAGAGGGCTAGTATGGAGATCCAGAAGTAGATCAAGTATGGCGTCCATAGAGTGAGCGTGACATAGAGGAGCATGATCAAGATCCTCATTCCAAGGTAAATACTTGGACCGGCAAAGCGAGAGAAGAGAATATTGAAATAAATTCGCGTCGTCGCAAAACCGCGACCCGTCGCAATGTAGCGAGCACCACCAAAAGTCAGGTTGTTAAGTATTGAATGAGTGTAGATCTGTGTTGAGAATACTTCAAAGATGGGGGAGAGTGAAACGAAGTGTTTGAGAAGTCGCCAGACAGCCTTCCAGGTCCCGCGTTCGACCAGTTCTAGATGATAACAATTAACAAACAAAAAAAGATTAAATGACGAATGGTTATACCTTGGAGGAAGAGGGGCAAAAAGGGCATCATGAACACCAAGAGGATCGACAGGATGCAGCGAACAATCCACTCGAAAACCGGAACGAGGTTGTAACACCCTGCTTGGCCTCCTACAAATTGACCTGATGCCGTGTACTTGCAAACCCTGAGTGAAGAATTCAAGGTTCCAAGGAAGACCACTGGAAAAACAAAGGGTCAGGTTGCGAAGATCACATGTAGGAGATATGCATACTCGTCAAGACAAACACCTGCACAGCAAGAATAACCAGCATATTGTTGATCATGAACCCAGGGTGACCATAATAGAACGTCAAGAACCGATCGATAGGGAGCTGGGTGCCAAGGTAATAATATTCACGGCTGAGCATCTGTTCACCCATGCCCGTTCCGAGTTTCGTCTGGAAATTGAGAATAGTACCAAACCCGAGATCGCGACCCTTTCCGCATTGATAATACTCGGTGTGCTTGATCCTGCCACCCCGTCCGAAAGCATTCATACCCGCATAGATATCTTCATTGAGATGCAACCCCTTTTGAGCCTTGGAAACGCCACCACGAGTAATCATGTACAGAGCATTGAGGAAGTCGGGATGTCCATAGTGCAATTTACCTCCAATCCATGACATCGAACGAGCTGCGAGAGTTCCAAACGTCTGCTCCTTTCCAGCAGCGACATCACCCAAAATACCAATGTTCTCAGAGAAAATATACTCGCGAGCACCAACGATCGCCACAGGAGGGTTGCGGAAGTCCCTGTGATTCCATTGACCATATGGACTCTGGTTCGGAACGACAAACTCCTCGAACTCGGCCAGAACATTCCGAATTTTAAGACACTCCTCGAGATAATTATCCTGGTTGGCATCAATAAGTTGTAGGTATTCGCCACGGTAAAAGATGATCGCATGATTCTGGTTGTCTGATTTGCCATCACCAAGAATAGGGTTACCGGGAAGCTCAATGCGGAACTTGGGCCGACGTCGTCCTGTCTCCGGAATGAACTCACTGTGACCGTCGATCAAAGCAGAGAAAATGCGGGGGTCGCCTCCTTCCTTCCTCGCAGGCTCCTCCTCGAGATAGGCAATTTGGAGATCGGGGTATGCGCGTAACAAAAACTCGGCGTTCTCGTGTTCTTCCTTGTTGAATTTGGAGTATCGTTGCATGGAGACAACGAATTTGAATTTCCGCCTTGCCATGCGCTCCAGTTCACGTTCAAGCCTATCGGTATTACCACCAAACAACTGCACGACTTCTGGGTTCTCGACGCGATAAAGAAGCTTGATGGCCTTCGAATAATTCATCATGCCGGAAACGGTCCTATACAGAGTCTGCACTCGGAGAGAAGCCCAAATGCGAGTACGAAGGGTAAATTCAGGTGCGGCGCTCTTGAAACCGATGAAGTAAAATGGCAAATCGTAGGCTTTTGACCCGCCCTTTTCGTCATTTGCGAACGGATTGACACCATTGAACATTGCAGACTCTTCCGCCAAAATCATGGTGTCCTTGACGAAATTCTCCCATTCGATTGGGTGGAGCTGCTTAAGGTATTCAAGGAGCGTAACGCGGGTGTACTGATCTTCTTCACGAATGATCTCCCTTAGGGAGAGCAGAGTCTAACGAGAAGACGTCGTTAGTTAAATTTGGGATAGAAAGTGTTTCACACAACTTACTTTTTCACCGTAATGAGGAGTCAAGACGGTGAACGTAGGCATAGCATCTACAGGTATAGGCTGAGGGATTTCCGTTGTCAAGCTTTGAGCAAAGAACGAAATCCTGCGCTCGGCTTCACTGCCAGGGGGGAAAAATTCAGCCTTGTATTTCTTATCAGCTTGAGCCATAAAGAACGGAGGGGCTCGGAGGGCTCGTCGTCCGCCAGCACCAGTGTCAACCTGATGGTAGAGGAGCTTCTGGACATGTTCGATGGAAAGAAGATGTTCACGGTACATAGAGATGATAATGGCATTCCAAATTTGGGAGACAAGCACCTGGATTGAATCGATAAGAATTTTACAAATGCAAATATAAAAAATGAATCCCACCTTGGGCTTGTACTTGACCTCCATATCCTTCGTCGCCAGCAATTTCGCGTAAATCCTCTTCGGTAACCGTGCGTAGATATCCTTCCAAGGCGTCCAAATCGATAACCCCAACAAAAACGACCGTCCAATAGAGAAGACCGTGTTCCAGATGATGTACCAAAGGAAAGTGTCGAGGAAGAACAAGACTAGGTCCACCACATACATGATCGTCAATGTGAACGCAGCCTGATTGGTACACAAAGCATTGCCGAAAAATCGATCCCTACAACCTTGAATCTTCATCCCAACCATGACTTGGATAGGATAGCTGAATGAGAGGGTGAGGTAGAAATACGACTCCACAAATTTGCAGCTGAAAACCAAAACCCAGAGTGCAATAGACCCCGCCCGTTTCGACTTGTCCAATGCCGGGTAGCTCGCCGTAAAGGTCTGACTAGCGAGATATTTCCTTGACTTGCCACGCACACGATCACCAAACATACGACCAGAGGGAACGATGGAGAATAGGAGCGTCGCAATTGCCGATATGAAAAACTGAACCACCCCCAAAATGAGGGAAAGCGAGCCACCGGTGCCATTGCTTTCAACAATAGCAATGTAGAATGTAGGGCCGCAGGTCAAGGCAAGGGTAACGCAAAGGAAAAGTAATCGACGGGCCAGGTGAGAAGAGTTGATCCAGGTGGTCGGAATATAGGAAAATTCAAAGAGAGTGGCGACTATCATGATAAGTGTTGCAACCGCTCCTCCAAGGGCAGTCGCGGACCATGTCATGGCTGCAGAATTCTTTCCCTGGACCTTGTACACGTTAGGAGAGTTGTAGGCGGTATAGAAGTAATAAACGGCAATGTGTATGACGAAAATTCGGTTGAAGTTCACGAAGAGGTGTCCAATGGATCGTTTTTCAAAATAGGTCTTGAAAAAAACGCGGCTCCAGTCTATCCGGTCGAACTTCATGAATCGGTGTGCAGCTGGGACATTGATCAAATGAGTCTACGAAGGAATAGTTAGGCTCTGACAAGTTTTCGATCAGCTGCAGACAAACCTTATCATTGAGAACGATGCGAGCAATGCCCTCCCGATACCAGAATAGTTGGTTGACATCATCATATCCAATGATGTCCTCGTGATCGCGTTCCCGTCTCACAAATTTCCCATCCATGACTTCATAAACTTGGTCACGAATAAACCTATACAGGGGCTTGATGACCGTCCGCATGTAGAGACCCTCTGGTACAGGCTCCATCCTTTGTTGACATTCCGGCGACCGATAGTAATCATCCGCACATTTAAAGATGAAGCACAGGCATTCGGGCGCGAAGCGAACTTGAGCGGCCTCACCCCAACAGAGCAGATACAACGCAATCTGACGAAGACGGTCGTATTGGGTCATATTGTTCATCGCATCCTTCCACCGGTCCAGGGCAGTCGCAAGCGACTTTTCATGGGGCGTACGTTTGCCTCGCGTTGACTTTAGACGTCTCAAGCCAGAATTTTGGGTTTGCCCAACGGCGTCGTCAAGATCAAGTTGGGCGGCAAAATACCATTTCCGGTAGTTCGCGTTGTGACCTCCGATATAATCCGCATGCAATGAAATGAGAGCCTGATTTGGAGACATGCGGGAAGCTCGGCTGTCTAGGAGTTGCATCACAAAGTCGAACTGTTGGAAACGGTGATATTAGTAATCTGGTCATTGTTCAAACGATGAGAACACAAGCGAATTCCCCAAGACACTTGTGTAAAAAGGAACAATAAACGTACCATGTTCCTCATCGAATCCCTTTGAAAACCGAACTTGTAAGTGAGATCAAGAAAGACGTCCTCGATTTCCTCTTTGGAAAGGGGTATCTGACGGTCACTGCTCCAAGCTGGGTAAGCGTCTCGCACGGGATAATCCTGGTGAGTAGGGGTTGAGGAATCCGGGTATCCTGCGCGGCTCTGTGTGGGTAAAGACTCTTGTGAAGGCTCTCGACGTTGGCCGAATACATCGGGATCAGAATCAGTATCATGAGTTTCTGTTGGAGGGGCGACTTTAAAAAAACAAAGAAAGTAAAATAAAATAAATTGAAAAATACTGACGATACTCGTAGTTACCATTATTGTCGTAGTCGTTTACAGCTGGGTTGCTGGTATCTGAGTTGTAGGTTTCGCGATACTCGCGCCGACTGACATATTCAACATGGTCAGATTCTGTATCATAGTAACGTTTTGCGAGGTTGAAGTGCTCGTTTGAATGAGTTTCCACAGAAGGGGGGGACGATGGGAAGCCCTCCTGGCTGGGCCCAGGACGAACGGACATGGAGGAGGTCAGCAGGGTGAATGGGCGAGTAGCAGGTGGCAGACAACCTAATGAAACACAGACGCAAACACCGCAATCGGCATGCTCTCGGCATTGGTGCTGTCAGATCAACCGACATCCCCTTGTTTCTGATAGTTTCTAAGTAGTCTGGTGCGGCACATCACACGCACAGATCCTTGTCTGTTGTAATTTTCGTGATTTTCACGACCTGGGTTCAGCACCAAAGAAGCACGAACACATCTATTCATATGACCAACGCAGCTACTAGCTTGTGAGACGGTCATTAATGACGTGTGCATCCGAGTGAGGTATCGCCGTGTGTAGTAAAGTGAGTATATAACGAGTGCTAGTGTTTGAGCAGTCCATAGTATGAATGAAGGTGCGAATAGCAAAGCATGCGATAATAGGAACCGAAATTGAAAGACGAAGAAGTATATCTGCAAGGACGAAATTATATTGTATGATAGATGTTGCAGAGGGTATAGATCAGTGGAAAGGTTTTCCAAATTTATATGCTACAATGAATTTCAGGGAACCAAATGCGAAGACGATGCGGAACCAACAATCAACATGGAGGCACAAAAGTCCCATGCACATCACCAAAGAGCCTCATGCTACGTCCCGGACTAGCTTGGGTATGTCTAATTCTCTTCTTCCCCGTACCTATGCCATTTCCCCCTCCTCCCGCAGCTGCTCTCGGCAGATCCATTGAAAGTGTAAACTCCTCCGGTCCTTCGTCATGGACCCCAATTTCCAAAGGCACATGTATAGGAAGTGGCGCAGCAGGTAACGACTTCATAGCATCTGCATTTGCGGTGACAGATCTCCAAATGTCGGCAGATTCCTGTTTCTGGTGACGGGATTTCAATGAATAAGGACCAGTCCTTTGTTCTTCAACAAGACGGATTTCAATCTCTGCTACCTCTGGTTCGCAAGATACGTTGGGCGTTGTCTTTCTTGAAATGTCAATGACGGGATGGTTACTCGAGAGTTGGGTGCCTGCCGTCCTTACTGAGCGCGGAGTGGATTTAGAAAGTGGTGTGTAGAAGGGTAGGTTGTGCGACGATGAAACGAAGTTGGCAGGCTGAGAGCAGAGCTTCGGGGTCATTCTATGCTTCATAGGTTGCCTAAAAACATCCGTTGGCATGAAAGTACTGCTGGTGCGCACTCTCGGCCGTATTTTTGGCCGTTCCAGTTGAGAGGACAAATCAAACTTGAATTCGTCCTCATCTTCATCCTCGTAGTCGTCATCCTGGTCAAACAAGTCATCATCATCTGCATGACCAAGAAAGCCCCTCCCGCCACCCTTTTGATGAAAGTCAAAGCCGAAGCCAAGCTCGATATCAAGCTCTCGAGGGTCCACTAAATCGTCATCAATCCCATCAACAAGCGTCTCTTGGCTGCGTCCAAGTTTCTCTTCATCCTCGCCGCATTCCACAGGAACTTCATCACATCCCATAAATGTCCTTCCCTTCCTCTCCATCCTCCTCCCTCTTAGGAGTCCGTACCCAGCTATGCCACCTCCAAGAGCGACCCTAAACTCCAAATCCACTGCTTCTTCACCTTCATCTTCCAACTCCTCGCTTACGGGGAACAATCGGTGCATACTTCCACTCATACCCATATCAAACATATCTCTGCGACGACGGTGATGCCGTCTGCCTCTTCGACCCCGCAAGTCAAGTGGTGAAGGTCCAGGAAACTCTTCGTACAACTCGAATTCGCCCTCAACAAGTGGACGATCATCCTCGGCCTCTTCATCCTCCAGGTGGATGTTTTCAAGTTCATCTCGAGAAAGGTTTAAACGTCGAAAGGAAGACGGAAATCCTGCAGAAACAAAGTCCCTAGTTTCCAACCCCACCTCACCATCTTTCTCCAAATCCTCTGCTGTCCACGAAAACCTCGCGAGGGGACTACTCTTAAACGGCATGGCAAATCCATATTGACATTGCAAGGAGAACCCCACGGTTGCTTGACAGCTCCTCGCCATACCGCCACACCCAACCCTAAACGCCCCTGTACTCCATGCCCTCCTACGACTCCTTACAGTCAACACGTCAAAGCGACTCCGCATTTCTTCAGCTGCAAGTCTATTCTGGCTGTCTGCAAAGATGGCCAACTGCAATAATCGTTCGCGAAGGTCCATTAGGTCGTTATATTCAAGGAGGGCATTATCGGTCAGGTTCTGGGAGAGTGTGGAACTTGTTGGACGCGAAGGGAAAACAGGTATTGGTGAAGGAGTGGTAGGAGACGATGGTGAATCAAGGAATGTCGGAGAGGGCGGAGAGCTAGGCGGAGTGGGTGAAGCTGGAGGTGAGGGTGAGCACGAAGGTGTTGTGGGGAAGGGCGAATCCAGCTCTTGAGCAGCCTGTTGACATTCATCCTGTATGTCAGAGCTTGATAGAGCTTGCGAGTAGGAAGAAGTTGATGTCGGAGGTCGAACGAGGAACTGATTGAAGTGCGAGCCTGACGATGGTGTGTGTAAAGAACTACCATCCGTATCAGTCGCCGTCTCATCCTCATCCCCGTCAAAGGTAGATGGTACAATCGTCAGAGTCGCTTCCAAGCGGTGGGGAACCACTACAGAGTCCTGACCAGGCCGTGTTTCCCCAGGAATGTGCTCCAGACGTTGCCGAACTTCTGAGAAAGAAACACGCTTGTCATAAGATTGTTCCGCTTGTGCTTCCTCGAAGAGCTGGTCAATCCTCTCCTGTGCACGTCGTCTCATAGAATGAAGTATCCACACACAAAAACCTCCACCATACACGTCCTGATAATTTCCACTCGCGTCGCGAGATGAGAAACCGGGCAAACGTCGTGTTAGTTCGGTTAGGACGAAACGACGGTATGCATCAACGAGAGCAGCTCGTGCGGCACGTCGGAGGGCACGAGCTTTGGGTGTTGTCTCTGGATATTCTGGAGGGAACGGTTGTGAGGAAGGGTCTTGACCCAGGTTTGTGTAAACAGATTGAGAAGAACTGAGCCGGTGGGAGGACAATGGATTCGATGACGAGGAAGTTAGATTTGCGATAGTTGACCTATGCGAAGCAGTTATTTAATTGAACAAAACGACAGCAATTAAAACATACCCAATAGAAGAAACAAATTGCATAAACACCGAGCGCTGTTTCTTATGCTTCGAAATCTTTTCACCACTCCTGACAGACACCGACTTTGACCTCTCCAAACGTACGACAGGTTGTCGTTCTTTTCCCTTCACAAGCACCGCTCGTTCGTCCTCCTGTGTACTCGCCCTGACGTCCCTAACAACGCCTTCCAGCACAGCCAAAAGCTTTCTGCCCTCCAACTCCCCATCACGGATGTCACTTTCTGCCTCAATCCCGGTCTTGTGGCCACCTGTACAGTGAAAACCCCACTCTTCACTACCACCATCTGCGAAAAGACACCGCACTTCCTGTCGTTTGACATCAAAGATTACTTCCTCGAGCAGACTAGTGATCCCAGCGGCTTTGTCGAGTGAATGCATGGTACTGGGCACCTCAAGTTCTTCAACTACGAGATGGGAAAGCTGGGTTGACCATGCAATGGGTGAGGTCAGGTTTTGGGGAAAGTCCTTGAATGCGAAGGAAATATGGATGGTTGGCTCCTGGAGTGGTTCGAGTCTGAGAAGCATGGCTCAAAGGTTCATAGATGGAACGCTACTGCATGCAACTTGCAAAGGGAACTAACAAACCCAGATATCAATAACAAAAACGGAGAGGGATGACCTTGAGGGCGACAGACCAGGATAATCGAATTCTACGGCCTTGAATGATGCATGGGTAAGTCAGACGGTCTTCAAGGGCGCCAGCAACTTTGTCGACTTACAAGTCAACCAATGACGATCAAGGTATAGGGGTGACAGACTGTGGGGATGTCGAACCGTTGAATATTTCAGTCAACTCTCAAAAAAAACCAGTTTCTGACGACGGAAGACGAAGGAAAATGGGAAGCGGCGGCTGACAGTGGCAAGGGGGGGAGGCAAGACGATGTCAGGGACTGAATGGCAGGAATCGACCGACCTGGCTGGGAAAAAAATCAGTGTCAAAATGGCGACTAATCCCGAAAAGGACGTACTGCTGTCATGAACGTCGTCTCCCAGAACTTTGGAATAAATCAGAATATATGTATGTCTTCTGCCATCAGATGCATGCACATTGTGTTCTGATGCGCACCTGTACCAACATGAATATGGTCATGATGTCTGTGGTGGGCGTGTGCTCACTGCTTTTTAAAAGCAATGCTCGGTGATTGCCATTTTCAATTATAAAAAGTCCAGGCCAACATGATTATAATTTAGCACAACTTCTAATAAAATAACAATCGTGCCATAGTAAAGGCTATTATATCAGACCGAATTGAAGACTGTCAAACCTGAATCAAGGAAGGAGGTAAGAAATCCGCGGTTGCCTCACAAAGAAAGACACGTCACAGAGTCATCAGAACCTCTCCTTTCTCCGCCTTTCCGTCTCGCGAACGTTGACCCTCACACCCCATCGATAAAGACTCTGAAAAAGGCGTCAAAAACACATGGATTAGGTTTTTGCATCATACCTTTGTCAACTCGGTCGATACACGAAGACCAGGAAATTCCTTTGTTGAGTAGACCCGGAAGGGGCCACCATAAGTCTCTGCCCCGATGACAGTAGTGTTTTCTTGGGGATGGGGGTGCGAGAAAAGGTCGAAAACCCTATATCTCAGAATGAAAACCCCCTCTATCTTCACGGCTAGATCCTAGCAGTGTTTTCAAACACCCGACTGGAATGGGGAAATACAAAAACCCACCGTAAATGGGAAGAGGATAGCTTTTTTTCCTTGATACTCTAGCTTTTCAGCTTGTACAAACGTGGCACCGGAAAGAGCCTGCGTCCGTTTAGCGCTCTCCGAGATAGCATAATCCCCCAATCGGTGGACTATTATCTCGGTAGGAGCTGGGGAAGGGAATAAATCATACGAACAATCGGTGGATTGGTTTTGCTTTACAACAGATGAGACTGGACACAAATCGTGAACGGACCTAGACACCGAATGTTCTTCACAACTCAAACTTAGTGTCGAGCTTGACGTTGAGGATGGAGAAGGGGACGTTGGGCAGACGTCTGAGCTTGTGCCATTCGCAGCATGAGGCTGAGAAGGGGCAAAAGAATCGGGTACGGGAAATAAATCGACGGTGCAAATAAAGCCTAGCACCTGGACGCTCCTGTAATCAGTGGTTATCAGAGGGGCAAAGTCGTGAAGGAGCCTGGAGCGTCACTTACCCATAATCAACCTCTTTCTCAACCTCCAACTCTGTGCCGGTGTGCTGAAGCTTGAAAATCCTAAGCTGGACAACGGGAGGTGGATCAAGTGGTCGGCGATCCACTTGGGCATATCTAGTAGGAAATCCGTCAACCCAAAAGCCCATGATATGAAATGAAGACACCATCACTTTCGGCCAAGATCAGCCTTTTGGATTTCGTTTAATTCCATGCGGATCGTGCAATCCGAAAATTGCCCAGCAGAAAACACGATAGGACGGCCGACGCTCAAGGATCCAGTGCCATCCAAATGTTTGACCTGGTCTCGTAATGAAGGCAGATCTTGCGATGAGTCCACTGGGGATATGTCAGCCCCAGGTCTCAATCCTGCAGGCATAGGCATCGACAAGGATAGGTCGTGATACATGTGTTGAGCTTGGCCGCTTGCAACCACTTTGGAGGGCAGGAGAGGTGTGTGCGGGATGGCCTTTTAAAAGTCCTGGTAACCTGATCTGTGTGCCAATTCTATCGAACTGAAAGGCGGCAGAAGTGAAGGAAGGACGTGCCATGTACATGCGGGCGTGGCTTTCAAATCCAAACTCTGAGTATGTTTGAAGGATGTTGAACTGATCACAAGATCATATCGGCACGGAAAACACCGGTTCACCAAAAATATTAAGAGGTATCAGAAATTTGTTTTGGGCGTTGTATGTTATGTATATTTGCGAAATAAGATACCCCAAAAGTCTTACTCTTTCTCGGAGAAATATGAATCAACGTCATAGGGTCATAGTCTATTGCAAATGGATTGAGCATCCGATTCATTACTATTTGAAAATCACGCAACTGCGCATCTTCGAAATAACGCGCAGCCTTTCAGACTGTTTTCAGGAATCCATCTTCTCCTTCGACTGCCGACCGCTGAAACTTCATCATGCCTAAATTAAATTGTGCGCTCTGTTGAATTTCCTATACCCTTATAAATCAGCCTGCGTGACGTCTTTGCGGCATTACCAGAAAGCACAAAACGTAGTAAGTTACTAGTAACATTGTGTCTCCCTCCGCACCCCTCCTTTATTGAGCCAGAAGTGACAGGGCATCATGATGCCGCTGAGCCTGATATCCGCCAATTAACATGCATGTTTAACGTTAAACGTCAAAGAGTTGACCGGTACCTGAGATTGGACAGCAGACGATGGTCCGCTGAATGAGGACATGTGCTGGAATAGTCATTGGAAGCTTTTACCTCCGTGAACCGTATGAGTTTTTCATGATGCGCATCATTGATCCGAATCATACCTGAAATAGAACAAGCGCCCGCTTTCAACGACGGATATTATGCCATTAGACTTGCTCTCTTCTATTAGTGTTTCGATATCGCATGGATTCATTAAATATACATTAATTGACGCTGAAATCCGTAAAGGTGTACTCATAGAAGTAGCAATATTGACTGTGGCTGTCGAAACGACAGATAGATCCAAGCGGTGTGTTTTTCTATTAGAATTACCTGACTTCCAAGGAGTGCATCCGACCAAGACTCGGACTAGATGCCCATATACTCTTGGGCAATTCGGGGATACAGTACTCCCCTGATTCATGATAAATAAGATGGGGCTGCCTTGTGGTTCTGGCATTGTTTCTTAATTAAATTCCGCAACAATACATCCTAGCATCAAATTGAAGAGATGACACTGTTGCGCATTCTTTTATTTGACAGTGAATACCAGATAAGTGGGCCTTCAACCTGGTGTGGTTGCCATTTGATAGCGCGGCCCGCTGCTCATGACGTTCGGAGACAGTGGGAAACCACGATTGTGCCATTTTCGACAAGATGTGATCCCATAAAGACTTTGTGGCGTTGCAAAGACTGCAAGGCACAAAGTTTAAAAATTGACTGCCTTATGTCTGCCTCGTGCTGATTGCAAAGTAATACCCGCCCATGAAAACAATTCGAATGCACTGTAAAGGTGCTCCACTCAACCAGAGAAGCAAGTTTCCATCGTGGCCTAGTAGAATGATTCCGTGAGCGTGTGTAAGAAAATAACGAACTTTGGTTTATCATTATGCGTTGATCTCGACGCTTAGCCTGAGCTTCACGGTGTATCGGTTGTAGTAATCGAACTCAAGCCGGTTTAAGTCCATCAAACGTTCTTTGGCATGTTGCAAGTAAACTCCAGAATCAAAGGAACGTGTAGGTCGCGTCCAAGCGGGCCTGGGTGTCGACTCACGAGAAGAGCGCCGGAACAATCGAATCGGTGTACCGGAAGGTCGAAATGCCTATCAATCTGAATCATCATCGACCTGGGTTCCAAGTTGACGACTCGGGTCGTCATAATCACAGTCACTCTGGTTTTTGAATTCTGGATCTATATCGGCTACATGCCACCTGCAACTTTGTCCTTACTCCAGGTCTCAGAATGCAATGCAGGACATCAAAAAAAAAAACACACACCGGCGCTAGTGGGTCTTTCCTAATCACAGCTTGTCGATTTCCTAATTATAGGAGCAAAGACGACCTCAGCCCTGGTGTTGGCTGAGAGTTGGGTATCTTGTGGTCGACAAACACGTTTTGGAAAGAAAACAAACGTGTATTTCCAAATTTGAATTGTGCCTGAACGCACCAAAATCTCCAAAACAATGGCGCAATGTTTTACGGCGATCGATTCGGCTGCAGAAATGACAGGATGTCCCGAACGAGACACCCCACCTGGTGATCAAACTCATGAGCTTTACTACAAAACAGTCGTCATTCACTTCACCCCCCCATCCCTCCCGACGTCGGGCCCGTCACAAAGAGGGCATGGTTGCTCTCCATACCTCACTCTCCCCGCTCAAGCTCAGAAGGTTCCTCAAAACACAGAGTCTTCACTCCAGTCCATCACCGTCATCGCCTAACAACTGTAACTCACTGCTACCCAACCACATCATCTATGAAATTGGACGCCATTCCGCCTTGAGAGAGATTTCCTGCCTTTCGTTATGCGTGAGTGGTTTTCGTGTTTCTTCTGCCAGAGTTCTCATCAACGTGATAGGAACGTCGTCTTCGCTCAATCTTGGCCCCGCTCCTCTACGCTCGGGTTGAGCTGAAAACAAATAAACATTGTAAAACAACACTCCCTGCCCTCTCCAGACAACCCGCGCTTGCCCACCTCGTGCGCAGACTGGTCGTGCGCGTCAACAATCCAGAATGGACAGACCTTGGAGACGCGATAGACGAGGATTTCATCGCCTTGCTCATCGGGAAAATAGCTTCTGCAGGGGGTTTCAAATCGCTCATCTCTTTCGAGTGGGACGGCTTGGAGATGCCGCATGATAATCTTTGGTTATCTCTCCGAGTTTCGTAAGTCTCTGTTTTTGGGCCTTGTCCGCTTGTACGCCGTTGCAGGACATTCCTGCAATGAATGAAACCGCGTTTCCTTCCCGATATCCGCATGTAATTTTAACTGACAGCGCCTATTCCTCGTCTCAGCTGTCTAAATTTGAATCGAATTTGGACGACAGTCGGCGAGGAGGCCTTACACCCCTCAAGTCCTGTAAGCTTCTATCTGCATTAACCCGGGCGCCCGACTCATGCTCTCCGTTATCATAGCTATGGGAATTCAACGATCTCAGGCAGTTTGGGCTTACAGTGAAGTGTCATTCTTTAAATTGGTTGGCAGGTGCGGAAACCCTTTTTGTTGTATCTTATCTTTTTCATATAGCTATGCTCCGCTATAGATGGCCTCCCTAAGCCCGAAAAATTGCCCAGAAAACTCTGGGCCATGCTCTTGGAGCGCAGTCCTCGACTTGAGGATTTGACGCTGGGTGGTCCTGCACCATCTCCTAGGATATTTGATATTCGACATGTAACTTCGGGAAGATGGCCCCGGCTCAGATCCATCTCGCTAGGAGACATGGCTTTAATCTCATCAGAAAAGGGGGACGAGATGGAAGCGAACAGAGCTTTTCAAACGTTCCTTCATTTCCATCGGGAGTTGAGGCATGTTGGCCTCGAGCATGCTAGTGGCAACCCATTCTTCCCGGGTGCTTTCGAATTCGGATCGATGGACGGGTCGCCGGATTTAATGGACGTTCTACCAAAATTGGAAAGCTTTTCCGGCTCATTGAAATATGTCAAAACGTTGCCATCGCGAACGCGGAGACAGCTGAAATATCTGAAGCTCACATGCATCCACCATAGCGTTGCGGCTATTGGACCAACCATCAATATGCTACGTGATCTCATCGCTTTGGAGGAATTGAGCGTATGGGTGGATCTTTCATTTGGATCAACTGGGTTTGTAGGAGGTACGAGGAGATCGAGTCTCGATGGTATAGGAATCGGAAGAAGCGGGGGTGACCAAGGTCCGATGAATGATGACGAGAAGGTATTCAGAGGAATCTTTGATGCCTGTCCTGGAAACTTGAAGCACTTGGAAATCGCGTGCTTCACGCGACCTGGTTTCTCACTAGTGAGTCGTTCAATTTCACATATTCGGATCTGAAAGTAATCCCTTTCTGCCATTACAGAAAGAATTTTCGTCTGCATTGACACATGCTCCTCCGTCGTTGCTATCTTTCACTCTCACGAAAGTTCACCGGTCCGGTGACGAAGACCTTACCCGATGTGCGGCGCGAATTGTGACCGAGAACCCTGGTTTGAAGAACTTTACCTTACGGATGACCCATGGGTCCTGGTTTTCTGCTGCTAGTAGCTGCGGGAGAATCAGGACGTTGGGTGTTTACGAGGTCGTGTCAAGTCCAGCTGTTGATGGAGGCTTGTCGACTGATGAGTTCGGTCGGAGGGTCACACCATATGATCTCTGGGACTCGGCCCCACCGACTTCGTTTAATCGTGATTCCGCTATGGGAGGACACGGTATCCTTCAGTCTGCTGATGGAGATACCCATCAAGCGCCTTGGACATCTTCACTACCTACCGCCCTAATTGGACATGAATGGGGTCAGAAAGGGATCAGTTTAACTGGGAAGGAGTTTGCGCGGCATGCTGTCCATAGATTGACGGAAAAGGAGTTGGAGTCATGCAGGGTGCAAATGCAGGATCTCGTTAGGAGGAAGAAACTGGCGATCGAGGTCATGTCCTATTCTTCTGTATCGAGAAGGTCTTCCTCTGCATCCTCTGCCAGATCTTGGCCTTCGCAAAGGTATTATGGATTCGCCCAGTGGAAGCATCGACAATTGGCGCCTTCTGGGTCGAGTTTTTCAAATGTGGGATATCGACTTGAGATGTCGCCCTCTGATACAATTGGTCATGGGACTCTACGTCGAAATCGACATAGACATTCTTCCTCGATGTCTTCCGTTCCCCAGGGTGTGGGTACTTTTGGCTACAACTTTCAACAATTCGGAAGTGTGGGGTACAACAAGCATTGTTCTGTTACTTGGGCCGATCAGCATGCGAGCAGTCCGATGGAGGATAGTGATGACACAGATGGAACGATGAGAGATGTGGACGACTATGTTTTCGTTTGAATTTTTTTCTACCCTTTCTTGTGCGACACCCTCCAACATTTGGCCTTTTCCAATGCATCAAAAAAAAGAGACGTTGATTCTCTCAATATTTATCGGCATTTTTTCGCTCACGACTAGTAAAAGTTCATCTATTTTACGTAAACCACGAAGTTTCAACTAATGTTCCAAAGATTTGTAACAATGTTACTTGTACTTGTACTTGACTAAATTTACAACCACCACCCGCTATAAGACCCCACTTGCGAAAGGAAAGGGCTTCTTAAACCTGCAGAAAGCTTCATTCGTGATTCTAGATATTACTTTCCTGTCAAAGAGAATATGCGCCGCTCGTCGCCAACCTTTAGTTGACTCCTTGCAGCAAATCGTGCCCAAATTCCGAGTTGAAGACTGCAACCCAACAGGCAGGTCAACGAATCCGATGGAAGACGCGCGACCCTCCCACCTACGTTATCGAGGATTGGGAATGACACTACGAAGAGATTGTCAATGCAAGCAAAACAAGGCTATGCCGCCGAACCTCAGTTGGCCGAGACTACGCAAATCATTGTACATGTCGTTCATGACGAACTTGATGACACCAAGAAAGAAACAAATTCCGTGCCATCACAACCTTAATGTGGGCCTAAAATTATGAATTTGAGGCTCAGGGATCTGAATAGCCATGACACGCTGACATTGTTATACAGAGAAGGCTTTTTGAGATGAGTTACACATAAGTATTGGTAGAAATGTACGGAGTCACCTAAATCGACCACCCACCGAGGGGATTCGCGGAGTCTGGCGGTACCAAATGTTCTTTCGGCAAGCTTCCTCCCGTCGAAGCAGGGCTTCAAAGGAAATGCGATGTGCTAGCGAGGAAACTTTCTATCTCGTTTGCAGCCTCCATGGTGCCCAAAAGATATAGAGGATAGGCGGTTGGAACGCGGCATCTCTATGAGCACACTCTCCCTGTGGCGTTAAGCTTGTGACTACGAGTCTCGAGCTGAGCGGTCGTGAAAGGTGGTAGATTGATCCTGGTAAAATAGGGTCCCATAAACATGAGCCACGAGATTGTCTGGTTAGCGGGGAGATGACATCCTTTACAGCGGCCTTAGCCTGCTCCTCTGCCTGGAAGGAACAGGTCTGTAAAATGTCTTTCACATCGGAGAGGTTGCTGATAAAGGCTGGAGGAGGTAGAGAAACCATGAATGGCATTGCTGCTTTGACTTCTGCACCTCCCTGCAAACGCACATATGTAATAGCGTCCGATACCAAAATCAGGGAGTGCTCCCCGTTTATCGGACGGGGTATCAGGTCGCCATGACAGGAAGAGTTGTGGAAAGATCGTATAACGATCCATCGGTTTTTTGTGAAGGATGAATGCCTCAGTTTTAACGCCATATATGCATCGTATTCCAATGGGGTGCCCAAAACAGATTTCTGAGCTAGTTGCAACAAATATGCTCGCTCATCGGCGGTTATCATTGCAAGACGCTATACCAATTTTCCTCAGATTAGCGGCAGAACTGGAAGCGATTAGGGTGTGCACATACCTTCGATGAATCGACGATGATAAGTAACAGACCTATAGCCAACAACATCAACAAACAATCTCCTGAGTCTTCCTCCACCAACCACCCCTTCTCCTGCCAATATCATGAAAGTCATTTGGATGCAGTAACATCAACCTGGACGAATGATTCCCAGACAGTACATTAAAGGTTTCGCAATTAGCCGCCCAAAAATTGCAGAATTTTTCGACTTCGAACCAGACTCCCCAATGGAGGAATTCGCCATCTACGAAACTATTCGATGGCTGAACAGAGATGCATTCATGTTTATCGCCTGTGGCATGAAACCTGATGGAACACGCCGGCTGGTGATCGTGCTTGATGACGATGACGACGAGGAAACCTTGAAAGGGAGGCCCCCAAAAACTTTCCGCTCCTCAATCGAAGCCGTATTGCCAGTTCTTGACGGTCGGGATATCTGGGAAAGAACGGCCTAGGAGGACTTGAACGGTGAGCTAAATATCATCTCAGCACGTCGTACTTGTTGACATGTTATTTTACAACAGGACCTAAGTATATGAGTTGCGTGACAACTGCAGTTTTGTCAGGCATGTACGATAGACACCTTTGAAGAACAGAAACACCGAATAATTGCGGGTCTCGTCGTCTGATAATTGAGCGTAGCTGAGGTTCTATCAATGTTTTCTTCCATCTGCGTCGCACTTCACCTTCAACACACCCACACCGAATACAACATCCCTTCCCACATCCCAAATCCACTTTCTCTACAGAAATCGCAGCTCTTTTTCCCCCATAGGCTAGCCTGTTGCTCAGAAAACACCTTGGGCAGGCTTGAACGATTCAACAACACCTTCTACTCCAGCGAAAAACTCAAGACTGTCAGAGTGCCAGTTGTCTGCTGTCTGCACAACAATCAAGCGAGTTCACACATACATATCGTGGCCATTACGTTGACACCTCAAGCAATATGTATCGCATGTAAGGTCGTTCTCGCGGCCTAACGAATCTGTTCTGAATCCGCGTCCGTATTTTTTTTTGTTTTGTCGATTCAAATTGTTCCTACTTGAGCTCAATATTTCTTTCTTTTCGTTCTGGCATTCACGACTAGTAAAAGTTCTACTATACTTCAATTGTGTAATGTATTTGAAATGTGACGTTTTGAGGTAACATTCTGTGACAGAGGTTATGACGTCAACGTTTGCTTCAGTTCGTACCACTTCGTGCTTTGTATTAAAAACCAAATGATTGCCGGCACTTGACTGACAGTTTTACATAACTTGTAGGAACATGTTTTCAATCGCCAGAAACGCCTTTAAACTTGGCCATGCTCGTACATTGACATTTGGCAACAGGGCCTTCAAACACACCCTGCCACCTTTGCCATACGCATATGACGTACGTTTCATCAAGACTATGTTGCATGGCTTGACAAAATAATGGTTGAAGGCCCTGGAACCATATATCTCGGCTGAGATCATGCAACTTCACCACACAAAACATCATCAAACGTATGTCAATGGCCTCAACGCTGCCGAGGAGTCCTATGCCGTAGCCGATTCCGTGACGAAGAAAATAGCTCTGCAGAGTGCTTTAAAGTTTAACGGCGGTGGCCATATCAACCACTCGCTGTTTTGGAAAAACCTCGCCCCCTCCAAAGCGCAAGGCGGAAAGGTTGTCTCTGGTGGACAACTTGAGAAAGCGATTGTACGCGACTTTGGCTCAGTTGAAGAGTTTAAGAAAGCTATGATTGCTAAGACTGGAGCTATTCAAGGTAGCGGATGGGGTTGGTTGGTATGTGTGAATCTTAACCGGTTGCTTGTCCATTTTTCATTTCCTTTTCGTAGGGATATGACTCTGCAGCCAAGAAACTCGTAATCGTGACGACAGCCAACCAGGATCCCTTGCTTTGTAAGTCCTTTTAACGGTGGTTTGTTGAACGTTTCTCATTCCCCCGTGTTTCAGCTCACGTTCCTATTATTGGTATCGACGTTTGGGAGCATGTAAGCTATTCCTTGCAATGTGGCTTCCTGCATCTTAACTGACTTTTTTTTCCAAGGCATTTTACCTTCAGGCAAGTCTAGTTTTAGGCACACCGTACTCCTCTCACTGACCCTCGTGATTAGTATAAGAATGTGAAGCCCGATGTGAGTAATTTTTTGTGTCTATCTAGTTGATTTCGGTGAGCTGAACGTTTGTAGTATCTCTCTGCAATTTGGAATGTCATCAATTTCGAAGAGGCAGAGAAACGCCTGGTAGTTGCATATTCCAAGTAATTCTTGGTCTGGCGGAGCTACATGAGATAGAAATCCCGCATGCTACCAATTATATTTCCTTTGCTTGACGTTGGGCGATTGTTGCGAAGTGATCTGTGACAGTTTCTGTTAAGGTGACTTCTCCTCAAATTTAAACTCAGCTATACCTCTCCACACACCATCATCATGGCAGATGTAGCCTATCCTCCCAAAGTACACACTACAGAGAAAAACGTTTCTAACTGCCAGCCTTCTCCGACCGTACCGATGATCGTGAGTCGAAAAGATGACAAACAACCTTTGAGAATTCGCGGAGGATGTATTCCATGTGGTGTGCGTGGTTGTTCTCTCTATTTTCTCATACTGTCCAAGCTGAACCCTCGCTTTTTAGGATGGATGTTGCTTCTGCATTCCCATTCCGTGCTGTTGATAATTCAACCCATCACAAGCAAGTCTTCATTTCTGCCGTTCGGCATTGGATTAATCTTGTATCACAGTTCAGTCTCCCCCCTCTCGATTTTCCGATTGTAACACTCAATTATATCGTAATGTTGATAGGTGAATGTATGAACATTTGTATTATGTATCGTGGTTCGAAATGAAGTACGCTGTCTGGCTGTCTGGCCGGATCAGGGAACTTTCTTCCCTTGTCGAGCGAAGCCTCAGCAAATGTAAAAGTTTTGCTCACCTCCTGGATATATTCTTTGCTGAGGGCTCTTTAGGCCAACGAAGTACTCGTTACTCCAGTCTCCAACATTCCGATCGGGAGGGCGAACAAACATGTGCATATTTGCTCGCCTATGTAAACGGCTTCTTTCGTCCGTTCTCTCTTTCCTTTAGACTACCACCCACAATAAACAATCGTCGTTCTAACAACTCGCCATGGTGGTCTACGCTCTAACCCCCTTGCATGATGTATGTGTGCCATCTCCTTTTATTTTACTCTTTCTTATCTCACCTAGACGATGTTTTCCTCGAAAACGCCTTTCCCCTTCGGCGATATTCACCACCAACGGGCTCTTCAACCCGCTTTGCACATAATGGTGGTTGGCCTATCGCGTCGAGTTGACGTTGTTTTAATTCCGCGGCTGCACAGTCCTCGATGGGTCAATTAATGGTCAGCCCAACGCTGCGTCCTCTACCCGCCAACTATCTCACATATTTGTAGGCATATGATCTCCGTTCGACGACGACCACGATTAACAAGCATCGTTCTAACCCTCAACCCCGAGTGGCCATGCTCTCAAACCTCTTGCATGATGTATGTAATGCCACTTCCTCCGTTTAGTTTAATCTTTATCTCATTTAGACAAGATTTTTTTCAGAAAACGCCATTTCCCTTCGGCGATATTTACTATCAGCGAGCTCTTCAACTCGCCCTGCAGAATGGTATCGGGTCTGGTAAGTGCTTCAGTGTTTTCCTTTCTCCTGAATCAATGCTGATCTCCGCTCGGTGTAGACCATTCGGCATTCTCAACAACTTGAACCAGTCATTAACTCGTCAACATCCCGCCTTGTGGATATGGTATCCATCAGCCTTCTACTATTTCTTTTACATTTCCACTAAACACATCGTCCTCCAGCACTCCAGGCATCTTGTCGATTATGCCACGCATGAAGTGCCGCTGCCCTTATTCGGCCTCGGCCATGATTGGGCATGCACATTCAGTGGAGCGCCTCTACCCTGCTGTGGGCAAGCACGAGCTCCAGAGTTCATCTTTTGTGAAGCGTCTCAACCTTAATTCGGCTTTGGCCATGAACGGGCAGTCGCTTCCGTGAACTTCGTGTGTTTTCATCGTAGGATACAGCTTTTATGTAACACCGATCAATGATTTATCTTTTCTGTGCTTGAATAAAATTCGAATCGTTATTCTTTTCAAGTAAACTTGCGTCGATCTCCAGTCGTTACCAATGAGTGTACTGTGGCACGAAGGGATGTTGGCTGGCAATATCTGAACCGACAATACATTTGACCAGATCAGGTTAAAGAGGATCAGCAAAGCACCCTTGAATTTGCCTTGCGCGTGTTTTATAATCGGCCGTTGCTGATCATGAGCAGCTATGGTTCTGCTCCAGCGATACTTGTTCCAAGCCATCTCTTTGGTCCGGAATTTCATGATGCGGTGCAAATTAAATTCGGACGTTACATACCTTCTCCATTCACCACTACCACCACAATTGCATTTTACAAGAAATATATAATCTATCCTGAATTTGGAATATGTACTCAGTGACTAATCTAATCGAGCTAACTTCAGCCCGTTCCGAGTCTCAAGGTCACGAGATGTCGGGGCAAGGACATTTCATGAATTGCATTGTCTCTTGCCTCTCGCGCCCATCTATCCAACCCCTTTGCTACCCTTTTCTCTTTAGTTCCTGGCTTTGTGATATTCCAACGTCGAGTAACTTCGCGACAGCAAACCAACTCTCATCAATATGTATCCCTCCATGTTCAACAAGAGTCATATCAATATTTCTGGTGGTATAATCACAATGGAGAACCACATGGTGAGTATACAGTACCGAATTTGCGATCCACACCGATCACCTGGACAGAATGAGGATTTCGAACGTTTGCGCCCATCCCACAAGGCCGACTACAGAACTGTCGTAGGAGACCTGGCCCTGAAGCGTGAGGAGTGCACCCCCGGAACGCGTGTCAAGATATTGGAAGATATCACTAATTGGGCTAACGATCGCTCGTCACAGAGCCCCCGTGTATTCTGGCTGACTGGCCAAGCCGGTTCTGGCAAAACCACGATTGCGTATACGATAACCAATCGTTTCGGGAAGAATGGCAGTACTGGCCTGCCACACACCATCTTGGGTGGCAATTTTCTCTGCTCGCGGCAATTCGAAGAAACTCGGGAAAGGACTAGAATCATTCCCACAATCGTCTACCAGCTCGCTCGTAAACGCAAGTCGTATGCAGGCGCCTTGCATAATGCCCAAATTTTCGACGCCGTCCATCATGACGTCCCCACCCAGTTGAGAGATCTCCTTATTGGACCTTGGCAATCCACACACAATCCACGATTACCACCATACCTCATCGTTGTTGACGCTCTCGACGAAATCAAGGACGGTGGAGGGTCGGCATTTCTGCAGGAATTACTCACAGTAATTAATGAATTCGACCTGAGAGGTTTCAAGTTTCTCGTGACAAGCCGGCCAGATCCTGAAGTGGTAACGCTCTGTGGGTCCTTCATGTCCGAGGCCGTATGTTGGCTCCAAAACGTGCCGATCGAAGAGGCAGAGTCGGACATTAGGACGTACCTGAAGGCCAAGCTGCCGAAGCTCGCTGGTGTGTTGGAGCTGGCTGAGCTTGTGCGGCAGGCCGATGGTCTCTTCATCTACGCCGCAACAGCAGTGAAATACTTGACCCCCCATCGGTCGATCACTGCTCGAGAGCAGACCAGAATGCTTAAACACCTTATTTCCAAGTCACACAAGCCAGCCTCCGCCAACGACGCTACGATCTTGGTCGACTCACTTTACCAACAAATCATGGTTGACGCCTTTTCAAAGTTCAAGGATGAGTTCTTGACCTGCCGATTGCGCATCCTCTATACCTTCCTGTGCACAGCTGAGCGAACATCCACTTCCATTGCTGCCGCACTCGTTGCGGAAGGAGATGAAGATGTCGCTATGGCCGTTGTGGAGGAACTCCACGCAGTGCTATACACCCAAGGCGATCGCGTTTTTTGGTATCATGCTTCCTTTCCCGACTTCATTTTTGACCACTCCCGTTCGAATTTTGACAACCTTGCGTTTTCGTGTAACGAACCTACACACCACAACCTTCTCGGCGAATCCTGCTTCCGTGTCATGAAGTCTGGTTTGCGGTTCAATATGGGCGATATAGAATCATCTTTCCTGTTTGACAGCGATAATGCTGAGGCACTCTCCGAGAAGGTCAACAATAGTATTAGTGCTGTTCTGAGGTACTCAACTCGCCACTGGACACATCATTTGCCCTCACCCCAGTTAGTCAACACCGAGAAACTTCGTATTTGCATTTCGGAATTCCTTCAAATTCGTGTGTTATTCTGGATCGAGGCAATGAACCTCCTCGAATTACGGAATCACTGTACTCCAATGCTTCTACATGCGCGCGAGTGGGTGTTGAAGGTACGAATCATATGGTTTTTATACGTATACTGAGTTTGTTTTTCAGTGCGGGAACAATATTAATCATACTGAGTTGGGGCGTGATATCCAAGAAGCTGCTAATTTCGCTACATATTTCACTGGAAGCCTGGCTGCCAAATCGACACCACACTTATACATCTCGTCATTAGCAACATGGTCTCAACACACAGAGCTCTGTCGCAACTGGAAAAATCAATTCTCTCGGATCCCTGTCTTTACTCATACGAAAGGCAGAATTAATGTGCCACTGATGACGATAATGGTTAGGGGTTTTGTTAGAGCTGTTGCGATTTCGAGGGATGACACGTGGATTTTATCCTCAAGTGACGATACTGTGCGGGCGTGGGACGCGTCGACGGGTGCAGAGTTGAATGCGTTCGTGGGCCACACCAATTCGGTCAGCTCGGTTGCGGTTTCGAGGGATGGCATGCGGGTTGTGTCTGGCTCTCATGACAAGACTGTACGGATATGGGACACATCAACGGGTGCAGAGCTGAATGTCCTCGTGGGCCACACCAACCAGGTCACCTCAGTTGTGATTTCGAGGGATGGCATGCGGATTGTGTCTGGCTCTGTAGATCGGACTGTGCGGATGTGGGACGCGTCGACGAGCGCAGAACTTTATGTACTCAAGGGCCACACCAACTGGGTCATATCAGTTGCGATTTCGAGGGATGGCATGCGGATTGTGTCTGGCTCATATGACAAAACTGTGCGGATATGGGACGCGTCGACGGGCATAGAGCTGAATGTGCTTATGGGCCACACCGAGTCGGTCAACTCAGTTGCGATTTCGAGGGATGACATGCGGATTGTGTCTGGCTCTAACGACTGGACTGTGCGGATATGGGACGCGTTGACAGGTGCAGAGCTGAATGTGCTCAAGGGCCACACTTCGTCGGTCACCTCGGTTGTGATTCAGAGGGACGGCATGCGGATTGTGTCTGGCTCTAACGACTGGACTGTGCGGATGTGGGACGCGTTGACAGGTGCAGAGCTGAATGTGCTCAAGGGCCACACTTCGTCGGTCACCTCGGTTGTGATTCAGAGGGACGGCATGCGGATTGTATCTGGTTCTGGAGACAGGACTGTGCGGATATGGGACGTGTCGACGAGCGAAAAGCTGAATGTGCTCAATGGCCACGCCTCCTCGGTCACCTCAATTGCGATTTTGAGGGATGGCATGCGGATTGTTTCTGGCTCTGTAGACAAGACTGTGCGGATATGGGACGCGTTGACGGGCGCAGAACTGAATGTGCTTAAGGGCCACACCTCCTGGGTCAACTCGGTTGCGACTTCGAGGGATGGCATACAGATTGTGTCTGGCTCATATGACAAAACTGTGCGAGTGTGGGATGTGTTGACAGGTGCAGAGCTGAAGGTGCTCAAGGGCCACACTTCCTCGGTCACCTCGGTTGCGATTTCGAAGGATGGCATGCGGATTGTGTCTGGCTCTGGAGACAGGACTGTGCGAGTGTGGGATGCGTCGACGAACGAAAAGCTGAATGTTTTCAAGGGCCACACCTCCTCGGTCACCTCAGTTGCGATTTCGAGAGATGGCATGCGGATTGTTTCTGGCTCTGTAGACAGGACTGTGCGGATATGGGACGCGTCAACGGGTGCAGAGCTGAATGTGCTTAAGGGCCACACCTCCTGGGTCAACTCGGTTGCGATTTCGAGGGACGGCATACGGGTTGTGTCTGGCTCATATGACAAGACTGTGCGGATATGGGCGTGGACGGGTGCAGAGCTGAATGTCATCATGGGCCACACCAACCAGGTCACCTCAGTTGCGATTTCGAGGGATGGTATGCGGATTGTGTCTGGCTCATTCGACAAGACTGTGCGAGTGTGGGATGTATTGACAGGTGCTGAGCTGACGGTGCTCAGGGGCCATACTTTCCTGGTCTTGTCTGTTGCGATTTCGAGGGATTGCATGCGGATTGTGTCTGGCTCAAAGGATGAGTCTGTGCTGGTGTGGGATTTGTCAGTTGCGTTTTCGACGAATGGCATGTCGATTATGTCTGGCTCGGATGATGGTCCTGTGCTGATAGGTGCAGGGCTGCGTGTGCCAACAGTCCAAAATGATTCACTGGTTGCATATTCAAGGTATGTCACAGGAATAGTTTCTCTTCAGAATTGATTTGTTTAACTACTATACCTCGTTCATAGACAGTGTCCTTGGCATCTGACAGAGACAAACTGGATCGTCTCCTCCCAGGGACACCATCTTATGTGGGTGCCACAAACGGCACGAGTGATTGAACCATCTACTATCCTTGTCATCTCATGCCACGGTCATGGTTCTGTTGACTTTCGGCAGGCAATGATGGGTCTCAAATGGACTGGCTGTTATACACCTTGATCAATGATATACGAGTATTATCCTTACAGATGTTTTAAACTATAACTTCAAGTACCCAAACCCTGTACATTTTCACCTTTCTCTTATTCACGATTGACCTTCCATTTATGAGAGGAGTGGATGTGAAAAATAGTGCAAGGGGTGAGGATAAAGTGATGGAATGTAAGTTGACTCGGATTAAGTAGTTATTGCTCGTCGTCCGAAGAAAAATCAGAAAGCTCTCTTTCATCAACCGGCATCTAAACCATGCCCAAAAATCAATTCCCTGTGTTTTCTTTTGGCTTTATTTAGTGTTGAGGATGGTACGATTTTGCCGGACCCGATTTGTTCAGGTTTGTTGGCGTTTTGATACTTGAAGCTCAACTAGCTTAATTACAGCCTCACACCTCTTCACCACGGGCCTTGTATCTGACCATCCATTTGGAAAGGAATTAATACGGAATACCGTGATGTTGGCCGATGAAGCAAACGTCTTAGAGAAGCGTAACGTTGGACAAAACGCATTAGTGGTCTGCGCCAATGACCAGTGTCTCACGCAAGTCTCACGATTTGATGATTGCTTATTGACTCGGATATATAACTTGAAGTGAGGATCCACAAAACCAAGCTTCAAGAATTATTTTTGTTTTGACCCAGCCCAAACGTGAATATACTTTCGCTTGGATTAGTTACCTTCTACTTTTCCAGCCTCTTTCACCTCTACTGAAACCATTTCATGCTGTTCGACGCCGTCATGTCGGATTTTAAATTCGATAACCCTTCGACTTTCAGTGGAAGATAAGTACCTTAATAAAAAGAAAAACCCATAAACGTACACCCAAATGGGAACAATACCGCCAGGCGGGATTGCCCAATGCTCTTTGACCTCATAGTCCGTCGGCAAGAGTCTGTCGCGGGACAACTTCCTGAGAACAAGTGGGATGCCATTTAGGAGCAGGTGACAGAAAACTCCTGCGATCACTCCATATGCCACGCTGTCCAAGAGAATGAGATGAGCTCGATACCTCGGAAAATATGATAGTCAGATATGAAGGACGAGGTGACTTACTTGAAGGTGAGTGGAATCATTAAAAGAGTAATGAAAGCGGGTACTGCATCGCCAATATAGTGCCAGTTAATTTCCAGGACACTGAAATGATTTAGTACTTGCTTTCTGCTGGTGAACGGGTGAAACACTCACCTGCGAATCATCAGAGACCCAACGATCGTCAATGCACCACCTGTGGCCCATGGTGGAAATGACGAGAAAACGGGGGCGAAGAAGATGGAAAAGAAGAACATAATTCCAGTAGTAATTGCGGTCAACCCTGTCTTGCCACCCTCTGCAACGAAAAAGTAAGGTGATGTACTCAAGGTGTCTTGTCTATAGACGGCTTCGTACCACTAATACCCGTAGCGGATTCAATGCATACGCTTACAGGGCTAGTACCAAACAGGGAACCCAGGACAATACATAAGGCGAGCACACAGTATGCCATGGACGACCCATCGAAATCGAAAGTGACCGAGTCATACAACCCGGCAACCTTAGCCATGGTGCCAAGGGCACTAAAAGAAGTGTATGAGTTCAGCTATTGATGTCTCAGCTATATGACTTTTACCCAGTGGCGTCTACTGAATGTCGTGGTTCAATTCTTGATGGGGTAATAGGGGAAAGACGTACCCAAAATATCGACATAAAGGAAGGCGACAAGTGCATACCACACCTTTGGGTTTCGGTAGTTGTACTGCACAAAACAGTTTTCAACAATTAATCCCTGGATATTGAAATCTTAACAAGACGTACTTCAATGGCATTTCCAACCTTTTCCAGTCTGTGGATTGCCACAACTTTTTTGAAATAATTGTACATCGCCTCACCAGCTGCGGTGTGAGGGAAATACGTAACCTGCGTGGAACGCGGCCATGAGATGACGGAAGTTAGGAGAATGCCAATGAGAATGGCGCCAGGGACACGGTACATCATCAGCACAACGGTGAAAATTCTAGAAAACAGAAGCACTAGCTTTCATAAGGACATGAGCTAGAAACATACCCTCCTGCGAAGATGCCCAACCACATAGTTGGACTCCGTAGATAACCGTGAGCACAATAGGATGGCAGGTCAACGCTAACATAGTCTAAATTCAGCAGTCAACTCCTGGTGTCAAAGACGCGGTGATTAAGAAAGGACGGACTTTCGGGCAGGCATCCTCCAAGACCCACGAAATTGACAGTATTACCACCAATGACGCCAAGGCCATTATGACCTAGGGTTTGGATGTCATATAGAGTTGTCAGCAAAATTGCGTCAGAAACCATTCCCACCTAATCCAATAAACCTATTGTAAAATGGGAAAAAAGTTAAAGACATAATACAAACTAGAGGACTCACGCAATGAAAATACCAATGCCAACACCGATCGCTAGCACGAGAGATCGAGGCAAGAATCTGACAAGCCACTGACGAAGACCAAGGATTGAGAGAATGAGAAAAATCCATCTAGATGGGAGTGGTGAGATTGGTTGTTTTCACCTGATCCAAGATTTACCCCTCCATAAATACTGCAGCCAGAGCTTCTCTATATGTTATGATGCCACTTCCGTGATATCCAACAATAGAAAATGCGAACTGATGGAAGTTTCTGATTAATCACGATTCGCAGCAGGGTTTACTCTTTCCGAACTCTTACATATGCATTCACACCAAGACCAGGTGCGAGGCCAACTGGTAGGTTTGCCAAGAAACCCATGAGAAAACTTGACAGAGAAGAGACGACGGCAGTTGAGACGATGAGGTCGTTGCGAACCTGGCTAAGACAAAAGTTGTAGACAGCATCAGAAACACACAGGTCGCTTCTCTCGCAGACGCAAGGACCCCCAGATTGCGACAGTAAATTTGCGTTTAGTGAAATCTGTTGTATTTGAGGGGTTATTTTTCGGCGGTGGTTCTGGCTGGACTCACGATGTATGCCATGGCGGCCTGTTAGACAAATGAGGTCAAGGTCGATATGTTTTGATCAGAATTTGGGAACACGTACCCATGTTGTCAGTCCTGCACGAACTTCGATCTGAATAACATGGTCAAGGACTGAACCTAGTATAAAGATTTCAAATGAGAACCGTAAATTTCGATCCCTTGCGTTCCTTTTTCGCTCCTGATCCTTCAAGTGCAAACCATCTGCCAACGGGAGAGTGTGCAACCTTGGAGGTATCCTGGTCAGTGTCACAATGAAGCGCCAACTTGAATGTATTCACTGCATCATTAAGTCGAGCGAGATCCATTCGAAAGTAACCACCATTCTTGATGGAGGACTATATATTTATGAGGATGGTCAACTTTGGCCCACCAATGGCGGGAACCGTAACGGGCTGCATCTAATTGAGTCAATGATTCAAATTGGGTACGATGGGATGAGGATTCGCCCGACGTCCCGAGTATGCTAGGCCGATTGGTCATTTAATCATCCGCAGGAAATTATAGGTATTTTCGACTTTCCGCCACCAGTTAGTCTTGAATTTCACTAAGTCCAACCAAATCTAGAAAACGGCGGGAATACCTGAATACGACATTTTGTTGATGCCTGCGCCATGTTACAAAATCAATCCAATCCTAAAAACGGCGGAAATAGCAAATGCGGGATTTTTGTCGATGCCTGCGCCGCATTACAAAATCACCCTAATCCAGAAAACGGCGGAAATAGCTGAATGCGGGATTTTTCGGTATGCGCAATCCCATTTTTTTTTTTTGCTGAATCTGGCGGTCATACTAATTGCGCCGAACTTTCATTTTGGCGCCGCTTTACTGATGTGCCGCCGAATTTTTTCTTGGTGTGCGACACTTTTTTTTTTTGGGCACTGCGCGACATTTTTGGCACTTGAAAAATGCGTGCCATATTTTTTTTCTGCTGGCTACGAAATCCATGTAAATAATTAAATATGGTATAAAAGAAGGATTGAGCCCAGGAGGCTCATAGTATGCTGCAGAGCAGCTGTAGCTAATGTATTTAGTGAGAGAGTGGTATAAGCGAAGGCAGGAGGAGTAGACAAAGGAGGAAAGGGGATATGGACAGGAGAGATGGTGTACTGGTAAGGTATGGGCACAGGAGAGAAGGGGCACAGTGGCAGGAGAGACGGGCGCAGCGAAGGTGGTGGTACGAGTACAAGAGAGTGATGAGCTGGCATCAAGACGGACGCGTTGATCCGGCTTGCCATTCCCAAGAATAGATTAATTATTAATTATTTTAATTTTATCGCAATAAAAAACATTACTAATAAAGACTGATCCATAAACTCAATTATGATGACTGTTTCCATTTGTTCAGCAAGTTGCGATATCGCATTCATTCTCATAATCATGGGACAGCATACACTCGATGTCCTGGGTACAACAAACTCTCGTAGAGACATCCGAGTCGGACCCGGGACAATTTGGGGCTCTGAAAGAATACCGCGGTTTACACATCTTCATCGAGTAGCCGACCTATCCAATTAATTGACTAGGGTGTTTGAATGCCGGTGCGCAATGCCTTGGAAGTCAGAGACCACCCAGACTCCAGAGATTGGTTGATGCGTCAACAAGCTTAGAACTATTATAGTTCCTTGTGGCCTCACTAGCTGCAATGTTAATCTGCAAGGCGACAATAAGTAGCTTGCGTGGTCGGGTCCGTCCCATTGCAGGGGGGAAGTTGGTGAAGGGGGAGGTTTGGCTCCCTCTTGGCCTGGACTCAGGAGAAGGAATCGAGCATCAAGGTCCCGAAATCAAGTTTGGTATCGTCATTCCTCGAGAGTCGTAAGCGGGATGAAAGTGAATTATGCTAATACCCGGTACCCCAATTTTTTTTTCAGTGGCACTA
>Ga0307517_10000117_pt1 | contig 118178 bp, 105 predicted proteins | sample 23_EM_MG_FD_194515 | JGI IMG/M metagenome (GOLD analysis project Ga0307517, IMG submission 194515) | Populus trichocarpa ectomycorrhiza microbial communities from riparian zone in the Pacific Northwest, United States - 23_EM | ecosystem: Host-associated > Plants > Roots > Unclassified... | reverse complement strand
CCCCCCCCCCCCCCCCCCCCCCCCCCCCCCCCCCCCCCCCCCCCCCCCCCCCCCCAAGGTCACCGGTCCTTACATCGACTTTGCTTGAATTTGCTCGCCCCATGGGTTTTGCTTAATGTGCGGTTGGGTACCGCGGGCATAATTCCCACTTGGAGTGCCCGCACAGGTGCCGTTGATCGAGGGGAGTGATGGATTGGCCTTACCATGCTCGTAGGAATTAAAAACGACGATAGTTTATTGGAGTAAGGTACGATATGCCGATGATACTTACTGCATAGCGCTGTAGGACATTCACAATACATCCGGGATGCCATCTCGATCACTCGCCTTGCATTTTTTTTAAGAAACTGCAGCAACGAGTTTGCCGGAGAAGGCAAGTAATCCTGGAATTGGGAGAAGGTGGTAGTGGTGGGTGCAATTATCATCGGCATCAATCAGATCAGCGGTCGTGAAGGATGCGGCTAGGGAGAAGCTAGATGGGATGAAACTTTACGGTTGCGGGAGCCCAGACCCGGACTCGCCAGAGCTCGCTTCGCTTTAAACTAACTAGTCGTGTGGATGGGGATGAACGACCCCCCCCCCCAATCTCTACTACAATACCATGCTAGAAAACTTGTCCATCATATTTATGCCTCACCACGCAGCACGGCAAATTCGAGGAAAGGCATGAAGGTTGATGGTGATCTGCTTGAAGTCTTGTGCATTGTGACCGTGCGCACATTGCGCAAATGAAAACAAGCAATAAAGGCCGGGGCTCCCTGTAACGTTGACGAAAAGCCACGGTGTGAGGAAGGTGGAGGGGTGGGGGGGGGGGTTCTTGTCAAAAAAATGTTAACCGTTAAATGTTGTGCTATCATACTGGCCTTATGCTGCACTGTTACCAAATTGTCCTCTACCGTAGACTACACTCCAGCGTTGCCCATAAAGCGCTCTACGGCAATCTACTGATAGCAAGGGAAATGGGGAAATGGGTTGGAGATATATGACAAGTTAAAGGCCTTTTCCCTATTCTCTCGGCTAATGTACCCTCTCAGTGGTGTACTGTACTAGTACAGGTAGGTGTTCAAGTGCCGTGCTTTGGTCAAGTGCTTGTACCGGTCCAGGGAATTTTTTATGGGCATGGTGCAAGTAGAGTGCTCGTAGGAAACCAACGCTCTTCCCAATCTATCGTCATTTTATCCTTTGTATTTTTTCACACGCATTAATTTATCAGCTCCAGACTTGCCGGTATCACTCGCTTTATTGGAGCGGGCAAGAGCAATGACATGGCGAACATAGGACCGGACAAACGTGATAGATACAGCAGACCGTGATACTGTTAGACTAGACTAAATTAAACCAACAACTGGGCTACGCAAGGTGGTTCTCGGCCCGAACATTTCTGGCGGTCAATCATACATCGGCCGAAGGGGTAGATCACGATATTTCGCTCAGGGCTTGGCGATGTTCTATTTAGGACGACTGAGTTACGGTAGTGGAACGTCGACACCCAATTCGTGCATCTCCCACCCCACCATTACGCCAAATAAAAGTGATTCAGCCAACCAGGGCTTCAGGGTCGACTGTTGACTTCCATGCGGGCGCGTAGGAACCTACACCAAGCTGCGATATGCGAGAGCGCTTCACCCCCGTCACCCTTTCACCCCCCCAACCACCCTATCCTGGAACATGTACCGTACGAGTTGAGTGAGTGAGGGAGTGGGTGAGTGGGTGAGTGAGGAGGAGGACTGTGGGTGAGTCCGGCGGTGCCTGCTCCACAGAGAAAGGTCGCTTTACGAAAGGATGGAAAGTGAAGGAGACAACAGGCCTTCGCTGTTGGCTGGTTTATGCTAGGGTGGAGATGGAGGGATGGATGGAAAGGAGGGTGTAATTTGTTGCAGGTACGGGTTTCTTCACTTTTGAGATGCCCCCCTTTCCACACCTGCCTTTTTCCCTCTCCCTTCCCTTCCCTTTCCCTTTCCCTTCCCCCCCCTCCCTTTCTTCCCCTTCTTTCCGGCATTTTCATCCCCCATTCCCTTTTGCCTATTTCGCAGTCTTTCATAGGATTCCTTCAGATATTGTAGAAGTCTGTCAACCAACCGTTGCAACCACCAACCAGCTGATTTAAGGCTCGTTTAGGCATGCCTCTGTAAGGCGATTGAAGTAGAGGTGGTTGAAATAAAAGGGAAGATCGAAATTTCTTGTGAAAGAAAGAAAGAAAGAAAGAAAGAAAGAAAAAGAGTAAGGCAAAGGGGACCCCAAACCAAGTAATCCTGCCACGCACCGTTACGGTACTCGCTCGCTTGAAAAGTGAATCCCCCTCTCTCTGTTCGTCTTCTGTCTGTCTCGCTTTTGTCTGGCGTAGTTTTCTTTTTTTCCCTTTTCTCCCACCCTCTCCCACCCCCCCCGGAGGGTGTGGCAGACGCTTGAAATCCGCAACATTCAACCATTTCCACCCGCCTGGCCTGTCCTTGAACTTCCTTAGAGACGGACCAACCACCCACCTCAGCGCTTGCAGTACCGTAGTGTAGCAGTTACTTAAGTGATCTCTCCCCGCTGCCCTCCCCCATCCGCTCTTACGCCCCCCCTTCTCACCTACTTCTGCTCTGCTTCCCTCCCTCTTCTTCCTCTTTCTCCCTCTTACTTCCTCGCTCTACCTTGTATCTATCGTCCAACGCGCGCTTACGGTTTCTTTTTTGTGTCTAACGTTTTCCTGCATTTTCATCATCATCATAGCATTTTCGGTTTTTCAATTTTTTTTCGATTATTTTTGACATTTCTGCAAAACGAATCTCCTCCCTCCTATCATACAACATCAACTCTCGAGCGAAGAGTACGGATCCAATTTTCTAAAAACAAAAGAGAACAGCTAAGCACCTAACAAGGCCAAGAAACTCGTTTAGAAAAATCGTATAGCTCGCTATACATTTTGGGTCGATATACAAAAATACTTCGCTTGTCTGCACAGCAGCACCACAATAGAGGCAGCAAAGCAGTCAGACTAGCCTTGGCGTAAGCCATACTGCATAGGGAAAAATTATTGGAGGCGTTTTTGTAAAACAATTGACGGATATACAGCGGTAGATATGGTGAGAAATTTCATCAGTCGAATTTGGAGGACGGGGCGGAGTTTTCTTTCTTTCTTAATTTTGCCTCATTGGCTAACGGTTCTTGCTCCTTTTTGCGTAAATATTGTAGTCCGCGTCAGTCGCTTCTCAGCCATCACAGTACTTCCAACACACAATGTTCGGTTCTCGCTTGTCGAGGCCGATAAGCACAGCAACATCCATCGACTCGTCGGCAGACTTCGAGGATAACAGTCACAGGAGGAGACCGCTAAATGGGTGGGGCGGGAGAATGATGGAGGAGGTGGTAGTGGAGGCACCGGAGGATGGCCTGGAGGATGCAGACCACTCGGATGCCGAGAGCATCGGGTCGTTGAGTTCGCGGGCTCAGAGGATGAATGAGATGCTTAGCGATAGCGACTCCTCGATTGAAGGCCGGGCGAGTACGGATGGAGAGCGAACTTTCACCTCGTTGTCGTCATACGACGAGCCGAGAACGCCAAAATCGCCAGCACCGGAATACTCTGCCCATGGATTCCCCATGATTGAGTCTTCAGATGAGAAGAACCCGGAGTTGTTCCGGAGGTACTCTGTAGAGCCTTCGCCCACTTACCAGAGGGATAGTGTGTCAACTATTGGACCCAAGGGTCCTCACCTGTTCCGTTCGTATTCTTCCTCTCACATTACCTCAATCACCCACATCACAATACCTCACTCGAGTATTGTCATGCCGCCAACCCCATCCGCATCCGCATCTCCTGCTTCGCCTCCTGCAGCTGCCTCCCCATCGCATTTCCCAGCTCCCCCACAATCACCCCGCTATGCAGAGGCACCACAAGTTCGTCCGATGAGCGAGCTATCGGCTGCTGTCAGCGACTATGAGCTCGATGAGGTCAAGAGCTGGAGCCCCAAACAAGTCTGTGCTTGGATGACTGCTTTGGGCTTTGAGAGGGAACTTGTAGAGAAATTCGAAAGGAACGACATCTCCGGTGCTATTCTCGTAGATTTGAAATGGGAGGATTTGAAAGAGGTATGATATTCATAAATTTTCACTCGGTTAGAATGAGGGAGGGGGGAAATGATTTAGTTGGCTAACTTTGATTTTTCAATAGTTGGATATCCACTCCTTCGGTAAACGTATCGAGCTCTGGTCTGAGATCCACCATCTCCGAGCTCGCACTGCCACTTCCCCACCGATGGCCCAAGAATCCTTCCCCCGCACCTCATCCCGCGTCTCCCGGGGCTCCTCTACCCGCTCCAAGACCTCTCGATCACCCAGGTTCGCCCGCGGCTCACAAACGGTTGTCAGGGAAGTCGGTCATATGGGACCCGGTAGCGGAGCCAAAGCCCTCCCAGACCTCCCAACTCTCCTTCCACGATCCGACCGCCGAAAAGAGATGGTGATTTCTGAGCGTGAGGTGTCCTCTGATGAGGAGCACGCACCAAGGCCCGTTAGGCAGATGCGTAAACGGGGCAGGAAGATCAATGTGCGTGTGCCAAAGAAGCAATTCTCCGTCGAATCAATCGATTCGGAGACAGCGGCTTCGGAACATGCCTTTGAACACTCTCTAAGGTACATGCCCTCCACCGATGATATTGAAGGCCACGTAGTCATTCGTGCGCGCAGGGCAAGGTCCCCCGCGGCTCGTCGCAGGAGAAGGAGCATTATTGAGGTTCTGCCGAACGAGATCTCACATAAGCCCTCTACGAAGCACAAATGCAAAAAGCACGACGGGAAGTGCGAGCACAAGCATCATAAAAAGCCCCATAGGTGCAATAAGGGTGACAGGTGCCGCAAGCACGGTAGTAGCGGAAGTGGACCAAAGTCCTCCGGGTCGAAGAGGGCTCCATCCCTTGAACACGGGACAATCCTCATCGCTACAACCCCAAGTATCGCTGATGCTAACCCTCCGAGGATTTCCGCACTTGACTCCGGCTCCGAGAGACCAACAAGACCGGGAAGCCTGGCTACTGTCAGCGTCCTCGCATCGAGTGACGTCTTGGGCCCCACTCACGGCCGTGAAGTCAAGCTTCAGGAGAACACACTTAAGGATGTAGCGCGCATGGATCCATTGGAGAACGTCAAGCAATTCCTAACACTCCAGCACCTGCAGCACCTCGAAGAGCGCAGAGAGTCCCCACCGCCAGTCCCGACAAAGTCGGCAGAGCACCTTGCACGCGCAAGGGGAACATACATGCCACCTACACCCTCCGCTACACCTAGCCCACCACTTCTTGCCCGCAGCGACTCTCTTCTGCCACCTACCTCCTCTCACTCGGCAAAGTCGGCACTAGTGCCGCTCGCACCGGCAGTCCAAGTCCCACCAACACCCACCCCCTCCCCGCCGATCCGCTCGCAGACCCCCTCTCTGGGCCTCCGCACTCAGGGCATGGAGCGGCCAGCGCCCCCCTCCATCAACAACGCCACCTCCCCAATCTCACGAATGCGCTCACCATCCAATCTCCTACGCACAACAACCCCCTTCTCGGAGGCAGACGTACCTTACGCCTCCGCAACCCCCGTACCACGAAACATGTCCAACTCTGCACCCCCAGACATGCGCTTCCGCCGCTTTCCAACTCCTGACTTTGCCCAGCAACAAATCCCTCCGCTCCCCACCACTCCATTGCCACTTCCCATCCGCCGCGGCGTCTCCACCTCCGCGTCCCAATACCGCCCACAGCCACTTCACATGACAGTCGTCGACGAAAACGCTGAGTGGGAACCCGTAGAGGAGGACGAAGAAGTCAAGATGGCGCCCTCGCCCAACCCCTCGAGAATGCACAGCGGGTGGATGAAGAAGCGACGAACAAACTGGTTCCGCCATGAGTGGCCTGACTACCACTTTGTCCTGAAGGGCACACGCCTCGGATACGCTAAGAACATAGAGAAGGAGGATGGCTTCATCGAGATGGACAATTATTCCGTTTCCTGCTCGAATAGTGCTTCGCATAAGCTCTCCGCCGCCTTCAAGGGCGCGAGACTGTTTGGAAAGAAGACTGGCGGTGTGGGTGATGGTACTGGAGCGTACTTTTTCCAGCTGGTACCGGCTGCGCCCGAGGGTGGGAGGAATGCGGTTGGGAAGGTGCATTATTTTGCGGTCGGAAGTAGGGAGGAGAGGATTGATTGGATGAGGGAGCTCATGCTCGCTAAGGCTATCAAGCAAAAGAAGGAGGGGTTCGAGGTCGAGGTCAATGGGGAGAGAATTTAGATGTCTCTACTCTTTTCTCGCTCTCGTTCTCTTTCTTTCTTTCTTTCAACTGGGTGTTTACTTTGTCTGTTATTTGGTTATCTGGTTATCTTTGTTCTGTTTTCTTTTCCTATGTTTGGTTCTGGTTTAGTTAGCTGTTGGCGGTTTGGTGACAATCACCAGTCAATCTCCTTTCATTGACTCTAGCCAACCTCCCTTGGCCTGTATTTTTCTCCCCACTCACAAGCTTCCCTTCCTTCCTTCCTTCCCTAAATCTTACAAACGAGGGCATCATATCGGGGTTAGGTTTTTTTATCGGTCTTGTCTTCTTATTTCCTTCCTTCCTGTTTATTTATTTTATTTTTCTTGTCTACCGGAGAGGCTTACAGTCCGTCGATTGATTCTTGACACGTAGCCCCTCCTCCCCCCGCCCTCCCCCTTTCCCTATTATCTTTGCTTCTTCCCTTCGTTATCTACTATTTTGTCTATTATATCTATTTACTTTTATTCTATCGTGTCAGTCGAATCTACAAATTGACTTTGTTCGTGCGTTTTTCGTTTTTCGTTTTTGTTTTTTTTGTTCACTTTGTAACGTTGCAGGTGTTAAAGACGAAAGTGGCATCAGTGACAGCAGCAGGTCTTGTGGTTGGGCTTTTTTCTTCTCTCCCCCCCCCCCCTTATTTCGTCACTTTCGTTCACTTCTTTGTTTCCCTTTATTTTATTTTATTTTTTTCTCGTGAGATCGTGCGTGTTTAGCCAGGGCTGTTGTATGGAAATGATGTAGCGGCTAGAAAAGAATGTTCTATCAAACGATGTGTGTATGTTTTTTGAAAGAGAAAAATTGAAATTGGTGCCGAGTTAAATTGTTATTTACGGACCTATCTTGATATCATACTAGGTGGGGGGATGAAGGGATGACTTCCTATAAACGCTTAAAGTAACGAAATTTGCACTTGTAGCGGGTAGGTAAGTCGTGCAATCCACAACACCGGTGCGCTTAGCCACGACGCTTGGTGAATCAATGTGGGTCGCATCATAAGTTACCCCGTAGCAGTGCCTTCTCCACCTACCGCTAGTCCATCCAGTAACCAGCGGCTATCCCACGACCCACTCACTCACTCAATTTCTCCTACCCCGTTTATTTTGCAAACCATGTACACACGCAGCCTCCTAAAACACCAGGACTCGTCACTCGCTACGGGACGAGGAGGAGGAAGGGATGTCTGCCCCAATGCCCGGTGAGGCTGTGGTGCTGCTGGGTGCCTGAGGCAGAGCAGTACCGGTATTCTAATGGTGGTTGGTGGAATACTTTGTGACAAATTAGTCGCCTTCTGGCTCGCTAGGCTTCCCGGGCGATCGAAGGGATCGAAGGGTGGATTGATGAGAATGGAAGCGTCTATATGCTTGGCTGTTGATGCTCTGATGCGCCTGTGGTGGGGCGGGTGGGTACAGTACCCGTAGGCGATGGCTTACTTGACGGGGGGAGTCATAGTAGCAGTGGCGTTGCGAGTAACAGTGTATGATACAGACTGTATCACGCTGTATCGTACTGTACGAGTACAGCACAATGCGGCAGTATTCTAATCTAAAGCCCAAATAATTACCAGATTTCTCAAGAACCTAATTATATAATATAATACCCCCCCCCGAACAAGACAAAGTGAAAGAGGACGAATTTGGTAAGAAAAAAATAAGTTAGATAAAATGAAAAAAAGTAATTTTTTTTCCGTTCGTACTAAAACATGAAAACATGAGTGAATGGATGAATGAACAGAATAGAATAAGGTCAGAAAACGACTCCAATTGCAGCCACCACTACACAAAACCGCCATAGGGGCTCATTAACGCTCACCCTCCCTCCAGTGTTGGCTACCAGTTCCCCGTCGGGTGGTTTTTCACTTCCACTGAATGGCTGGTTAGTGTGTTCCTCGAACCGCAAGAGCGGGACTTTGTTCCCCTGCGAATCGCGGCCGGAGCCAGCGGTAGCTCGGGCGCCCTCCGGAATACCGCCGGTACTTAACGGTGTGACTACGGCTGCGGTCTTGAGCGTTTGCGAAGACGTTGTTATGAGGGTAGTAGATATCCGGCTTGGTTGTGGGGTCCTTGTTTGGCTAGTGGAGGAGGAGGGAGGTGTGGGTGTCAAGATTGTTTTTTCTACCACCATGGTGCTTGCCTGCCTATTGGGGGAGGAAGAAGGGGAGGGGGAGGGGGAGACGGGGGAGAATGTGGAGAATGTGGAGAAGATGCGGGAGGGGGGGGCTGATCCGAGGCCTGTTGAGGCGCTGGGGGCTACGAGGTTAGCTGTTCCAAGTGAGTTTCTCGCTGAGGTTTTGGTGTCCGATGTTGTCGGGGCGGTGGTCATTATGGTGGTTGAAGGCGGAGCATGGGGGTTACCGGTGCTTGTGACTGGCTGGGTGGGGGTAGTGTGTGTATCGGCTGTAGATGTCGGCTTTGGGCCACTTGTGGTAGAATTTTTATGTGAGATTGTGGGAACTCTAGGTGAGGTGCTAGTGCCCGTGCTCGTACTCGGGGCCCTAGATGGTGGCCCGGCCGGCTCTCTAGTAGCAGCTGCATCTGAGGTAGTTGCTGAGGTAGTAACGCCCGTAGTGGAAATGCTTGTCGGATAATCTCTAGTGTTTGAAGGAACTCCCGTGTGAATTGGGCCTGTAGTATCTTCCGAACCCCCGGCTGGAGCCCTGGTGCTAGTAGGGGAAGTGGAGGTAGTTGTCCTCGGAGCAGTTGTGTCGGTAGTCTGAGTGCCTATCGAATGGCTTGTAGTGTTTGAAGGAACACCCGTGGTAGCTGCGCTAGGGGTATATCCTGAACTCACAGCGGACGGAGCCCTGGCGCTAGTGAGGAAAGTGGAGAGAGTCACCCTTGGGGGGGTTCCGTCTGTACTGGGAGTACTTGTTAGACCGTCTGCAGTGCTTGAAGAGACACTCGTGGGAGCTGTTCTCAGGGTACTTCCTGAACCCCTAGCGGACGGAGCCTTGGTACTGGTGAGAGGAGGGGAGGTGGCTGCCACTGGGGGAGTTCCATCCGTAGTGGGAGTATTTGGACCGCCTCTAGTGCTTGAAGGAATACCTGTGGTAACTGTAATTGGGGTGTTTCCTGAGCCCCCAGTGGACGGAGCCGTGGTGCTGGTGAGGAAAGTGGAGGTAGTTGCCCCTGGGGGAGTTCTATCAGTGGTAGGAGTATCAGTAGTAGGAGTACTTTTTAGACCGGGAGTGCTTGGAGGGGCACCCGTGGGAGCTGCGCTCGGGGTACTTCCTGAACTCCCAGCGGACGGAGCCCTGATCCTGGTGAGGAAAGTGGAGGTGGTTGCCGCTGAGGGGGTTACATCCGGAGTGGGAGTATTTAGACCGTCTCTAGTGCTTGAAGGAATACCTGTGGTAACTGTACTTGGGGTATTTCCTAAGCCCCCAGTGGGCGGAGCCCTGGTACTGGCGAGGGAAGTGGAGGGGGTTGCCCCTGGGGGAGTTCTATCAGCAGTGGGAGTACTTTTTAGACTGCCTATAATGCTTGAAGGAACACCCGTGGGGGCTGCGCTCGGGTCGCTTCCCGAACCCCCAGCGGACGGGGCCCTGGTGCTGGTGAGGGAAGTGGAGGTAGTCGGCTGTGGGGGAGTTCTATCAGTAGTAGGAGTACTTTTTAGGCCGCCTGGAGCGCTTGAAGGAACATCCGTGAGAGCTGCGCCCGGGGTACTTCCTGAACCCTCAGCGGACGGACCCCTGGTACTGGTGAGGGAAGTGGAGGTAGTCGGCTGTGGGGGAGTTCTATCCGCAGTGGAAGTACTTTTCAGACCGGCTGTAGTACTTGAAGAAACACTCGTGAGAGCTGCACTTGGGGTGTTTCCTGAACCCCCAGCCGACGGAGCCCTTGTGCTAGTGGGGGAAGTAGAGGTAGTCGCCCCTAGGGGAGTTCCATCTGTAGTGGGAGTACTTGTTAGACGGCTTGTAGTGTTTGAAGGAACGCCAGTGGAAGTTGTGCTTGTGGTGTTTCTTGAACCCTCAACGGACGGAGCTCTGGCGCTGGTGAAGGAAGTGGAGGTAGTCGCCCCTGGGAGAGCTCCGCCCGTAATGGGAGTACTTGTTAGACGGCCTGTAGTGTTTGGAGGAACACCAGTAGAAGTTGTTCTTGTGGTATTTCCTAAACGCCCGGCGAACGAAAACCTAGTGCTAGTGAAGGAAGTGGAGGTAGTTCCCCCTGAGGTAGCTAAATTCGTGACCGGAGTACTTATCAGTCGGTTTATAGTGTTTGAGGGGACACCCGTGGGAGTTGCCCTTGTAATATTTCCTGAACCCCTAGCGGAAGTGGCCCTAGTGCTGGTGAGGGAAGTGGAGGTAGCTGCTCCTGAGGTAGCTAAATTCGTGGCTGGAGTACTTGCCAACCGGTTTGTGGTATCTGAAGGAACACCCGTGGGAGTTGTCCTTGTGGTATTTCCTGATCCCCCAGCGAACCGGGCCCTAGTGCTAGTGAGGGGAGTGGAGGAAGTTGCCCCTGAGGTAGTTAGATTCGTAGCCGGGGTACTTTTCAGCCGGTTTATAATGTTTGAGGGAACACCTATGGAAGTTGTGCCTGTGGTATTTCCTAACCCCCCAGCGAACGGAGCCCTAGTGCTGGTGGAGGTAGTTGCCCCTGAAGTAGTTAAATCCGTAGCCGGAGTACTTGTTAGCCGGTTGGTAGTGTTTGATAGAACACTCGTGAGAGCTGCGCTTGTGGTATTTCCCCCGGCGGACGTGGCCCTGGCGCTAGTAGGGGAAATGGGGGTAGTGGTCCCTAGGGTAGTTGAACTGGCAACCGGAGTACCTGTCAGATGGTCTGTAGTGTTCAAAGGAACACGCGTGAGAGTTGCGCTTGTTGTATTTCCAGAACCCCCAGCGGACGTAGCCTTGGAGCTAGGAGAAGAAATGAAGGTACCTGCCCCTGAGGCAGTTACACCCGCAGCCGGAGCACTTGTCAGAGGGTTTGTTGTGCCTGAAGGAAAACCAGTGGGAGTTGCGCTTGTGGCATTTCCTGAACCCCCAGCAGACGTAACATTGGAGCTAGGGGAAGAAGTGAATGTAGTTGCTCCCCCAGTAGTTGTTCCCCTGGTAGTGGCTATAGGAGCACCATTGGGTATAGATGTGGCTTTAGAAATGCCACTAATTGTAGTCGGCATTGCTGAAGTGTTATTTGCTGCCCTGGGAGAGCTTGCAGTGGAATTTGTCACTGCAGCTATAGGAGTAGTACTCGCTTGACTGTTTGACGTACTAGTGCCATTCGAAGCCCTCAGAGTTCCGGGCGTCGTAGAAGGGGTTTCTCGACCCTCATTTGTGGTGATCCTGAGAGTCGACGAAGATTTAGTCGTATTCGCTGCCAACTCTGACGTCCTTGGAGTCCCAAGTTTCTCGGTTGGAATGGGCAATGGGATAGTTTTTGAAATTGACACAGTCGAGTTCAAGCCGGGTAGGATTTGCGATTCCTTCGTTCGTACAAGAGTCTTCTCGTGTTAGCCTATATTCTGGTAATGCAGGTTTTGGTTGATACGTACCTGTGTAGCTGAGGTCGTAACCTGGCTAACAGTTTTTGAAAGCTTGCTGGTAGCCGCACCTGTCTCTGGAACTTGGGACCGGGAGGTGCTAGAGGTCGTTGTAGTGTTCCCGGAAAACTTCGGCCCAGGTTGATTGGGACGAGTGACAACCTGTGATTGTGACCCCTGAGAGATCTCCGCTAGAGCTTTTCGAGAAGACGTTGAGGTCTCTAATTTGCTAGTCGGCTGCGAAGTAGGGTTATCGTTAGTCGTTGTGGTAGAAGAAGTCGGGATCCCGCCATTGGATGAAGCATTGCCAGCAGAAGTCGTGGATGTGGATGTTGTCGGCTTTTTGTTCTGGGTATCCGATTTCGAGGTGGAGGAGGTGGAAGCAGAACTGGCTTTAGTACTCGTAGAATCGCTACTGGTAGGGGATGGCAACGGAGCACTAGTGCCCTCGGATCCTGGCTTAGTGGAAGTGGTAGAAAGGCTCGAAGTGGCAACACTCGTACCAGCCGCCGATATCGAAGTCAAGGTCATAGAAGCCTCTGAACTTGTGGATACGGATGGAGGTGGCGGAGCAACAGATGTTCCAGCCAAACCTGTAGCCGTTGGTGATGACAGACGCCCCCTCGCATCTGAGGCAGAGCCACTCGCATCACCTACAGAGTTCGACGAAGGACTCGACCTACTTGCCGTACTCTTAGGTAATAGAGTGGTGGGGTTGACATCTGAGGTTGAGGTCGTGGGGCTTGTAGGTGAATGTGCGGTGGTGGTGGGTGAGGTAGTGGGGGTTGGGACCTTGCTAGTCGGGGGAGATAGAGAAAAATCCGTGGCTGGGGCACTGGTCCCGGAAAAAGTAGCACCCTTAGATGTAGTAGGCTGAGACACTGTGACCGAGGGCGCAGATTTTCCTCTCTCAGATGTGGTAGTAGATTTGGTCGCGCTACTCTCACTCGGCTTGGATGCGATCAACGTACCCGCCTTAGTAGACGCAGAGATACTTGTAATCGGTATATTAGAAGCTGAGGTGGGCCCGGGATCAGAAGTGGGGATTGCGCTAGACCTTGGAGAGGTCACAGGATTCGTAGTTCCGGGAGCGGGGGTAGCTGGAGTAAAGGGTTTGGAATTAAGCCCCCCAACAGAATCTATGGATGTCCCAGTCTTCGGTATTGGCGAGGAGGGTGTAGTCACCAAGGTTGCCTGCTTAGTGGTCTCCTTCGCTGACTCTTTGGGGGTCGACGAAACCGCCCGAATAGAGGTAATTGAGGTTGGCCCCCCTGTCGGCAGAGTAGAGGTTGCCAGAGTGGGAGAACTGACCTCAGTAGCTTTCCTCACCGGCTCCTGAGAGGTAGAAGTAGGTGCCGACTTAGTCGCTGCCCCTCCATCAACTTGACCTGCACCAGCAGGCTCATTAGCCATTGTAGATTTCACCCCTAGTCTCGAGGTAGAAAATATTTGTGAGGTTTCGGGTTTTTGCAATACGCTCGTTGATGCTTTCCCCCCTTCCTGGGTGGCCTCGGACTTTTGCTTCGAGCTTGTTGAGCTCGTTTCTTGAACTTGAGCAGTTTCTGACTGTTGTACCTGTGTTGGCTTTGGTGCCAGAGCGGCTGGAGGGGTGGTTTTTGATATTATGGAAGAATCGGGTTGCTCTTTAACAGAAGTATTCGCTGGCGCCTTTTCCATAGACACCGTTTTCCCAATCCCTCCCCCAGAGGTCCCCCCAGCCGGTGTGTTTTTAACCCCTGAGGTGAATACACTCTCCGCGGCGGTCCTTCCAACTAATGGCTTCACAATAGTCCCTCGATTCAACCGCTCATTTCCCCCATATGCCGGGGCCCCGCCGACCAAATAAGGGGAAAGAGCATTAAAAATAAAAGTATATGCTAAAATATCGGTAAGCGACAGACGGGAATGGACTTGCATTCTGTTCTACAGGATGCTCAACTATCGGAGTTTAGAATCATAAGTAAATGGTTGGAACTAGGGAATGATAGCAAATCGGGTGGATACCTCTTTCGAGCAGACGAATGTGTGCTCAAATATAACGGTATATCTATACCACCATCTTTCCAACAGGAGAGTGACCAAGTGAGTGAAAATTCTCGAGTCTGGCTCAGAGACTATGATACTATCGTGAGCTCTCCCTAAGGCCACTGAACGAACGGAAAAGAATAGAAAACCAGAGAACACAAAGAACGTGGGCCTCAAAAAGAAGTCTAAGCAAGTCAGCAGACAAGAAGGTAGTATGTAAAAAAGTGAGAAAGTAAAATGGTAAATGGGAAGGAATGGTAAACAGTCGGGATTAAGTGAATGATAATCCAGAATTAAGAAATGAACTTACATGCGATCCTTGGGAAATAGGAACCTGCCCCCTAGCACACAAATGGGTGGAACGGCTGGTATAAGGACCAAACCTTCCACAGTATATATGGTGCTTTGATCTGGGGGCAGGTAGTTGACAAGTTCACTTTCTCTCGTCTGTTGTAGCGCCTTGATACCAAATGAAAATGCGAATGCATGATGCTGCTGGGGGGGGGATCAGTAGGGCAGTAAACGATAGGCGCTTCGGCTAGAGTGGTCACTATCTGAGTACCTATAGTTACAATGCCCAGATGCCGACACCCGGATATGGGATTCTTCTCGATCCCATAATGTGGTCCCGCGGGAAAAAAAAATCCCTACAATTCGACAGGAACAAGATCATATGGTCATTTACTTGCTCAAGAGCACCTGCCACCTTGTTTACTTCTCAGTCCACACCAGAGCGCCCAGATGAATTGAATTCAAAGACAAAAATCTCACCACATCGCAATCCAGTACCTTAGGATAGTTGCGGTACTAGATGGGGCTGTAGATCCTCATCTTTGATGTTTCATCTTCTGAGGTACCGTAGCTGGGGAAAATGGACCCTTAGTTCTTGACGCCAGATAGGGAAGTTCACCCCTGAACGCAAGGAGCTAGGCTGTTTTTGGATGAATCTATTCCTGGAATCACTTGATTGGGTGGGTTGCGTTTTTTCCGGTACCGGTTGTAGAAGCCTAGGCGAACTTCGCCAGACACTTTGATGCACGTCTTCTTGAAACACTAAAGTTGCCTACCATATGCAGAAGAAGTCCATTGTACTAGTACTGTGCCTCCTAGTGGCCTACCTGCCTGTAGCTCAGTATTCTACCCTTCTCCGTTACACCCCAGGCTAGTGTAATGCCAGATGGCGCAGTAGTTAATAGCTACGGCTACCGTACCCACACTGTCGTAGCCAAACAGCCTTTCCAAGTCCAGTTTCCACAAATCTCGAGCCAAATTCGAGCACATCGGCGCGTTTCTATCCGCCATGCCCTTTGCCCCAGGCTGGGCTCCAACCCCTGAACCCAATCCAACCCCTCTGATCCCCGGGAAAAGCTTAGCTACGATTACATATCGCAGATCACTCCCGGTATCGGTTCTCAGACAGCCCTTACCAACCGATACACAACAGCACCTCTAAGCGGGCTGACGCAAGCCCATCACCCGCGTTTCAGCAGACGCTCGGCAGCCCACACACGGGCCCGCCAAGTGCCCGCCAGTCACCGGCCCTCTAGAATACCTGCCATGAATGTTTTTTTTATACAAGCAAAACGCAACTTCCACGAGAAAACACAACCATAAAAAATATTAAAAAAAAATAAAAATGCGAATTCTTTAAAAACAAATCTGATCTGAGCGTATGTGTTGACTTTTTTGGGAGCTTAGAGATACACTAGGCAGATGAAGATGGGATTTGTGTAAATAGTCCCAGCGCATCTTGGCAGGATGGGGGAACCACACCAGAATTTTCCCGAAACAGGGGACTTACCCGCAAATTTTAAGCCGCAGAGGGCTATCTATATAATTGGCTTTTCAATGTCAATGAAATCTAAAATTTGGAGGTTGTGCTGGCTTATTCCCTGTAATTTCCTACTGATTCTTTGTGGGATTTACGTGAGTAACTCTGAAAGAATGATTGCTGATTCTAGATTTATTAATGTATCAGTGCTGAAACCTTGATGGTATCCTTCAGCGGTGAGGATCTGGGAGTTGTTGGGATTGGGAGGCTAACTCGGCAGGTTAGCGGAATTACGCAAAACCAGTTAACGGTCCAACACGGCCACAGTGCTGGGGCTATACCGTGTCAAGGGCGGCACTCGTCCTTCTCGCGAACTTGTTTCTGATTCCCGAAATTAGCCACCCGACGAGGATAGACAGCGAATCGAAAGGGTTTTTGCGGGTATCGGTAGGTATTTTTAACTTCTATGATGCCTAACCGACTATCCGTGCGAATAGCCTCTTCTCTTAAGGCACCTATGGCTCCTAAATCGACATTATCGACATTGTATCTGGGATGGTTTCAGCGTTTGGTTGAAGCGTCCTTAAATTAGTCTTGGGGACTCGCTGTGATGTGGTAAGGTAGAATTACCTTATAGTAAATGATTGGGGAAAGATAATTATCCTATCAACTCGAGTTATAGTGTTTTTCCCTAGTACAAGGCGTTGCTTAAGGTTCTTTGGTCCCGGGGGCATTTGAGATGGACCCTGTAAACAATATGTTCAATAGTCGAGATTAATAGTGGACACACCTTAAGGAAATGTAGAAGTTGGGGAAAGCCTCATAGAACTGCCTAAGCATGGCTCTTCCCTAATCTTATCAACTCTGTTTCCTTAACCGAGCATTAAGCAAGAGATACCGGCCTTGTATGAGCATATACCGAGAACAGACAAGGTTGATTTTAGGTGCCTGGTAATGCGGCTGAGTGGGAAGCATTCGACTATTGATACAGTACCAGTACAGTAGGCAGGTTCTAGCATGGTGGTTAGGCAGCAACCATGCATCTAGTTGTATTGTGCCGGCCACCTAAACCAAACTTGCTTGTGTATGCCTTCATACAAAATCTGTATATTTTGCCCGATATTTACCTAATGAAAAAGACAGAGTTGACGGTGTTAAGGAAGAGTGATTCCTGTATGGTTCTATCAGGAGTTTTCCTCACTCACTATTAATTTCGATTGTTGATTTTAGTTGACTGCAAGGTCAACCTTCAATGCCTTGCACCATATAACCTTGGGCAACACCTTGACTTTGCGGAAACCCGCATAACTCAAGATGATCAGGTACCTCCAATCGATACTGCGGAAAGGCTTGATACCTAAATCTTAACTCTGTGGCGGGTTGGACATCTGAACCGGTAGAGAGGTCTAGCCCGTCGACCTAATCCATTGCATTAACGTGGAAACAGTCTAGGCAGCCCTACAGACCATGCAATCTGAACAAGAGTAGGGAAATTGTCGCAAGGAATGCAAGAGCAGTCGGCTGATGAAGCCTCCATCGAGGTAAAAGTTTTTTTTTTTCTTTCTACTATGCTGTGTCGAACGGCATGTAAGCCAGAATTCAACTCGTGATACTGAACTCTACCTTTCTCTAGAGTTCTAAATGACCAAGTTTGATCGCCTAAGTAGTCGGTACCTAAAACTAGAAACCAAAAACTAGCACTCAGAGGTCTAGTTAAATTTCATATCCCGCATGGAAATAGTAGGTGTTTCCTCTTGGGAATGATGAAGGATTAAAACGCCGCACGCCACTGAGAGTCTAGGGCCTGTTCGGGAGCCGGATAAACCCATGGTCTGGGGGTGGGACCCCGTGGTTTGGAGAGATCCTGCTGTTTTGGAAATAGTTGGGGTGTTCGGTATCGGTATTGCACCGAACCATGGTTAATTAGAAACTCGAAACTTGTGAAGATGGCTCCAAAACCGAGGTTTGAAACTTTACCTGCAGAGGTAAATTTGAGCAAACCCTTCATTCCTTCCTTTGAAATCATAAGTAGTGGTGCCCACATCCTCCAACTATGCGAAGCTGACTCATCTAAGTAGCAACTGCGCCAGCTATTCAAAAGATTTTCATTCAGTTTTCTCTCCCCCGAACATATCCCTTAATCCATTCAAACCAGAACTCGCCTCCCTACTTAGCACGGCTACTAGTGAACCTAGGTTTTGGAAATCTTTGCTTGATCTTCTAGTTACACCGGGACAGGCCCTAAGTAATCAAGGGGTTTTCCTCCCGGGGGGCATGGAGAAGCCAAGGGAGCCACCGCCGAGAGAGGGAGCACAGTAGCCTTCTACTATACCTCACCCCCCAGCCACAGAAATGAACGGGCAGAATCAGAGTCAGAAATTTTTCCTATCCGCCAAGCACACAATATCTTACCCAAACCCTAGTTGTTTATGCTGTTCCACTTTCACCCGGTAGTCCTAGTATGATATCGTGTCCGAGTGTCAACGCACGGTCACTCGTGGCGCGATCGATTTACCATATCCAGCCATACTGTACATCCGGTGGAATGCTTAGAGTGGTCAGGGATTTTCAAGACACTCGATATGATTCCGGCACCCCGTACACAACACCCCGATCGATGCAGCGGGGGATGCCTTGGCATAAAATTTACTATTAAAAAAAACCACTATGATAGATGTTCAAGCCATGATAATAGGGGTGTTTTTTTTTTTTGTTTTTTTTTTGTTAGGGCTAATGGCTTAATTGCACCCTTTTTTCAGCCTACACTATGCCAAGGCGTTCCCCCTTGCATCGATAGAGGTGTTGTCGATAGGCGGCCGGAAATATGCGAAGGGAATCAGCATGGAGTACTTTTGAGGCCCTTAGGGCTGAGGGGAAATTAGGATGGTTGTGATAATGTCCTGGGAAGTCTACCAAAGCATACTAACCCACAGCAAATGAACACCCAGTAACCCTCGATAACTCACCAACACTGCACGTTGAAATGGGCCCTTGAATAGGTGTATCGTAGACTCTGGAGTATCCGAGTAATTGATCTTGATCGAGTAGCGGTAGAAGCTTTTAGGTCTACCAGGAATTCCCATTCAAAAGATGGTATGATAGCAAGGTAAAAGCGGTAACGTGCCGGTAGTCATTTAGGTATTATAAAGTAGGACTTTTGGGCGAGTATTCGGATGTTCCGGTGAAGAGCCCACAATAACAGGTACTAAGGGCTGTTTGGCACTCAAGAGTTTGTACAGCTAGTGGTGTTTGGCAGCACATTGTTTGAAAGGTAGAATCTAGAAACCTTATAAACTGCAGTTTGAAGACGGCACGATGTAGAGTTTAAGAAAATTTCAAAAAGGGTTGCGACTGGTATATCTTAGAGTATGTTGGGCTGTTTATACCATAATAATAATTATACCTTGCAGTGTTGATTTTTCCGAATTTCTCTACATCGTGCTAAAGAGAAACTATGATAGTGAAATTAGCGTATTTCTTTGATTGGCGGGTTCGGCCCCAAAGAGGTGTAATGCTATCACATAGCTCCAGATGGTGGTTAGTACAAGTACCAGGGGAGATGTTTTTTTACAAGGCAAGGGTAGCTAACAAGCAAAATGATCCCTGCCTTGTACGAAAACATCTCCCCCGGCACTTGTGAATATTGGCAGGTGCATTACCTCACGGCTACTGGCAACGTCACTCTCATATCAGGATTAGTGCTCCTGTTGGTGGAAAGAGATCTGCATCATTGACTTGACCTAAACGCTCCTGATATCACTCGATTCACATTTCTAGAAAAGTGTTGGAATAATGGCTTCAATGTGACGGAAGCACGCCTAGTTAGGCATAGTGGGAGCTCGCTCATTAGTCCTGTATCTAGCTAGATACCTCTCTGAGGTATAAGTACCATGGTCTGATACCCAAGTAACAATGAACAAGCGACAACGGACAATCTTGATCCTTATTCTACAAGTGTATTCAGTTCATTTTCGTTCACCTCACCTACGAGATTTTCGACAAAAAGTGCGAAGCGAGTTCCCCAGTTTGCACCCTGAAGTGATGTAGGGAAATTCGGCACTATTAGCACTGCAGGGGATAATAATATTATTTTCTCCACTCTAGTTAAGCCCAGATGGCCACGGGTATCTTTTACCTTGCGAGGGTTCCTTCAAGTGTTTGGCGGTATTATACATATTGTCACGTTAAAAAAAACTAAACGCGCTAAGATAGCAACGGGAAAAACTTTTACCCTCCTAGTGCTTGTTGCAAGTTGCTTACCTAATTCTAATATTTACCCAGCGGTGTTCAGTTATTTTTGATATGTAATGATACTTTACAAACTCCAAGCTAATAAGATATAATATCACACAAAAGTTTTGCGTGGCAAACAGCCCCTAAAACCTTGCCATTATTACAGCGGTTCGTAGTATTCTCGTAGCGCACAAAGCGGAGCTGAAGAAACGCCTTCTGCGTGGGTGTTAGTAGGAAATAGCAGTAAGGGAAAGGTACTATATGCCCTTTCCCTAAGAACTCTCGGGTCCCCATAGGTGCGGTCCTCCATGCAGATTTCATTAATAGCAGATCACAAAATACCATCGTTAGTCTATATTCTACCTTTCCGGACAAGAACAGGAAAGTCACATTATCCAAGGCTCCGAATCTAATACTCTCGACATGCTTCAGCCGCCAGTGACTTCATTCACAGAAATGGCGATTCTGGGTCTACAACAAAATCATGTCTGAGGGATCTTATGTCTGTCACTAGGCACTATCTATAACTCGTTCCTGGGAAAGCAATATTTTTACAAGGAAATAAATAGGGAGAGTATAGCATGCAGAGCACAAACGGCTAAAACATCTAAGTTATGAGCCTGTTCGGATACGGAAATGCCGTTCAGTTACCCATACAACTGACGGTTTCCCTTCCGTTCAAAAAACTCTTGAAACAACCGTTTCCCCAGGCAAAATAGCCACAAAACGGAACGGCCGTCTTTCCTTCCTTTTTTGCCAAAAAAGACAAAGGAAGAAATAAGAGGCTTTTTCACGCTTTTATGCTACCCCGCCGATCGCCCTTAAGGTCTAGAGCCGTATTCTGCCGCCTCGTAGAAGGATCGAGAAGCCCCACAGCCCTATTGATGAGGGCTAGGTTCTCCGATCTCACAGTCCCCGTAGGGCAGGATTTTTAATTTTCCTGCCTTACATGACGGATCATTCAGTAATAGCGCATTGTGAGAGCGATTTGAGCGCCTTTGTACCTATCATACTAATTGCGACAGGGGTTAATTGGTTCTTGACATGTTAACCATTTAGCCAGCTAGCTATTATATGGAATACTGACTTGGAAACAAATACTTGTCCTACAGAAAGCTCGATTTCGGGATTTTAATGAATTTTAATAGAAATTGGTGTGTGTGGCTTCATAAGTTGGTATATTTCAATAGAGGGTGTTTTTTGCTACCTGGATGTCTTGAGTGAGAGATTCTCCGCAATTTCGACCAGACGTAAGTCGCTTTCCCTAGTTGAGAGAGGCGCCTTTCACCGCGTTTTCCCCATTAACCCGAAGAGGGAGTCCTGGAGGCCTTAGCTTCGTTCCCAAAAATTCCAATTTTTGGGTTAATTGGGCCCTCTCTCCAAGTTCACGCCCTACTCAGCTCTTAATTACTGTAGCTTCCAGCTTTCCCATTTTCACACTCCCATTTCCCTCAAGAGTGTCTAACATAGCTTACATCAGTCCTAACCAGGTACCTTTTCTGCTCCGTATATTAATCCCTCCTCCGAGCGCTCCCTTGATCCGCCCTTCATGGTACTGTAACAATCTGCCGACTGTGACAACTTTTACATATGCTGTCCGGGATGACCACTCGGCTGTAGACAAACAATTCAATAGTTCGGGGGCGCCGACGGGGTGTAGCTCGAATGTTCGTGGGCCGATGCCTGGATTCCTCTTCGCCTCCTAACAATTGAGAAATCCAAGAGAGCAAGATATCAAAGCTAGGTTTCCAACGAGTGTTGAAGGATCACGCAAAGAAGATGACCCTAGGGACTACTACATTTTCCCGAGTTTCTAGAACAGCCCAATAGCTCGGAAACAGCCTCTCGCAGATACTCCATTATCATATATAGATTTTAGTGCGCGGCTGATATATTACCCCCCCCCTAGCCATGGGTGGCAACACTCGGAAGGAAAGTAGGAGATTTGGCCTCAAATTCGGTACTGGTCTATAACAGCCATCGCCGTAGTCATATGCGGTTTTCTTTGTGACCTCAAGGAGGTCCAGGAAAAATTGACAGAAAAAATTTAAATTAAAAATTAATGGAAAAGTTAATTGGTCGTACATGGGGACCCAACTGACACCCCCAGGCTTCGATACTATCCTACCCAGATAACCCGTGCAGTGGACGATTGTGGGGACCTAGGACCACAATACCTAAATTACTCGTGGCTAAACCATGCCTATGCAGCTCTACCCCCTCCGTAACAAATTAGATAGGTTCCCGGGAATGTGTATTGTACCAAGTTAGTAGAGCAGATGCAAGAGCGTCAGTACCGGGTATCTTAAAGTGTAAGTTTTGAGGGCTAGAAGAATGAAAGAGGGTCTTAGCTCCTCCTGTATTGGAGACTGTGTCTGATGCTATTGCCCAAATCCTTTACTGTACCTTGTTGTCAGCCAGTTAAATGCACCTTTGGAACATCCACAGAAAATCCCAGACCCAGCCCCCAGTCACCACTCCAGCTATTTCTGAAATGACAAGTGGTATTCTCCATGTCTCTGATCACAGGAGACACTCTAAGGCTGAATTAGCCAAAACCATTCAGACAGTCATGGTGCACTCGCCATCACCACCGCTCCAGAAAAAGACCCTGCATAATCCCCTCTCTAGTCTTCGAAATACACGCAAGCGAGTAAGCAATTCCGCTTCCGCCCCCGCATGTATAGCCCTATCTCATCCTTCTGACCCTCTGACTGCTATTATGAACGAACCTCTAAAAGCTGACATCGACGCCATCTTTCTCCCTATCCTTACTTCGTAAATTGTTTTCTTTAGTAGCATCACCCTAGGCCTCAATTGTACTATAAGCTACTCTGTTATCATACTGCCCCTAGTTGTATTCCAGCTGAATCGAAGCTCAATACGAGTGATGTCACATGATTATTAAGAGTTTCCCAACCTATCGGTTTGAAGTCGGCGAAACGCTCCTAAACCTTCGCATCCTTACAGGGTTTCGGTGGCCAAACTAACGGAACAGGATATCCGACACTTTTGACACCGGCACCAGATATGCTCGTAACGCCTATCGCAAGGGCCATTCTAGCTGCATAACAAGCCCCGGAAGCCAACATTAAGGCTAATGATTAGAAGTCTTCAGGGGCAACGACAACACACAAGCGATCACTCGGGAAGCGGCCGGAAGGTGTTGGATTCGTAATGCGATAATATCATGCCATGAACAGTTTATGTATTTCCATCAGATTATTTACAAGAGATTGGGAGGAAGGGAGAAAAAAAGCTACCCCTAGTTGCCGAGCGCCCGCCCACCAGGGGTCACTAAAACAAAACAGACCCAAAACCACCCAAAACGCCTCATACAAAGCCAGAAAGAAACTGAGGACAAACAATGCTAAACACAACAAAACAAAACAAAGGAAACTAAATCATCCTCATTTCTACATCGCCCACTTTCACTACTAAGGGGTCCCACGGCCAGGCTTCGTTGGCACAATCGTGATCGTAAGTGTTTTCGCATGTGCAGGCTTCGTAACCGAAAGTACCACCTCGGAGGCGACCACGGCCACGCGATATTGGGCTCGATGATGGGGAGGTGGTGGTTGAGGATGAGATGGATGTAGTAGTCGAGAGTGCGGGAGAAGGGGTTGGATGTGGTGATGGCGATAATTTTGAGAGTTGGGGGGATGAGAGTGGTGATTCGACCAATGGGAGTGGTGGCGCCGGTGCTGGTGGTAGCGGTGCTCGCGTAAAATGAAGAATCGTCTCCTCGGAGGATGTCTGGGCGACCAGCTTTGGTCTCGCTTCTGTAACAATCTCTAGCGGCGGGCATTCTAAACCTCCCTCTAATCCTTGCCTCCCTTGCTGCCACTCCTGATAGGCGGCGTTCTCGGCTGCCATCGCCGTCTCACAACCATCCTTGACGCCCTCAACAATTCCTTCAAGCACGCCGAGGAATTGTGTGACTACACCATGCTCAATCTGTCGTACGCGCTCTTCGGCGGCTTGTAACTCTGTCTGTAACGCTGAAACTGATGCACGGCGGAAATAGGCCTTTTGGGTTTTTACAAGGAGTTTATCCCTCGTCAGCCTTGCCGCCGCGAGTTCTGGAGGTGGTGATGTGAGTAGCGGAGTCAGGGATTGTAATTGCGAAGCGAGAATTGAATGAAGAGAGGAGAGGAATGGGTCTGTTGGTGGCCCTTCGAAAGTTCCTCGGGCTGCGATTGTGGGAGAGGAAGGCGCCGAGGGTTGCCATGTCGGGGGCAGTCTATTCTCTGCTGGCAGAACAGCGGGTGCGGACCGAATTGATTCCCGAATTGATGGGGGAGCATGCCCAGGGTTTGGCGCCTCATCATCATCTTCCGCCTTCTGTGCCTTCCAGCCAAACGTCGGACTCCCCAATGCACTCGGTCTCCGCGGTACAGGAGGGGGAGGGCAGGAAGGAGGAGTACTAGGCGGGTCTCTTGAAGCCCACAACCGTTGGAAATGTCCTTTTGGCTTTTCCTGCGCACTTGGTGTCCCAATCTCCTCGTCGTCATCACTATCGTCGTCATTATCCTCCTCATCGCTAGAGCACGGCGAAAAGAAACTCTGAAGCGCTGTCGAAACTGGGGTTGGTGATGTAAGGAAGGTACTCTCCTGTGGTGACGGTAATGTTGGAATCGACAGTCTTGGCCGTCGAGCTCCCGGCGATACCGGCGAAGTCATCGAAGAAGGCGTCAATGGCGATGAGGATATAGAAGTTGTAGCACTGTTGGTAGTATATGCAGTGGTGGTGGTGGTATTCTCGTACTTGTGAAACGAAGTTTGCGATGCAGATCTTGAAGGCGGGGGAGAAAGCGGGAGCGACATCTTAACAATTGTTTTCGAAGAAAGTAAAAAATAAAAATATTGATCCTCTGAGCAACAGATTTAAAGTGCAGTAACCTTCGGTGAATTAAGTAAGGTTCCGGCGTCGCAGCTTGAATATTATATCTGCTGTGCCAAAAAGTTCCCTTACTCGCTCCCTAACGGAAATGATAAAAGATAAAACCAAATCTTCCCGGCCAAACCAATCCCTTACGCTTTATCGTACTGTAACCGCGGAAACCAAATCCCAAGAATTCTTTTAATCCTTTCCGTCCCGATGTTCCAAGCAAGCGTCTCCTCGAACCAACCCGACCACCGGCGCGACAATTGAAACGCCGTCCTTCCGCTCGTTTGTCCGTTTGTTGCTAGCGCGCAAGCCAAGCGTCGTATAAGCTAGGTTATGACGGGGATCGACGTTTCGTCCGATGGTTATGCGCCCGGCTGGTTCCCGTTGGTTGGCTGGTTTTCTGAAATGCCGTAGGGCAGGAGGGGTAAGAAGGCAGGAAGAAAGGGATAGGCAGGGAGAGTTGATAAAGGAATAAATAAATAAATGAAATCAATTAGTCAGTGTCCGTGAGAAAGTTCTGTCGTACCGTGCCCTACTGCCTTTTTATTCGTCAGACGCTGGGGGTGGTAGTAATGGCAGGACGCAGTTGTGATTTGTTGCGGGTGATGATGATATCTAGATAGATAGGCAGATAGGTAGGGGGGTAGGAAGGCAAGAGGGGGGGAGGGGGTGGGGTTATGTATCCCCTTTAGCATCTACTATTCCTCTAGCGTACAGGTATTTACCTATAATACTGACCTGTAAGATGTGTGTAGGCAGATGGGGGGAGGCTTGAAATATTGAGGCGGAGAGGCTGCTAGTCATCTGTTCCTGCATGTGTTTGTTCTCTCGTAAGTGGTAAGTGCATTTATTTGGCTTGCTTCGCTTGTAGGGACGAACATAAAATTAGAGAGTTTTTTCTTTTCTTTTTTTCCCGGAATTCCGTGTTGTGATGTGAGTATCATACTATTAGTACCTGGGACATATATGATAGAATCTATTTGGTAGCTTCAATTGTTGCTACGGTAAGTTGTCATGCTTCCCCGGTTTCTCAGTCCAACGACCAGAGTAATGTTGATGAGCCCCACTACCGGTTATGCTATACAGTTCCCAGGTATGATAGGTTTCCTGATGATACAAGTGAACACAACAAAGAGATACATTCAAGACTTTGGTTTGCTTTGCTGCGCTGTATCATACCCCCGCTGGAGTACAGCACTCTGTCTCTCCACTGTCTCACTTCCATCATCGCACGCAGAGACAAACGCAAAAAGGTACAGCACGATAGGGGGCTTCACACAGCGGCGCGGAGTGCAGTTGATCCACGCCCGCCGATCTAGATTACCCGAACAAGCTCGCGCGACTCATGACTAAGTCTAATTTTAACCGCCCAGGTCGGATCAGATTGGAAGAATAGGTACTAGGGAGGGAGGGGGAAGGGGATTTGTGGTTAACTTTTTTATTTTTAGGTGTGGTTGGTTTACACACTTGTGTCTTTGGTGCAGGGAGGGGAGGGGGCCTGTTGCTGCACTGTACGACATCCCGCCTGGTAGGTTGATTAGCTGCACAGTAGTGCGCGATTGTGGCACGAGGTTTGGTAGGAGAAGGAAAAAAGGGGGAGAAATGGTCAATCGAGTGTAATATAGGATCTCGGCGATCGGGGATTTATGAGCGGTGATTGGGGTTAAAATAGACTTCCAACAATTTAGTGGTCTGTTAAGTAGCCTTATAAGTTAGTACGGGAGTTTATAATGTCGGCCTTTATCTGCACCATACTGTGCTGGTGCTTTAGCTATTCTCTAGCTGACTATCTTTCTTCTCACTCAAACATGAATTCCTAATTCTCTCGCTTTTCCCTCAGGATATCTGCTCGGCTCCCGCTTCCCCCCCTCGCAGCATAAGACAAGCCACGCCCACTGTGCCAAATCCAAAACACCGGTGAAAGCCATCAGAAGTGGTCTCAGTAAGTAACTCAAGTGAGTCGCCTACGAGAACTATAAGTCCGCCACTATTACTGTGCTCGAGTACAGTACAGCCTCATGCGTTACTTGTGTTTTTCGATTTGGTCCACCACCACCACCACCACCACCACCACCATCACTCCCACCTTCCGCATAAACACACAGAAGGAAAGACAGGTGGGGATGGGAATTCGTAGAGTGGTTCAGTCAGACAGTCAGGCACGGCACGATGTGGTGCCATTTCGCTTGCGCATTATTTAATTAACACTCAGCACATGACCGAGGACGCGGGTGGGATTGCGGCGCCGGATAAAGTTATGAAAGATGTATTGGTTAATGGCCACGTTTTGGAGCCACGGCAAGCTGTGGTTTTGGAGGAGGCTGAGGAGGAATATGGCTTGTGCCGTAGTGTAGTACAATACGAGGAGAGGGTGAAGTGAAGAGGAGAGATGAGTTCCATCGTCAAAAATATTTAGATGCGCCCCGGTATGAATTATTAGTGTTGTTTAGGGTAACGCGCGACTATTCGGTGACATGGCGGCGGTGAGGCCACTTAGTGCTGTGACCTCCATTCCCTCTGCGAACTAAACTTACGCAGAGGTTGTTTTCAAGGGAGAACGAGAATGGGATGATGGGAAGAGGTTCGCCTTGCTGTCAAGTGATACAAACTATACCGTCCTTCCCAACCCAGCGGTCTCCCTGACAATCAACATACTGTATTACGCTTGCAATCTGCCCAGGACCAAGTACTGCCCAGTGCACCCCGTCTAGATACGCGTATCTCAATCTCTGCAAATTCATCCGAACAAAAAACAATCGGCGACTTCCCCAATACCCACACTTCCTCCACATACGCGACACGAACGCCTGAACTACAAACTCTCCGTATGCAGGTACAAACATGACCTTCCAGCCTTGTCTCTCGCCTTCTCATTCCGATACAGGAAGGAACGAAGTGGAGTTGGCAGAATTGAATTGAGTAGGTGTGCGGCTTGGTCACGTACGGGTCTGAGACGAAGTTTACGCGATGCGCGAATACTGTACTGTACATACCGTGAAGAATGGAGCGATCGAGAACCGTCCTAGGACGTCTGAACTTTCCTCCTCTGGATTTGGGGAGAAATGGCGGCGGCGAATAGATTCAGCCTTCGGCTGAGACAAATGAAAAGAGAAACACAACAGACCCCATCATGCCAGGAGAGCCAACTCCAGCATCGTGGCGAGATTCTCAATTGTTCCAGTTTTTGTGGTATTACAGTATGGTGAAGGAGTATGATAGGTTGCGCCATCCCGATAGGGGTAGGTCGAGGATTGTGCTTTTGGGCTAGGCCGGCCCGTGAATGTGCCACAGCTTTTTGTGGGACAGAGAAGTGTGGGGTGGTTACTCGAGCACGGTTGTGCCGGCTCTGGGCTCGCCACTCAGGCCCAGTAGAGGCAAGAGGTACCGGTATCGAGCGCGGTGATCGGTGCCAGAAGATGGGCGCATGTTTTGTACGGGCGTCCAGTTACGCATAGAGTCCCCTTCCGCAACACTCGAGCATAGTCGAGTATTTAGAGTGCCTGTTCATTGCCTCCCGTGGAGAGAGAGAGAGAGAGAGAGATCAGGGGCGCTTTGTGCTACTTGCGGGCGCTTTGTGAGAAGTTGGCTGGCTGGCTCGCCCGTTGGTTCTAGGATGGGGATTTTGTTTATGGATGGAAAGGGCAGGAGGATTTGGACGGCGCAGGGCACGGTTGTGTACTCGACCTATCATCGTACTTCAGCACGGGTGACCCTTGTGGTATAAATACTGTCTCACAGGTGGGCTGAAGGTCGGCCTCTGATGGCTGTGTAATTTTTGGCTGAAGAATTGGCAATTGAATGATAACTACTAAAATTTATCGCATCCCTTAGGAACTATGCAACCCCTAACTATCTGGAGTACTGCTGTGGTGCGCAGGCTCTTTTTTTTTCGGGATCCGGCGCGGGGCTTAACGAGTTACAACGAAAGAATGTGCACTTACAACATATGCTACACTGTACTCTCCCAAGTGGCGTGTTTGGCTAACAGTGAAAGAAACAACCCGGCTCACGAGCTTCCAGGAACCGCTCGGATCAATGTGCTTCAGCAGACCCGGGGCGAGATATTTCCATCACACTTTATCTAGTCCGTGACCCGAATTTGCCTAGGCAATCTTGAAGCAGCCTTCACAAATTACGGTCGATTATGAACATGTCCTCGATTCTTGTTATTTTAGGGAGTTGTTTGGAGAATCGATGACATAACTAGTCTAGAGTTTCCTTAGGGGATCCGCCTTTGTGGGAGCAGGTAGGGCGCAGTATATTGAGTGAGGAGTGACTAATATTAGATTACCTATGGGGAATAGAGATATAGGCATGTACTTGCGGGGCCTGCAGTTATGGGTAACTGTTTTACATCCTACGTCGTTAGACATGGGGCATTTGTGTTGGTGTTGGTTTTGTTTCATTGATACCGAACGGCATTGGGCGCTGAATATCTAGTGTTTTTGTTTATCTTCTTGTTTGTCTCTCCTATGTCATCTCGCGCAGAGGATCTAGCTCAGGAGATAGCTTTCACCACGATTGTGGAGTGTCCGGGGTGATGGTGGTGGACTGTTCGATTGCTTTCTTAGGGGTTTCCCCGGGTTCCCGCTATTGCCGGGATGTTTCTGTGCACTTCGTTCGTCCACTGTGGCTCATGAAGTTTCGTCTAGTTTCTAGATACTTTGCTTGCTTATATGTATCTCCTGGCCGCCCCTTCCTTGCGTCTCTATCAATCATCTCATCACCCCCCGCCTTCAAAGCTACTTGACCCAAGACGATCTCATTCTCATAGCTTCCTTCTTCAGTCCAGTACTATGATTGAGTAGCTATACCGTTATCCCCAGCTATCATTTATTCTCTCTTGTTATGACTAGTGGCGGCGAAGGGAAATTGTCCGAACAGATGTTGAGGTGGGGGTTCCCTGTCTGCCAGAGAAACAGCTGGCGAGTCTAGCTTCTATTTGAGCTCTTGGGTGCTTTAGCAAATTAAGGCCCAAGTAAGCGCACTGTAGTGGGTCTGTGACCGAATGGAGACCTATGATAATATATAGTGGGCTGTGAGCATGCTGAACGTCTGACTTTAGAAGGCAGCTTTTACCATATTTCGAGTGATTCCCGGTGATGCGGGGTTTTGGTTATTTGCCCTAGAGTGACTATTAGCTCTCGATTAATGAATACCGCGAAGTTAGCGAAAGGGCTTTCTGAAATGCACTTTTGGCGATGCTCGCTGAATTGAGGGGATGACAGGAATAATGCTGTGGTGGCTCTTCAGTGCTCCCATGGTGGAATCACTGTTGTTTTCATACTTTACGCCGTTGTGCATTTGGTTTCTTGGATGAGATGTTCTAACATGTAGCGACTTCTATTAGTATCTATCATATATAGCACCCTAAGTGGCCTTAGGAGGAAAACGAACGGTGATCTGCGGTATTGGAACCCCTAACATGGCTGTTTTAATGGTTATCCTGCACTTTGGTGGTGGAGTATGGTAGCTGGTACAACATGTGAGAGTGCACGTGAGGTGATCTAACAAATTCTACTGCATGAGAAATTACCTGGCTAGAGGCCGGTTCTAACTTAACTGTAGTATGTTGATGTAGCTGACGATTTCCCACACCCTCCTGCTTGTGGATGTGTTGGGAAGCATTTTAGACTATCCTATTAAGTTAATATTTTGAATCTGCCGTTCTAGAATGGGAAGGACGGGGAGAGAAAAGAGGCACGGTCAATGGTAGGTTCAAGCGATTCTGCCTCACTGTTTTGGCGCCAGCCTCGTATCCCGCTTGCCTTCTCGTGACCAATATAGCCCTGATTCTATCAGACTGTTGGCACCTTCCATAGACATCCTTCTACTTAAGCTCAATTCCGGGTTTATTCAAACAAAAGAGAAGTGGCAGTGTTCCCAACGGTCCACGCCATCCGTATTTGGGGTAGGACGAGAAGGGCTATAGCCTGTAATCCGTCTTTTCGGAGGTGCTAGGACGACTATGGCGGACAAAGGTAGGACCGGACGGACTATGGGGGACTGCCCTCTTACAATCTGAGGTTCTGTGAACCAAAAGGGCTTTGTTAGACTGGGTGTTTTAGCTACTTCTAGAGTGTTTTCGTGATTGCTTGACGCTCTCACCAGTTTCTTTTACACTGAGGCCTGCGCGTTTATCAAAACCGTTTAAAGATGATAGGGGCGGATGGAGCCATTGCCCATTGCAGTGGAAAGTGGCTGTGGTTGATGTAAACTACTGGATATCCGAATAGAGCAATGGTCTACTGCACCACAAAGCAGCTGGGGAAGGTAGACTAAGAAGAAAAATAAAGAAAAATAAAGAATAAGAAGTTCCACAGCATTTGCTTGACAGTTATTTCTCTGTTATCATCAAATTGCTTAAGACCACAGAGAGGAAAGAGCAATTGGGAAAACTAGTAAAACAACAAGGTACAGAGCTTAATGAGATGCTTTGACAGTCTGAATTTTCTTGATCCCACACCATCATAACCTATTTACCCTCCTATCAACACAGTGTTAGAAAACCAGATATTCCATTGCTGTACTCCGACGAGTTCTAATATTACACCCCCGAACAGGTGAATACCTCGCGATGGGAAATGACAAGCTCCGCTCCCCGCCTCCCCCCCCCCCGTCCCCAGCCGTCCCCTCGGTACCCCACCTTCCACCTAAACCCCCGCTGTCTCACTCCAAAACGCGCCCAAATTTCCGACAGATATAAATTGTAACACAAACCCTACCCCCATCGCCGCCGCCGAGTGCACGGGAATCCTTCATCAAGGTACAAGAGCCAAATAACGCAACGGCCAAGTTCTTAGGGTGCGAAGCCAGGCACATAAACCCAGCGACACACCATAGCACTCCCATAACACCTCTAGGCAGCCCTAAAACTCCTTCCTGGAATAAAACCACATATAGAAAGAACCCCCTAGCCATTTCCGGATGTCTAGCCAGTCTTGCTACTGATTGAAAATAGGCTAGGATGATTGGTTGGTACGGCAGAGGCAGGTGTTCGACTAGAGTCCTTGAGATGCTACAGAAGGAACCCGATCGTGTTAGCTAGGATGGCCGCAGTGGTGGCTATAGTGGCGGCAGTGGCAGCGGGGAGAGGAACAAGGTTTGGTAGGGCTAAGGGAGGCGGATCAAGTGGAGTGGCCTGTGCGGGTGCTCCGGAACAAGCACACAGAGTGTCCAGAGGAGGAGCAGGCAACCAAAGGTGCTGCATAAGCATTTTGAGCATGTCCGGGATGACGTCTAGTGGTTGTGGGGGTGGCCGTAAAACTATGAGTGGCTCATAATTATTGTCTATATAGTACGGAGGAGGCATTTTGGCATCATTGGCTCTTGTGTCGGGCTCAGTATTTGCAACGATCCTAGAGCAGCTTTATTATCCCCCAGTGCCCATGCCTAGCAGCACACCACAGCGGGATTCGGCTAAGATCACCTATCGAGTGAAGCTTGGCCTCTTTCCGGTCAAGGAGCAACTTTGCTATCCCCTCATACTCACCAGAAAGAAGCCTACGAGAGTTGCTCTCGGCTATCATCGCTTCTCTCCGGTGGGGGTTGACTTCTTTCCGATCGAGGAGGAGCTTGACTATCCTCTTATGCGCACTCTTGGAAGCACACAAGAGCGGTGTTTGGCCACTATTGTCTCCCCAGTTGGGGTACTCTAGTATCTAGTCTCTTAATTTCACCAGCAGTAATCAGACAGTAGGGTACTGATATCTCAAGTGGGGACAGCCGGCCCCGAGCACAATCCGGTCTTCATTACAGAAAGTGACACAATTTATTTACAATAGTAATTAACCAATCTATTACCTCCTGCCCCTTCAACCGAAAGCCGGCGGAAGTTTGTAGCCGGTTCCATTAAAAAAAACGATTTAGAAGGTTTAATACAACTAGGAAACATCAGAGAGATACATAGGAGTGAGTACATAGCAAAGAAAAAGGTGAGTGGCAATAATAAATTCAATAATTACAGCCTACTTTAGATACCCTTGAGTTTATCTCTACACCTTTCTGGATGGTTACCCTGTAGCGATGGTCATCCTGTTCAGGGAGGAAACGAGAGCACTTACACAACAGAAATTAATTGATCAAGCAAAGAGGTGAGAGAGCCAAAGGGTTTTACGAAAGAGCCAACCTCCTCCTATACGAAAGATTTATCGGGTGTGATAGGGGAATAGGAGGAGCCCCAAGTCGCAACATCTAACCTCAAACCCAGAGGGCACCTTCGGAGGGAGACTTAGGCAGTCCGGAAGACTCTCTTGGGATTCTGTTGGTTCCTCACCTCCATTCCCTTAGTAACAGAATTCCTCCACCTACCTCAAGAGAATCTCCACAACTCTTTCATGCCAATTATCGGCTGCCAAAATAAATGGTATTAGACTCTCCCCATCCACTGTGTCGGGATCGACATGATTCTGCTCAAGAATCATCTTTACAACCCTCATGTCCACTCTAGGGAGCGATCAAGAGCGGCGCTAGAGGCGCTTCATACAAAGTGTTGAGATCGACATCATTCCGTTCTAGTAGCACCATTTCGATGCCCTGGTATCATACCCATGAAAGACAGCAAGCAGGGGTGGTATTCCGCCATATCCATCCAAGAGGCACCACCAATCCTTCCCACAATCACGAATCCCGATCTCGGATATTCAGCATGTATATTTTATCCGAGTAGATTTGTTTGTCTCAGCGGAGGGGAGGGGGCTTCCTCCCGAGACACAGAAATACATTTGCGAGCACCAGAGAGCCGGGGGTCGTATAAAATAATCAGGACAAAATCACGATATCAGGGACAGTAATAGTTCTGGAGGAAGTTGCAAGGGTAGAGAAATATGCAGGAGGATTGCCACACTCCTGGGTGTCTAGATTTCCCGTTTCTTTCTTAGTGAACGAGATAATCCCCCAGGATCCGAACCACAGCCTAGAATTTGAATTATTGCTACGAGTGATAACCCATGAATACAGAAAGGGTCTACCATACCCACAAAAAGGCACTGCCGGGGGGGAATTACCCAACCTAAGAAGAAAAAACCCTCAAAAGAACCATATCCCACAAAGCGAATTCAATATAATAAATCTATGATACCCCCCCTCCCTTTTTTCATTCAACCCCCCCCCCCCCCTAGCCCAATCCACCCCTCCCATTCACTTCCCAACAACCCTAACACTAAACAAAACCCTCCCATCAGCTATAGCACTAACCATCCCAGCAGTCGAAGCCGCCTTCGTCGCCTCCGCCCCACTACCTCCACCCACCGACCCATCCTCCTCCTCACCCCTAGCAGTACACGAAGCCAGCAGCATATCAAGCACCTTCCCAATATCGCTATACGACACGAAGACGTCCTGCCCGCACAACTCGATCTTGGCATTGGTCCCGGGAACGCTTTCCAAGGGTAGACAGGCCCTCTTGCCCTTCGCCAATTCCAGGGGCGGGAGAGAGGATACTTGCTGGGATTGGTAGTGCTTCGAGAGGGTTTGCACGTCCGTGTCTTTCGGAGATGCGGCGGTGGTGGGTTCTTCGCAGGTTACTACGGGGGTGCTAGAGATTTCGGCGCCGCCGTCGTGGGATTTTAGGAGGAGTTGTTGTTGCTGGGGTTGTTTTTGAGGTTGGGGGCGGTTTGTGGGGGGTGGGGATGGGGGTCTGCCGGTTATTGGGGGGGCTAGGGGCGTTGGTGTCGGTGTTGGGTTCTGGCTGACGGGGAGAGGTGCGCTTAGGGTTTGGGGGGTTGCGGCTGGGCTTGATTGCTGCTGCTGCTGCTGCTGTGGGAGGGGTGGTGCTGCGTGGGCTGAGATGACTGGAAGGATGAGGAAGATGGGGTAGTACTTGATTTGCATGTTTGCTTTTCTAAGGTATCCTGTTTGTTGAACTTTTCTGTCCTCTGTTCTTGCTCCGAGTGGAAATTATTCTTTCTTTTCTCTTTCCCTCTCGGGATACCAATAGCTTTTGTACCCAAGCACCACGCAACGACACACCGCAATCCTACCAATACCGGACCCCACCAGTTTAACAGTAGGCATCCGGCGAGCTTAGTGCGAGAGGACTGACTAGCATCGGAGATGTATAGCGGATATGTGCAGCGGAATGCCAATCCCCCGATTCAATAGGCAACTTCTCCAGTAACTCCTCCCTACCCAAGAGGCAGAATCTCCAGCTCAAGGCAAAAATCGATAGAGAGTACAGAGTAAAATCGAAAATCGGTTCCACCTTTTAGTCCCCCCCCCCGCCGCCGCGCGAACCGCAGCACAGTTATAGTACTGCGATGGAAATCACCGCGGCGTCACTCGACGTGCTTATACCTTCATCTGCCAAACCTCACACCCAAGAACAGACCAAGACGCGGTTGCTATGCCTATGATACCGAAAATTACGGACCCCCTACCATACTCACCGAGACCAGGCCTAGCTTGCCTCACAACACCCACCAGAGCCCCCCGGCCGGCGCCCCAAGTGCTGTGAGGAAAACCCATTGGAGAACACTAAATTTTGGCAAGGGTAAGCTCTATTGAGCAGTACCCTCCCAGATGCTCTCACCTGAGGTGTAGGTCAGATAGATAGCTTGTATTCCCTGTCAAGGTTAAGGAGGGGAGAGGGGAGGACTATCGATTTCTAAGCCACACTACCACAGTACCGGATTAATCAGAGAAGACTATTAAATTTTCATCACATTTTCATTTTCATTTTTTTAAAAAGTGAACCTTGTGATAAAAATTGGGAGGATAGGGTAAGGATGGTTATAAAGTTATGATATATTATGATAATATCTTATCAGATAGTTAACCCACAATCAAGTGATAAATTTAATAGCCGCAGCCACACTGCCTCTTCCACCTCCGCATAATCACTCACCCATCGCCAAGCCATTCCTTCCAGGCACAAGTGCTGTGCGGTAACCCACATTACGGTAGCACATGCCATTTCCCTTCCTTCCTTCCTTCCTCCCTCCCTCCCTTCCACCTTCCCTTCCCTTCCGTTCCCACAAATGCTTGTGTAAGCAAAGCGAACAACCACATCGCCTTTTCGCCAACTCCTTCACCACCTCACCTTTACCGTGCCCTCACTCATATACGCACACACATATACGATACCGCGCTAAGACGGAAAATTCGCCTTTTTTTTCTTCTCATCTTACTTCTTTCCCTCTCTTCTACTTCCTCTCTCGCTCACCATCACCGGCGTCCACCTGACCATTCTCCGGTTAGTTAGTCAGCCCTCGCTTACCTTACTTCCTTACGACAATCGCTCGGAATAAGCAGAAGAGGTAGTAGAAGAAGAAGAAAGGGTCAATCAAGCACGGACATAACGAACGAAACGATCAACTAAAACGAAAAAAGAAAGAAAGAAAGAAAGAAAGAAATGCCCAAAGTCTCCTTCGCAACCTTTCTAATAATATGCCGTTCGTCCCTCTCCTCTCCTCCCTTCCCTTCCCCCCCCCCCCCCCAACTTATTTAACAAATATGACAAACCAGCGACCTGCTTCCTCCTCGGCACCATCTTCACAAACTGGACCTTCGACCACGCAACCCTCTGGACCGCGCTCCCACCCACAGCACCCACCCTCGCGGCGATAGAATCGCACTACACACAGCTGCACCACGCGCCGCCCATCATCCCGCGCGTACTGCACATCACGATAGGCACGGGCATCCTCGGCTTCCTAGTAAAGCTATACAAGCCGTCGGAGTCGAACATGCTGTTCGACGGCGCTAGCCTTGTGTTGTACATGATCGCACTCGTGATGTACGGCACCAACGTGGTCAAGGGCATGCGCATCATCGCCGGCGGCGATTACGGTGAGGAGGTGGGCCGCGTGGATACGCTGCGGGTCGTGGCGGCGAGCCAGGTTATTATTGCGCTGGTGCTCGTAGGCGTGCTAGTGCTGCAGAGTGGGCAGTGGTATGCTGAGAAGAAGGAGGAGCAGGAGGTTCGCGGGCTAGAGTTGAAAGAGGAGAGGGAAAGGGAAGAGAGGAGGGGTGGGAAAAAGAAGAATTGATCGTGTTTGTGCACTCTTAGCGGACTACGGGAAAGGGAAGGAAAAAAACCTGTAATGTAATGCATGAATCGATCAATCACCCATCAAAAAACAAAATTCATACGCTCTCAAGATATGATATGCGCACTCAATTCCCACCTCCGCACACGCTATCGCACTTCATTCATATACATACACCAGCTACCGCAAATAAAATAAATCCCTACGTGATAAAAAAAAAGAAAGAAAATCAATTACCCCCCAAGCAAAAAGCAAAAAAAACCATTGCTATCAAGAGAAAAAAAAGAATATATAACAAAAGGACTCCATCCCAATGAACCGGATCACATCGCCCACAAACAAAAAACGCTCCCTTTAAGAAAATATGGCCACAAAAAAGATAGCAAAAGAACATCTGTTCACCACCCCACGAAAAAAGCAAAGATGATGTGATAACGAAAAAGACAAGCTATACGACAGCAAGGATAAAGTAACAATAAAAAAATAAAAAAATATAACGGATAAAGGAAAGGTAAAAAAGACTTTTATGTCACGTTACTCCTCGCTTACCCGATGGTCATTGGTGATATAATAGATACACGCAAAATATTAAAAAATAAAAAAAAGCGACCACACAAATGGGCCGAGCGTCATTGAACGTATCGAGGAGGTCCTTCGTAGAATTCGTCTCTAATGATTGGTGCCGAAGGGGCTGGCATTGTTGCCTCTGATGATTCACCGGATTCCTCTGGAGGAGCACTAGTAGCTTGGAGGAGCCTTTGACGTTCCATTTCTAGTTTGTCGTCTTCAGCCGGTTGGTCCGCCGGTTGGATGTTTTCCCCGCCCGAAGGTGGAGCCGAGGGGCTGAAGGGGCATGCTGCCGAGGAGGGGTCCATAGGAGGAGCACTAGGTAATAACTGCTGCTCTATAAGTGCCAGGTGAGTCTTCTCATCCATTGGGCTCACAAGCCCCATCCCATCCGGTGGGAGTGGTGGTAACAACGATCCATCTATTTGTTCATGCCGGAAATACTCCGGCGCCTCGTCCTCCGTCTGGCTCGGGGCCTCGCCCCCCTCCGGATACGAATGCGACGGGCGCCCCGGGGTAGAAGGAGCAACATCATTGGCCTCAGAACCCTCCTCCTCCACAGTTTGTGACTGCATTAAACTCTTGGTTGAGACACCTCCCCTACGACCCTTTCCACCAACCGAATCAACGCTTCCAATAACAACCTCGAATCTGCAAAACACAATCCTCTTCTCCCTCCTTATCCTTTCTGTCTCCACCATGACCCCCCCTTCCACCGCTATCCCAGCATTGGCACTACTGGCGTCTTTCTCCCCACCGCTGCCCGGCCTTGGCAACCCCGGTATAGACGTACCACCCTTGAAAAAGTCATCCTTGCTGCTCAGCTTTCCACCAAGATCCACCACCACCTCCACATAGTACCTAAACGAGACGCCGCCGCCCGGTACATTAACGATGGTCGGGAAAACGTCCTCGGGAACCCGCAAGTTTGCTTTGACGACCGTTGTCATTGACTTGGGGTCAACTATCAATGGCAGTACTGTCTGTGCCAAATCCTTGCGGAAAGTGCCACCACAAGCCCCTCCACCAGCGGCTGAGAAGGCCTTTTTCAATGGCGGATGGTCGCGCGAAGGAGGTTCAAACCTCGTTTGTCGGTGAAGGGTCAATATTATACCATTCAAAGACTTGATTGGCTTATTGTGATGTATCGAAATTTTCACGGGGATATTGTCCCCGCGTAAAGCACCAGCTTTCATTAATGCTATTGATGCGGTAATAGTTTTCGATCGGATTATTTGTGACGGGTCTGTTGATGGCGTCGGCGATGGGGCTCGGTTCTCGATGTTTGGTAGATTTCCACTAGAGCTATTTGGCGATGATGTTGGCGAGGAAGGCCTCTGTTTGCTCCGTGACTTTTTTGATACTATGGGCTCAAGGGATATGACTCGGGGTTTTGGAGTGGGCAAGTAAGCAATATCAATCGTTTCCACCAAAGAAATTTTCGCAGCGCACGTAGTTGTGGGCGAGATGGTAGTCGGTCGGGTCAGCGTCGACGATATTCTGTAGGATATTGAACCTTTCTCAAACTATATCATCGTCAGTTCCAGACCATAGGTCGCCTTCCGGGGAAGAAGAGCATCTACGGCACGGGAGACTAACATCCAAAGAACTCGGGAGTCCACCGGCCAACTTTCCAACAAGTATAAACGCCAACTCAAACCCAAACTTGTAGACCCCAGGCTCAAGTCTCCCCTCCCCACACAACACCATCTCGTCCCTGCATAACGTGACACCACCATATAACCCATCAAAACCCTCTTCCCATTCCTTTCCCTTCTTTCCCCCACCTTCCCTCGTCGACGGCGAAGCGTGTAAATCTACCCTACCAATAAGATTGACGACCAGGTGAGTAAGTGTCAACGGTCGCTCGACTTTGACGCAGACACAACCCTTGACAACATCGCTTGGCGAGTATACCCGATGCGGGTCGTCCAGTTGAATGTGAAAGCCGGTCAATGTCCTCCTTCGGGGCCCCCGTAGACCAGGAAGCGGCAATGAGGATGTCTTGGATCGAAGCCGAGTAAGAAAGTTTCTCGGAGGTGATGACTTGGTAACCATGACGGAGAAGAAAAGTCACGTCCAAAGCCGAATAAAGGGGAAAAAAAACAAGCTTCAACCCTCTTAACTCTCCCACCACTTTTTCTCTTCCTCCACGTAAACACCGTCCAAGAAGAGCTTCTCGAAGCGTTGTAGAAAAGATGTGCTAACGGATAGGGCGAAAAGGGGGGCGGTGTTAGAAAAGATGGTATGCCAGGAGTTCACGCTCACTTTTCGCCGGAGAGACAGAAAGGGGAGGGGGTGTTCAAAGTGAAATTGAAAATCTATACGGCAAACCCGAGCGGCTGAATTCAACACATCCGTACGGTAGTTTAGTAACAGGAGCAAGACGGGGCGGACCGCCGAGTAATCACTAATGATTGGTAGGAAATCAAGGGTGCAGGGAACGCGCGTCCCGCGGTAGCGACGCATGCGTATGGGGAAAAGCTTGAGCAGGACAAAAGGGAAAAAAGACAGGAAAATGCGATAAAAAGGTATCTCCTTACCAAACAATTGAGTTAGACAAACGTTGTCTAAATGCCACCCACGATACAACAAATTCACAGCACCTCCCAGTCCAAGGTCAAGGTTTTCCGGGGTTGGGGTGGGGTTCGCCCCGGAAAAAAAGAAGAAAAAGGGAAGCTCAGGGATTAGCGGAACGGGAAAATCAAAAGACCTTCGATCTTGTTTCCCCCAAAAAGCTTGTATGAGCGAAGAAGGTAAGGGGGGTGGTCAGTAGCGGTATGCCGAGAGATTATTTTTCTGGGCGAAAATGGGCAGGGTGGAAGCCGTACTCGAGTACGAGTACTTTAGGGCTCAGGGGAGCCTCTAAAAAAAGAAGTAGAAAAAAATGTAAGGAGTACAAAAGGAGAAGAAAAAAGAAAGAAAGATTATGGGTGTCGGATGAGCAGTAAACACTCCCTTTTTCTCCCCTTCTAGAGGAGAGTGAGGTAATAATACCGGCACACGAGTACGTGGGTCGCAGGGAGGCTTACCCGAGTAGAGTGCCCAGCCGGGGAGGAAGGGTTGGGGTTGGGCTGGGATGGAGAAGCCAAGAGATAATGGATGATGGGGTTTACTGATTTACCGTGGTGGTGGTGGTGGTGGTGGTGGTGGTGAGCTGGATGAGATGGAGCGGATGGGATGGATGGAATGGTTGGGCTGAGCGTCTTGGCTGCAACACCAAGAAGAAGAAGAGGTGCGAAAGGGGATGATGGATGGGGAAGAAGGGGGAAGTTGGGTGGAGAGGAGGGCACGGTAGAAACTCTGGCCAGAAAAGTAGAATCCCGATGGCCGAGCAGGGTAGGGTAGGGTCAGGTGTACTAGTACTCGGGCAGAGTATGGGTATGAATTAGGAGGTTGGAGAGTGAGAGAGCGAGGGCGAGAGTGAGAGGAGGAGGAAGTGAATGGTGTGGAAAAAGCGTGTACGAGTAGTGAGTGGTGTGAGGCAAGTCCAGTTCAGTACGGCACGGTACGGTTACTCTCCTACTGCACGCTGAGTGAGGGAGTGAGAGGTAAGGGAAAGCAGAGATAGGAAGAGAGCCAAGAAAAAAAAAATGAGAGGGAGAGGGAGGGGGAAAGGAAGGCAATTTAGGAGAGTGAGATAATGACTGTGGGACCTCGATAGCAACGGGGGCTCATCGGGGGATGGAGATCGTCGTTTGGAGGAAAGAGGCTTCCCAAAGTTGTGGTTGGACGAGTTCTCATATCATACCCATTAGTAGTGAGTGTACGAGTACTGTGCTCGTACTTTCTGATGGGGGGGGGGGGGGGCCAGACACCACCACCATCACCACCTCCCCCCCCACCACCACCACCACTCACCCTCACACACCCATGCCAGCATGCGAAGTAGCACCTTCTGCAGATAAACTAGAATTGACATTTCACGGGGGAAAGACGCTCAACCGACTTTTCCACTGCAGGACTCGTATATCCCTCTTTCTCACTTCTCTTCACCATTTTTCGTCTCTTCATCTTATTCTCATACCACACCCAAACACATCATCTACCGTACTGTACGAGTACCGTACTCTACAGACACAAGCTTTTACCGATTCGCTTAGGACACAATAGGCCCCCCCTATCGTGTGCCATGCCATGCCATGCTAATCCTAATCCTTCACCCCTCCCCACCCCTCGAGTTTCGAAAGCTCCGCCAATTTCACAGCTAAGCATTCTGCACTCGCGCCGGGAAAAGCAGAGAGATCTCTTGGAAATAATGCTTGTTCTCACCACCAGCCTGCCGCCCTAAACCACAACCATCCGCCATACAAGTGCATACACCACACACCACACACACACACACACACACCAGACGCACACGTCCCAACCCACTCCCACACTAAATGACAAATCAATTGTAAAATCAAAATAGAAAAAAGACACTCGGCGCCCACCTCCGCCCCCCCCTTCCCACCTTCGCTTTATTCGTCTTTCCTCTTTCTGGACCTTTGAATTGGATAGGCCTACCCAAGACCTGATCACCCCAGCACACGTGACATGCACTGACACATGGGGCACTCAGTACCGCAGAGCTACTGCGCATCCTATCGTCTGGTCAGTCAAGCTTTTAGCTCGGGTATGGAATGCCGAGGGGTTTGGAAGCGAGACTCCCCCCGTCGATGCCGGGGGGGGAGGAAGAAAAAGCCCTTCATCCCCATATTCTTCAGAGAAAAAGAAAAGAAAGAGAAAGAAAAAAAGAGGGGAACAAAGAGAGAAAGAAAGAACTCACTTTCTCTCCTCTCCCCCCCCTTCAGCGCTCCTCGACTTGCGCACATACCGCAGAAAAAGGAATGGTTACCGGATAGTCTCTGCCGGTCATTCTTTTTTTACTTTTCCCTTTCCCCTTGTTCGGTGAGGGGAAAAACAAGCTTTGATGAGTCATTCTGCATGCGATCCCGCGTGCCTCGGCTCTTTATCAGCTTCACTGGTGAAAACACTTTAGGGACACTTTTTCCGTATGGGTCCTCGTAAATCCAATCAGCCAAAAACCCCCCCCATCAGCCCGGTATAACATCGTAGGCAGGTTGTTACCTTTTGGTCCCATCTAACCTTCAGTTCCTGAATACCAATAATAACTCCGAGCTGTCGTCCTTAAATGAGCCCAGTGGTACCGTGGTCCGTGGTCCGTGGTCCACGAAATGCCAGGACATCAGAAAAAGGCACTCGCACGCGGCGGACGACCACGGAAAAAAAGTGAACGGAACAAAAAAGCTTGTTGCAGACCCTTGCAAAGGCACAACGCTCTGCCAGTACCCTACCGCGCCCTATCTTAGTATATTCTGCTCGTATGGTATGATAGATGTGAACACAGTGCACCTAGGCGACAAGTGCGAATCCAACGTCTAACGTCAATAAGCCTCTGGAAGTTCGGCACCCCCAAATGCAACACGCGTTGCTGCAGGCAGCCTCGAGGCCCAAGCACAAACGTCATGGGTATGTTGGTTGGTTCGTTTCTCCCATTGGTGGACAGACAAGGGTCGAAGTGTGGTGCAGGAACGGTGCCGATATGCCGAGGGACATGGATAATCACTCGGATCTGTTGTCCCTTGAGGGCTGAGGAAATAATAATGGAGTAGATCAAGCAGAAAGCCCCCGATCGGTAGAGATAGTTCATGGATCACCGTAAATGATTGAGCCTGCCAGTCAACGGAAGCGGCCACTGGGCGGGCAGGGCGAGCCGGGAGGCTGGTGAGAGAGAAAGAAAGAAAGAAAAAAAAAAAGGAGGGAAAAGATATATCACACTGCGTTGGTGTCTCCTTTTTTTTTCTTTTTTTTCCCCCTCTGGCTCTATTAGACAATACGGTACCGGTACTTAGTGTTGTGTATTGAGTATCCAGCCACTCAGGGCAAGCATATGGGGGCTTGTCTCTTTATTTTCCGGTGTTTCCTTAAACGCAGGTGGGTATTCTGAGATCTGGCTACTCGAGTGGATGGAGGGAAATTCCCTAATGTAATAGCACTGGCGAGTATAGTCGATAATTGGTGATCTTAATACGCAGGTAGCGTTGCTGTTGATGCTCTGGGGACCAAGTAATAGAGGAGAGGGTGATGCTGTATGGATTGATAGCGCAGTCCCAGGAAGCAGAAATCAAGAGAGAATGGGACCCTTAGGACTGCTTGAGAAAAGCGGGTCGCACGCGCAAACAAGCTCATGCCGAGGATTGCGTACGTGGTCCGCTGCCCATCCACACCTATTACAGACACAATACCTGTATCGCGAGGTACTCGAGTACAGTGCGCGGTACTCAGCTGTCGGAGACACATGGGCAGCCTGGGGCCCCGGAGGGGGAAACCGCAGTATCATAGAAGCTGGGAGTCGGTGTTCTTGCCGGATATCTGAGAGGGAGGGAACCTACTCTTTGGAGGTAGGAGGCTCTTGCGTTTGTGTGCTGTGCCAGACTGTGCAGTGTTCTTTGCTTTCTCTCGGGTATTGATTTAGGCCTACCTTGGGATTTCTGGCTTCTACTGCGCTTCTGATTTATGAAAGGGGCTCCTTCGCTCCACGAGCAATCTACAGGTGATATTGTGCGCTATCCGCGATATACCACAGAGCCCGAGCGGTCCCCACCACGCATTCCACAGATAGCCCAGGCGTATAGACAAACACAAGCAGGAACGGCCCCACCCGTGGAGTCTTCGCGGAAAGAGAGGTACTCTGGCCGGGTTTTGGCGGCAAAGAGAGTGCGTTTACAAGGGATTGACGAATATATGTCCAAATTGTATGGGTTGCAAACTTACCCATCAATTCGGTGTCTAACGATGGTCTAGCACCTCCACATACTCAGCTTGCAGTGCGAGATACGGAGAAAACCGCGATATCTCTCTGATGCCTGATCTGGGGAGGGCTATGAAATTCGGACCTTGCTTACTTGGTAATATTTTGCACTGGCGCTCTGGGTGCTGCCAAGCCCCTGCTATGGTGCATCCCCTTCCTCGAGGACCTTGCGGACAGGGTGTACAGTACTTGGACCGCACCGAACCTACGAGTATCAGGTACAGCACAGGCAGAATCGGGAACCTCTTCACCGCTATTTGATATACCCTCTCATTCCTATGCAGGTAGGGTTGTATTTTCTAATATCTAGGGTTCTAGAGCGCCGCGGTGGAGCAAACAGGCCGTGGAAACGAACGAATAGCAGTGCTCGAGTGCTTCACTTGTCATATGAAGTACGAACAATTAGTTTCTCTTTTTCACTTGACAGTGAACGTCCCCTTTGATGGCAGCTACCGGCATGGTACCGGTATGCTAACCTACGCTAGTCCATCCACCTCAATACTCGTACGCATAACACTCTTATGATGCCGGAAGCCGTGGAAGGGTACTGCGTAACCCCCCTACTTCGATGTTTTTAATTGGCGGAAGGCAGTCAACTAGACTAGTTCGAAGCTTAGAACAAGGATGGACTGAATATTTGCACGCAAGCCACTCTACTCGCGGTGTCGAAGCGTTTTTTAAAAAGACTGCTATTGCATACTGCGGAGATCCTAGCAAAAAGGCCAAACTTGGGTGGTATGCAATAGCAGTCTTTTTTAAAAACGCTTCGACACCGCGAGTACAGTACGCACTTCCTCCATGGCACTATCGGTACCATCCAAACACCCACCCATCCCAACCCCCCTGTCGAAGTTTTCCCCGTAGTGAACATCACAACTCCGGCTCCAACAACCACGGTCAGAAGCAACCACCGAAACCCGTCACTCACGGTCAGTGTCATCCGCTAGCACTCGCCTCACCAGACGCCGGGGTCATCCCCTCCCCTCTTTCTTCTTTTCATCAACCCCCCCCTCCACACGCAACCTTTCTCGCACCGTTCCACAACTCAACGTAGACGGTCACCTCAATAGAGGAGACAAAGCACAGCTCGGGGACTAGGGCTTCCCTCTCCTGATGGACCCACTCCCCTTTTCATCTATGGCCCAAAACCCACCAGTCCACCCCGGCCCAGTGCTAGAAAAAAAAGGCTTGTCGGTAATTCTTGAGAGGGGTTTAATAACACCTAATTTATACCGTGGCAGGTTTTTCGAGGGAAATTCCCTGCCGGAACTTTGCGGTTGGCATTGGCATCTCTGCAGTTGAGTCGTGCGGAAATGCTGAGAGAGCTTCCGCTCTTCTGGTCCTGTATCCGGGGTGTGGGGTTTCCGCGCAGTAGATTTCTTCACATGTCAAATCCAGATATCCGTAGAGTACCGGAGAGGGCGGTATGATAAGTACGAGTAGGGGAGAGAAGGGGAAAGGGAGGGAGATTATTTCTATCTGGTGAGCTTGCTGTGTATACTGATAGAGTGGGATACTGTGGGCGGGGGTGTCGGTATTGGTGGATGACGGTGGGAGTTGGAAGGTCTATTCGCTGCCGGATCGATTTGATTGCAATATTGTACCATACCATGCTGGTGTGATGATCGTGAGGTGCAGCACCAGTACACACTGCTCGAAGGGGTAGTTTTGGTGCTCAGATCTGTCGAGTAAATAGTTTTTTATGTCTATAAATCTATTATGAATTGTAAGAAAAAGCTTGCTTCGCCACGTTGTATGGATGTGTGGATGAGGAGAGTTCGGGATCCGTTCATCTTGCCCTTGTGTTGCGAGGATGCTGTATTGTTCTGCTGGGGAGGTAAGTACTGGATGGATAATGGCTCATCCGACTTCCGGGGGACACTTTTGTTTCGAGCACTATAAGTAATAATGTTTACTCCGGCCTGCCACTAAATGGGTCTTTCTACTGTTTCCCCTTCGGGGTTGGAAGTCGGGAAATATATTAACAAGGCAACCTCAACTACCGGTACCGGTATTTGTTCAATCAACCGGGGAGAGAGAGAAGAAAGAATATGTGTCACTTCCTACGACGGAAGAAAGCCGAGTAAGTTACATGATATCCGTCAAGCTGCTCAGGCGATACTCGGCCCAGTTGTTCTGACACTGCCGGACCACACACTTAGCAGATAGCGCGCATCCCATCATTTGTTCTGTTCGTCCATATGTTGTGGAACCTGCCCCGCCCCTCCTCTCCTTCCTCTCTCTCTTCACTAGCCTCATTGTCGTTTCTGGCTGGTGCTAATTTCCATATCGACTGCATGATGCTCTTATTTATTGGGGAGTCACACGCTTAATAAAACACCCTCGTTCGGAATGGATTTCTGAATGCCCGTCCTTCTGTCCAGGTCAATTACCCCCCTCCCCTCCTTCCCAATCCGCCATGCCCGGGGTCTGGGAAACTTGTTCTCCACCCCCCCACTCTTGGCCCCAGCAAGTAGTCTGGGTCAACGCCCTGCTGTACAGTGCTGTGCAGTACTCCTCGCGCTATCACTTGGACCGACAAGACACTGAAAATTTCGTGCCGCCCTTGTCCCTTTCCGAGACGTAGATGACTAAGGGAAGCCTGACTCTCTGCCTCAGTACCGGTGTTCCTCAGCGACTTTCGGCGCCGGTGTGGTCGTATATCTAATACCGGTATTAGTTATGGTCTGAAGTCTACACTTCTGGAGAGGGGGTCGGCTGCCCCACTGCAAATGCCGTTGGGCTGTATGCCGGGTCGGTGGTGTCCTTGGTTTATCAATAAGCTTGATTGAATACCGGTGCCCATTTGGGAAATTTGCTTATTGACCTCTGTCTCAAACACGGTGGGTCTATGAGATAGTCACCCATTTTACTCGAGTACAGTACCGCACCGGGGAGCTTGTTTGAAATCTAACCATAGAGCTCATTCCCGACATGTTCTAGTTCCGTTAACTCATTCTCGAGTGCCTAGGAGTGGTGGCAAGTCGCTGAGAGTAAGGTGAGAAGTATGGTAATGAAGACCCACGGTATTACGAGAGACTGGACTGACCCACCGGTGATCTTCTATAAAAGGCCATCACCGATTTTATTCTCACATCACTGTGCCGTGTGGGGATAAATATTTGTCGGTGGGGCTCCGCCGGTGGCTGCAGGTTCGGACCGGTGCGGTATTGTTGGTCCAAAATTCTGCTCGCCGCTTGGCAGAATCGCTGAGGCGGCAATATTGGCCTGTGGGGACGACCACGGATTGTTCCGCGACAGGTGCGTTGATTGACAGGGGTACAGTACAGAACGCGTGATCCTAGAGTTGGCTTTTCAAAAAGCTTGTTGCTGGCGATCAATCAACGAAATACTGTACAGCCACCGTATTGGCGCGGTGGTAAAAAAGCATGAAGTTTTTGAAGGAATCCCCGTGGGTTGAGTTTGTCAGCTCCCTCCTTACTGGCGCTCTGCTCGAATGGAAAATCGAGAGCGGGTAATGTACTAGTACTAACTTGACCCACAGAATACTGTGTACTGGACTAACAAATGCCTAAGCGACCTCCACTCAAGAGCACTACCTACCGTACGTGCCTCGCCGCGTATGTCACTCTGCCGGTATCAACAACAGGCGGTTCGGAAATCTAACTTTGTCTGCTGGGATCTAATTTTTCAAACTGCGCAACCTTCTCCAGAGCGCGTCGAAATTGCACGTGGACTGGGGTCCTGAAAACCGGTCTTTGCGGCGCTTTCGGTGAGATCTGTTTAGTGTAGGATCGTTTGGACCCGGTTTTATGCTTTTATCTTCTGATAGTCGACAGTTTGTGCATTAACGGGTAATTCTTGGATTCTAAGTTGGAGTTTTACCGATGGAAGGAGTAGCTGAAGCTAGCTCTTGCGCTCTTGCGTAGGATGGGGTTGAGAGTCTTGGTGAGAGGAATCCACTGTTCGGTGTGGAGAGAGTGATTGTTGGTGATGAAGTGAAGTGATATAAGACAGACTGAGAGTCAATCACTAGTGAGTGAGTAAGTAGGACGAGAAGCAAAAAACGGTAGCAAAACAGCACTCAGAAATATACAACGAAAAGCAAGGAGAGATCATAACCAGAGCAAAGCTCCCGCAAACATAAAGATCAAACAAGATGCACTTCTCCATCTTCCTGCTCACGCTCTCCCCCCTCGCCGCCTGGTGCTCTCCAAATCCACAGAGCGGCCTGTCATCTACCACAACCTCCATTACAACCTCATCATCATCCTCACCCTCATCAACCCCATCCCCCACCTCTCTAAATCCCACACTCGCCGGACCAGCAATACCCCCGCCGGCAAAGCAAGAGGTCATCAAGACAAGCTTCACGAACCACGAAAACAAGACCATTTCAGCAACTGTAGGCTTCAAATGCAACCCAACCAGCTCCTCCCCACAGCTCAAGGACATCGAGGCCCTCTCCGCCCATTATCTCACCAAATCCACACCCCCCCCCATCACCATACCCAAGGGTGGTGCGAACACCTGCGTGCCGCTCGAGGAGAAGAAGGATGTTAGCGCTGCGAAGCTGGAGGCTTGCGGCAATGGCGCGAAGCTCTTGTATCCCGAGGTGGGAAAGCTTTTGCAAAAGTTCCAGGGCACCTGTGTGAGAGCGATTGATGGCTCCCAGCGGGTGGGCGGAATGATGGACTTTACGGCTGAGGGGAAGATTGTTCTTAGCATTAAGGTTAATAAGGCTTAATGAGGGGGATTGTGTTGGGGCTAGGTTTTTCTCCTTTGGTTGGTGTGTGTATTTAGATTGCGTTGTTGTTTGGGATTTTCGGCTAAAAATTGAGGAGTTTTCTTCTGTTCTTCTTTTTCTTCGCATTTTGTAGATTGTGCTTGGGATGGATGGATGGGGAATCACTCTTAGGGGTCTTGCTTGCTGCTCTTAGTGTATCGTACCGGCGCGTGATTTTTGACTCGAGGGTAGGTGATGCACTTCAAGCCTTCTTAGGGTTTCTGCTCATTTAGGGTGTTGTGATATTCTTGAGAATGGGCAGAAATGGCCGATGTAGATACTTCTGGCTGAGATGCGATTGCCCAAGGACGCTGCGAGTGTCGAGATGCATCTACTCCCACACAATGAAGAGGACCACAAAAATTGTAAAAAAACAGAGGTGTTTGATTCGGCTTCCTCCGGTATAACATGGCAGAATACGGGAGTACCCCAAGCGTGTGAGGGGCTGCGAGGGGGAAGGTCTGGTGCCTTTATTGAATTTTGTTGGTTCTATTGAGGTGGTGGCCTTCCTATAACAGCCCCGTGTGAGACTAATGCCATACCAGGGAAACCATCATATCTGGTGTTTATCTCAGACAAGAAGTATCGGAAAACAGGAGTTGGGGATTTGTGTGGGCGCTCAGATAGGCATCGATCTTTTGCGATATATTTTGTAAAATCCTTGTTTTCGGATACTTGGGGCAGGTACTGTATCTGGCAGGCAACATAGTGGGAATCATCATAGCTGGTCACTCGGAGCTTGGTAGCTGGCACTTTTCCCGGTTGACCCCTGGCTTCTTTAATGCCCACGAACGTTTCATTCAGGTCTTTATTTCGTTTCCGGTTGGAGCCCTGGTCGGGGCGGTGGATGTTATTGCCTTGTTTTTTTCCCTTGGTTAGCGTGGCCTCTCTTAGTACTTTATTGATCATTGCTCGGAGCTTTAATACTGAGGGATCCGGGCAAGTCAGTGTGTGGGTGGCGAGCTCGGGCGGGGTCAACGGTATGTTCATAAGAGCTTGTCTATATTTCTTCCAGTTGTTTCCTATTTTGATTGTTCGGCTGAGTCCTTGCTGAATGGTTTACCTTTCGCCTATCTTGTATTATTGCATAAGGATAGCATACAAGCCCAAAGGCCCACCTGAAGGTCTCCAAGGTCTGCTGGCCGTAAGCATTTTGCTCGTTCCAAGTAATTTAATTTAGGTGTTTTGGAAGGGCTCTCGTTTCTTTCTTGGTGCCGTTCGGCCTGCATTTTTAGGGCTGTTGTGTTTTTAGCATGTGATGGGGGTCTGTTCCACCCAGCTATGATAGCAAGAGAAGGCATGATTTTAGGTTTTGTGGATAAGGAAGTGGTCCTGTCAGGTGATCTGGGCACAATTTTGTTCATTCAAGGGTAGCACCAAGCTCTTCAATCTCAGTGATCAAGCCTCCTAGGTGGGAACTATGGTCATCCTCTAGTTTGCGCGTCTTGAGGTTGTAATTTATCTACTGATCCCTCTGAGCAGAGTGTAAGACCAGCTGCCGATACGAGGGATTATTTGTCCCTTCCTTCCCCGTTCTCAAAGTTCACATTGCCTGAAGGGTGGGCCAATGGATATAGTACTTCTTGCATTTGTGCGCATCAGCAGCAGGTTAGCTTTAAAGAGGTGTGAGATTGGGAGCAGCTTTCCGCCATACTACGGACATTGAAAAGATCTACTATTTCATATGTATCGAGGATTTTTTTGAAGGAGAGAAAGCTAGGGGTGGGAATCCATTCCCTGTCCTTGACAATTCGGGAGAAATCGTCGGATGGCATGGCATGGAGATATTCTAGAGACTTTTCAGCCCTTATTTGTGACGGCGAACATCCCGGAAAAGCCATAATTACGAACACATTTCTCCTTTTTATCTTACCGTGGGAGTTGGTCACAGACATTGGATTTTAGTTTAGAATAGTTTAGTGTATTGAAAATTATTTAAACCTATCTATAAGAGCTCTATAAGCCGGGGGATTTTTCTACCGAGTATCCTTGCGCAAGGATCACCGCTGCTAGCCTAACTTGAAACCCCCACGCAGCGTCCTTGGCAACCTTGCTCCTCCCCTCCTCCAAACCCTCTGGGGGGACCTCCCCACTCCCCAAAACCCTCCCTCCCCACTACCTCCTTCAGTAGACCCCCCTCCTCTAGAGAAACAGCTCCGTCCACCTCCTTCGCTAGGGTAAGTAATCCCTCATGCAACGCGCCTAAAATCCTCCTCTCCGAGAGATAGGCAGAGTACTCTATCGGCCTAGAGTAAATGATCCGTGCCTGGCACACCTGCAGCTGTTCTAGTGTGAACCGGATGAGCTTCACTTCCGGCGCTGTGGTCGGGAGGCATAAATAGATATCGCAGAGGGTACTGACAAAGTGTGCGAAGGCAGCTATGGTGCATATTTCAGCGAGGAGGTCGCGAGTTGCTAGGTGGGACATTTTCGATTGATTGGCTGATTGTGTGTGTGTGGTTGTCGAGGGTCGTGTGCTATGGAGCGTCAGGCAAGTCGTGGATCAAGGGCTGGTATTTATTCGGGACCATGATCCTAATTTTCAAGATTGTCGTTGAGGTTTTGAAACATGCGTTTTGGTGTTTGAGAGGTGTTTAGGAGGGAGTGGACATGTATGTTCAAGTTAGATGGTAAGGCTGTCTCGCCAACACGTGACCAACTTTATCGAGTGATCGGAGGTGGTTGTTAGGTGAGACATTCTGTTACCAATTGTGTAATGCGAAACCAACAAGACTCGAGTTTTATTGAGTGCTCTTGGTTAAAAGGAGAGGGCGAGGAGCTAGGGAAGCAAACATAAGGAAATCATCAAAATGCAGGAATTGGCGCGTGGCGCAAATAGGTGTCTTATGATCCAACAGGAAGAAGCAACGTCGCGCAGTATGAGTATCCAGCGAATGCAGAGATCAATGAAACAATCAATGAGACCAAAATTAGATCCGCATAGCACATTCCGGCAATAAACCGCGTACGGGTGCTCCAGTAGGGTGACAACATCTTGTTGAAAGGGGAGCGTGGGAACAATGCGGTTTCCCTTGCTAATTCCGGCCATCTGGATTTGCGACGAAGTCTGCCCTTGCCAAATAGCTGAAGCCCTCTGTACGGTGGTGAGCCCTCCATAGTAGGGATGGCGGCCTGGCATTCCGAAGTGAATTTGATTAGGCTAAAGAGAAGGATCAACAGAAATATTTAGCCTGATCAAGAATGCAAAAGAGATGTCCCTCCAGGACCTCCGCGTTGTTAGTATATCGGAAACTACCCCTGCTGAATCAGGGCCAATGCAATCAGGCGATCACAGTATCAATACTTGTTGCGCCATGTGGTGGGCAAGGTACTCTCATGGTCATACAGTACTAGTACTCCAGAGCCAGATTCATTGAGAAAGAAATATTATGTCTTATTATCATAGGTTTTTGCATCATACTAATTTATTAAGACCTCCCCCTCTGGTTTTTGGGGGCTCTTGGTATCGGGTTATCTGGGTAGGGATACCCATGTGTCTGGTTTTCAATGAGCCACTAAAGTACAATAAATAAGGCATTGTGGTCGAGTGGTTAAGGAAACAGACAAGAAATCTGTTTCATGCACGAGCACAGGTTCAAATACTGTCTATGTATTTTGTTTCAATTTTTTATTTTATTTTCTCGCCTGAAAAAAAAACCTAACCCGGCGATAAGGATGGGTTACACATGATACCATAAGTATAGTTCCGGCGGTCTATAGGCAGCACCTCGATCGACGCGACGGGGGACGCCTTGGCACGGGGTTGACTGAAAAACTCATAGATGTTCGAACTGTGACAGCAAGGGTGTTTTTTTTATAAAAAATAATAATATTCTAATTTGTTAGGGTTAAAGGCATAATTGTCTCTTTTTTCGAGCCAACATTATGCCCAGGCGTCGAGCAGTGGGTCGAGGTACAGAGAGGGGTCTGAGGGAAGGCTTCTGGGCACAGCTCTTCTTTTCCACTTGTGGGGACGGAAAATGAGAGGTGACTACATGGCCTACAAATACCCTGCTATTCCGCAATGGCATCCCCCTACCGCGCTCTGGGGTCGTTGCCCATTGCCTCTTGTCTATGGCTCTTCCTAGTCGCAGCCGATCCTCCCGAAGTGCGTTTCCGAAGTGCATTTCTGACGCGCGGCGATAGACAACAGTTTAACTCTTGTGGAATACAGACAAATGAGAAGAGTTTGGGATAATCAAGCATTGGCACTACTTATCCCTCTCCCCTCCTCCTCTGAGTAACTGAACACATATACCTGGTACCGTACTGGCATCAGGAGCTCACAGTTACTGATAGAGCTCTTAGCGAAACTTAGTCAGCAAAGGGTAAGCGAGAATACCGCAGTACGACGCCCTCAACATAGAGCAGTCATTGTGTTGTTTCTTACTACAATATGATATTAAATTTTCGCCTTTAATTCCTATCTTTTTCCTACCATTCCAATACCACTATCTGCCCTATGTTGAGTATCCGCTGGGTGCACAGATGTACCTCGGTATTCCGCAATTATCAAGACTTATTCCTAGTGGCTATACTTTTTCCCGGAAGCCTTAATAATGTCCGCTGCCTATGCACCATTGCATCCATTAGCATGCTTCCCCCTGGCAAACAATAGGGTAGGAGGGAAGAAAGAGCAATTCACCTTCTCACCAATCGCATAAACCGTAGATTGAAGGTGGGTTCCAGGGATCAATGGCATAATACTCGCGTCCACAACCCTCAAATTCCTAGTCCCATAGACCATCAGATTGTGGTCCACAACCCCTCCAATCTCCCTTGGCTGCATGGCTGCAGTCCCAGTCGGATGGTACATCGTGGACAGGCTATCCCTCGCAAATCCGAGCAGCTCCTCTTCGGACTGCAATGACGGGCCGGGCGTCAACTCGGTCGGGCCGAGTTCCTGAATGGCTGGAGTCTGTACAAGGCGGCGGCCGAAGCGGAATGCTTCGGTGAAGAGGCTGAGGTCGACTGGGTTGCTGCCCGTGCGCAGGTCCACGATCGGGGGGGCCAAGGGATCTGTCGAGTTTATTTCTATGAAGCCACGACTGAGAGGGTGGGCAATGGAGAAGGTGAGGGGTAATTGGGGGCTACGGATGGTACCGGCGGACCATACAAATTCCATCGCAGCTACATGCATACCGGCAAGCCGGTTGAGAAGGATTTGGCGGTGTTTTTGGAAACCGGCTGTTACCACCAGCTCGGAATCGTGGCGGAGGTACTGGTCTGGCTCCTGGGCTGTATAGGCGCCTATTAGGGCGTCGGCTCGGTCAGTGTAGGTGGATATAGGGAGGAAAGCTACTGCGTTGGGGCTTAAAGCTGTCCATGGGCCTGGATTCTTTTGTTAAAATTGAGCGAGGTGTTGTTGAGAAGGAGGCCAACCTTCACGGCTACTATAGAAAAGCGCTCTGCTCTCCGCGTCCCAAGTTGCGTTTCGAGAGAGATCATTGGGCGAGTGTTCAACATTGCTCGCTGGTTGTCCTGGGTTAGTATCATGTTCTATAGTGGAGAAGAACGCTGGGCACTTACCATTCAGGCCCATGGCACAAACTGTTTTGATTTTCCTATGTTAGCCAGAGAGCTAGTGATCATACTTTAGGGTAGCCTCAAATGTCCGACAGTGGGGTATCAGTAGTCTGGCGCGCACCGAGTGCACCGGAGTGCAGCGCGGGATCGCACCCTTGAGATTTTCCCTTGCACTAATGGGAAGAAATAGACTCACATGGATGATCCTGGAAGTTTTGTCCGCTGGATATTCGGTCGCTATTAGCGTGCTTTGAACCTACGAGTAACACTTGGGTGGGGGGTCTCTTACACGCCGGGCAGATCAATCAATACTGGGATACCCAATTTCTCCAGGAGACTCTTTTGCCCAATTCCTAGATATATGGGTTGGATTGGCGAAATTTGCGGAGGGGAAGAGAATCGAACCTGAGAGTTGCAATATCTGCGGAGTGTGAATGGTCCCTGCGGAAATAATAACCTCATTCTTGGCTTTTGCTGTATATTTGGTAGCATCTCCGGGTTTGACATACTTCATTTCATGGTGGTTAGGATTCGCGGTTTAGCAGGTGGTGGAAACTCACTTCAACTCCACTGATTTTGATCCCTTTTCCGTTTTCTTCGTCACCATCCTCGGTGATTATTTTGGTCACCTGTCTGGAGGTGTAAACATGTAGATTTTGTCGGGTAACGAAGTTATCGTAATAAGCACTGCGGGAATATGAGCGCGTCATGTTTTTTGGGTCGATTGTGTTTGGCGACCAGAAAACGCCTAATGCGCTTCCCGCCTGATCTTGTGACTGTTTAACACCTAGCGATTGCATTGCATCTTGGAAATTTTCTGCCCCAGTTATTAGAATGGTGGCACGGCCTAACGAACACCGACTTACTATTCTGTGGGTATATGAAGTTCGGATAACCAGACTGAACGTATCCATCGAATCCATGAACTGAGGGGTCGTAAGTGATTCCAAACTGGGCTACATGCTCTGGTTTAGGTGGCGTAAAGGTTTCGCTCTTCGCAGTATTAGGAAGCGCTTCCCGGTGTTGCTGAGAGTGCCAAAGGATTTACCTTTTTGAAATATGGTAAGAGACCAGCCCAGCCCCAGCCGGGATTCCCGAGATCCTCCCACATATCGTAGTCGCCGGGGGCGCCTCGATCAAACATCATGCCGTTAAGTAGAGAGCTTCCACCGAGGGCTTTTCCAATAGGGAGATTCTGGGATTTGCCGTTTAGGTATGTTTGTGGCTCTGTTGTGATATTCCAATCGTATATTGACCGCCTAGTGTCCCCAAGGCATCTTTGAAGAATGGCGGCACATTCTTTGTGATCCGGCACTCCTGCCTCTAGAACAAGGACAGTTGCTAGTTGAGGGTCTTAGTATATCTGAACTGAGTAACATAGCATCTGGAATTGAGGGCTTACTTTCAGGGTCTTCTGACAGTCTGTTGGCTACTGTGAGGCCCTAGAGGTATTGTTTAGTTATGGTCAATATGTGAATTAGGAGCGCTGGTTCAACTTACAGCAGTCCCTCCGCCTACTATGACATAAGTATATGAATCGAGCAGCTGCTCCTGTCTCTCAATGAGCCTGCCCAGCATTGGCGTGGCTACAGCCGCGCCGCTAGCCACTGAGAAAAGTAGAATCAATCGTGCCAACATTTTTGCGCAGTACCAGAGGATAGCAGGCAGATGGTGTGCCTATACTATCAATGATACCGAGCCTCCAGAGCCTGAGCTACCCAGGCAAATATATACTTGTCCTTACTCCTCGCAAGGGGACAAATCATGAATACATTGTTGGCCAATAAGAATTCTGACCCTGGCGGGCACTCCTGCACCATGCCGGGTTCACCTCGCTTCTAATCAAATACCGGCATCATGTATTTCTACATTTCTGAGTGCTGGCTCTTATGCACAAGGGTTCCGTAAGGCGAAGGTGGGGACCGTTGCTCGGCGAGATATGGAGGGTTTGATCTTTTTTGGCAAAAGCTCATAGAGAGCATAGCATAGGAGCCGTCCCCAAGGGTGCTGGGTAGTTTAGCTGGAGCGGTTGTGGCCATGTATGGCTTTCTCCTTGCAGGGAAAGCGGGATCGGCAGTGTGCGCTCCCGTTCTTATTGCGTGTGGACAAAATTAACCGATCAACGAACACTCATAATTTTCGCAGTGATGTCGGCCTCCTCGATGCAACCACCCCAACCCGGCCAAGAAAAATGGATAAAAATAAATTAAGTACATGGCTGTATTCGGTACGGTACTTGGGCGCAATCCGTTGGCCTTAATAAAAAATGAGAAAGTACTATCCCTTCGTCTGTATCTGTCGCTTTTTAGTTCCCTAGAATATTCCGAGATTACGTAGGATGTTTTCTACTGGTCAGTCACAACAAGAGCTCGTTTGACCATACTATGATATGGTTCCGGAAGCCTAGAGTTGGGACCACTTTTCTCACAAAAAGTGTGACAGTTTTGAATGTAACCATCACCGTAATGCTTGAATTTATGTTTAGTCATACATGTTAATAATGCCAAGACAAAAAATCAATATTCCAGAAAATTAAAACTAAAAAAAGGTGGATAACTACCACCGTATACTAGTAATATTGAAAATACCTCATGTTGTTATGATACTATCAGTGGGTTTTACGTATGATGAATGCATACCGGCACAATATTGCCTATAGCTCAGAGGACTTTAAAAGATATGTATTTACAAGATATAGTTCTGATAGAAGAATTGCAGAGTCAGATCCCCAGACCAGCTAGTTCTGACTCTGCTTGCCAATTATGAATATTTCATTTACCATGATTTAACATATAATATTTCACAAATTAACATCTATCAATATCATGATTTTATTATATTGAAAAAACTTATCTTAGCAATATTAACACATATAACTAAACATAAATTCAAGCATTACGGTGATGGTTACATTCAAAACTGTCACACTTTTTGTGAGAAAAGTGGTCCCAACTCTAGTCTTCCGGAACCATACCTCTGGTAAAGATCTGAAGCTAGCCTATGCCATTAACCACGCTAAAAAGCTGCGAAATCTGCACACAGATTAGGGGATATCCCTTAGTCCGTTTCTGCCACGGGGATCGGTGGGTTATGTCTCAGTTTGAAATGCCAAGGAATTTATTTCTTGTTAAGGACTCTCCAAATGCCATTAATACAGTTCCGATTAAAGAACAAGACATCCCAGATCCGGTCATTTTCTTAGCCAGATCTCTCCCGGCGGACTATTATAAGATAGTACGTGTACTGGAAGTCGTCATCAGCATGCTTCCTCTCCTCTATTTTCCGTCCTTCTTGTTGCAGCCAATAAGAATCCACGGTTTCGCCACCCTCAACACCACGCTTTTATCGTGAACATACTTGGTTGACGGTTGCGTTCTTCTGCCTTCGGGCTCCTGGTGGGATTTTTGCCTTCGGGCGGTCGGAGCTTTTGGCCTTCGGGCAATATTTTTAGTGGCTCGCCGGGCTTTTATTACCGGTGAATTTTTCTTTGGTGGCTCGCCTGGCCCCTTTTGCTACAGGTGAAATTTCACGATGGGTGATTCTGCCCCCCCTCCTCCCCTTTGCTCCCATTCCCCTGCTCCGGGCACCCAGATTGTCCCGGGTAGGATGAATACCTCTGATGGCCGTGGTCTTATCCCGGCTGTTAAACTTTCCTACGCCGCGCCGGGTGGGGCCTACCAAGGTCTCCACATCGAGCATGTTTCGGGATGTCGAAATGACTCCCTTTTCTTTACTTCTGAGGTTCGAGCTATTGTTTCTCACCTCGACCTCCGGTCGTTCGACTCAGTCGAAACTGTTTGCACCGGTATCATGGCTGCTCGCGGCTGTTGCATTCCTGGTGACACCTCCTCTGCGCGTTGCCACGTCGACCGCACTACCACTTTGGGTTTTTACACCCGCTTTCACACCCCTGAGGGCTCCTCCCAGTCCTTCGTCCCGTCCAGCTCCCAGATTGTGAGCTCGGATTTTCATTCGACTATGGCGTCTGATCCCATGGTCCCCTCTGCATCCTGGCCGTCCATTGACGAGGACCGATCCCAGGACCCCCTGTACGTTCCTTCTGTGGTTGAGGTTGACGATAGCCAACGGCGTCTTCCCTCCCCTGTTGAGCGACTTTCCTCCGGTGAACGGAAGCTGTATAGCAACTTCCGATTGGACCGATCGTCAGACGAGGACTATGCACCTCCTGCAGGTAGCATCCACCCTGAGGATCGGATCACTCAGGTTTCGTCCCCTCCCCTCTTTGTTTCCCCCTGGTCGCGCCCTGGTGCTGGTGCTGGTTTCGCCCCGGATTCCACCATTCCCTCTGGCCGCCGTGCCTTTGTTCCTGTGTCGAAAAGACACCATGAGTTTATTGCTCATACTAAGGCACTACGGGGCAACACCCCCCCCAAGAGAGACTCCCCGTCCCCCCTTCCTTTGACCACTAGTCAGGTGGTTCCTTCGTCTGCGGTTATCGTTCGCGATACCCCTATGGATTTGGGCGGTGGGTCTAACACTGACGGCACAGGTATTGGTGATTCTAGGTACGCCACTGATGCACAGCCGCGTTCCGCTGCCCCCAGCCTCTCCCCATGCGCCGACCCGTTCTTTTCGTCGCTTCCCGCCCTCCCTCTTACCATGAGCTACCGGTCGCCCTCGGGGGTAGATGCGGCTTTGTTAAGTGGTCTTGAGGACATCCGTTCCGGTAACGCGGTTCCCCTGTCGTCTTCGCCCTCCTCCTCCTGTGGTTCGGTCGCGTCGTCCTCTGATTCGGGTGATGCCTCCATGGTTGATGGGTGCCGGACATACGCGTTAGTTGGGGGCAAGGAGACGTATGGTTCCCTTGAGGAGGTTGCTGCTGACATTCAGCGTCTGGGCAAGCAGCAGAACAACTGCTTGGACGAGATTGTCTCTCTGAAAGGGGAGATCAAGCTGTTGAAGGCTGTTATTGCCCGGTTGGAAGGAGATACGGTGGCCCATGAGGCTGAGCTGACGGTTGGCAGGGGTGAACCTGTCTGGAGCTCTCGGGAGACGATTCGGGGTTCGGTTCCTGCTGAAGCTGCTAAGCGCATGAACGGTGGAGTGACCTATTCCCCCCCTCCTACTGATGTTGGTGTTGCGTCCTCTTCAGGTAGTAAGAAGGTCGCTTTTGAGGAATCACCCGATGCCGGCCTTGTCGTGGTTGAAAGAAAGAGCACTCGTGGTGGTAGGGCGAGTCGGCGAAGGCGACGGAGGAATCCGGTTACTGGCCCGGCTGCTGCTTCGGCCCCTGCCCCTGTGCCCGTTGCTTTTCCGGTATCATCCCCCCCAACTGGGGCGGCGATGTATAGCCATGTTGCGGCTGCCCCCCCCCTCCACCTGTGCCATACACGACTAGGCAAGGCCGTCAGGTTCGGTCGCGGCTGGTACCGCCTCCGCCCCCTGCCGTTGTTATCCCAGGTCCCTCCCGTTCGAGGGTTCCCACGTCGTCCCCCTCCCCCGATGCCCGTGAGCGCCATGTTACTATGAGCTTCGATGCCGGCAAACGGACACAGCTTCCTGTTACCCCCGAAGTGATCCGTATCCGCATGAACCAGACCTTGAGCAATCTTGGGAAGGTTTCCGACAAGACCCCGTATATTCGGGAAGCCCGCTCCAAGCTTGAGATTGGATGCATTTACTTGACGCTGGCGGAACATACTGCCACTCAGGTTTGGGATAGGCTGGAACGATGCCGATCGACTCTCCTTCGGGAACTCGGCCCCTCCGGTCTTACTAACTTTGTCTTCCATAAGGATGTGGCAAAGGTTAAGATTTTGGTCTCCGGTGTTCCCCTGGCCCCCACTGGTAAGGGATCTTTATGGAGAGCTGAAGACTGGACCGGCGACAAGGCCTTTGACAGCCTCCGGACTGACATTGAGGGCTCAAACCCGGGGGTGGTTACTGCTGGCCGTCCCAACATGCTCGGCTCTGTTTACGCCATGAAACAGGCGGGCGCCACCTCTTGTGGCATTCGGTTCACCCTTGAACGCAATGCGGCCAGTGATGGGATCCTGTCTTCCGGCTGTGTTTTCTTGTTTGGCAAGTCCAGGAATGCTAGGTTCTTTGAGGAACACAGGTCTGCCCCGGTTTGCAACAAGTGCCTACAGGTTGGCCATGTTGAGATGTTGTGTGCGTTTCCTCCCCGCTGTCGTTTTTGTTTTGGGGATCACTTGTCGAAGTCCCACCGATGTGGGCAACTTAACTGCCCCGGTGAGAACGGTCAGTCCTGCAGCAACACTGTACGTAGGTGTATGCTGTGCGATAGATCCGACCATTTCACTGGTTACAACAGGTGCCCGGTGGTTTTTGCTTCCGGTTCTTCCCCTGCCCCCGCCGGTGCCAGATCTCCTGTCGTCGCCGATGATACCTCTGTTACGGGTGTGTCCGACCGCTCGAGGAATCGTCAATGTCGTCGTCGTCGTGGAGTGCATGTTGAGATTACCTCGGAGGTGATGGTTGAGAAGGAGGTCTCTGCTAAGGGACTGACTGTTGAGGTGGAAGGCATGAAATACACTGACAGACGTGCTGACCACCGAAGGGGCATGACTGATGGTGCTCTGCCTAAGGCTAAGGTCGTTCGGCCTAAGGTCGACAGGAAAGGTAAGGGTAAGGCTGTTGATGCTTACGAGCAGGCCGGCCCCTCCCGCATTACCGAGATTGTGGAACCGGCCCCCTCCGGCAGAGTTAACAAGGCCTTTAGGCCATCTAGTTCGACTGACTTGTCGGTTGACCCCCCCATTAAGACCATCGATGACGATGAGACTATGGGTTTTTCCTTGGGCCTAGATGCGCCCCCAAAAAGCATCTTGAAGAGGCGCGCCTCTGATTCCGACATCACCTCGTCGGCCATTCAGGCCTAATGTTTATTACAACATTATCGATTAATGTTGGACGGAGCAGGGCTAACCGTTCGTTGGTGATGGATGTGTTTTCTTTTGTTGATGTGTTTTTTGTTGTTGATCCTCCCCGTAAGGTGGACGGGGGGCATGTTGTACATGAGCATTTGGATTTTGATTTGTTTTCTTTTGTTCAGGCGTCTGGTGTTGAGGTGTTTGTTAGGTCATCATTGTCTGGTTTGTTCCTGGTGGACATGCATGACATGGTGACCTGTGTGATTATGTATGAGGAGGGTGGGGTGAGGAGATGAATTGGCGGTATTTATGTTCCTCCCAAGATGGATAGGCTGGAGTGGTCGGCTTGCGAAGCGATATGGGAAAATTGTGATTTTCTCATTGGCGACTTTAATGCCAGACACGACAGATGGAACCCGATCCCGAGGCCTGGCAGTATGCAAATGTCTGATTGTCATGGCTTGTGGTTGACCCGGTTGTGCGATCAAACTGGGCTGCGGGTGCACCCTCCGACGGGCTGTACATTTCGAAACATCAGCGCCATTGATTTCTTTATCGGGAGATCGACAACGAGGGTTTCATATGATGGGAAGGGTGGTCTGGAACATGTCGCCGTTATCGCTAGACTGAAGGTAGATGAGCCGATGGATATGGTGAGGCGCCGACCAGCTTGGAGGAACATTCCAGCATCCGATTGTGATGATATACTGGAACACGTCGATTCTGGTGGAGATGAGGAGATGTGGACGAGGCTGAGGAGTGGTGTGGACGCACTTCCGAGGTCTGGGATGAATGTCGGCCGGTGCCCCTTTTGGAACCCCGACTTACAACGCATTCGTTCCGATTTAAATCACCTGAGACGGATCAGACGACGGCTACCGACGGTTTCGGATAACTATAATGTTGTTCGACGAGTGTATAGAGCCATGTTGTTGAGATCCCGTCTGGAGTTTATTCGGAACACGATTGAGAAGGCCGGAGATCCTGCTATCTTCAAGCTGGCCAGACAACTGGAATCGAGGCGGACACTTCCTTCTATGCGTGACTCCGATGGTCATCTAGTGTGTCGCCACGCTGATATCAGCGATCTTATCGCTGCCCAGTTGAGACCTGGCGACGAGCAACCATGGCATCCATCTGCGGTTGTGATGGACCCTGCCTGCGAGTTGGAATCTGCTGTCAAGCGGAGCCTGACAAATACCGGTCCTGGTCTTGACGACATCGGGTATCCCTTTATCAGATATTGGTTGAAGGAGAAACCTGACTGTTTGAAACGGCTTATCGACTACGGTTTGACGAACGATATTCCTGACTGGCACTCTGCTGAGGTTGTACTCATACCGAAGGCAGACAAACCCCGTTATGACATTGTGAAGAGCTGGCATATGATTCACCTGCTGCCGACTATTGCAAAGGTGGTGGAGAGGATCGTGCTGCTGAGGATTGCCGAGCATGTGGTACTAGGCCAGACGCAATTTGGATCTAGACGCAAGCGAGGTGTCCATGATGCTATGTCTGTTGTGTTTGAGTTTCTGCGACACAACGAGGGTTACAAGTGTGCTATGCTTTCCATGGATGTTGAGGGAGGTTTTGATAATATTGACATTGACCTGCTATGTGATTTTTTGGCCGCTCGGGAATGCCCTGCCAACCTGATACAATGGGTTAGGAGGTGGGCTGGGAACCGCGTGGTCAGGTTCAGGTTCAATGGACGTATATCGAAGCCTTATTTCGTTAATTGTGGCATCCCTCAGGGATCCCCGTTATCCCCCTTTTGGTTTGGTGCATATGTCGCAGACGTTTTTGAGCCTTGCCTCCGGTACTCCCCTTCGGTTCGCACTGTGGTTAGCAGTTATGTGGACGATGGGGTTATCCTTGTTGCTTCTGATAGCAGGGATCTCACGAGGTACACGATGGCTGAATTGTTCAAAGATTGTGACAGGATAGCTAGGGGTAGAAAGATGGGGTTTAGCGCGATCAAGACGAAGTGGATCGGTTTTGGTGGAACTACATGGGAGGATTTGGATATTGATGGGGAATTACTAACGCCTGTGGAGGATCTTAGGGTTCTTGGTTATAGGTTTAATGTATTTCTTAATATGTCTTCTCATGTATCTTATTGGTTGGAAAGAGGTTTGGGTGTTAGGAGGAGGATATCCGCGTTGGGGAGGAGGTTTGGGAGTGATGGAGGGCTGGATGCGTGGTGCACTTACCGTCTGTTTCAGGCTGCCTACCTACCGACCGTCTACTTTGGGCTTGAATTCGTAACCGACTATACGTCGTATGTGAAGCGGATTCAGGTCCACGTCAACGATTGTCTTCGGTCCCTGTTCAGGTGTCCTATGAAGCTTGCTACCAATATTATGCTTGCCGAATTCGGGACGCCTCCAGTTAGTATACAGGGTCGATATCTACAGAGACGGTGCTACAGTCGCATGATCAACTACCGATATTGTAATGACCATCCGTGGTTCGGTGCAATTCGGGGCGATTGGGAGGTTGAAGGCATGCTGGCTTACCCGATGTTGTCTGATAAGATTGCAACAACTGTGCCGAGCTTCAATGTGTCTAAAGGAAAGGAACTGGCTGCGAGGCTTTTTTATGAGGCCTATGAGGAAGCGGTTCTGGTTCCTGATCTCCTTATGATTTACACTGATGGTTCGAAGAGCGACAAGGGTACTGCGGTGGCATGGACGACTGAGGAGTGCGGTATGACTGAAGGTGCACGAGCCTTTGCTACCCCCTCTTCATGGAGCATCGTGGAGTGCGAGATCTTCGCCATCATCGCCGCACTTAGGTATGTGCACTCCGAATCTCACGGCGTGGTCATCATCTTTTCTGACTGCATTCCGGCCATTATGTGTATTCCACAAATGGAGTCTGAAGGTGAATCCGCTGGCATGTGGGACGTTTTGACGCCCCTGTTCAATCGCTTCAGTTCGGTCCGCATTTGCTGGATCCCTGGACACTATGGTATTGCTGGAAACGAAATGTCGGATGCCAAAGCCAAAGAGGCGGTTGGAGGTGTTCTGCATGCTCGCAACTGGGCTGGTGTTGTGCTTGGCCTTGGCCATGCTATGATGGCCAGAGAACTGCGGGCGGCTGAGTGGGCCCATTGGCACACATCGGAGGGTCACGGTTACTACGATCGATCCCCAAAGAGGCCCAGACACCTACGAGGTCTCAGCAGACTGGATCATTATATGCTGTTGAGAATTCGCAGCGGTACCGATGTTGTGGGACACGATGACTATCGTGGTTTTGGCGATAGATTCCACCTGACGTCTTGCGACAGATACCTGATCAAACGCCCCCGTTTTCCGGCTTTGTTCAATGATAAGCGGATTCCGGATTGGCGAGACTGGTGGCAGTCCCATTTCAATCTGGGCATGCGTATCCCGCGTGAACACATTGACAATGATGGTGTGGTCACGGTGTGCGGAAATCCCTTCCAGCGGACGGTCACTCAGTTGATCAACGGTACTCTCAGCTTGTTTCATCTTGGTGATCCTGATAGCAGGTGTACTCGATGCCTCCTGAAGAGTTGCAACGGCAGTGACAAGTGTCTTCTTCCCGTTAAGTTTGTTTCCCCTGGCGGTGGTGGAAGACGGGTTGCTCTTACATGGTGGCCTGATGTCGGTCCCTGCGGGGAGTGCGGCAGTAGCGCCAAGATATTCCGGGATCATCTTCGACGGTTTCCTGGGTGCGCTTTATATTATTTTGTGCCATTTTGGTACAATATTGTGCACCACTGGGACGAAGTGCCTATGATCGACCGGAATACGACTGCCTTACAATGGTGGACGAGCCAGCCTGGCCTATGTGTTTGCAACTGGACTTCCCCTGATGTTGTTGGGAAACACTTGAGGTTGCGTGCCGGCCAGCCGTGTTTGGAACGGATTGTTGCCATGTTTGAGGAGTGGACGAGAGATGGTGGTCGCCCTGCCCTGCATATGGGGTTGGAAGTGGTGTGGAGACGCGGATAGAATGTTGGGATGCGAGATGGATGGCGGTCCATGTGTGTTGTGTTTTTGATTGGATTTGTGTTTGGTTGGAGGGATGCGTGACCGGTTTGCCGGAATGTGAACTTGGTTGTGGTTATGACCTTGGCTACGGTAGTGTTTGATGGATGGCTATGGGAGGTGGATTTACTTTGTTCGTACCCTAGTTGGGTGGTTTATTTTTTGTGATTCCCGTGTGCTGGCCGGATACTCGGACTTCGGTCTACGAATTGCGCGGGTGGTATTTTCCAGATGTACTGCGGGCTAGGCGGGGTTGGGACTGGCGTACTCCTTGGAACGTACTGCCGTATGGTTGTGCAAGCCCGGATAGGTAGTCGCTCCATTAGCTAGTTAGTTAAGAATAAAAGAGATTGAACTCCTCTATTTTCCCTCCAAGTGCAATTTGCACTTTCAGAAACACCACGTACACTATCTCAAGATTTCCGTGTAACGGGACCTGTCAGGTTACACGAATACCATATGGATCCCACGGCCCCACCTTTTGGCTCGGCTCGTCGAGGCAAAGGGAAAGGAAAGAAGACGGATCCCAAGCCACCACCCGCAGGTGCTAGGAGTGCTACCCACGAAGGAGCTCCTACCCTGTCCCCAATTTTCATGCCTCAAGGCCCCCCTTCGCTTAAGCGACCAAGAAGCACCACAGTCTCCAGCCTGCCACATATTGATGAACAATACTTGAGAGACGCCCCCCCTAGCGCTTACTTTTTGAATCTTTTTCATAAGATCAACCTGGAGCTGGAAATTGGGGCGACAACAGCCAACAAAGATACGGTGGTCATGATTGAAATGATCTACCAGATCCACAAAGACTACAGGTCGGCTATCGACGCGCTTAGCGAACAGATCGAAGCCCTTACGGAGGAACTGGCCAGCACCAAGGAGGCCACCCCCCGGCCAGATACCCCTACCCCCGTACCCTTCCCACTCCCCACGGTAGCTCCTTCCCCAGCTACTACTTCCAATATCCGCCCCCCTCCCCTTCCCATAGCTGCCCAGCCCAAGAGCTGGGCCACTGTAGCCAGGAAGGGCAGGAAGGAAAAAACGACCATGGCTGCTAGGGCCGCTCAGGCCCCGACAAAGTCTAACACCAATAGACCCCAACCAAAGAAGGGGCTCACCGCCAGGGAACGCCGCCTCGTCATCAAATGAGAGGGAGAACCGCTTGACACCAACGCCCTAGACCTCAGAGATGACATCAACCAGGCGCTAGCTGCGACCTATGTACAGACCGTCTCCCTTCGGGGGAACACTGTCACCCTCACCACTATGGAATCGGTCAAAGCCGCCTCGCTTAATAGCAAGGTGGGAACGTTTCTACACCTGATACCGGGTACTATTAGTGTCCACCTGGACAACCCCGTGTCACATATCTTGGTACACGGAATCCCCACCTCGAAGACCTTGGCCGAAATCGCCAACGAACTCACTACTTACAACACCGGGCTGTCACTTACTGAACAACCCAGATGGCTCACCACCGACGAAGCTAGGGCCGGTAAAACCGCCTCTACAGTCGTTATCAACATTACAGGCCCCAGAGCAGCAGACTACGTCGGCAAACGCTTGGCTGCTTTTTCAACAACTTATAGGACTGAATGCCGGTTGCGTTTCAATTCCCACACCCAGTGTTCCAACTGTCACGGCTATGGACACCATAACAACAAATGCACCAACCCGGCTTCATGCCGGTGGTGTGCTTCCCCACACCCTACTGGGGGCCATACCTGCCCCACCACTACCTGTCGTATCCGCGGCCGTCCCTGCAACCATACCGTACTCAGGTGTGTGAATTGCAAGGGCCCACACGACGCCCATACCACGAGCTGCCCCTCCCACCCTAAGAAACCTGAAGAAAAAGGATCAGACGGAGACGAGGAGGAAATGACCACTTGATAATTATGATTTTTGTTATAGTTATTACGTAGACTTTGATTCTACACTTTTATTTGTCAAGAAGATGGTCATGGAGTTTCTTTTGTTATATTAAGGTTTTTCTAGGCCATACTTAAGGGTGAATGCCGGAGTTTTCCTGTAGTTAAATACGAAATAAACTCAAAGGATTTTACAAAAAAAATAATACTGGAAGTCGTCATCAGACTGCTTCATTGGTAGCTTTGCTTGCGACAAGCTCCTTAGTATTGGTAGCGTGGACATCAGCGGGGGAATAAACGAGTGTGTGTAATTTGGCAACTCGGCTTTGGGAGTACATCGGTTCAAACATGAAGAAATGAGGCTTTGAACAGCGCCGTGTGAACAAGATCGAGAGCAATCTAGAGTGGTCTAAGTATTAATATTAAGAGACTGCTATTCCGACGATTCTAGGATTGGATATCGACCTTGTAAATCGGAGGTAACCTATTTTGGAGAGGGTCAGATTTAGCAATGGTTTTGTTCCACTTTATCTTCAACTTTGACATGGAGGATAATTGGCCCCACCCTTAGGAATTTTGAACCCCAGAAAAGGATGCCCTCCGCAGTTATTGCACCACCAACTCCCTCTTTTATAAGCTATCATACAACTGTACCGTAAAATCTCAAATAATTGAACAATGTGCTATGTCGTTCGAGTTGGATCCTCTGGTAAGGTCTGGTGTTTTTTTTTGCTTTTTTAGGTCTCTCAGGGGAGCTGAGCAGCTCTTTTTTTGCGGCGAGTTCCCCCATTTTCAGAGGTAGGAAATTCTTGACTATGATACATGGCACATTGTTCAATTATCCAAGATTTTACGGTAGTACTGAAGAATGCCCCAAGATCCTGTGTAAGTAGATTGAAACAGGGTTAAGGGTCTGAGGCACTGGGAGAATGATACCAAATTATCATACATTCGCGCCGAACCGTTTAGGAATACTGCCCACAGCACGCTTGGTAATAATTAGAGGGGGCACTATAAAATGAATTTCCAGAACTAACTCCGGAATGGCGACTACCGTGGGGCAATGAAGTGGGTTTATAGGTATTTGTTAATACCCGCATTTGGGAATGGCAGCCACAGTTGACCCAATTGGACGACTGCGCTTGGTAGTGTTCGCGGGTGGGGGAGGTCTCTTATGATCGTTTGCCGTAACCCACCTCTTAAGAACACAGGAGAGTAGAGAGGACAAAGAAGCCCGAGTCTCTGGTTGATCCACCCTACTCCTCCACGACACGCCTCGGCTCCTCCGGGAGTTTGCTCTAGAGCTCCTTCGACAACGGAACACTTCTAACCCATTTCATGAATTTCTTGGCAGATGGAAGGTTTCTCGCAGCCGCATTTCTTGGTCGACTGGACAACCCCTCACATATTTCTTTCCACCTGTTGGAGTTCAAGTGAGAAGGACTCCTAAATTTTACTAGATCGATGCCGGAACTTATAATAATGATAGCCCCTACTGAAGCACCATTGCAGTAGACAGCAGAGCCCGTAGCTTCGCGGACCGGGGTTCTCTTTCACTTCACCAGGCATCTACCTCCGGAATTGCGGTGGTATTGGCTATCGTCCCCATGATTTCACATGCCGCGGTGCGGGCAGCCCAGTTCGCGACATACCCCTTATCCTCCCATACCGGTCAACCCTCTTCTCCAGTCATATATAAATTCTCCTCTCTGCGCATAGCCCGTGCCTCCCAGATTCCCCTCTGTTCCTACTTTGTCTCCTCCATCTTACACATGTGCGACACTATGTCTATTGCTCTGATAGAATTCAACGTAAACACTGGGGCGCGGTTGTCTGAACCGTTCTGAAGGGAATACCAAGGTGATCTATTACCGCAGCAGATATCTTTTAGAGCTAATATCACTGACATACTCTATAACTGCCTCAGAGCCTCGGACTCTTTCGATATTGGTACATATGAACACAATTCCCCCGTTTGTAAAGGTATTGCTCAACTCAATACGAACGAGGTTCTGAGCCTCCAAACTGGAGAATGTTGAATGAGATAGTGCCTGGGATGCTGCACATTCCCAAAGTTACGGGCAGGGGACTGGCGTGGTCTTCTGTTATGGTGTGTCATCACAGTCACGGCGCAGCATGCTAGAACACTGCTGAACATCTCGGAGTGCGAGTGATACTTCACAAGGAGAACAAGACCTTTTGAGAAATTTTCGAACTATGCTATAGGAAGGAGCTTTTGGTTTAAACAAGCAGGAGAAATTGTACCGCAAAGGTCGCTGGCAGCTAAGCCAACGAGAAAGTCAAACAGACAAACAACTGTAAGCGCTATGCTATTCTATGCGCAACCCATGCAATGCCGTTACTACCCGCTCATTACCCCTGCGCGCTCCACCAAATCCTAGAATAAAACACCCTAAACAGCGTTATGGCCAGTAGCAATTCTCTCATACCTTTCACCTTCGTCTTCTTCATAAGACTGGTGGAAAAGCTGACCCCCAGCGGAACGACCCCCATGCCAGCCGTTCCTCCTGGCCTTACAAATCTGCTATCTCTCCCGGCGCTGCTACCCCTCTCGCTGAGACTGGTAGCTGCATTCTTCCGCTTTCTGATATCCGAAGGGCGAATCTTTCTACCGGTGCCCTTGAACTCCGCTTCTTCATCCTTTCCTGTTATTTTCTCCTACGTCTTGCGATGGCAGGATCAATGCCATGACAGCGAGACTGACCGCCTGGATAGGTGTCGGGGCGAAAGAAGTCCAGCCAAATGCCGGGATCATAATTCTGAATTGTACGTTTACGGTGGCTATGTCGAGTTCGTTGACGAGTTTTGCTATGGCGATCCTGTAATTCTGGACTGTAATATTGCAAGTGGGGTTGGGGCAGAGGAGTGGGGGTGGTGGGGAACTCACGAAGTAACGCTCTTCAAAATCGTCCCACCCAGCAGCATCACTGCAGCTAACACTTCTTCTCTAGAAGTAACCTTCTTGAAGACGGGGCGTATAGGAATAACCGGCAAGTGGAAATAGCAGTAGCAATCCATGCAGCCCTAAACGCTTCCAGGCTTGGATGGGTGCATAGAAGCTAGCCCTCTTGCGATAGATGCCCTCAGGGTAACTAGTTGCAAGGGATCGCCGCCGACTTCATTTGAGGAGAGATTCGGGGAGCTAGCGCCGCTAGCAATTGCGTCCGTAACGTATCACTTGGTCAGAATAAGCATAGGAACACAACTTCAATACCAGGTGCCAAACCCAGCCCCGGCAAACAAGAGCATCTTAACCGCACGCGCTCTAATCAGGCCTGGAAGCTCATCCGCACGTCAGTCCATCACACCATAGTACCGCCGTGATTCCAAACCCAATTCATATGACAGAATACCGAAAAGAAAAAGGAAGAGAATGAAAGAAAGGGCTATGCATTTCACTCTTCTCCACGCTCTAATTCAGTAGTAGATGGAACAGTACGGTACAGTGGGCCCCTCAACCCCCCTCCACAAACCTATATTCGAGCGTCCGTCGTATCTGAGTTGAAAGACTCCCCCCGGGTATTCCTTGATACCTTCTCGCAGCGATTAAGAAAGAGTTCGGTTATTGGTTCGCAGACTTTGGGCACACCATCCGGAGACGTTTGCCCGATTTCGCCAGTCATGCTAATGGAGTGTTGGCCATTGGGCGGCGCTACCGCAGCTTCTACCTGGGAGTCTTGTAGTCCCTGAATACCTTCTACAGCATATCTTCTTGGTGGTTTCTCTGCTAATACGTTTCATGCCAGGGAATTGATGATAAGGCAAGTGAGACTAATGAGTGACATCAAAAGCCTCCATACCAAGCTACCCCACCCTCCGTACTAATGCCTAAGTCGCGTGGCCGGCATGTATCCGCTAAATACTTTCTCATCTATCGATTACGCCATATCATTTATGGTAACTAGTCCTGTATGATAGTCACGGTCTGCGTAAAGTTGTTGGAAATCTTCTGGAGAATCATAACACTATTGTACGCTGCATTTCTCCATTTAAAAAACCCAGTATGGAGTTTATCTACTATTTGGGTTGGCGAAAAGAACAAAAAAGAAGAAAAAACCATACAAGAAGAAATAGCCAAAAAGGCGAAGGACAGTATGCCATATATTTGCATTCCCATCTCATGCGGTCCCCCGTCAATCGCCATAGACTAGGATTATAGGAGTGCGGACATTGTGATGAATTCAGGTGCCCAGATTGCAGTTTGTTGAAGAACTGTGCAAAGCCTGGCCGAAAGAATTGTTACCTAGTCTGCGTGGGGGTTGATTCCCCTTGTACCAGTTCATCACATTATGCTGGCACTAAAATTAGTAGAGTGATTGGTTATGATCCCGGATGCTGGAGGATGCTCGATTATGGTTGAGTATAATCGAGTAGTACCCATGGCCGAGGTAGTCGAGCAGACTATAGTCGCGCAAAACTCGATCATGATCTGATCATGCCTATCACTACTTCCCGCCCGAGTAGTATTTTCACCACTCCCTCATATCCACTCAAAGCAACCTATGAATCTATGGGAGCGGCCCAGGCCCCCAAAAATGTCGATCGCAAAAATTCTCACGTTCCATCTCAATCAAAGCACTTACAACATAAACCTGTCGAAAGAACAATGCTCACCCCGTCCACTGAATCTGAAACTAGTAACAAAATGACCGAGATCTATATACCAAAGTTCGCAAGGTCGAACCGGTCAGGCCCTGGGCACGCCCCCCAGATTTCACCCAACAGGAGTAGCCTGAGCTCGGGCGCCGTATCGATAGATCTTCTGGGCAGTTTTCTGCCGCCGCGGTAATTTCTTTGTAGTGTGAACGGGCATGATCTAGTCTGGGGTTCGCCTGGCTGAACGCTAGGAGCCGTAGGGCGAGGGCTGGGGGGCGGAAGTGGTAGTTTGTTTCGTCCGTCCATTCCACAAATTTCTGTGTCTCGATGGAGATCTACTGCTTCCTTCACGATTCTGGATCCACTACTAAAGCTATGCAGTTCCATGGGTAGAAGGCCTCGTCTGAGATGGAGCACCATTCCCGACTCCCGCCGCCATATATGCACCACCATCCTCCAGTGTGTGTGCCAGATGTATCTTACTGCATCAGCATGCGCGGAGAAGGAGATGTGGATGAAGAAGTCGCAGGAGACATTGGCCTCTCCTGCTAGGTTTTATTACCGGTGAGTGATGGGTCGTGATGGGGAAAGCGAAGGCGAGGAGACCTTGAATGTGCCAGAAATTGCATCTTAGAATTGTCTAGGCAGGATAATGTCATTCCGGCGGCTTGCTAGATTCTCATTCCATGCTTGTTTGTACCCGCCTTAGCAGCCCTTTCCGGCCGAGGGAAAGTTGCAAGCTTTTCAAAACGTCGGCCAGGGCTGTGGTGTATAAATGCCCGAAATGTGGATCTGGCATGTGGTCATAGCCAGCAAACTTGATAAAGCCGTGATAACGATGGGGAATATGTACTGGTTATGACGTAAAATATTGGCGTAGTCACGTAATGCGGGTTCTGTGACTTTTCTTTCGTACCGGAAGTGTGCTTCCTCCTTCCCGTGCTCCCACTACCGCCGGTAGGGGCAGTATTGAGCGTTTATTTTCGCCGGGCGAATAAGCAGCTCTGGGAGGTCCAATTTCTCGTTGATAGTCGTCGCTGAGCTAATTGCCATAATCAAGTCTTCATAATAGGAATGATGAGCTGGGGGGGGGGGGTCCAAGATTTTTTTACGGGATCCCGGTAGCCTATGGGCTCCAGTATAAGAGAGGCAAGAGGGTAACCTGATATTGCTTTTACGGGGGCTACTGGTATCATACAGCATCAATCCCTGACGAGCAAACGAACAGAGCGAACCAACCATCCGATAAAACAAGCATGCCAGTTGCCGTCGTACTTCACTAAAAAGCACAAGATTTGAGCCGTCGTAGGTTCCGAGAAGGGGGCGTCCCCGCCGGGAAGTGGAAGCCCGAGGGTCCTAGCACGCCGTGGTCGCCATCACCCTGCAGCAAATGCCCAACCAGTGATGGTGGGGTGGATCTAAGAGGAAGCCTCGGAAGCATCGGACTCCGGGGCCGACTGGTACCCCCTATCCTCCTCCACCAGTGTAAGAAATTCTGAAGATGGCTCTGGCTCAGATGGCAACCTCTCTGCCCTCCGCTTCTCCACCCTGCGCCCTACCAAAAACCGGAAGCGCAATGATCCCAAAGTCTTTTCAACGACAATGCCGGAAGTCCTGTCCTCGCGCTAGGCCACCACAGCACACAAGCACTCCATAATCACCAGAGCGAAGCCTCCTCAGTGGAGATCGACGAGAGAGGGAGATCGAGGCGAAGGTTTGTATAGTACTGGGTGAACAATGTCGTTTCCCTAGCTAGTTTCGGCCATCAGGATTTGCGACGAAGTCTGCCCCCCTCAATCGTCGTACACTGGGTACAGGATCCTTCTGCTTTGAGCTAGCGATTAGGAATATCAGGGTTTTGTTAACTAAGTGATGAGCCCACCATAGTAAGGATGGCGGTCTGGCATCCCAAAGTGAATTTGATTAGGCTAAATAGAAGAATCAACAGAAATATTTTGCCTGATCAAGAATGCAAAAGAGATGTTCCTTCAGGACCTCCGCCTTGTTGGTAAATCGGAAACTACCCCTGCTGAATCAGGGCCAATTCAATCGGGCGATCACGATATCTGGAAAGAGAGTGTATTCTGGGTCATCCTAAAACAATACTTGTGCCATGTGGTGGGCAAGGTACTCTCATGGTCATACAGTACTAGTACTCCAGAGCTAGATTCCTTGAGAAAGAAACATCATTTCTTATTGTCATAGGTTCTATTTTCGCTTTTTCATCGTACTAATTTATCAGGACCTGGCGCTTTCAGGGCTTTTTTGCGGGCGCTTGGTACCGGGTTATCTGAGTCGAATACCCCTGTGTCTGGTTTTCAATGAGCCACTAAAGTACAATAAATAAGACATTGTTGTCGAGTGGTTAAGCAAACAGACAAGAAATCTGTTTCGTGCACGAGCGCAGGTTCAAATCCTTTGTATATATTTTGTTCCAATTTTTATTTTTATTTTCTCATCTGAAAAAAACCTAACCCTGGCAATAAGGATGGGTTACACATTATAGCATGGGTATGGTTCCGGCTGTCTATTAGTGCATAACACCTTGATCGACGCGACTGGGGATGCCTTGGCATAAAATTGACTGAAAAAAGCTCATAGGTGTTCAAACCATGATAACAGGGGAGTTTTTTTTAAAAATAATAACATTAGAATTTACTAGGGCTAAAGGCATGATTGTATCTTTTTTCGAAGAGGTCTCCAACTAACTACAAAGGAGGAATCATTCCCAACTTTCTCGAGGTCTGGAGGAGCCCTTAAGGTAATCCAGTATCATACAGAACCAATCTGGCGGGGCATTTGAGGTCGTCAAATACCGTGAGAGCTTTGAATAGACTTGAACTATTAGGAATCTATCAACTGATTCGGATAAATACTCATTAGCTAAGCTCGAGGGGCCAGCCTCTTCAGTACATCTTCCACCCCCGGGGCGGAGGGCCCCCATTTTATTTTGCGCTGTCCTAGGAAAAACGTATGATATCCCCTGATAGTCTGATAGCGCCAATCTTATTAGGGCCCCAGCCCGGAAAGGGGGGGGTATAACAGAGCCGGACACGGCCAATCGACACCTGTGTTAATTTGGCACCTCTCCCACCAAAAAATGGGAATCTTTGAACTGCTCTAGAACAGCAGGAAGTTTTTATTTCCTTAAACCCCTCGCAAATTCTTTAGACAACCATCAAATAAAGACTTTTACAGAAGCTTTTGAGCTATTGAGTTGTTGTTGTTGTTGTTGACTTAGAAGAGTTTGAAGTTGGTCGTATTTGGCGTTCGCTAAGGTGTTATTGGCATTGTCCGGCACCATACAGTACTGGCATCAGGAGCTCACACTTACTTGATAGAAGTCTTAGCGAAGCTTAGTCAGCAAAGGGTAAGCGAGGACTGCAGTACGACGCCCCCTCAACATGGAGCAGTCAATGTGTTGTTTCTTTACTACAAATATGGTATTAAATTTTCGCCTTTAATTCCTATCCTTTCCCTACGATTCCAATACCACTATCCGCCCTTTGTTGAATATCCGCTGGGTGCACAGATGTGCCTCGGTATTCCGCAATCACCAAGACTTATTCCTAGTGACTACTTTTTCCCGGAAGCCTTAATAATGTCCGCCGCCTATGCACCATTGCATCCATTAGCACGCTTCTCCCCCGGCAAACAATAGGGTAGGAGGGAAGAAAGAGCAATTCACCTTCTCACCAATCGCATAAACCGTAGATTGAAGGTGGGTTCCAGGGATCAATGGCATAATACTCGCATCCACAACCCTCAAATTCCTAGTCCCATAGACCATCAGATTGTGGTCCACAACCCCTCCAATCTCCCTCGGCTGCATGGCCGCAGTCCCGGCCGGATGGAACATCGTGGACAGGTTATCCCTCGCAAATCCGAGCAGCTCCTCTTCGGACTGCAATGACGGGCCGGGCGTCAACTCGGTCGGGCCGAGTTCCTGAACGGCTGGAGTCTGTACAAGGCGGCGGCCGAAGCGGAATGCTTCGGTGAAGAGGCTGAGGTCGACTGGGTTGCTGCCCGTGCGCAGGTCCACGATTGGAGGGGCTAGGGGATCTGTCGAGCTTATTTCTACGAAGCCGCGGCTGAGAGGGTGGGCAATGGAGAAGGTGAGGGGCATTTGGGAGCTACGGATGGCACCGGTAAGCCATACAAATTCCATCGCAGCTACATGCGTGCCGGCAAGCCGGTTGAGAAGGATTTGGCGGTGTTTCTGGAAACCGGCTGTTACGACGGGCTCGGAACCGTCGCGGAGGTACTGGCTTGGCTCCTGGGCTATATAGGCGTCTACTAGGGCCTCGGCTCGGTCGGTGTAGGTGGATATAGGGAGGAAAGCTACTGAGTTGGGGCTTGAAGCTGTCCATGGGCCTGGATTCGTTTGTTAGAATTGAGCGAGGTGTTGTTGAGAAGGAGACCAACCTTCACGGCTACTATAGAAAAGCGCTTTGCTCTCCGCGTCCCAAGTTGCGTTTCTATAGAGATCAATGGGTGAGTGTTCAACGTTGCTCGCTGGTTGCCTCGGGTTAGCACCATGTTCCATGGAGAAGAATGCTGGGTACTAACCATTTAGACTCATAGTACAAGCTGTTTTTGTTTATCCTATGTTAGCCAGAGAGCTAGCGATAATACTTTAGGGTAGCCTCAAAGGCCCAATAGTGGGGTATCAGTAGTCTGGCGCGCGCCGAGTGCACCAGAGCGCAGCGCGGGGTCACACCCTTAAGATTTTCCTTTGCGCTAATATGAAGAAATAGACTCGCCTGGATGGTCCTGGAAGTTTTGTCCTCTAGATATTCGGTTCACTATTAGCGTGCTTTAAACCTAACACTAAAGCGCAGGGGCTCTTACACGCCAGGCAGATCAATCAATACTGGGATACCCAATTTCTCCAGGAGACTCTTTTGCCCAATTCCTAGATATATGGGTTGGATTGGCGAAATTTGCGGAGGGGAAGAGAATCGAACCTGAGAGTTGCAATATCTGCGGAGTATGAATGGTCCCTGCCGAAATAATAACCTCATTCTTGGCTTTTGCTGTATATTTGGTAGCATCTCCGGGTTTGACATACTTCATTTCATGGTGGTTAGGATTCGCAGTTTAGCAGGGTGGTGGAAACTCACTTCAACTCCCCTGATTTTGATCCCTTTTCCGTTTTCTTCGTCACCATCCTCGGTGATTAGTTTGGTCACCTGTCTGGAGGTGTAAACATGTAGATTTTGTCGGGTAACGAAGTTATCGTAATAAGCACTGCGGGAATACGAGCGTGTCATGTTCTTTGGGTCGATTGTGTTTGGCGACCAGAAAACGCCTAATGCACTTCCCGCCTGATCTTGTGACTGTTTAACACCTAGCGATTGCATTGCGTCTTGGAAATTTTCTGCCCTAGTTATTAGAATGGTGGCACGGCCTAACGAACACCGACTTACTATTCTGTAGGTATATGAAGTTCGGATAACCAGACTGAACGTATCCATCGAATCCATGAACTGAGGGATCGTAAGTGATTCCAAACTGGGCTACATGCTCTGGTTTAGGTGGCGTAAAGGTTTCGCTCTTCGCAGTATTAGGAAGCGCTTCCCGGTGTTGCTGAAAGTGCCAAAGGATTTACCTTTTTGAAATATGGTAAGAGACCAGCCCAGCCCCAGCCGGGATTCCCGAGATCCTCCCACATATCGTAGTCGCCGGGGGCGCCTCGATCAAACATCATGCCGTTAAGTAGAGAGCTTCCACCGAGGGCTTTTCCAAGAGGGAGATTCTGGGATTTGCCGTTTAGGTATATTTGTGGCTCTGTTGTGATACTCCAATCGTATATTGACCCCCTAGTTTCCCCAATGCATCTTTGAAGAATGGCGGCACAATCTTTGAGATCCGGCGCTCCTGCCTCTAGAACAAGGACAGTTGCTAGTTGAGGGTCTTAGTATATCTGAACTGAGTAACATAACATCTGGAATTGAGGGCTTACTTTCAGGGTCTTCTGACAGTCTGTTGGCTACCGTGAGGCCCTAGAGGTATTGTTTAGTTATGGCCAATATGCAAATTAGGAGCGCTGGTTCAACTTACAGCAGTCCCACCGCCTACTATGACATATGTATAGGAATCGAGCAGCTGCTCCTGTCTCTCAATGAGCCTGCCCAGCATTGGCGTGGCCACCGCCACGCTGGTAGCCACCGAGAAAAGTAGAATCAATCGTGCCAACATTTTTGTGCAGTACCAGAGGATAGCAGGCAGATGGTGTGCCTATACTATCAATGATACCGAGCCTCCAGAGCCTGGGCTACCCAGGCAAATATATACCCGTCCTCACCCCTCACAAGAAGGGGACAAATCATGAACACATTGTTGCCAATAAGAATTCTAACCCTGGCGGGCACTCCTTCACCGCGCCTGGTTCACCTTGCTTCTAATCAAATGCCGGCATCATGTATTTCTACATTTCTGAGTGCTGGTTCTTATGCACAAGGATTCCGTAAGGCGAAGGTGGGGACCGTCGCTCGGCGAGATATGGAGGGGTTGATCCTTTTTGGCAAAAGCTCATAGAGAGCATAGCATAGAAGCCGTCCCAAGGGTGCTGGGTAGTTTAGCTGGAGCGGTTATGGCCATGTTGTATGGCTTTCTCTTGTTGTGCGGGCTTGCAGGGAAAGCGGGATCGGCAGTCTGCGCTCCCGTTCTTATATTAATAGGATCGGTCTCTTCACCCCAGCCTCCGCTTCTGATTGTGCATGGACAAAATTAACCGATCACCCGGGTGAGCGTGGCCAATGTTGCAATGAAGGGGGGGGTTCGATCAAAAAATGATCGAAGGCTAGGAACGCGCATTTTTGGAACCGGGGGGTTTAAGATAGAACCCCTTCTAACAAATCGGTAAACTATGATATTTGAAGGCAGTTGGAAGCAAAGAAACAAATGAAATGATAGGAAAAGAGGGCAAAATGTAGCAGAAAAAGCAAATAAACTAGAACTGACACTCCACTTCCCCGGCTTCTGAGCAATAAATACTCGCATATCTGGGTTAAAGGTAGAAATTCCCATCAGGGTCGATCATCAAAGGCCTTCTTTGCAACACTGAGCGTGGCAACGCATGGCTTCCGGGCTTCCACAAAAATCATTACCGCTCAACAGGCACCTCATGATACTTTCTCTTTTTATATATTAAGGCTGATGGATGGTATACAAGTACTGAATACAGCTATGTATTTAATTTATTTATATTTATTGTTCTTGGTTAGGTTGGGGTGATTGCATGGAGGAGGTTGACAACATCACTGCGAAAATTATGAGTGTTCGTTGATCGGTTAATTTTGTCCACGTACAAGAAGTCCCTCTCCCTGAACCTCTCTCTCTTCCATATCAAGCGTAAGGATTTTCAAAATCTTGATGTCCCTGCTGAGGAAATTCCCCGGCACATGAAAGTGCATTTCTAAAACCTCAACCGTCTCCTACGCCTTGATGATTCTTAACCAGGGCTCCCTCTCAGGGGTCGAACTCTGGTTGTTATCGTTTTCGAACCGCTCCCGCTCTTCGGTACTAGCCTCGTCGAAATAGTGGAGAATTTGATCGAAGTCGTTTTGGAGGTTCTCGTTCCATTTCTTGGAAAATCTGTGCGGGCTCGCCAGCATTGTCGCACGTTTATTAATCATCTCGACCATTGCTCTAGATTCTGGTATCTTTAGTAAACATACAAGAGCTCTAGAGGAGAGGAGTAAATACCAATATAAGGTTCGGCAGTATCATGTGTGATTCCGTAGAGCTCATGAAATGTATCAGTGTCAAGAAGGCCGTGTCTTATCATGACAACATCCGTGACGACATTGCCAAGTTGGGCAGCTTCGTTTCCAATTTCTGTGAATATCTTGTCAACATCCGATGATCTCTCCTCCTCCGATTTACTGTAATCGGGGGAGTGGAGGCTTAATGCAATCGCAATCGGTTTCAGAGGCTGCATAATCAATAGCTGGTGGCGCAATTCATCAGTTTGCTTCTTCAGCCTCTTCTGCTGCTCGTCTAACTCATTCTTTAGGGTAGATAACCGGAACATAGATGGTAGGAAAACTGAAGTGTGTTCTCTATTCGATGTGTAGAATGATGATTGTTGTTATTGTTTGCTATGGAGAGAAAGAGAACGCAGCTGGGACTAAATACAGTTTGTGGTTGCCACTCGCACAGTGGGCTCTCTACCACACAAACACCAGTCACCCTCAACGTGGTCACAGTCCCACTCGCCTGCTAACTAGATGCGCTAATATGACATCCCACGATGGGGTTACTCCATCGGGAATCCTATTGCAGCTAGCCTCCACCCATTTTAGGAAAGGAAGTTGACAGGTATGACACTGGAAGGGGTGCTAAAGGCTTTAAAATTGGAGGGAAGAAAAGGAAATAAAAGGCTGCTGATAAAGGAAATGGAGGCTGTTGCATGATTGATTTGGAGATGAATATTTTTTTCGGTCGGGAGAGAGGTCTCTGGAGTGAGAGATTTCTCGCGGGAGAGAGATCTCTGGAGGGACAAAGAGGAGTATGTACTTGTATGTCTGTAGCCCACGCATAGGCACCATTTTCGGCATAGCACTGCCGAACCCTTTGAATTTTAGACATTCACGCTATCATACGTCAACAATAAGCTTCACTACACACATATTATATGAATACAAGGTGCCTACTCCATCACCCACTTCATGAATGGCAAGAATCTTTGACCGAGCTGAAGCCGTTAGCACCATCTCAATTGCCGGTTGAATTAGATATGGTGTCCCCTACTTGCTGCACGCAGAGATACACTTACAAGTCCCCCTCATGAAGTACACTCACACCCCGCTATCCCGGATCGCGCTGAACCGGATACCCCGCTGAACCGGAAACAAGTGTTGACAACTCCAATTTCTCACGAAATTTCATTCGTTGAACCGGAAAAGGAGGTGTGCGGATTCGTATGAGATTTTGGAAAATCTTCACCCATGTTTCTATAGAATCTTGCTCTGCTGAACCGGATACTGAGGTTGCCTTCAGTCAATCTAGGTTGAAATAGGAAAAACAGCAGGGTCAAGTGTGACAATTGGAATCAAGAGTAGAGGAGTTAATATATAGACTATGGAGAACACATCCAACATGACTATCAAGCCAGTACCTATTTCTCTTATGACTACAATGCCACCAATGAACTCTGGATCGACTAAGAAGGTAGCATTGATGGCTTTACAGAAATATGAACTCTACTAGAAGTGGTTCAGAGGAGGACGATGAACACTCAACTTGTGTTCCTACAAGATGGAAGACCAAAAGTGTAAACACTGCCCATGAAAATTTGTTAAGATAAAGCTCTTGTAAGAATTGAGATAAACCTTTACTTTTCTTCAGGTTATACGAACTCCCCACCTCTCTGTTGTTCCGGAAACCCCGTTGTCCCGGATGTATTTTCTGAAATCTGGCCATCCGGGATAACGGGGTGTGAGTGTACTTGTAGCATGAACGGGTACTACAATGAGACCCTCGACGGGGACTTCATCTCTAGTGTGACCCCTGGCACTACCGTTTCCTGGAAGACTACAAAATCCTTAGATGGACCAATTTCACATCGGAACCCGTCATCTAATTCTAGCCGGATGTTCTCTTATCTTATGATGGGTTACCGCCCTCATGGCGCAGTATGCTAAAACACTGACTGTTGAATTTCTGATTATTGTCTGTGTCTTCCATTGTCCTCAAACAACGGCTTTGTCTAAAGCGTTTCTTTCCTATATCCTTGCGCTCTATTGGGTTGTATCCTTTGTGGTGGTGGTGAGACATCGCCGGTTGGGTCTTGATTATTGAGCGGCTATTTCGTATCGGCTAGGCTTCATTGCGCTCTCGAGGTTTGGAGGCGTACACTCGGTTGGAGCTCATGATGCGTTTGGGGCTGAAGACAGGAAACCGGTTATTTTTCATGACGGATGAGGTCACTTACGTTCCCTATATATGTTTGGCCTTTTGGCCCCTCTCTTTGGATAATAAGTAAGAATGATACGGCGAGCAAAAGTTGTGCAAAGTCTTTACGGTTCCGTTCACATATTGAGGCACAATTACAACACTGACGGACTCCCCGGAGGGCGAGTGCTACTCCATGAGGAGAACAACACCTTCCGAGAAATTTTCGAACTATGTTATATGAACAAGCGAGAGAAATAAAACTAAGGACCTTAGGTACAAGTAAGTTGACAAGATTACCAAACAGACATAAACAAAAAACTAGTGAAACTGCTGGGATATCCAATGCCCAACCCGGACAATGCAATTCCCGCCCGCTCATTACTACCCACCCCATCGGATCCTAAATCAAACGTCTCAGCCAGCGTTATATCCAGCAGCCAGCCTCATCCCGATTCGTCTTCTTCATATGACTAGTCGCAAGGCTAACCCCCGGTGGAACGACCCCCCTCCCAATCACCCCTCCTCCCAACCTTCCCACCAATCAGCCATCGCTCGCAGCGCTGCTACCGCTCCCATTGGCACTGGTAACCGCATTCTTGCACCCCCTCACATCCGCCGATTCCTCCGCCGGTGCTCCTAGACACTGCATTCGCAGCCTTCAGCGTTATTTTTTTGCGCCATTTCGAGTGTGTACTTGCTATTTTCAAAAGTATCCGGATGCATTGGCGCCAAGACTGGAAGATTTAGGTGTGAATTTGGGCGGCTTGGCGCCCAGGCATCCGGATACTTTTGAAAACAGCAAGTATTCCCTCATTACCACGGGAGTGAGACCGACCGCCGAGAGGAGTGTCAGGGCGAAAGAAGTCCATGTGAAAGCCAGGATCATTTTTACAAGGTGCAAGGTCAGGCCGAGTTCGTTAATGAGTGCTGCTACTGCGGTCCTGTAATTCTCATCAGCGAGATGGCAAGAAGGGGGGCTGGGGGGAGAAAAAAGGGGAACTCAGGAGTTACGTTTTGCAGAACCACTCCACCCAGCAGCAAGCTTCTTGAACACCGGAAGGCACAAGAATAACCGGCACGCAGAAGACACTAGTAGCGATCCACGCAACCCGCAATGCCACTGGGCTCGCCCACATTGGTGCACCCAAGCTAATCCTCCTGCTAGGGGTGTCCCCCACAACAACCGGTGGCAGGGGATTGCCACCGACTGCCTCCGTAGAGAGATTCAGGGCGATAGCGTTGCGTGCGCATCAGTCGCCGCAGCTGTCAATTAGTAGGCGTGGTATGGTAGAGAATATTTTGTTGGCATAATTGGAGATGGGGGATGTTAGCTTGGCGATGGCAGGGGAGCGACTGCCGGTGTTGGCGTTGCAGCTTAGTTCTACCGGGGAGAACCTTTAGAGTGATGAGGTAGAGATCCTTGTGAACAAGAAATAAGTAATGAGATTAGGAAGATGGAGAGGGCAATAAGGGGGAAGAGGAAGATGGGTTTTGCAGATGGCCCCGTGCCAAAGCTGGAGAAGCAGGTCGGTTCACCATTTGGGAGCTGAGGTAGAGCGGAAAGTCTCCGATCTTCGGGGATGAATGGGAGTGAGATAAAGTCAGCTGCCGGTAATTTTTTTTAGATCTTTGCGATGCCTGCGAGCGGTGTTTCGGTTGATGCTGTCGATCCGGTGTTCCAGGCGAAGATGATGGACATGCTAAGGCAGATTGGGAGGTATCTGGGTTGGTGGGATGTTGATGGGGTACCGTTAAAACTCGAAAAGTCAGTATGCAGGTACAAGGATTGTCGCGCTCTGATTGGCCAACACAATGAACCCAGGCAACAAGTTTACCCTGCGATTGGCCACAAGCCTTGCACCTGCATACCAATTCTTTCGAGTTCTGACGGTAGGTGGCGCTGACTCTCTTTAGTCATTTTCTATCCCTTACTCGCAAACGCATGACGTTTGTGAGCGCAACTGTTATTGCATACGGGCAAAAAATTGGCCGGAACCTCATGATTTTGGTGTATGCAATAGCACTGAGTTTGGAATTCCAAGGAATTTATTTCTAATTAAGGAAGAGTACTCTCCGAATGCCATTAATATGGTTCCGATTAAGGAAAAAGACCTCCCAGATCCGGTCATTGTCTTAACCAGATCTCTTGTGCACAGCACGACGGACTGCGGGATAGTACGTGGACTGGAAGCCGTCGTCAGACTGTATCATTCTCATCCGCTGTGGCGTTTGGTACAGTAGTGAAGCGCCGATATCAACGTCCTTTGAACAGCTAATCCCCCGCACGGTGGCCTTGTGATTGATTCTATCCAATCTATCAAGGGGAAGGTGGTCTTTGATGCCTTCCGCTTGATCATCCCAGTTCCCTGATTCTCAGACAAGAGCCCCTCAAGACAATCTCCAATCTCGGCCATCTCAATGAACTCTCTATCTAGGCACTGGTCCACGGGCTAAACAAACGTTGCTGCTCTATCCTTGTATCGGTTGTAAGATCGACCCACTCGAATAAATACTCCTCGCCCGATTCCGTCCTTGGTAGCCCCCGCTCTCCGTGAGGATTGAAGAGGCTCACCTACCGCATGAATCTACCGCATACCGTATTCTCCTACCTCCCTTAAGGTCACAATTTTGACTTTCTCCGGGAATCCTCTCTCCACGAGCATTAATGGCCCTCACTCGCTCTCCACCCTCGGCAAACGAAGGCGATCGGAAATGCAGACGACTCATTTCAACCAATACCACTACTACCACATCCTCTCTCCCCCAAACAACCCCTCCAATAGATACAGTACAGCGAACAATTCTCACCCCTCCCACTGCTCCGCGCACCCTAGCCCTCTCACCAAAGGAAGCACCCGTAAGCAAGCTCCTGGTCGGCGCTGCACAAGAAATCGGCAGAGATAAATCCGAGGATGACTGTCTACTTTTATGCTTCATTGGTAGCTTCGCTTGCGGCTCCTTAGTATTGGTAGCGTTGACATCGGCGGGAGAGTAAACGATGTGAGTGGATGTAATTTGGCAACTCGGCTTTGGGAGTACATCGGTTCAAACATGAAGAAATGAGGCTTTGAACAGTGCCGTGTGAACAAGATCGAGAGCAATCTAGAGTGTCTAAGTATTAAGAGACTGCTATTCCGACGGTTCTAGGTTTGGATATCGACCTTGTAAATCTGAGGAATGCAACCTATTTTCGAGAGGGTCAGATTTAGCAATGGTTTTGTTCCACTTTAGCTTCAACTTTGACATGGGGATATTGGCCGCACCCTTAGGAACTTTGAACCCCAGAAAAGGATGCCCTCCGCAGTTGTTGCACCACCAGCGCCCTCTTTTACAAGCTATATACTAAACCAGCGGAGGACTTCATAAGCCCCAGCCTACATGACCTTGCAGTCCGCACAATCCCCGCCCCACTACTCCAGAAAGAAACTCCCGTCGATGACCCCCTTCGCATCCTCCCCCTAGCTGGCTTTGCTTCACACTTCGACTTTACCATGGTTTCCGGGTCAAAGGGCGTCATGAAACTCGCGGAAATCAAAGCATGCAACCCCTCCTCCCTGCAGACACGGATTATCACTCACACCAACCAACTCGCCCCACTGCCCCGTCTGCCCTCAGAGCAAAAATCTCCTGCGAGCCCGCCGGCAGCGGGACAAAAATATTCTCAAAGAGCGAAATTTCTCTGCCGCCAAAAACTAGCCCTCCACAAGGGGATATTCTCGCCACCAGTCCAAGACGCCCCCACCCCCACTCTAAGAGAAATGGCCTCTAGGTCCTTGGCCACTTAGGCTGCCGTAGTAAACACTTTTTGTGGTGTTCAAAACCACAGGGCTAACATGCCGGCCAACTTGAAGCAGCACAGAAAAGCTCTATCTCATGTGTCCAAATATCGGAAAGCTCTTGCTCACAACAGGGAAATGTTCTATGGGGTGGGAAATTTTTGGAGCTAGAGTGGAGGATGGATCACACCACTGGAGGCAAAGGGGAACTCCACTGTTGTATAAGTATCTCCGGAAGGGTTTCCGTGATCAAGTTCTTGGTATTTTCTTATTACCCTGGTAACAGGAATGTACAGTTCGGGAAGAGTGCTGTATTTTCTATAGTGGGACTTGGGATGCCTCTCTGCCTCGTAATGCGCCTTGTCACCCGTAACGCGATAGTGAGATCCTACCACGATTGGGAGGATAAACACCACCCTTAATACCCCACCAGCGCCCATATACCCCCCTCACTGACCCGAACCGAAACCCATACAAGTCACCTCCCCACTTCTACCCCAACCCAAACCCCCAACAATCCAAACTACCACTTGCCAGCAACCGAGATGCCTCCCAAGCCCAGCGTAGCAAGGAGGACAAGAGGCGGAAAAAGCGCAGTGCTCACCGCCGGAGGATCAAGGAGTTGGAGGCGGAAGCTGCATACTGGAAGAGGAAGTTTAAGAAAGTGAGCAAGGGGGGAGTCGCCACCCGGGAGTCGGTTGTTCAATTGGAAAAGGACCGACGCAACGTCCAAATTGTAGCGGCAGTGGTTTTAAATGCTGTGCAAAGGTGGACAAGAGAGTCGGGTTCAAACGATACCGGACCTGCAGGAGAGGTTCCAGCAGCTTGGATGTGTCAATGCGGAGCAGGTAGACATGCTGGCCGAGGCGGTAAGTTTTTCTTTGTTTTTTTATATTACGAAATTCCATCTGGGCAAGAGTTAGTTGAATTAACTGGACAGTTAGTGGCCAGGGCCCGTCAGGTGCGCGGAGACGATATAGAGAATATTCTCCTATTCGGACCCCTGTCACAATCTTCCACCTCCCCACCGCATCTGCAACCAACTCGAGTATCTCTCCTCGTGCATGTGTTTCCCTCTCTTCGGTACCATAAGTCCTTTCTCCTCCGGGCCATGGAGAAGGCGGGCATGCGCTGTGATTGAGTGGAGTCTATTTGTTCGGGTTGTTGCTTGTTTTTTATTATTGTTTTTTCACTTTACACTTTCTCCCTCCTGTACCGCGCCGCCATTCTTGCTTTTCTTCTTTTTTATGCGTCTTATTTTATTTTTCTGGGGCGAGTGGCTGCAAAATCTTTTTTTTCCTACTATTAGTTAGCCTGGTGATATTGAGTACATTGTTTTTTTCAGTTTTCACAGTATTGGAGTATCACACCATCTTCTAAATTCCTCAGTTTGTCTTTTATGAACTATTCCCCGTCATTATCGCCACGGCCGTGTTTATCCTAATGCTGTTGTTCGGGCTCTCAGGGCGATAGCCGGACTAGAAGTTGAGACCGATTATCGGCAACGGGGCTATTCCACACATTAACATTTGTCGCATTATGGAAGCAGTTGGTGTTATAATTGATAGGATATTGCGAAATCTTGCTGTCTCCGGCGCTTCCGCCGTTGCGCGGGGGAGATTATTGAGCATGGTCAGCTCATATTCCAATCCATTGAACAGTGGCAGTGCCGGTAGTGGTAAAACAGGATTGTGGGTAACTTACCACTATACCGTAAAATCTCAAATAATTGAACAATGTGCTATGCCGTTGGAGTTGGATCCTCTGGTAAGGTCTGGTGTTTTTTTTGCTTTTTTTGCTTTTTTGGGTCTCGGTGGGGCTGAGCAGCTCTTTTTTTGCAGCTATTTCCCCCATTTTACCAGGCAGGAAATTCTTGACTGCATGGCACATTGTTCAATTATCCGAGATTTTACGGTAGTACTGAAGAATGCCCCGAGATCCTGTGTAAGTAGATTGAAACAGGGTCCAGGGTCTGAGGCATTGGGAGGATGGCACTTATTCATCCTGTGATAGCGCGATATGGGTATTCTCGGAAAGTCTTCTACTGCTCGTTGATTCTTGACCGGAAGACTTCTTATCTAGGATATGGCCAAAAAAGGTCCCTGTAGGGGAGGATTCAGTATATTAGCAACTCCTAAAAGGAACCAAATTATCATATATCTTCGCGCGCCGTTTAGGAACACCACCCACAGCACTCTTGGTAATAATCTAGGGAGGGCACTATAAAATGAATTTCCAGAACTAACTCCGGAATGGCGACTACCGTGGGGCAATGAAGTGGGCTTATAGGTATTTGTTAATACCCGCATTTGGGAATGGCGGCCACAATTGGCACTCAAGAAGGCCCAATTGGACGACTGCCCTGGGTAGTGTTCGCGGGTGGGGGAGGTCTCCTATGATCGTTTGCCGTAACTCACCTCTTAAGAACACAGGAGAGTAGAGAGGACAAGGAGGCCCCGAGTCTCTGGTTGATCCACCCTACCCCTCAACAACACGCCTCGGCTCCTCCGGGAATTTCCTCCAGAGCTCCTTCGAGAACCGTTGAAACACGTCCAACCCATCTCATGAATTTCTTGGCAGATGGAAGGGTTTCTCGCAGCCTCATTTCCTGGTCGTCGGGACAACTCCTCACATATTTCTTTCCACCTATTGGGGAGTTCAAGTGAGAAGCGAACTCCTAAATTTTACTAAATCGGTGCCGAAACATGTAATAATGGTAACCCGTGCTGAAGCGCCATTGCAGTAGACAGCAGAGCCCGTAGCCTCGCGGACCAGAGTTCTCTTTCACTACACCAGGCATCTTCCTCCGGAACCGCGGTGGCATTGGCTATCGTCCCCATGATTTCACATGCCGCGGTGTTGGTAGCCAAGTTCACACCATAACCCCTTATCCTCCCATACAGATCAATCCGCTCCCCCAGTCATATATAGATTCACCTTTCTGCGCATTGCCAGTGCCTCCTAGACTCTCCTCTGTTCCTACTTTGTCTCCTCCATATTACACATGTGCGACACTATGTCTATTGCTCTGAATTCAGCAAAAACACTCTGCCGCGCTTGTCTGACCTATTCTGAAGGGAATACCAAGGTGATCTATTACCACAGCAGATATGTTTAGAGCTAATATCAACCCCTGACATACTATATAACTACCTCAGAGCCTCAGGCTCTTTCGATATTGGTACATATGAGCACCATTCCCCCGTTTGTAAAAGTATTGCTCAACTCAATAAGAACGAAGTTCTCAACCTCCAAACTGGACAATATTGAAAGAGATGGTGCCTGGGATGCTGCGCATTCCAAAAGCTACGGGCAGGGGGTTGGTGTTGTCTTCTGTTATGGTGTGCCATCACAGTCACTGCGCAGCATGCTAGAACACTGCTGAACATCTCATAGTGCGAGTGATACTTCATGAGGAGAACAACACCTTAAATGAGAAATTTTCGAACTATGGTATAAAAAAAAGCTTTTAATTTAAACAAGCAAGAGAAATTATTAAATACCACAAACATCACTGGCAGCTAAGTCAACGAGACAGTCAAACAGACAAACAACCGTAACCGCTATGCTATTCTATGCGCAACTAATGCAATGCCATTATCAGCCGCTCATTACCCCTGCGCGCTCCACCAAATCCTGGAGTGAAGTATCCTGAACAGCGTTATGGCCAGTAGCCATTCTCCCATCCCTTTCGCCTTCCTTGTCTTCATAAGACTAGTGGAAAAGCTGACCCCCAGCCGAACGACCCTCATGCCAACCGCTCCTCCTCCTAGCCTTCTTACAAATCCGTTGTCTCTCCCGGCGCTGCTACCCCTCTCGCTGAGACTGGTAGCTGCATTCTTCCGCTTTCTCATATCCGAAGGGCTAATCCTTCTACTGGTGCCCCTGGACTCAGCTTCCTCATCCTTACCTGTTATTTTCTCCCATGTCTTGCTATGGCATATTGGGTCATTGCCATGGCAGCAAGACCGATCGCCTCGATAAGTGTCAACGAAAGAAGTCCAGCCAAAGAGCGGGATTATAATTCCGAGTTGTGCGTTTATAGCGGCCATGTCGAGTTTGTTGACGAGTTTTGCTATGGCGGTCCTGTAATTCTTGACTGTAATATTGCAAGTGGGGCTGGGGCAGAGGAGCGGGGGAGGTGGGGAACTCACGAAGTAGCGCTCTGCAAAATCGTCCCACCCAGCAGCATCACCCAGTCAACACTGCTCCTCTAGTAGTAACCTTCTTGAACACGGAGCGCATTGGAATAACCAGCACGCAGGAAATAGCAGTAGTAATCCACACAGCCCTCAAAGCTTCCAGGCTTGGATGGGTGCATAGAAGCTAGTCCTCTTGCGGTAGATGCCCCGCAGGGTAACCAGTTGCAAGGGAACGCCCCCGACTTCACTTGCGGAGAGGTTCAGGGCGCTAGCGCCGCTAGCAATTGCTTCCATAACGCATCACTTGGTCAGAATAGGCATAGGAACACAACTCCAATACCAGGAGTCAAACCCAGCCCCCGCAAACAAGAGCATCTTAATCGCAGGTGCTCTAATCAGGCCTGGAATTTCATTCGCCCGTCAGTCTAGCGTCTAGCACACCATAGTACCGCCCTAATTCTAAACCCAATTCATACGACAGAAGGCCAAAAAACGAAAAGAATGAAAGAAAGAGGCTATCCATTTCACTCTTCTCCACGCTCTAATTTAGTAGTAGATGGAACAGTACGGTACAGTGGGTCCCTCAACCCCCCCACAAACCTATATTCGAGCATCCGTCGTACCTGAGTTGAAAGACTCCCCCCGGCTATTCCTTGATAACTTCTCCCAGCGATTAAGAAAGATTTCGGCTACTGCTTCGCCGACTTTGGGCACACCATCCGGAGACGTCCGCCTGATTTCGCTAGGCATGCTGATGGCGTGTTGGCCATTTGGCGGCATTGCAGCGGCTTCTACCCGGGACTCTTGTAGTCTCTGAGAGCGGCAAGAGGGTAACCTGATATTCCTCCTATGGGGGCTTCTGGCATCATACAGCATCAATTCCTGTCGAGCAAATGGACAGAACAAACCAACCAACCGATAAAACAAGCATGCCAGTTGCCGTCGTACTTCACTAAAAAGCACAAGAATTGAGCCATCGTAGATCCCAAGAAAAAAACGTCCCCCCCAGGAAGCGGAAGCCCGTGGGTCCTAGCGCACCATGATCGCCATCATCTTGCAGCAAATCCCCCACCAATGATGGTGGGGTGGATCTAAAAGGAAGTCTCAGAAGCATCAGATTCCGGGGCCGATGAGTACCCCCTATCCTCCACCAGTGTAACAAATTCCGAAGATGACTCCGGCTCCGATGGAAACCTCTCTGCCCCCCGCTTCTCCACCCCGCGCCCTACCAAAAACTGGAAGCGCAATGATCCCCGAAAAGTCTTTTCAACGACAATGCCGGAAACCCTGTCCTCGTACTAGTCCACCACGGCACACAAGCACTCCGTAATCATCGGACCGAAGCCTCCTGAGTGGAGATCGACGAGAGAAAGATCGAGGCGAAGGCTACTATAGTACTGGGTGAGGAGATGAGGAAGAATTCGGAGAAGGGGCGGGTGAAGGAGGTTGTACCCAAGGATGACGAGGTGGCGAGGAAGGCTTTGGAGCTTGAGAAGGAGCTTCAGGAGATGGCGTAGAGAGGGGTGATTAAATTATTTAATGCGGTCAGAGCTGCACAAACTGAGGGTGGGGAGTGGAGCAGGGCTGTGAAGAGCGAGGGGTTTTGGGATTGCAAAGAGGAAGGAGAAAGGTATGATATATCCCCCATATGGGTTTTGGGATCGGGACCAATTACTAAAGGGGTGTTATCATATTCTTATATTGACAGAAATCTATGTAGAAGTAGGGCTTCTCAAGTCTCACCTAGTTAGGTGAGAAATGAGCACTTCTGAAAGTTTACTTCCAACTTCATACAAAGGAGCAATGCATTGCTTTTGCTATCCATATTTACAAACTTGTAATTTTATAAAAAGGTTATGTCTTTCATCTTTGTTTCGGGGGGAAAAAAATACCAACAAAAAATGCCAGAGTATGAACCGGAGGAGCTCCACTTCCCGGGCTGTGGTCGGGAGACCTGAATAGATATCGCAGAGGGCGTTGATGAAGTGTGCGAAGGCAGCCATGGTGCATATTTCAGCGGGGGGGTCTCGGGTTGCGAGGTGGGACATTTTCGATTGGTTGACTGATTGTGTGTGGTTGTCAGCTTGTGGAGGGTTGTGTGCTATGGAGAGTCAAGCAAGTCTTGGGTTAGGGGCTGGTGCTCATTCGAGACCACGACCCTAATTTTCAAAATTGTCCTTGTGGTCACAAAACATGGGTTTTGGTGTTTGAGAGGTGTTTAGGAGGAAGTGGACATGTATGTTCAAGTTGGATAGGAAGGGTGTCTCGCCAGCATATGACTAATTTTATCGAGTGATCGGAGGTGGTTGTTAGGTGAGAAATTCTGTTACCAATTGTGTTATGCGAAACGGACAAGACCCGGGTTTTATTGAGTGTTCTTGGTTAAGGGGAGGGGGAGGGGAGCAGGGAACTATTAGGGAACCAAAGGTAAGGAAATCATCAGAGTGGAGGAATTGGCTCGTGGCACATATAAGTTATGTGTCTTCCTGCAGCAAGAGAAAGCAACATAGCGTAGTATGAGTATCTAGCGAATACACAGATCGATGAAACAGTCGACGAGAGCAACATTAGATCCACATAAGAACATCTTCCGGTAGTAAACCACGTATAGGTGCTTCAGTAGGTTGACAACATTTGATGGAAAGAAAGGGCGGGAACAATGCCGTTTCCCTAGCTAGTTTCAGACATCTGGATTTGCGATGAAGTCTGCCCCCAATCGTCGTAGTCTGGGTATGATTCCTTTAGATACCTGCCGGCATCTTCAGATATCAGCGAGGGATAGACAAAATGTTTACTAACCAGATGACATGCCGAAAGCATACCGGCTCCCTTAGGCTCCGGTGAAGCATGCAGGCTTTCCAGGGGCATAGCCTACGAAACCCGGATTAGTTTTGCCTTGACCGAGTCTGCCGGGGCTGTGCCGGTGGGTTCTCTGTATGCCGGCCTTGCCGCCTGCCAATACGATACTAGTTACGGTCCCTTGCCGACTGGGAGTGGACCCCTGCCCCGACTCGCCAGCAACACTACAACCATGGGAAAGTGGGTGGGATGCGGGCGGGGAATCCTAATATCACAAATTTTACCCTAGCTGTACCAATTTGGCATCAGGCCACGATAGAAATTTTATAGGCAAAACACCTGAATGAGCGAAGCACCCAGTGGGCGGACGCCTGCCGGAGTAGACGCCGATGCCCGGGGTCTCGAATGGGACCCTGCTGGCGCAACTGTGCTAAACCAACCGTTGCCTATAAACACTTAAGTCTGGCACACACTGGTTACAGTATAAAAATCCCCAACTTTAATTCTTTCAGGGCACATTTTTACTTCTACCCGGGCTTGTCGGGCCGTTGTGTTCCCCGGATGAACCTTTCCTAAGGAATGACCGTCCGGAATTGCGAGTGCTATGATTGGAGGCGCTTATCACAATATAGTAATTTAGAACTTTGAGCGGTGGGCCGAGGCATAGAAAGGGGGGGTCTGAGGGGGGGCTTTTGGGTACAGCCCTTCTTTTCCACCTATGGGGACAGAAATGAGAGGTGACTACATGACCTACTGGTACCCTGCTATTTCGCAATGGCGTCCCCCTGCCGCGCTCTTGGGTCGTTGCCCATTGCCTCTTGTCTAAGTCTCCTCCCGGTCGCAGCCGATCATTCTTTGAGCTCCCGAAGTGCATATCTGAAGCGCGGCAATAAACAACATGAAATTTAACTCTTGTGGAATAACTTTAAAGGCAAATGAGAAGAGTTTGGGATAATCAGGCATTGGTACTACTTATCCCTCTCCCCTCCTTCTCTAAATAACCGAACACATATACCTGGTACCGTACTGGCATCAGGAGCTCAGTGACTGAGTAGAAGTCTTGGTGAAAGCTTGGTCAGCAAAGGGTAAGCAAGAATAGTACGACGCCCCCTCCACATAGAAAAATCACATTGATATAGAGCACTCAGTGTGTTCTTGTTTCTTTACTAGTAATATAATATTAAATTTTCACGTTTAATTCCTAGTTATATTTTCCCTACCATTTTAATACAGCTACCTACCCTTTGTTGAATATCCGCTGGGTGCACAGATGTGCCTCGGTATTCCCCAATCACCAAGACTTATTCCTAGTGGCTATACTTTTCCCAGGAAGCCTTAATAATGTCCGCCGCCTATGCGCCATTGCATCCATTAGCACGCTTCTCCCCCGGCAAACAATAGGGTAGGAGGGAAGAAAGAGCAATTCACCTTCTCACCAATCGCATAAACCGTAGATTGAAGGTGGGTTCCAGGAATCAGTGGCATAATACTCGCATCCACAACCCTCAAATTCCTAGTCCCATATACCATCAGATTGTGGTCCACAACCCCTCCAATCTCCCTTGGCTGCATGGCTGCAGTCCCAACCGGATGGAACATCGTGGTCACACTATCCCTCGCAAACCCGAGCAGCTCCTCTTCGGACTGCAACAACGGGCCGGGCGTCAACTCGGTCGGGCCGAGTTCCTGAATGGCTGGAGTCTGCACAAGGCGGCGGCCGAAGCGGAATGCTTCGATGAAGAGGCTGAGGTCGACTGGGTTGCTGCCCGTGCGCAGGTTCACGATCGGAGGGGCTAGGGGATCTGTCGAGTTTATTTCTACGAAGCCGCGGCTGAGGGGGTGGGAAATAGAGAAGGTGAGGGGCATTTGGGAGTCACGGATGGCACCGATAATCCATACAAATTCCATCGCAGCTACATGCGTGCCGGCAAGCCGGTTGAGAAGGATTTGGCGGTGTTTTTGGAAACCGGCTATTACGAGAGGCTCGGAATCATCGCGGAGGTACTGTCCTGACTCCTGGGCTATATAGGCACCCAGTAGGGTCTCGGCTCGGTCGGTGTAGGTGGATATAGGGAGGAAAGCTACTGAGTTGGGGCTTGAAGCTGTCCATGGGCCTGGATTCTTTTGTTAAAATTGAGCGAGGTGTTGTTGAGAAGGAGACCAACCTTCACGGCTACTATAGAAAAGCGCTCTGCTCTCCGCATCCCAAGTTGCGTTTCTATAAAGATCAATAGGTGAGTGTTCAACGTTGCTCGCTGGTTGCCTCGGGTTAGCACCATATTCCATCATGGAGAACAACGCTGGGTACTTACCATTTAGGCTCATAATACAGCCTGTTTGTTTATCTTGTTAGCCAGAGAGCTAGTGATCATACTTTAGGGTAGTCTCAAATGCCCAACCGTGAAGTATAAGTAGTCTGGCGCGTACTGAGTGCACCAGAGTGCAGCGCGGGATAGGACTCTTGAGATTTTCCTTTGCACTAATAGGAAGAAATAGACTCACCCGGATGATCCTGGAAGTTTTGTCCTCTAGATATTCGGTCCACTATTAGCGTGCTTTGAACCTAACACTAAAGCGCAGGGGCTCTTACACGCCAGGCAGATCGATCAATACCGGAATACCCAATTTCTCCAGGAGACTCTTTTGCCCAATTCCTAGATATATGGGTTGGACTGGCGAAATTTGCGGAGGGGAAGAGGATCGAACCTGAGAGTTGCAATATCTGCGGAGTATGAATGGTCCCTGCAGAAATAATAACCTCATTCTTGGCTTTTGCTGTATATTTGGTAGCATCTCCGGGTTTGACATACTTCATTTCATGGTGGTTAGGATTCGCGGTTTCGCAGGTGGTGGGAACTCACTTCAACTCCACTGATTTTGATCCCTTTTCCGTTTTCTTCGTCACCATCCTCGGCGATGAGTTTGGTCACCTGTCTGGAGGTGTAAACATGCAGATTTTGTCGGGTAACGAAGTTATCGTAATAAGCACTGCGGGAATACGAACGTGTCATGTTCTTTGGGTCGATTGTGTTTGGCGACCAGAAAACGCCTAATGCACTTCCCGCCTGATCTTGTGACTGTGTAATACCTAACGATTGCATTGCGTCTTGGAAATTTTCTGCCCCAGTTATTAGAATGGTGACATGGCCTAACGAACACTGACTTACTATTCTGTGGGTATATGAAGTTCGGATAACCAGACTGAACGTATCCATCGAATCCGTGAACTGAGGGATCGTAAGTGATTCCAAACTGGGCTATATGCTCTGGTTTAGGTGGCGTAAAGGTTTCGCTCTTCGCAGTATTAGGAAGCGCTTTCCAGTATTGCTCGAGTGCCAAAGGATCTACCTTTTTGAAATATGGTAAGAGACCAGCCCAGCCCCAGCCGGGATTCCCGAGATCCTCCCACATATCGTAGTCGCCGGGGGCGCCTCGATCAAACATCATGCCGTTAATCAGAGAGCTTCCACCGAGGGCTTTTCCAATAGGGAGATTCTGGGATTTGCCGTTTAGGTATATTTGTGGCTCTGTTGTGATATTCCAATCGTATATTGACCGCACAGTGTCCCCAAAACATCTTTGAAGAATGGCACCACATTCTTTGTGATCCGGAACTCCTGCCTCTAGCACAAGGACAGTTGCTAGTTGAGAGTCTTAGTATATCTGAACTGAGTAACATAACATCTGGAATTGAGGGCTTACTTTCAGGGTCTTCTGACAGTCTGTTGGCTACCGTGAGGCCCTAGAGGTACTGTTTAGTTATGGTCAATATGTGAATTAGGAGCGCTGGTTCAACTTACAGCAGTCCCTCCGCCTACTATGACATAAATATAGGAATCGAGCAGCTGCTCCTGTCTCTCAATGAGCGTGCCCAGCATTGGCGTGGCCACAGCCGCGCTGCTAGCCACTGAGAAAAGCATAATCAATCGTCTCAACATTTTTGTGCAGTACCAGAGGATAGCAGGCAGATAGTGTGCCTATACCATCAATGATACCGAGCCTCCAGAGCCTGAGCTACCCAGGCAAATATATACCTGTTCTTACTCCTCGCAAGGGGGCAAATCTTGAACACATCGCCGACCAATAAGAATTCTGACCCTGGTGGCACTCCTTCACCGCGCAAGATTCGCCTTGCTTCTAATCAAATACCGGCATCATGTACTCGAGTATCCCTACATACTTGAGTGCTGGTTCCTATGCACAAGGGTTCCGTAAGGTGGAGATGGGGGCTGTTGCTTCGCGAGATACGGAGGGCTTGGCCTTTTTGGTAAAAGTTGATAGAGAAGTAATCTTAAATTCTAATCAGTATAGTACAGCAGCCGTCCCAAGGGGGCTGGGTAGTTTAGCTAGAGTGGTCGTGGCCATGTTGTATGGCCCTTTCCTGTTGTCCGGGGGCCTGCAGGGAAAGCGGGATCGGTAGTGTGCGCTCCCGTTCCTATACTTAGAGAACAACGAATGGTCAAGGACCACTTGTCAAACACATCAATACTCTCCGCCGCAGAACCGTTTTCGCTTCTGCTGCTAAGAATTATATATTAGAGGACGGTTTCTCGCTTGAGAGGTGGCTGAACCACCCATAGAGTTAATTTTCCACAGCCCGAGAGACACGAGGATCATTGAGGGGAAGAATTCCTTTCACTCTTTCGAAGCGGCATCTGTCAGCAGGCTATTGGTAAGTGGAAGGATAATTGATTCGCTCCCTTCTACTATCTCTTATGGAATTGGGGCAGCACTCTCTGGGATCTACACGGGCAGCTTATGCATAGGCATGTTAGGTACTGGCTCCTTGATCCCCCCACTGTGTAATATTAATATAATCACTTTGGCCCGTTGTGGGTTTCGTGGACGTGAACCTGGTTGACCGATGGCGGAGAGTGTAAGTCTCCAGAATTATATGGGCGCTGCAGGCACCTGGAGATGTAAATTAAAAGGTACAATCCCCAAAGATAGCCCCAGGAAGTTGAGTGGAGACAGTTGATATACTTGTACTCGGGTATTGTCGAAAAGGTCGGAAAACTCTCGGTGGCTAAAGGAGGATTAGGAGCGCTGATTGATTAGGGGGTCACGGAAAATTCGGGGTGTGCATGATACCGTCACCCTAGAGCAGCTGCACTCAGGGCTCAGTTGTGATTATAAATCTCTCAACTTTTATTAAGAATCTAAGATTGTGTAGGGCTAAGCTAAAGGAGAATTAATCGGGGCCTTTTGAATGGCTCTTTTTAATGGACTCATATTATAAATGAATAAATTGAACTTCGTACTGATACTTGAAAATTCCTACTCCTTCAACACTGGTTTCTCGTGTCTCCCAAGCCCAGAATTTTTGCAAACTGTCTTCCTGCTACCACACTTCTAGCTCACAATGGACGAGCATTCTTGCGGGATTTTGTAATAATTGAATATCGGGCCGCCATGTTGTAGGGTGACAAAAAATAGCTTCTTCGGATTAGAATGCACAAGTGCCGACGATCTGTGTCACGGTACTGCATTTATTGCGTCAGAACCTCACCCGTGGGGTAATCGTAGATCTAAGTCAAGTATGCTAACAAAAACAAAAACAATTTAAAGACTCTCAATTTAAGAGGCTGTTAGGCATGTCTCAAACAACTCTAACAAAGACTTGGTTTCACGCTACTCGAGCCCCTCATTAACTCCCACCAAGGAGCGTGGGGAGCTCAAGAAACATAGGACAAAGATAAAACGTGAGTTCCCACATATGTTTCATGTTGCCGTTTACCCGACTAATGCATCAAGTCACTAAACTTGCGGGGAATGCGCTATGACCAACCCCTATGATACCACAACACTACTTGTAAGTACTCGTACATAGCGTATCATAGCTAAAGCACAGACTATCCGCGCCATGGAGAACATGTGCCTACAAAGTGTTGAACCCCAGGTCCTGCGAAGTCAGTATAATATTATCCCTGGACAAAATTAACCACTCACGAGGCAACAGGAGAAAACTTCGGCCATGACAAAGGCATTCCCCCACCAACCCCACCATCACGAAAATCAAAATCAAAATCAAAAATGCAAATTAAAAATGTAAATACATAGTAGGATACATAGTAGAAATTAATCTAGAGAAATTTCTTCGGGTGGTGTTGGAGGCGCGCGGGAATGAGGAGGGCTGCTTTTCCATTGATAGTTGGTGTGCGGTTAATTTTGTCCACTGAGACGATATATGAGGAGCGGCTAGTCCCTATCTACGGGCTTGACAAGACCAAATCAGAATCAGAGGTCTCGAGGTCTATCGTACACGAAGGCGAGCAACATATTGATATCCCGCTTACTGTAACACATTTTCTAATGCTAGCCAAACTTAATGATTCTCGCAGCCGCTTGACAAGTGCTGTAAGTTAGGGCAGCGGCCTAAGGTTAGCTCCTTTCAACAGTGGGAGCCAAATATCAAGCATTTGATGTGGGGCATTAGCGCAGTCGCACCTCGCTGTCCCGAATCTCGCTCTCCCAAATCCCCCGCTGTCCCAAATGAAATTCCTTGAATTCTGAACTTCCTTGCACCAAAGCCTAATTCGCTGTCCCGGATAATTCGCTGCCCCGGACAGATTCCTTGGATTTTGACCATCATGGACGGCGAGGTGCGAGTGTACTTGCTTAGGTAACATATCTTGCATGTTTTCTGGATCTGCCGGTAGCCTTCCGGTGCTAATCGTAAATTTAGAGTTCACCACCATCGGATTTGTAAGCCCCCGATACGGGGTTTGGCGAGACCAAAGTTGGATGAATTTGTTGCGAACTACCGGGAGGGGAGGTGGGGGCTAGGGTTACTTTATAGACTAGAGCTAGGACTGTACCACAAGGAGCGTACCGGTAGTTTGAGCACCACTACCGTAGAATACCCAAAAGCAGCCCTGCCACTTGATTACATTACAAGTATGGTTCCAGCCCCTTAGAACCAACCAGTTGTGCGCATACCTGGATACCGGTAGGTGGCCCCCCTAATTAGTGACGAATGAAATTATTAAATCGGGCAACCAAACCTTTCCCCAGTTTTCGACGAACCGCCTCACATGCTATTATTTTACTTATTCCCTCTGTGTAATGATCCTAAACTATGCAAAGAACATGCTTACAGAGTGGAGGTGATTCTAGAGGGGTATTCTAGCTATAACAACTCTTAGAGTCAAAGCAAAATTTAATAGGTTTGGGTGTTAGCACTTGTACAGAGAAAAAACCCCTTTTGGCGAGGGAGCAATATAAAATATACATAGCACTAAAGTAGTGTTGTCGCTTATTATCATACTAGGACGGGTGGGCAAACTTCGGGTGGCAACGAGAGTTGATTCTAAGGGGCAGGATCTAGATTATACACACGATACCGGTACCATATGTTACAGTACTTCAGGCACACAGTTCCCGTGCTGTCTTTCTCAAGTAGATGGAAGCAAGAACTACCGTATAAGCCTTAAGTTAGGGAACTTAGACCAAGCGTAGTACCGTATAAGCTCAAATAATCGAACCAGATGCTATGTCGTTGAAGTCGTCCTTCTTGGCGGGTGTGGTGTTTTTGCTTTTTTGTCTTTCTAAGGGGCTGGATGCCTTACCCTTTGTTGTGTTTCCCACCCCTTTTCGAGAGAATGGCATTTCGGACTATCCAGCACACGGCCCAGTTATTGAGACTATACGGTACCTGCTGTGCTCTCCAGCCGCTTTCATTTCTGAGAAAAGGGCCGATGCATCTTGAAGTCGGAGACGCCTCCTGATCAATCAGGTTGCGGGCGGGGCAGGGCAACGGTACTGAGGTATAAGTAGTGCCCGGGTTCGGGCAGACGGCATCGGGCCACAAGCCCCCGCTATAGCAGGCCCAAAAGCTTGTTTTACCTGTCCGCACAGGGCAAATAATTTAGAGCCATTTAAGTTAGTGCTCAGAGCTACATGCGACTGCCTTCAAAGTTTCATCCATCCCTGACTGTGGAAGCTGAAGTGCTAGGCCGAGACTCCCGACAAATTGTCATTGGCCAATAGTTCTGGAGCCATAAATATTGTCGTATTAAGAGTGCTCTGTCTTGTGGTTGGGGGGGGGGGTTAGTGAGTCAGAACGCCTGTGGCTTCCGGAGATTAATGAAGAGCAAATAACGGAGAGCCGGGTAAGATTTGATTCTTAACATTCTAAATATTTTTATACTTGAGAAGATTACCATCGTGCTATACCGGCGGTGCGAGTGGGTGGCTAGGGTATCACACCGCTGCAGGTTCTGGAGTATAATAATGATGATAATATGCGATCTGCGAAGTACGCGGATGCCATAATATTCTGGACAATACTGCCGGCAGTTTCTAAATGGATCGTGCAGCTTAAGGCTTCAACTAGGTACTAATCGGCAGCAAGCGCAATCCGATAACTGTTCAGAATCTCTATGAGAAGTATATTTAAGTTGCCTTTTTTCCCCAAGAACATCTTGAACCCAGCGGGGTCGAGAACATGAGCCCTGCTATCCTACAATAAAAAATAAAAAAAGGAGACCTATAGTTTAACAAAAAGAAACTCCTCCAATGACTTCGAATGAAATAGTAAGGGGAAACACCTAATAACTCCACCAAACAAACCGATCAAAATGATTATGATTTCACACAGAGCGTGGAAATGATGTTAAGGTTGAAGTGCCAGAATCCATTGGTAGGTCATCCGAACTAGCCAGCTGATTCTCCGGCACCGGCGAAAGGTGCTTCTGGCTATCGACGTCAGAGCTCCTCGGGTCCAAAACGCTTTTAACTGTGCTCAACAGGTCCGGATGTGTCGAAATGTCTCGAACATCCCTTTGCATTGGCCGATGAGGCTTCTTCTTCTTTCCTCGGAAAAACACTCGGAGCGATGGCGAGCAGACAGCAAGTAATGAAGTTGTGATCTCAACCATAGATGATACATCGATGGTGTGAGTCACGCTGGCTTTCGGCTGACCCCATACGGCTCTGAGAGCACCGTATCGAACAATTGCTGCGACGATCGAAATACTGCCGATGAACAGGATGAATAGCCATCCCCAAAGAGCGGACTTCCGAAAAGTGAGGTTTTTTAGGACCAGTATCGGCAGCATTATGACTATCAATATAAATAATGTCAGTAATCGGCGGTTGGGTATCGAGATTTCATTGGAGCAGGGGAAGTTCGAAAAGCATAAGGCTGATGAATACATAGATGCGGGGGAGAGCAAGCTTACTTAGGAAATCTGTGCCGACGTTGGCAAAAGTTGATATTGTTACACTCTCCATGTTGTGGACTGCTGAACACAAGTGGCCAGTGATATCCCTACACCCAAAAGCATTAGTTATCACATCCGAAAATCGATGTAAGGTGGAGATAAGCGGAGGCGCTAATTACCAATTCAGACTGACAGGCTGACACCAGAATTGTAGGAGAAGCATATGGAGTAAAAATGTTAGGAAGGTGATTACTGAAACAAATATCCCCGCGACCTTGCAGCGCCTGCCGAGTTCGGGATCTTTGTTGAAAAGTTCAAAGTAAAAGGCGATGAAAGCAGCCTTCGAAAACCAGAGAGAGATGTAGATGAAGAATAGGGACGCCCAAGAAACCTGATATCGCAAGAATTGAGGTTAGTGACTAACATCCGTAGATGGCGGTAATGGAGCTAGTACTTTCAAAAGATGGGCAGAGAGATTCATCGGAACACCATAGTAGAGATCTGGCTGTCCTCTGTGCTTGATTCGTAGGGTGTTCTTCCACGTATTGATCCCGATGAAAGTGACCGCCGAAATATATGAACATATGACGAATATATCAGAGATTATTCCAGCTATAGACCACGGCCCGACCCGCTTCCACGTCCGTTCCCAGACTCGAATGAAGACAAATATGGATGCGAGGAAGAGTAGAGCCCAGTCAAGAGCGATAAATCCTTCAAGGGGCAGATTGACATCACCCATGTTTCCTGTCTTTGTTGGTTATTCGAGGTTTAGAACGAGATGAAAACTAGGCAGATCGAAGCTTCGAAAAAAAATTGAAGAACCAAAAACCAGGGCGCCGGGAGATACCCCATATATAATCAACCAGGAAAAAGTTTGGGGGGAACTATTCACATAAGCTTGACCTTACTACAGTATGACAGTCTAGCCTTCTCAGCTACGACTAGATGCCGGTAACATTAAAAAAAAAGAAGGAAAGATGGCCTACAGTCCAGTCACAAAGGTACCATGGATCACCTTCTCTATTGCCTTCACAATTGCTATTTTTCCCCCTCTGCTTTCCTGGGGGCTGAGGTTTGGGAAACTACGTCCCGTATAGTACCCTGCCGCACCGCAGCCCTACTACTCAATTCAGCACGGCACGTGTGGTCGGGTGAGGGGACGAACGGACGGCGAGAATGGACTACTGTATGGATGGCAAGTAAGCATAAACCGCTGAGACAGTTGAAGTGATAACGTCCCTCTGCCCCAAGCGCTTCCCGAAGGAAAAGAAAACATGGGGAAGTCTGGGGCCAAAACAACGGATTACGGAAAGTGCCGAACTGAGCGATACCTCCCTCGATGGTGCTGGACTGGAGAGGGCAGCACGGTACAATACGGTAATCCCCAAGAAACGAGAGAAGGGGCGGAATCTAGCCCTTTCCTACATTGTCAACTCTAAATTTCCGGGCGGCCGCCTTGCGATACTCTTAGCACGAAAACAATAAATATCGTACTCGGCAAACAAATTTGAACGCATCACATCCATCTCTCTCTCGTGTTAGGTAGGATTGTTTATCAGGAGAAACATGCAAAAAAAAAAAAAGAACACTCCCATCGATCCCTTAACGCCCTAAGATTCACTCTCATCCCTTCTTCCTCTCTTCTGATTCCATATTTACACATGCAGTGCAGAAGTTACCCATCCATGGGGTAGTTGTCGCACCACAGGCTGACCAGCCACACACTCTCGCTCGCTAGCCGAGCACCTCTAATAGACAGACGCTTATTCCTTACCCGAATAAATGTGCGGGGACGTTCTCATTGGACGGAAATTCGCTAACGAGGGATAACCAACGTAAATAATACGCAGCTTATGCTTCTGCAGGGCTTGGGAGGGGTGGGGGGGATGGCGCTATTTGGAGCCCCAGCATGTTTTTTTTAAATGGGGCCGTTGGGTTCCCCGCTGAACCCGGCATCCACCTCACCTAACCGTTGACCCGAGGGGTTCTTACTCTTAATTGAAGGATCGCTACTCAGTTTTCTCCCTCTCTTCCTACCGAGAAGGGAAATTGAAAAGATAGTTTGAGCATTAGTTAGCCAGCTTACCGCTTGTGTAACGTCTGGATGGTAGGCCAAGACTGATTTGGCATCCATCCTGAAGGTCACACAATCCGAGGATAACTTGACAGCTTAAGCTGCGTTTGCCGTACTAGTAGAGTATGTCTGGCGCTGGTGATATTTTTATATTCACTCTCTAAATATCTAGCCATCATGAAGCAGAAGAGGGCGGAAAGAGGGAAGAAGGGAAAAAAAAGAAGGAAAAAAGCAATAATTTAACACTTAAGAGGCAGTTTTCTTTTTCTTAAGGAAACGTATTATTCAAGACAGCAATGGACCGTCACGAGATGTCTGCGGCTTAGCGGAAAGAATTGAAGGGGGGATCCACGCCGTACTGTATCATACGTACACACCTTATTACTGGTGGGGTTTTTGGTCTAATTTATGAGATCTTGTAATGAGATCATTCATGTGATGATATATTGTTGCTCTTCTTGGCGGACCCGTGGGAGGAGAAGGAGGAAGAAGGGGTGGAAAGTCAAACATTAACCTTGGGGGCTCTCATTTGGAGTTTTTCCCCTGCCTCGCTAGGAGCTACTGTAGCTCTGTCGGCAAAGTCAAGGTCTGTTTCCTACGAGTTTGATATCCTTCTAAAAGCATGACAAGGCCTTTCTTCTCTGTGCGCTCACTAAAAGAGCGGGGCCTCCAGTCTAGCATGGGTAGAAGGAGCTATAGGCCGGATTGCGGTATCAGATCAAGATATAATACTCACTAGAGACTTGCACCTGCTAGTTCCAATCCAAGCCTACATATCATATCAAACAGGTACAGCATTAGGTTGGTGACTGTCAACCAACCGATAACCCTCTCGTTTTCTATGAATCATTGGGTGTTCTCGCACAGTATTGTACTGTACAAACGCCCCAAAGGCGCTAGCTCAGTGGCACTCTGCCTAAATTGCCCAACTCAGAGGCTAATTTCTCTCTCCTTTTTTCGTAGTAAGGTGTGTATAGTAGGTGATCAGTGTAGCTAGCTTCGCAAATCTACTTGCCTTGGTAAGCTGGGTTTGCGATATCATCGGGGAGGATACCCCGTTAAGACTGAGGGGAGGCACTGAAGTAGAATACTGAATCAACACATTGGTGAGGAATACATAATTCCGAAAGGGAATAAGCATTTGCTAGGTCTGGCCTATTAGAGGTGCATTTTTGGATAAGGGGGTATATGTCGGTACCGGCCCGCGCGGGGGTAGAGAAATTTTTGATTGACTTATTGACTGATTTCTGATTTATCGTATGGTTGTGTTATGCTATTGGCACTTTGGGAATACTGGCGCCCGTGGGGGTGATACTAGTGGCGTAACATTGTATCGCGGTGCGGGAGAGTAACTTGCTCTCGGATTTTCTCCTACCGCTCCTCCCGTGAAATATCCTAGCATGAGACCTATGGCGCACAGTATGGGAGATCGTCCCTCAAACTCTGCTTCTAGCCTTGTCAGTCACTGCGCTTCTACCTCATTTTTCTCCCCATTTACTCGGTCCTTTCCACTTCTGTTCTCGTCTCCGGTCTTTAACTGCTGCGCACCACCGTACTTGCACTGTCACGAACTTCCAACTATTCCTCGTATCTCTCCCTTCTCTTCACAACACCTTGTGGGTGAACCAAATCTCTATATTTTTCCTCCTCCTTCCCCCCCGCCAGACCCCCACCTCCAAAATAGGAAATACATTCCATGCAACAACCAGCCCCATCTCTTCCTCACTCTCTGCGAGTGCTCCCTCGACTGCGGGAGTTTCATCGCGGCCCGTGGTTTCGGTAACGATGGTGGATATGGCTCCTGCTATTGGCTCGTTTAATCTAATCACAAATCACGTGCAAATGATTGGCTTGGCTAGCGCAGCGTGCACACCCACTCTCCGACCTGTGCGGGGGCGGGTTTTTTTTTTCTTCGTTGCAGGTATACGCGTACGGTATCAGATTAGTGGGGGCACAAAGAGAGGAAATGCTTGATCATAATACCTTTGGGGAGGGAAGGGCAGAAAATCTGTCTTTTGTGCTCTTAATCTGACGTATGCTTTAACTTTAACGCCTGTGGCGTTAGGGTCGGTGAGTTTCGTTCCTTCTTTCCTTTTCTACTTTGTTTCCTGATGCAATTTTTGTTACTATTTACGCTTCACCTGGAATCCCGAGATGTGAAGTTTCACACGAGCCCAGTTAGGCAGCTATGTTGGTTAGCAAGGCCAGTACAAAAGCAAGCAAACAAGCAAGTGAGCCCTCTTCATCCTACATCATATTTAAAATCGAGAAAACTATATCGGGCATTTTCAGGGGGGTTGTGTGCTGAGCGGCCTGGTTGGTTGGTTTCTCCATAGGCGTTTGAAAAGCAAAGTGCATGCGGCTTTCCCGACTAAAGTTACCCGCATGTAGGGCTCACTAGTTAGTTCCGTACCGTTGTGCCTCCTACGATTTTCGATTTTCTTCTCGCTTTCCAACTCCCGAGATGGTAAAATAATATGCGAGATAACTTCCCCGGGCAAGCATGCAAACAGGAAGCGGCTGAATGAACTAAACTTTGAAATTTGGGGGTCGGGGAGCCGGCCTCAGATATTTGGGAAGCTCTCGTTGCTTGCTTGAGCGCGCTTGAAGGGTGTTGTGCTAGTATTCATGAATAGTCACGCATAATCACTCGAACTGTCGATGCAAGACGGCAGAAATAGGCGAGAAGTGCGGGGGGTTGGGGCAAATGTTCCAATAATTGAATCGCAGGGTGAAGGCCGCTGGGGTCGTAATTTCCCACTCTGCTGGAGCTCTTGGGTGCGTTTGAGTTGGCTTCTGCGTCTGTGGCATGGCGCTCGGGAACCTGGATCGGGACAGCAAATGTAGGTATGTCGTGATCGCAAAGCGGGTCATGGGTGGTTGGGGTGTACAAGCGCCGTCACTTTTGCTCCTTCCTTTCTTTGTTTTCTCTTAATTAGTCTTTTCCGTGCCTTTCATTCAATAAGCTGGACCTTCGGATCGCTAGCCGTGTGTTGTCCTCCCCTTTCGATTTCTGCAGTAATTTACAATCCTTGCTTCTCGCCCCTCATTTATTCTTCTCCCTACTTCTCCGGATTCCGTTGCCCCCAAAGAGGAGAGAGACAGGATCGATTTGGGCTCGATCCCAAAGCGTTTCAACCCGGCACATGAGCCCTTGGTCTTATGTTCTTCGTATTGGTCTTGGACGATTAGCCCCGGTTTGGAACTTGAAAGGCTTGATGCAAAAGAGATATTGGTATTAAGATTTAGTGAGTTCCTGGGTTCTGACATGAGCAGGCCAGGCGGGTTAACGGGGTCCATGTGACTTGGGGTAATCCGGAGGCAGACATGCACACTGCGTCACTCGTCAGTGACTCTCTCACTACTCGACAAGAGGGGAAGAGGGTCTCAACATGAAACTTTCTCTATTGTCTGCGGTTGCTTGCACTTGTACCTCTTGAAAAAAGAAAATGGGGGGGTCTAAAAGAGGATTTACATTTTGATTCAATTTTCAAGCAAAGGTATTTCATATCTTTGAACAATAGCTTTATTTCAAGTTTGCCCATGCATTCAAGATAATTCCCACGTCCTATTTCACCGGCTCCCAAAAGCTGTATAGATAAAAGAGCTCCCACAATTTCTCCGGTGGCAGAAGGAAAGAAGAAATTGGGAAAAATATCACTGGGCCTCATATACTATGCGAAAGTCACAACACAACCACACTCCAAAACCGAAACCAAACTCACCACCGATATGGGACTCCGATCTTTCTTCTGCTTCGGTCAGAAAAAGAGCAAGAAAGAAATACAAGGACGCCCTGCAGCAACACTAACGAATATAAGCTACCCAATTCACGTGCTAACCACTAATCCGATCGGAGACCAATACACCCAGTCCTTTACCACATCCTCAGGGGCACTAAGAAGGGCGGCCAATGAAACTCGGCGAGGGGAGGAAGGAAAAACAGGAAGGATGGGGGGTAGGGGGGGTAGGGGGGGTAGGGAAAGAAAAAGAAGGTCAGACATGAGCTTTTCATGTGTCGGTTCAGAAGACTCTAACCCACCACCACCACCACCCCCACCACCGCTGCCGCTTGCGAAGCGATATACAGGCGCAAGAGATAACCACCCATCGATACTAGCGCCGACGAATTGGGATGCGTGGGTTCCTCCGCCAGGGATGGAATTGAAAACGGATGTTATATGCTTTTCTTGCCGGAAAGCGCCAGGAAGGGACGACATTGGTCTTTGTAGGAATTGTAAGCGATTGCCCCCCTCCCCCTCCTCCTCCCCAATCTTCCCTTCTCACATATTCACTTCCCATCATTACAACCTTTCCACAAACCGACATAGGTTCCAAGAACAACTTTCTAACAACCCCTTGCGCCCCACAGGTTCCCCAATACTCTCTAATCCAAATCCTCGAGAGTCTAGGTTCACCATATCAAATTATGCTAGGGACTCGTTTTGCATGACTAATACTGCTTCCAAACACATTAGCCAGCATGGGAGTATAACCTTCGAAGCAGCTGAGACGGCCGAAGGCGATGGCGAAACCGATGATGGCACAGTAGATTTTAGCGATGCATATTACGCTATCATGTACGAGGAGTGGCGAGAGCAAGAGGAACAGAATATCCGGCGGGAGGAGGAAAGGATGAGGAGAAGACTACCTACTAATAAGAAGCTGGAGAGGGGTAGTATCGGAATGCATGGAGTGGTCAGGTACTGCTATGCGGGTGGTTTTTCTATTACCTGACCTATTCTATGTGGACCGTAGGAGCTAGGCAGGTAGGTAGTCAGACGTGAGAGGAGTTACTCTAGAGGCCCTTGCTTTGGTGCGTTTAAATGCCTATTGCGGCGAGAGAGCTCCGGGTAAATTTTATTACATATACCAACCCAAGCTCTGCTTCTTTTGCCTGGTTCTTGAAAATTTGTATCAAGAGTAGAATATAGCTTACAACCCGAAGTTAAAGCTCCTCGAGCGTGTTCAGTAACAGCTGCACTTTGGCTAGAAAACTTCCATGCTCCGCGGAAGTCTTTTTAGCATAATTGGGCATCAGCCCGAATACCCCTCCCCCATTACGGTAGTATTTCGATGAAGTCCCATAATATTATTATTATATTAGTTACACAAGTGAACGACAGTGAAATGTGATTAAACGCTTTTTTTTAGAGTCAGGGATTGGGGGTGTCGGCCGAGTTCTCTTGGACCTACAGGTCGCCTAGCCCCCAAATCCCGGAAAGTATGGTTTTGAGAAGCATACTGCGCCCGAGTTTCTAGGCTGTCCTTTTCGAAAAGATGGTCCCCCCAAGTCCCCACTTGACCAATAGTTACTGTACTAGAGGAAATAAAAAAGTTTCTCCTAGTAGGTTGATAACACTTCTGTCTATAGCTCCCCCGGGGTGGTGAATGCTGCGGCGACCTTGCTAGGCCCCCTTCTGCTGCTAGTTAGAGCTTGGAATTGGGATAACTTAACGGACCAGGAAGAACGAAAGTGAACTGCTGTGTCAATACAATATTGGTATCAGTATGCAATAGTCCGCACCTCTAGAGAGGTAGCGTTTGCGCTATCGGGGTTGATAACACCAATCGACGGGCTTGTTTCAGGAACCCTGCTTGGACCTCTGGCCCAAATCCAGCCATTGGTGACGTTTTACGAGCGCCTCAACGGCTCGACACCCCCCTACCCCAATAACCCTACCTCTATAAAAAGCTATCAAGGACGGGATTGAGGTCTGGCTAAGCTCACGGAAGCAATCCACGATCCCGGAGTAGTGGGCGATCTGTTACTTAATTTTCTCTTTGAGGCGGTATTGAGCTGCTTTCTGCGGGTACTTGATAGGGCCGTCTGTGGCGTGCTTTAGTGATAATCCGTGGGGAACTTGGGTACCGGTACTGTATTGCACATCCCGCAAAGGGTTCTAGATAGTTAAGACTTATAGCACTCAGTAAACTTGAGTTAGAGGAATAGGAAACCGCACTAGATTTTGTCTTCGTAGAAGCAACTCCATATTTCGACATCGCCGGGGAGTCCCCTGCTCCCCTGAGACTGAAAACCACTGGGATAAAGTAGTAATCTGGTGCATGGTCGTTTGATATTCGTGCGCGATGAGCTATCATGGCGACGGCACAAAAGGGAGATACAATTATCGAGTGACAATTCATGGATAGACCAATGAGAGAAAAAAAACGGTGTAAAGTGCCTAAAGGTCAAAGTGAGAGTCGTGTTAAAAGCAGTTTGGTTGGCTTTTATTCACTGTGTAGAAAGAGTTTATTGAGTAGAGAGAAGAGAAGAGAAGTGAAACAAAACAGAGCTCAAAGAAGACAAGCTGACCCGATGGCAGCCGAGTCAAGAATATGAGGGAAAGCCTCATTAAGTTATGTGATCAGGCCCATATTTTACGTCAATTCTGGTACACATTCTCCTCTAGTTATCGCGATTTTATGAAGCCCGCTGGCTAAGGCAATATGCCAGATTGACATATCGGGAATTTATACACCAATGGCCCTGGCAAACGTTTTGAAATGCTTGCAACTCCCCTTTAACCGAAAAGAGCTGTTAAGTGCGGGCGCAGACGAGCACAGAATGGGAATCCGTCATGCCACCGGAATGACATTATCCAGCCCAGGGGTTGGAAATTGTGTTCACGGTTGTGCTCTAATATTCTCTGTTATACTGTGTGATCGGAACTTGGACGAAGAAGTGATAATAGAAGTAGTTAAGATCTCTCGTTGCGGCAATCAGCTCAATTGGATAATAAGGAAGACATAACAGCTATATAGTACAGTGGTTGAGTTCAGCCATTATCACCACGATCCGTCCACAAAGAGAAACAAAGACTATCAAAGGAATGACCTGAGTGGAACAATAGGAACAATGAAAGAACATGGATTAGGTTCCAACAGTAACGAATATAGAAGACATTCAAAGCTGAAAGAAACCTTTGAGAAGAGAAAGAAACCATATTTGAGAGTACATAGAAATCATATATGAACATTCTCTGTTCCTGCGATCACGAGTGACACCTCGTGACCTCATGCGTCACCCAGGCAGGAAGGCAGAGAGAAGATATCTCCGGTACTGCGCTCCAGTATCATACCCATGCCGGTAGCGGGGCTTAATTAAATATTACCAATCACAAACCGAAGAGCCTCCCGCTCTCGTCACTCCCTATAACCAGAAGGCAAAGAACCCCCCATAGCAACCCATACGAAATCTCCGGGACAAAAAGCACCTCCTACGACTCGCTCCTCGAATAATGGGTCCAGCTAAACTGAGGGTTCCATCGCTCCTAAGATCTCAATTTTTACTTTCTCCGAGAATTCTCTCCACGAGTATTAATGGCCGGAGCATACACTCACCTCCATCCCCGGCAAACAACCCCGATCAGAAACGCAGGAGACTCATCCCGACCACTACTACTTCCACCACATCCTCCCTCCCTCAACCAACACTTCAAATAAATACAGTACTACGACAGCTCCCACAGCTCCCACCTAGCCCTCTCGCGGGAGGAAGCCGTTATACTAAAGCTCCTTCTCAACGCTGCGCAGGAAATCGGCAGAGGTGGATCGGAGGATGGCCTCCTGCCTAGCATTACGCTTAACTTGCGGCGGGGTCTGTAATAAGCTCCTCGGTACCCGGAGCGTGGACGTCGGCCTGGGAATAATCAATGAGCGGGTGCGATTTCCCAACTCGGCTCTCCGAGTACATCAGGGTAGGCATGGAGAAATTCGGCTGCGCAGTGTGAATAAGATCGGGAGCAATCCCGAGAAGTCCAAGCATTTAAAGCCTACTACTACAAAGACTCTAGGGCTGGATATCGACTTTGCCAATGTGTGGAGAGGGAACTATTCTGGAGATTGTCGGATTCAGCAAATTATTTGTTGCACTTTATCTTCAACTATTACATGGGGGATATTGACGGCGGCCCCAGGAATTCGGAACGGCAGAAAAGGATACCCTCCGCCGTGACAGCACTATCAACGCCCTCTTTTACAACATACACACTGAACTAGTCGAAGACTTCACCGGATTCTGCCTACAGGACACCTCAGCCGGTATATTCCGCACCCCAATACCCCCGAAAGAAACCTTCGCCGACGACCCCGCTCGCGTACCGTACTCCGCTAAATTTGCTTCACTCCACGCCTCGACTTCATCACAGTTCCCGATGTCATGGGCGCCATGAAACTTCCGGAATTCAAGGCATACAATCCCTCTTCCCCGCAGACACGGATTATCACTCACATAAACTAACTGGCCGTACCTATTCACTCCGCCCTCAAAACCGAAATCTCCCGCGAGCCCATCGGCAGTGAGATGGAAAGAATGATCAAAGGGCGCAATCCCCATGTCACCCCGAGCCTAATCCACGAACTGTATCTCTGCAACGAGATATTCTTCCCACCATTCCAAGACGCCCCCACCCTCCATTTGCGAGATATGGAGATCGCCGGGGATATAGTACTCTACAGCCGGGTTTCCTAATGCCATTGCCCCTACGTACATTTCGGACATATTTTCAGAATCCCCTCGACTTCCAGATTCTCTCCCATTCCGGGACCTAGTCCTCGCTCAGTCTGGCACGGAAGTATCCGATAATATCATCATTTCTAGGGCTTCCAGATATGTTTGCTACTCTCCCCACAATGCGCTTCTCGCTCTCCCACCGAATGTGAGGCTTTCCTATAATAAATACTAGTGTGCGCCGGGACTTCTCAATCCCCAGTTTTCGACAAAGTAACACCCGGGCCTGGAATCCTTACATTCTTGACTACCTATTTATGTATGTACACAACAACTTGGGGGGACGTAGACAAGGGAGGTGTGGAAGTAGAATGACCACTTTTTCTGCATTTTTGTATTGCGTGCGGTGTCTAACCGGCTGTAAGCTATGCCTAAGAAACGTACATGGTAAGCACTGTATATTACTTGGTGTTGACCCTAGTACTAATAAAGATTTTGCTAAGCCGCATTGCCAACATAGATCTATTCCTATGGTACTAACTCGATTTATTAACCATTACACATTAATATATTATTGGACAAACATGGCCAAGAAAGAGATACCAACTGACCTGTGAACAGATATACTTACCATGTGGTATTTATCCAATGGCTACGTCCAGTTGTTCCCACTCAAGTTTGTTGGTCATGGTTTAGAGTGCTGTACTTTATGCAAATGGACCGACTGCAACAAGGATTGTTTTACCAAGAGCTGACGAAAGGAATACGGGATGTTAACTTAATAGTTTGAGAATGTTCATCTAGAAAAAAATAGTAGCAGCATTCTAGAAACAAATACCTTGCCCGAACAGTACAATATTGTAGCCTTCTACCGTGCCTGCCTTGAGAGGAGTCTGCCCAAGCGCCCAAACCAATACAGGGTTTTAAACTGCTGAACAATCACATCAGTAATTCAGACGGGAAACTACAAACAGAGAGCACCCAATAGGGTAATTCCTCCAAGGAGGAATGCTATCAAAGCAGTGCCATTAAAGTCTTGAAGGATCTGTATAATCAGGAACTGAATGTCTATTTCCTCCCCTCAGACCAGTTATCTTTAGCTAACAGATTTTAATACTGAGTGCAAAATTAGCCAAGTGTTCTAGAAACTATGATAAACACTTGACATACAGAACTAATCAAAGTGATAGCAGAATTTCTGCTACCTTTTAGGATCATGTCTATTTTTGTTATAGGCTGAGATTTGTTTGGAAACAAAACTGAGCATTTGGCAAGCACTGTGAGTACTGGAAAGAATTGACTATAGGAGGGGAATAAAAAAGAGAAAGGGGAAGGTTTTTTGTTTTATACAAAAAGATAACCAAGGTAACATGAGTGTAACCTTACAAAGTTGAAGAGTTAAGCCATACTGTCCAATGAAAATTCTGTCACCAATATTATCTAAACATTGTCTACAACTGCCCAGGGTGGTATAACTGCAACTGACAGCGGGATTGCTGAAGCTGTCATTTCAACAGCCAGGGCAACAGCTTTCAAGAGGATGGTCATACTAATGATTTGGGAACCAGAGTCCTTGGTTGTAGCAAAACAACCATACCAGTTCCTTTACTTAAAGATATGACAGCAATTTGTTGGATTGCAACTTGAATACCAGGCTTACAGATTTGGATTTTAAGTTCATTTTCAATGATACCTTTAGTTTATTAAATAGTTTAACCAATTACTAGTATGACAATGGTACTTCCATGCTTGATATCTCCAAGCGGTATGAGTGGCTTATTAGTAAAGTTATCTTAGGGGGGGAAATGTCCTAAAACTCTTTACCCCCAATAAATCTTTTTCTAATTTAACGAAATAAGAATTTTACCACTCTGAGTAACAGGCGATGAATATTGCCTAATCTGACAATGATTCCTGAGTGATGCTTCCCAGGCAGAATTCACTTAATGTATAGGAGTGTAGCTATTGCTAGTGATAGTCAAGAATTGACTTACCGTAAGTACTCAAATACAAGAGAAATGTGCTATGGAGTCAAATTAAAGTGAGTCACGCCAAGAAATAGACTAATGAATGCATGGCATATCGCATAATCTAAGACATATCAAAACCTAAATATACATTTTTTCCCTTTTTACTCCGCTTCTCCCACAAGATATTCGCCATCAGCTCATCAAAAGCTATATTGAGCTCTTCCTCCTCCTCCACTTCCTCCTCATCATTTGTGGTAAGTCCCCCCTCATGCCAATCCTCCAATGCTGCTATCAGTAAGGAAGTGTCAAGGCCTTTGACTGATATTTCGGAATCTCGGCTTCCATCAATCGGAAGTGCCAGCCCCGTAGCCGTAAAAGAACGCCTCACCACCAGGGCATGGTCTTGGGAAAACCGTTCCCATGCCTCCCCCACCGCCCAAGTACATAAGACCCTCCTTCGTCCTACCATACTTCCGCCAAGCTGACCTCCGGTCATCAGAATTCCTTCCTACACTTCCTCCACTTCGTCAACCTTTTCCTCCAATACCTCCTATTCCTTAGGATGATTAGTTTCTTTCTTGCATCGATGAGTTTTCCCCATCTCTCCCTTTAGAAGATTGATTGATACTAACCTTAAGAATGTCTTTAAAGGGCCGGTTTATTGAAACATCCAAGGGTTGCACTAAACTAGTGCATCCACCGGGTATTATACTGAGCGTAATATCGTGGGCCCGCATTGTATCCAAAACCTTCTCTGTTTTGTGGCTGCCAAACATATCTAATGCCATTAGTGTAGGACGCCCTTCGAGTACCGGGATGACTTGGTCATCAAGCCATTCAACAATAGTTGTTGAATTGGCATAGGCTTTGGTGTTAAACTTTACGACCACTCGTGGGTTGTAACACTGTTTCTCCACCTGAATTGAGGCACCGATCCCTTGCCCGCGGAAAAAAACCAAGGACTTCACTCTAGAAATACCATCAGCGAAGATGGTAAGTTGGATCGTGGCTTGACGCTTGTCCCATCCTGATTGTTTACTTCGTTGAACCCAGATTGTCTTGTCGCCTTGCTGATTATAAGTACGTCCGTCTAGGTATTCGAACGGAAGTGGAGTTTGGTCCATGTTACAGATATTGCTCAATCTGTAACGGCCAATCTCCGCTTCCTCATCGCTCTGGAAAATCTCGTTTGCCTCCCGCTGTTGTGAGTTCCTCCGGTTAAATCTCATCCAGCCAATGATAGTTGCTAAATAATCACTAGGAAGCTGACTCGCTTTGTTGGTGATAGCTCAAAGTGTAATCTTGTGCCAGGACAAGAACCCTAGATACCATCCATTCGAGAATCTGAATTCACTAATATCTGGTGTAGTATAGGTTTGAGTATAAATTTGTTTCGCATTGTGTCGAAACCAACTCCTCCGGACTACCTTTCCTTCTGCTCTTCCATGCCGGAACAGATCATACAAGGTTTGCTCCATTTCTGCCCACTTTCTTCTCCTTCCCCCTCCGCCTATCCTACAAGCCAGTGCTGATGGTTCGAGATACTTGCCTTCCCGCTCCTCCTTCTGCCATTTCCCTAGATTGGGAAGAGGAATTTTGAACCGGTTTGCGGCCTCTCCCAATGTGGGTTCTCGTAGTCGGGTTGGGCCGCAGGGTATCGATGGTTTCTGAAGCCAAGATAATACACGCAACTTGTAGTTTACTGTATATGATCTTCGTGGCTGCTTTACTGCTGGTGGGGTGGAGCGAAGCTGCTTTCCTAATAGCTTTCGCTTAGGACCAGGTTTCCCTCTCTCCCCCGCATGAAACCTGCTAGCTGGGAGCTCTGGCAATTGAGGAGCCACCCTGATCCGTGCCGTGCTTTGCTGAGCTCTTCGCCGTGGTGCCATGGCTGATATATTCTTGACAATTGAGTCTGGGGTAAGGTATCACTTCGCAATGGATTTCTCGTATGCTTACTTGAGATTACCGTCTTCATCTATACTCTTATATTTTTTCGTATTGACTTCAAGTGGCTATTTACTCACTCACCAGGTCTGAGTGCTCGTATTCCCTTTTTTCTTTCTCACTGTTAAATTACATTTCTATCACTTTTGATTACTTTGTTTAGATTCTTTCTCTTCACGCGTCTTGAGCATCAGCAAAAATAATACCTTGCGTTCTGTGTGTTCTGTGCGTCTGACGCACCTGACGCTGGAACGCAAATTGCGAACCAGGACGCAACCACCCTACCACACAATGCGCCTGATGCAACCTGACGCAGCACCTAATCCTCAGGACGCACTAGACGCAGCACCTAATCCTCAGAACGCACCAGAGGCAGCACCTAATCTTCAGAATGCAACCCGACGTCAGACCTCCTCTTCCGGATACAGTGCATTCAGTACTCATCTTCCTGAACTAAGCGAACTGGAAGGATACTCCCTTTACTTTTCCTGACAAGGGTCACAATAGATTTCATGCTCTCAGTGTATTAAATATACTACTACTAGTTTTCTATTGTTCTAATAGACAGGACTGATCATGATACTCATAGGCAACCCCTCAGGCTGCCCTACCCGGGATTCGACCTTTACCCGGTACTCAACACCTACCCGGGACACCGTAACTTCATGAATAAAAGTCACCAGGAGAAGATTTTATATCATTCAAGTTGTCAAGCTGGCATCGAGGCCAAAAACCTCCTGCAATCAGATTCAGAATCGGCCTAGTAGTGGTCGTGGAGGAATCTGACATCAAGCTCTGGGAGCGCCACGGTATCTATAAAAACAACTCTCACAAGGGTCAGCGATTTCCTGAGTTCTGATGCGACAGAGACGTCCTTTATACCGCTGCGTAGCTGGCGTCGAGCCCAATGGTCTCCCGCAATCAGATTCAGGATCGGAGCAGTGGTTGTGGAGGAATCAGCCATCGAGTTCTGAGATCGCCCGGGTATCTATAAAGACAACTCTCATAAGGGTCAGCGATCTCCTGGGTTTTGATGCTACAAAGACATTCTTTATACTGCTGTGTAGCTGGTGTCGAGCCCAATAACCTCCCGCAATTAGATCCAGGATTGGAGCAGTGGTTGTGGAGGGATCAGCCATCGAGTTCTGGGATCGCCAACACCCTACCCCATTCAGCGTGTAACTTCATGAATAATATCCCTCTGGGAATGAATCTTATACCGCTGGATAGCTGGCATCGAGCCCAGGAACCTCCAAGTGTCGGATTCAAGATTGGTTGTCTGGCTGTGGTGGAGTGTTGCAGCTGTGACCCGGGAGTGTGTATGTTGAGTGTTGTGATGAAAAGAGTGTCACGTCGCGTCCAGTTTGAGGCTAAGTGCCGAGAAACTACCAGGCACTATGCTAGACTTGAGAGTATTATGGCTATCACTCACTTTCAGACTGGAGTGAGCTGGCATTTTCGCTCATTCAAAGATGATGTTCTGAAAATAGAACTCTGAGTACGAGTGTGACTCGGACTTGGAGTCTTTAGCGCAAATTTAAGATTAAGGGTATGATGGCTTTCTCACCAGGCGCCAGCACTAGCTATATTTTCTTTGCCAAGAAATACTCCTTGTTCACATCCAGGCTAGTACAAGACAAAGAAGGCTGAAAGGAGAATCAGGGGTAGTGGTGAATCCTGATGTGCGATGGTGTTGAGGTTTAAGTCAGGATGAATGGGAGATAGGGTTGCTTGGTTGGATGTGTCCGGACGGAACCCAGTGTAGGCAAGGGTCTCCGGACGCACCTGACGCAACAAGATGTGGCCTATAGGTACAGGACGTACAGGACGCACAGGACGCAGGGTCCAGGCTGGGAGAGTCAGGACGCAACACTACTGGATCTGACGCAGGCCACCTGTTTGCTGATGAGCGTGATGAGTTGATGTTGATTTCAATAGCCAATGCGCATTTTCCTAGTCAGTCACCATGTCTCTACTCACGCAATTTCTCCCTTTCTTTGTCATAAACCTTAAATTGACTCTCTAGCATATTTCTCTTCTATTTGAGTACTTACGGTATAGTATTCATGATTGGCAATCAAGGTAGGACCCAAATCTGGCCCAACCAAGTTTATCTTTGCTATATTGGATAACCTCATCCCTTCATCAGCAAAAATAATACCTTGCGTCCTGTGCGCCCCGTGCGTCTGACGCCCGGGACGTCGGAATGCTAATCGCGAATCAGGACGTAACGTCGGATCGACGTCGCGTCCTGACTTTGCGTCACC
>Ga0307517_10000116_pt1 | contig 118256 bp, 116 predicted proteins | sample 23_EM_MG_FD_194515 | JGI IMG/M metagenome (GOLD analysis project Ga0307517, IMG submission 194515) | Populus trichocarpa ectomycorrhiza microbial communities from riparian zone in the Pacific Northwest, United States - 23_EM | ecosystem: Host-associated > Plants > Roots > Unclassified... | reverse complement strand
GGGCCGCTCGAACATAGGACTATTGTGATAGTTCTATCAAGCACGACGATCCACCCATCTTACTATCTGACGAGATAGTATCCTTCAACGAATCAGCCGAGACAAGCAAGCCAGTTCCGTACTATCTGAAGAGATAGTATTTCCATATACTCTACGTTAGAAAAAGAAAACTTACTTAAGAGATAACTATCGTTGCCTGTTGCATACCTAATTACAATAGGATTGTTACATCAGTTGCAACTTGTGTTTTGAGATTATTGAACTATTTCAAAGCAACAACCGCTAGACCCACTCTTATATCTTTACCTTTACCAAAAGAGAACTCATGAGCCTTCCTGACAATCACTCCCTTATCTCAAATAGCCTCTGCCTAGTTATCTCAGAATCCTACAACTGGCATGTTAGCTATCCTATAATAGTACTCAGAAGTCTCACTCTATTTCTAATATCTTATGAGACATGAGAGGCATAGAAAGACTAGGCAATACTGCCTGCCCCATAAATCCAAGTATGATATATATGAGGTAAAATATTTTTTGCCAATAGATATCAGGTCATGCTTGCAGATATTAGTAAAAACTAGAAAACATGATACTAGCTACTATAAAGTACCACTCAAAATCAGAAAGGAGAAGGTTTCCTAGCTATCTACCCCCAGGGTATACCTGAGCTGTTTGATTACTATATTCTAGTCTCAATCTTGAAGTAAGGTTAGAATATCAAGAATTCAGAAGCTGTTATATTAGTCTTCAAAGCTGAAATACCTTTTTTAGAGCACCAAGTTTTTTTCTGCACAGTCCTGTTCTACTGTAAAAAATAAAGCTTCTATTGTTGCTGTATCACCAATACAGGGACACCTTCTAGCTTCCTTTGTCTTCAAGAAATTTCTTTCCTGGGTTGCCACAATCCAAAAGGCCAGGACACCAAGTGCCAAAAGCAAATACTGAAGATTTTCAGGTTCCTGCAAACTTTAGGAGTGTCCCAAAAAAGTCTCTGAATTAGATACAGGAGCTAACAAGGCCGAATACCTTATTGTGGCAACAACAAAAAAAGTGTCCTTACACAGCAAGAACAAGACCAACACTCGGTAATTTCTCTCGCTTCTCTCTTGAACATTCCCTTTTCTGCCCCAGGCAGATAATCTACCCTGTCAGACAGGTCCTCCCAGATTGAAGGCTTAGATTTCAATACCAATATCAGAACCGAGAGAAAACGGGCAAGTCAACACGCCTCTTTTGGCGTTTCTGAGTTGCTGAACTCGTTGCAACAGAAACCCGCAGTCCAAAGCACACCCTTGTTTTCCAGTATGATACTTCTTGCCCGGAACGAGTAACAAAACCCTTAGTGAAAAGCCTCGTACTAGTCGTCAAGGAGAGTGAATGGGTTGTGCACAAGCTCCGTCGCAATGATTTTCAACACCCCACGTTTCACCTTCCTATTTAGGAAGGTGAGAAGTGGTGTTCAACATCACAAACACATCTCACGATCCTGCCCGGCCACTGAACTTGGAGCTTCATAAGTGTGCTAGAATGGTATCCTCTGAGATTAAGAACCATGGCTGCCATCCACTACTGCTGACTACCTCATGCTCTTTCATAGCCCTAGGCTGGGGGCTCTTTCACTTTCAGTCTGTGGTTATGGAAGAGAAGTGATAATAAGAATAGGATTTCCTGTGTTGATGGGGAATTTCCTAAAAGACAAAAAATGCCAACTTGGTTTGGTTTCATGAAATACAAATTGCTCTCAATTATGACAGGATTGGATGTGGTATTTACTTACCGTTTAATTGTTCTTTGGGAAGGGGGGTGAGTTTCTTTTGTTATTTGGGTTTTTAGGCCATAACTTAGGTTGCATGCCATGGATTTTCCTGTAGCTAGCTACGAATAAACCGCGGATTTAACAAAAACAAAAAGTGAATGGGTTGTGCAGACCAGCGTTGTTGTGGGTTTCTGTGGGAGCCGGTGGGGGGGGTTGGGGGTGGCGACGGTGTGGAGCCGGTAGGAGTTAGGTCCCAGACCCAGTTGCAGTAGTCGTGCGAACCACTAATTACCGTAAAAACTCGATAGATCCACTAAAGGGGATCTTAGCATGAGGCACCTTCTAAACCGCAATAGGTTTAGAGGAGTAGGTTAATAAAATTGCGAATATAAGTTAAATGAGATTCTGCAAGCTCGCCTCCCCAACCTATACCCAGTCTGGAAAACACTATTCCTTCTCGGGGTGTTTTGTCTCTGATCGGGGTGATCCGAGGTCGATGAACTTTAGTGGATCTATCGAGTTTTTACGGTAGTTTGGTTTCTGTTAGACCGGGTGAGCCCTCAGCGAGGGGACACCCTCGGCGAGGCTTGGCGTGGCTCGACACTAAATTTCAGTACGCACCAAACCAAACTGCTAACAAATCTTTGCCGCGCCTCGCTGAGGGTGTCGCCTCGTTGAGGGCTCACTCGGTCTAGTACGAAGGCGTCTGTATGGATGCGGGTGCAGCGGTTGCCGGCACCCATGGATTCGTCGGGTCCTAGGTGGTTGTATAACCTACTCTATAACTCAACGGACCAGAATTGGTGCCACACTACCTCGATAGGATAAAAGGGAAGTAATACGATACCATCTTTTGATGCCGCATGAGGTTGTATTCCGCACTCATGTCGTGATGTCGGTAGTCCCAGTACAAGCTCGGAAAAGATAATGTCCGGAGCAGATCTCCAGTTTTTAAATCTACGATCCTAAATTCTCGGTCGACTAGCTCCTCGTTGGATTTTGTCGTTCGGATATTCCAGCGGATTAGGACTACAGCTTTGGTACTGTTCAACCTCAGGTTGCAAATTACGTAGTGCAAGTGTACTGTCGGAAGATATTCCCCCGCGCGATCATACGTAAATAATTGCTGCCAACGGTAGACAGTTTTTTGCTCTCCGGGCAGTGGGACAGACGACGCTCTCATTTTACCTCGCTTCTTCCCTGACATAGGTTCCGCGGTGGCTTGACCAGCCGAGTGACAGCCGGGGTATCCGGGTGATTCCACACAAAATATGCGAGGATCCTCCGGAGGATCCATGAGAGCTTCTATGCCATCACTACCCTCCCCACCGCCATGAACGAAGAGGTTGAACACTAGTGTTTCTGCCTAGCTAGTACATCGAGCAACGCTTGCTTGGGGGTCGGCAACGTATTCGGGCAAGCAACTTAGCTCCCACGTTACAATCTCCTTGACTGCTGGCTTAGGATGAGCCTTAACAGAGTTGAGCGCAGGAACGGATGCTCCTCTTGCTCGCCGAACCTTGACAAGCTGATACCGATCCCCTTCAACTTCGTATATATCAGGAGGAAAATACTCCACCCCCCTCGCACCCCTCTTCAATCTTCCGGGCAGCCGAGCAGGCTTCTTTCCGAAGGTCCCATACTCGTCCAAGGTGACGAAATAGTTTTTCCCAGCCCTAAGGCTCAGACAAAGCGTATACCCCCCCTCATCGGGAAAAACATGAAACTGATCTGCCGGTTGAGCGCAAACAAGCAACAACTTCTTTTTCCTCTGCTCTCCTTCGCCATCTACCACTGCCCTCCTGGCCTGCCCATCTTTCCATAATATAGCAGGTACAGAGTCCTTACCCCCACCAAACGACTCGACACCACCCTTTCCACCACCCTTCTGCTTAATCAATCCGTTCTCACTGCGCATAAACACACCAACCAGATTTCGCCAGCTAGTTTGGTGGGACTCCTCTCGACCCTGCACATCGCAGAGATTCCCCGGCAACCAGCTCCAACAGAAGCGTGCTGCTGAGCACCAGAAGGTAGCGTCGACGTGACTATCCATGAGAATCTCGTTGAACCGGGTGCATGTCAAAGAGATATATAGAAGAGTCCTTGCACTGTAAACTCGTAGGTAATTGGGTAACCGCGGAGGGTCAGACTCGTCGACTTTCACCGCTGCCGCCGCCGCCCCACTTTGATCACCCGACTGTGGTTGTTCTAATTGAGGCTCGAGGCTTGTGGGGGTCGGGGCTGTAGCCCTTCGGGACATACGCCCGGATGGTAGATTGCGGCGGTGCTCGCACTCGGGGAACTTTTGGGGGGAGGTGAATGCGAATTCGAAAATTAGGAGAAGTATCTCGCATGGGAGGTTCTGTAGGAATATCTTCTGGTTGTCTTTTGGTTTGTCATGAGCCGTGCAGAATACACACTTGTCCGATGTGCGCTTTTCGCTCCGTCGGCGTTTGGAGGAAGTCCTTCGAATTAGACTTCCGCCCTCGCTCAAAGATGGGGTAGGTTCTGTCCCCGTTGAAGAAACTGGATATGATAAGGGCGGTGACAGAAAGCTTGCACTATGAACGCTCGACCCAGCTCCCAGGAAGTCAGATTTCGCTTCTGGAAACCCTGGAAGTGGTTCCGCATACCAGGCAGTTTCATTATTAGTTTTATCGAATCTGCCGTCGGGGGTAAGCTCTGGCATGGCTAGATGAAAACTTGGTTAGCCAAATTCCGCTAGCATAAGCCAAGTCTTGGTGTCAGATGAATATGCCGGATCATACCTAGCGCCGGCAACCCCACCATATCTTCATCCGCCAATGAATACTCAAAATCTATATCCATATCAAAAACATCACCATTCTCACTCAATGGTGGGATCATGATCCCACCATCTGCCCAACCCCCACATTCCCCGCTGACGGACCCCAACCCAGCAGGCCCAAGGCTATCCTGCAATTGCATTCTTGAGAATGGACGAGATGGAGAAATTGGTGGCTACACCGACGACCCTCCTCCGACTCCAACATCGGATCCCGGCTCCTGCCAGACACCCCCGCTCCAAACGCCGCCCTCCGTCTGTATCCTCTGAACCCCGTTGTTCAAAGCGTCATTGCTCTCATCCCAACTCTGCCTATCCAGGAACGAAGTTGTTGGGGACATCTCATGCGCGCAAGATAGCGATGACCCTCCACTCGCACCCCGAACTTCGGACTCGTACCTTGTCCATTGCTTGTACAAACTGGACTGGGGCGGCGCTATACACCTAACGCCTTTATCGCCAACCATATCGCCCATATCCATCGATCATCTAGCGGTGTCTTTCAAAATGGGTGGATAGATGGACGTAGTAGACAGGTTATACAGTACAGTGTTGGGAGAAATTGAATAAATAAAAAGAGGTCTTACGGAACACAAAGTTTTTAAAGCAGATGTATGACACCGGTATGTATGGATCGTAGTGTACTCGAGCGTAAGCACCGTATCGATTTAACGTCAATAATAAATTACCGGCCAGTGCGATGTCAGATAAAGATTGCCTTTTTTAAATTCCCTAATTGTGTTGTCCTGTCCTCATCTTTTGTGTCGAGCAGGTCAGTCCCTTTTATCCTCTCCCTTCGAAATAAATTAGTCTCCAACCTCGAGATAGTCCAGACTCGATAATACATACTGGCCTTCTTGCACAAGCAATACATCCCTCTTCGTCAGCCTCACTCAAATATGACAACTTGCTCAGCCACTTCGCCCCGCCGGCACACAGAAAATACGTACAGTATCATATACACACCTCGGCTTGGAACAGAGTGATGGATGGGAGCACGGAAAGGGTTGGTAGGCAGGTAAGACAAGGAAAAAATCCGGGAACACAAGCACTCTTAATACGTAATCAGCTCAGCCCTTCATACCCCCGCTTCTCCTCCTCCGCAATCCCCACCCTAGGCCCACCGGTGAGAAAACACGGGGAGTTATTAGCAGCACCTAGCCACTTGAGGAAGGATTCTAGAAACCCAAACTCGAAATGAGTAATTTATGTCTTATCTACATAAGCAGGCCGACGCTCGACAATCCCCTTCCCCCCAGGACCCGACAGACGGAAGGGGTGTTGGGAGCGAGCATGAGATAATGGGAAGTTAAAGGTTAACTTATAATTTGTCGTTTTGGGAATGTTACAATAGGCGGGCCCACGGGACCCATTCCCTTCCTCCACTCATCCTTGCGATGGTTGGGCTTTTAATTATTTATTCATTGGTTTCGGAGCTGTAATTGTGCCTTGAAGACTGCCTACGGTACTCCTCTGCTATCAATGCAATAGCACTGAGACAAAGTGTCGTAGGGTAACTCGAACTACTTACGAGTATGATACAGTGCAGCACGCACCGTGGGCTTTTCCCGACCTGGGCTCCCCAGGAATACCACGAGTCCTCTGCACCCCCGAGAAGGCTGTTTATTCACTCGTGAGAAAAGCCCTCTCTTTTATTCACCCGGATATATCGGGCCAGACTCCATGTCTGTGCTGTCAAAAGTACCGTACCGTATTAGCTTGGACACTAGTAAGAGAAATATGTCTCAAGTCGTCCGGGTTTCCTGTTCCGACGCAGAGCGGAGGAAATGCCGGCGGAGCAGGGCCACGCTTTACTTAAAGGGGAAACTTCGACGTCCTGAGGCATATTTCTGCTACGGTATTCAAGTTAATATGGTACCATAGAAGAAACACCTACAGTACTCGAGTACTCGAGCGCAATACTTCTGCGGAAGGGAGAAACTACCAGGCCAGCCACATGGAGTTAAAAGCTACGATACAAGCACCAAAATGCCCCTTTGAATGTTCCACCGCACGATAAATCCGTGTCTAGTCCCTCGGCTTCGTCAGTCCTTCGGAAGATACCAATAAGCCATCACACCGATATTGGCATCCCATCCACGAGGCCACTGTACCGTATCAACGACTAGCGCAGTAGCCTCACGATAATCCCACCAACCCATGGCCCATCGCATCGCACCGCACAAAAATTAGCCCAATACAGCCCCAAGCCCAAAATCTCCATACGGGGACTGCACAGCACAGCCACCGGTAGCCAAGGCAAGGCTGCGCTGGCCAGCCCAACACGAGGACTTAGTCCGCTTACAACACTGGCACTATGGCCGTTTTGATAGGAAATTATCCCTACTATAATACCCGTGCTCGTATCATACTGCACAGCACTGCCCAACAAGTCTTCGCTTCGTACCGTAAGCCCTAGGAATCAAATGAAACAAACAAGTACCGGTAAGCTCATATACCCAGGAGCGGGTTTTGGCGGGAATGCACAAGCACGGTTTGGATAGACTACGGTGCCGGCATGCTTGGGCTTTTTTCCCACTTTACCTGCACGACAGTTGGGTACCCGGGAAGTGTGCCCCGGTTGCCAGGGAGCGCTGGGTGCGGGAAAATATAGTAAGGGCCAATACATAATACGGTAGGAGATAATTGTTTTGTAAAGGGCAGGGCGGGGCGCTAAAGCGCTTGTGCTCGGCCATAAAGTGTTATATATCTGTGTGGAGGAGGGAGGCAGAGTGATGAGGCGGCACCCTGAGGCTTCCATTCGACCGCCAATATGATACCAGTACTCGAGTAGACTACTCCAAGCCCCCCGATCGAGAGTCTCGTTTGATTCTCCCCAGACACACCCCAGGTTGGCGTCTTCGCCAAGCCTCAATGTTCCTGTATGATGTCAAAAAATGACGGAAAACTAAGATGCCCGCTCGGATAGAAACAAGGAAACAGGATTCCATATTTATTAGCAGAGGGGTTAATAAATCCGAAGCGACGCCGAGCGACTCTCTGGGAAAAGCAGGTGAACCCCCATCATTTCGGGATCTCGTTTCTACCTAGATAAACCACACCTTACACCGCTTATAACTTAGTGCAAACTTAGGCTTTAGCTAAGGCAGCAAAGACATAAGGTTGGTAAAATAAACCTCCCGAGTCCCGACCCATAACAGGCACTTACTAGCATATCTATCAGCACAGTCTTTCTGTTCCCCAACTCTTGTTTTGGTGGCGATACTTTATAAACTCGAAAAAACTCGCGATGCACCTAGGCATGCAGATAAGGATATTGGGCATTTGAGGCACGAACGGCTAAAACCATGCCTAGAGAGTTCAGCTGCGTAGCGAGTTTCAAGCTTATGGCGATCAGCTACCTTATTGGCAGGTCCGTTGCGGTAGCAGCTGTCAGTGTCAGGCAGTCGAAACCACTATCACTAGCACCCAACACCTACAGATCCCCTCTCCAGGACGCATCCTACTAATTCCCCTTTTCCCTTTTCCCCTCCCCAAATCCCCTAAAGAATGAGACATCGCAGAGAATATCCCCCATCCAGATTAATCTCTGAGTTACTTGTAGGCGTTTTTAACTTTACCCCTCGGGATATATCTGCTTTTCTATCTACGCTGTGCCCCACGCTAGAACAGTAACCCAAATACCTACAAAATGCTAGTAAGCCTAAGATATCAATTGAGCAAGAGTCATAAGAGAATAAAAAGTGACCTCAGGTCATAGGTTAGTTTTCAGTGTCCTGATTAGCCAGTGGCCTATTTCTAGGATTTCTAAGGCTTTTTAAGAAGCAATGGATCTTGTTGCCGAAAACGCTTCTTACATGCCTTTGGACGCATCCTGCTCAGGTGTTCGGGTTTTCAATCCCACAACCGGTACAAAAACCCCAACTATCACGAGTCGTGCTTCATGTTGAGAACAAGGACGATAGATTTAAAATCTGGGGGAAACCTCCGGGGTGCTGGGCCCTACATCCAGAAGCATGTTCTCGAGCCCTAACACGACCAGGAAGCAAACTCAACTTGAACCCCACAAAAGAACGCCGGGTATGAAATGGTGAGGAGAGCTTCAGGCAGCACAGCGGTGGGAGTTTTTGCATTGTAGCTAGCTGAAGGGAGGAAGACGCCTCATAGGACTTATACTACTAAAGGAGGGTTGTGGTAGTTTGCTTCAAGTAGAACACTAGGCAGTGAGCCTATGTAGACTAGTTACCCCCCTTCGAGTGGCTGAAAAGCCTCATCACGAATCCGCACTCGATTTTCCAAGAAATTCCTCGGGAAGGCGCAATTCCCAAACTCTGCCCGCAAATCACTCCCTCTCGAAGGCCTCTGCAGGTAGTGTGATACGCGATAGCTCGTAGCTGAAGCAAGAAGGGCAGGTAAACAGAGTGCAATAACTATTGTTCGGTAATAACTTATCCGGAAGGCAAGATTGTAAGGAAATAGATCAGCTGTTTATGGGCATCTGAGCTAGCCTCTCCGCCCCCAATATAGATTCCTCGTACACCTCTATCAGCGAGAGACTAGATTAGGTTCTAAGTATTGAACGAGACAAATAGGAGAAACCTGAAGGACAGGGGTTGCGACCCCACCAACTAGTCTTCACTGTTAGCCCGGTTGAAAACAAAGAAAAGATATCAGCGAAGCATCTGACTCTATGAAGAAACGCTCGTGTCAATCGCTACAGCATTTAAAATATTACACCCTACCTGGCGTCTTCGTAGTCACAATCGCTGGCAGAAGACACTGCCTCACTACCAGTGCACATGCAGGGAGTGGACTGGGCTATGGAGCACTGTAGTTGGGAGTTTAACCTACTATATCAGTACAAAGTGCCATGGAATGAAAACTAGTAATTCATATGATCTTGGAGGCTATATATCTCAATGACTTCCCGCCTCTCTTCGCCCTAAATCTCTCTTAAACTCCACGACTTTTTTTTGATTCTGATACGACTATACAATGAGGATATCATGACATTGACCAGTACGGAAAGGATCATACCCACTACATAAGCCATCTCTATACCCATGTTGAAGGAATCCGAGAGAAGGATGTTCTTCAGTAGCTATTAAGTGGTACTTACTGCGGTCTAACTTTAGCTGGTAATCTCAGTGAGGTTGGGGATGAATAGCCAGGGAACAAAAATTCAAGTCTCCTTGATAAATGCGGTGTTAAGACTAGATAATATTAAGTACTCACCAGAGTGATTTGGTACTGTGTAGGATGGCCGATACCAGTTTAAATTTTAACCTTTCCATCGATAGACCACAGGAAAAGGCGAAACATGGCCCACCTGAGTAATATTTTACAGCCTCAGTCTCAAATACCAAGATACTCATTTTATTCCTACGATGCACGTTCAGTATTGAGGATTGCTTTGAAGATTTAGAGTACCTGGCGCGGCCTACCGGGAAAGAAAAAGAGTAACAACCAAATAAGTTCTTAATCATGTAAAAGCATGCTAGCAAACAAGAGGTTGCTAACCGTAAGTTTGCTGAGCCCCTAGCGGGAAGAGAGGCAAAGGGGCAACCAACATTGTGAGATGTTGGAAGTGAGGACCTTAAGAGGAGGGGAAAGCGGATAGGCCCTGAGGCATCCCGAACAACATAAACTTGAATAGGAGGTATCATAGTTGTCTCAGGACGTCTAGATTTCCTCTCTGAGTAACGCGTCATTTTATTTTCCCGGCATTTTCTTCCATCCCCACCAGAATAGGAAACTCAGACGTCCTGAGACCCCTCTCTCTTGCTGTGTTCAAGCTAATGCGGTATAAGGTGGCTTACACCCCCAGATCCTCCTGGACGGGGTGCAAATGGGGAAAAGTGGCGATAGTTCGTGTGGTGTTTAGGACGTCCCAGATAGGGTGTAGAGGGAACGGAGGATGAGGTTAGTTGTGATACTAAATATTAGCTATTGTTTTTTACCACATCCCTCCTTTTAATCTGCCTCTACTATTTCAATCGTGTGCGCGACAAAAGTGTCTGTTACCCTGCCTTACGTGTCCTTGGAAACTCGTCCCAGACTCCCAGCCGCGTCAATGTTGACCACGTAAATTGGCAACCACTCGCGTTTTTCCAGCGAAGACGGGAGGCGGCGCTAACCCAAATGGTCCCAGTCTCCGCCAAGGCAGGCAACGAGCCTCGATTCGTCGTCCCAACAACAACCAACTGACAAAGAACCCCATCCTTTCCATCCTCCCTTTTTTTTCCTGCCACCCGTATTCCGTAACCAACACCCTCACACAACAACACAATAGATTTCACCATCTGCTTATTCTTGATGCACCTATTTTTCCTACGGTACTAGACAATACAACAGGGAAAGAAAGAAAACAAGGCCGGCGATGTCGAGCCGTCTCACGATCGACCGCTCGGCGGTTAAAGATAGGAGAGGGTTCGGGCTCTTTAGCGATGACGAGGACGATTCAGATATTGAGAGAACGCCTGTCTCATTCAGTGGGAATAAGAGCGGTTTCCAAGTGTTAGACGCAGCGGGAAGCGCAGGGGATGCTGGCAGTATGTTTTGCAAATTTTTCTTTATTTCTAGAACCTACTGCAGGATGAGGAGGACGATTATCTTAACAGTTTGTTCGTTTTTACTGACAGTGGTGATTTAGATTCCAGTCCCGCAGCCTCCACTTCCAGCATGATTTCCCCCCTAGCTAGCTCGACCCCCACTAGGGGGTCGCGCAATTCTGCGTTGATTACACCTCAGCGACCGAGGTCAGCGCACAGATCTACTCCTTATTCAACTACTACTTCGCGGGCCCTGATGCGCGCGAAGATATCGAAGGATGCCACGATCGATAGGGAAAGCGAACTCATCAGCACGGAGACTACATACGAGACCACTGCTACCACCTCCGTAAAGAGGTCCAAATATACTATGAGCGGTGCTAGAGGAAGCCCGCGAGAAGATGCAGAGCCCGAGTCGGACGGACAAGAGGAACAGGAAGAAGCAGAAAATGATAAAGGGGAGCAAGAATTTTCGATTACTCCGAGCAGAAATATCTTTTCTCGAACTACTACACCAAGCAAAACCCCGACAAAATCGCCCAAGAAGGAATCTCAGGTTCCTGAGACAGGCAAGAAGACATGGGGACAATGGCTCGGTGCCATTCTCCCAGCTAGTGTTAAGAAGCCAGTCAAGGCGATTTTGGGTGATGCGGCAGAGTTCAGGTCTACCGAACAGGAGGTACAGACTCCTAAGAAGGAGGCTCCTGCCCAAGATTACGACTTTGAGGATAATGACGGGTTGTCACTTCCAGGAAGTTTTGGAAAGGCTCCTCCATCGCCCATACGCTCCCCGTCTCAACCACCGTCCAAGCGGGAACAGAGGAAGGTGGAGATTATTTACGAAACCCCAAGCCGCGAAGGATTGTTTGCGTATCAAAAACCCAAGGCGGTGGCTGCCCCTCGTACTCTACCTCCTCCCTCGAGAAGGATTATTCCAACTTTGGCACCCTCCAGCAAGACACCTGGAAAGTCAGCCTCACCCTCTGTCACTCCAAGCAGCAGCTTCCATAGGCCCAGTAACTTTATCGAACGCATGAAGTCTGCAAAGAGGACTAATCGCTATGATCCTTACTCGAGACCAAAAGGAACAAGTTCTCGCGAGAAGAAGAGAAGCCCCGAACTCAGTGAGCCCAAGGAACTCACTACAGAGGAGAAATTAGAACTTTTGAAGAGGAGAGAAAAGGAGAGAAAGGTTCAGGAAGCCGAAGACCGATACCTCAAACGGGAGATTAGGAAAAACCTCGGACAGCAGGACCCAGAACAAGATGGCGACGGTGATTCAGAAATGTCCGACACCGATACTTCATCCAAACAACCCAGCGTGGAGGAAGTGGTAGACGAAGGTGAGCCTTCGGACATGGCCCCATCAGCTCCGCCAGCACCCAAGTCTCCCGTCAAACAAGCTGCTCCCACCCCCTCTACCCCACCAACCGGCCCAGCACCAACCTTCCTCTTCGGCGACTCTTCCTCGTCATCCACTACTACCACGACAACCCCCACTGCCCTAGAACCGGCAGCCGCCCCGACAACATGGTCTTTCTCTTCCGACTCGGACAAGGAAAACATCTCTTCCGGCCCCCCACCCCCACCAACAATGTCCCATGCCCAGCTCCCCGCCCCTTTAACCACCTCTAGCCACCCCCCCGCCATCGCTGGTGGACTCCTAGGCACATCCCCCCAGCCAGCCGGCGGCTTCGGCCTCGGCCTCGGCTTGCCTAAGGAATCTACCCCACTAAACCGTCAACGCAGCGCCGCTGAGAAATTCAAACCACACGTTAGCAGCGGTCTCCGCGAGAGCAGCACTGTGGACGAAGAGAAGGAAAACGAAAATGACATTGAGAACAAGAAGCCTTCCTTGGGGTACGACAAGGAGAATGCATCCTCAGCTTCTAGCGGTAAGCTCGGCGGACCGAGCAGCGGTGGCGTAGGTGGAGGGCTGGCCATGCAGAGTGTTTTCAAATCATCCGGTGCACTAAAAGAGAACTCTGGTGTGTTGAACCTTGGAAAGAGTGATGTAAAGGTTGACCTTAGGGCCAAGATTGAGGATGTTTGTCCCCCCTTCTTATTTTACTTAGTTATTTATTAGTGCAGAGGGTTAATTTAGCATGACAGATCCCGCACAAGCAACTAGAATGCGCAGTCGCCTGGCCATCGCTCAACCAGCCCTTCGGCGGCAAAGACGTTCGCGCCATGGTCGAGAGCATGTTTGATACCACCGCTATGAGCGAATTCCCACAGGGGTTTGACGGGGAGATGTTTGGGCTTGCGGTGCATGTCGGTATCTGATTTGATTCGACCGGAGAGTTGGTAATGACGGAAAAACACGGGTTTTCTTTAAACATTTTGTTATTGCGCTGTTATTTTTTTCTTTTCTATCGGGCGTTCTCTCTTTCCCTCCTGTCTGCTTTTGATGTAGTAGCGTACTCTATTTTCTCTTTTACTTTTATTTCCCCCTTACCCTTACTATTCTTGTCGTTCATGACCGAGAAACGGAGTGGAATGGATAAATTGACGCACGAGGAACCGGAATATCTCTTGGCCCATGTTTTTTCAATTCCATTTTTCCCCCTTCCCCTTCACATTTTCATTGGTCACAACTGTCTTGTGCTTTCTAACCTATTCATGAGTGATGACGATGGCAATTTAACCAGGTACCGGTACCGGTACGCAATATACCCAGCACAATTACAGCACAAGTCGTGAAATCTTAGATGAGATAACCTTTTGAGACTCGAGGAAATAGATTAAGTACAATACCAGTAACCCCTTCCTCTATGAAAGAGTGATGAATTAGCGAGGTCATCATAACTTATACACCATTCGACGATACTTCCAGCACCTGTAGCATACCGCACCCGAACATGGCGCCCATACCTGCGTAGCCAGAGCACTTGCCGGTATCATACCGTACCGTATTTACAAACCATCATACCAACCCATCACAGTAGGAGCGTGATAATAGCAGCGGTCGATGCGAGCGAGCGAGCTATAGAACTCTTCTCTGTGATGTTCTGTTCTGAACATCGTCATAAAGAACCATGGTATGACGATATCAGCAGGTAGAACAAATCAGTGTGAAGATCTAGATATCACATACGTGTGTTATACTATACCCTTAATGTGAACCAAATAGCGGTAACCCACCGTATTCTCTAGAGTACTATACAAACACCCCAGACCAAAGAACAAAACACAAACGACACAGCACCTAACAGAAAGTCTAACTTTATGAATATACTATTCATACACGACTCATCTTCCCATGCCATGCCAGAACGAAATATAACGTACAGCGAAGCAAGCACAATCTTAGAAGTAAAGGAAAAGTACAAAGGGAGGGAGTGATAGGAGTGAAGAGTGAAGAGTGAAATAAACCATTACGCTGACAAGTACTAGTGGTGTAAGTTAACTCATACCCGTGATGATAGAAACTGTGAAGTAAAGCGAAAAAAATGAATAGGGGGACAGAAGAGAAGATAATAAAGGGTAAGTGATAAAGTGCATTGAGAATAGCAACGAAAAGGGCTTTAGAATACGGAGAATAAAAGTGAAAAAGAGTAAAGAGTAAAGAGTAAAAAAGAAAAAAGCCACCAACTCCATCCCGTGCCCAACCATACCGTTCCCTTTCATCTTCTCATGCAGCTCTCACGACCGCACCCACCAACGCCGCCGAGAATAAATCTACCCGAAAACCTTCAAAACCCCCCAAACGCCCATTGCACTCAGAACCGGTATGACCACATTATCGTCCAAGCCAAAGACATCCATCGCCTCAGAGACACTTGCAATCACACCCGTGACAACGCTCATGAGGGCAAGCCCCCACCCTCCGTCAACCTGTATGTCTCCCAGTCCCAGCGCCTGCAGGCCCAATCTCCCAGCCCACATTTTCCCATCGAGCGGATCATCCCAGAAGGGGCGTGTTCCGGGCACTATGACGCCCCAGAAGGCGGCAGCAGTGACGGCGCCAACTACAAAGCTCGCTAGGCTTCCCGCCAAACTCTTGCCCCGACGGATCCGTGGTGTGTAGCGTCCCCATGCGCGGCCGAAAGTACTGGCTGCTGTGTCGCACCACGATAGTAGGAGGATGCTGAGCGTGGCGACATCCTTTGGAAACACGCTTAGTACAGTTATTGTACCGACAAGATACCAGACAACCCCGTTCCACCCTGCGACCTCACTCTCGCGCATAAGGGCGCCAAGTAGGCGAATGTAGAGTTGATTAAAAGACGGCGAGTAAAAGCGTAGCATGTCCGCACTCGCGATAGGGATCAGGGCCGCAGTTAAGGGTGGGGTGATATGTGTTGGTTGGCGTCCGGTTCGGTAAAGGTATAAGACTACGAAGCCAATGGAAACATGTAGGAGTTTACGGGGAACTTCATGTTTGTGAATCTACGCATTTCTCCATATTAGCATGTGATATCTTAATGTTTTCCCCGCATGAGAGGAGAAGTAACGGTAGGGAGGGAGAAGACTCACGAGTGAGGAGAAAGTTCTGTGTATCGGAATAAGCCCCAACGGCGAGGGCGACCGCGATAGGTTGCGCCATATGGACGACGGAGGTGGGGGAGCTAAGTGGTTCCCGCTAAGAACCCGGGAAAGAGTTGGAGGCGGGGGCTTGCGACTTCTTGGAGAGCGTTCCCGGTCCGCTCTTTTTTCCTCCTCCTGCTCCTCCTCCTCCTTCTCCTCCACCAGCTCCCGTCCAGGAGATTGTGAGTCTGTGCTTGTATCGCTAGTGTAAGCATCATCATCATCATCCCCGTTCCCGTCCATGGGGACGATATCGCGGAGTGAGGTGGAAGAAGAACTTGGTGAAGGTGAAGGTGTCGGTGTCGGTTGCGGCGTCATTATGAATTATGATGATGGAGATGGTGGTGATGATAGAGTGTTAGAGTTTGATAAAAAAAAATTAAAAAAAAAGAGTGAAAGGAGTGAGTGAGTTGAGTAAGAAAGAACTAAACCCAGCCTCATTCGTCACGACAGGATCACAACTGCGCGTCAAAACGGGTTTTCTCAGCACTTTTTTGCCAGGTTTTTACGGGTGGCCTAGCTCCGGTTGGTTCGATTAACTTCACGATGCAGGGTTTTTGAAATTTGGCTTGTGATCGTGGGAACGATTGTGAGTCAGGGTTTGGGGTTCGGGTAGCGCACCCAACTCGTAAAGTGGAGGTCCCCTATTAATCAGCAATTACCTCAGCTCTCCTCAGAATTCGTTCTTCATGACCCATTCATACAGACCCCGTTCATTACTTCACAATAATACAGTGCCGGCATTTCCACACCCCTCGCTTCTTCCTGCGATAGTAGTGGTGAATGCCGTGCTAGTATCCTTGGTCCGTACTATAAAGTTCATCTGGGACTCTCCCTATCTAGGATCACCCAGAAACATCGTTATGTGATACGGTATATCTGTCCTCTCCCGCAAGCCCTAACCCTCCCTGCTCCCTTCCCCAGGCACAACACCACAAATCAGGAACCCTAAATGAAAAAAATGAAAAGTGAAAAAACAGACAATTAAAGTTAATCTAAGGAGCACAACCTGCATTTCCCTCGTTCCGTTCTCATCACACTCATCACGGAATATCACTCGAGACGGGAACGTTTGGGAACTTTTGTGTGAATGAGTTTATCGTAACTCTAACAAAGCCTTTTCCTATGATACTGTACTTTATGCCCAAACAGAGAGCACGATGGCAGTGACGAAAAAATCATTGGACTAAGAATGAGCAACGAACATGAGCACGAAACATAACTAGAAAATAGGGATGGTATCATAATATAAGATAGACCTGAACGCCCGCCTGAACCCTGTCGGAAACCCCTACATCCGAGGTAGTGTAAAAAAAAAGATGCATAGAAACGGAGAAATACAGAAAGAAGGGAAGGAAAAAAATACAATCAGGTTTCGTTTTCTTTCCTCCACAGCCGCGTTAGCGGATGGGAAGGTGCAATGGTAGGGTCGTTGCGACAATACAAATACCCGTACCATACATATGTTCAGCACATCTACCCAGAAAGCGTCCGGAGGTCGTTCGCCGATTGGGTGGCTGATTGCTTGGATCACTTGGAAATGTAAGATGTGAGTGATAAAGGCGATAGGCCACGAGAGGTGCTTGAGGTCACTGGAGCTGGGGTCGGGTTCATGTGCGCTGTTGGGAAGGGTCTGCCGGTGCTTCCACTGTTGATAGGACACCGCCAGAGTATTGGTACATCTGCCTCAGAAAGGGCCTTACAGAAAGGCGTGGTTGTTGATGTTTTGTGTAGGAATGATGAGGTATCTGACGATGGTTTCATCCAAGTGGGAGAAGAGCGTGTTGATACCAGTCGATGGTATCGATTTTTTGATTGTCATTCAAACTCGTGGGGTGCTTCGAGTGACTTCTGCTGATATCGACTCTCTCAGGAACATAAAAAAAGCACCTGTCATATAACCATTAGCCCCCCACTTATCACACAGGCAAAAAAAAAAAAGCTCCTACCTCAACCCTCTTCCATCAAAGCGCCCACTACTCCGGTGCCGGCAGCCCCTCATCCCACGCCCACACGGCCTTCTCAGTCCTAGGCAAAAACCTCCCCCCCATCCCCTCCATAGCCTCTGCAACCTCTCCCCACCGGCCCCTCTCCCCATTCTGACAAAACGCCCGAGACAAACCAAACTTCTTCAACCCACCCCGCTTCCTCGCTAAGAACCCGATCGCGCCCTCGGCAGTCACCTTCGGGCACACCGGCCAAAGGCTCGTCTGCCAGAACCTGCGGTTCGTGAGTAAGGGTGGATACTCGATCCATGTAACGAGTTGTCCAGGGGCCGGATTAGGCACGGCTGCGGGTTCCAGTGTTACGAGTCTATCCCAGGCACGGAGGATTAGGGTTTGTAAGTTCTCACTTGGAGCGAAGGCTTTCAGAAGAAGGGCATCGGTGAGGTCTTTGGTTGAGAGGCAGATGTCAATGTGGGCTATCGAGTGCCGCATGCAGCGAATTATGCTTAGTAGCCTATCGCTGAGTAAGAAGACCGAGACGTCCCCGGTTAATATCAAGGTTTTCAACTTGGTGAGTGATTCAAGCGGCGAGTGATGCAGGACTGTGCTTCGAGAGTAATGCACCGAACCTGGACGAGGATTCGTAAAGTCCGAGTCTTGAAGCTTCAAGTACGTCAACGACGAACCTAGGGATGCCAAGGGCGCCAAGAACAGCTTTGTTGCAGAGGAATTCACTTGTTTAGCTTCATAACTTAGGGATAGCGAATCTATCCTCGCAGATTTTTCCTTTTTCGATTGCTGCCCTCCGCGCGATAGGCTGTGCTCTAGCTGGCTATTCACGTTCTTGATCTGAACAATCGCCGCCGCAAGGTCGAACATTCCAGCGAATTTAGTGAATTCAAGATCACGCATGTTGTGTAGAAACCCAGGAGCAAAAGACCATCCGGTAAAGTTCGGGGAAGTGGAGGTATTATCCACGAAGAGGTTTATCAGTTTCAGGCACTGTGGGGAGAACCCTGCGTATCCCATTTCTGTGAACATTCGCCAAAGTTTGAAGTTATCGCAGCGCATCCGGGCTAGTCTTAGGGCTTTAACACTGCGACTTTGGCGAAGGGCTAGTGGACCATTTCCCAAGTCTTTGCCCGAGAACCGAGAGTAGCGGATGTCAAAATCTAGGTCTAGGGATGTGATAGAGTTGGGGTTTAGGGCGTCAAAGAAGCTGTCTAGCGTGGACACAGTTCTATTATATGCTGAGCGGTTAGTCTCCCAGTCTTCCTCGTGGCCGTAGTACGGATCGTAGTGGGTTTTAAATCGCCAGTCCAGGATTGTCAGTGAGAAGCTATCGGATTTGTTGGAGTGTCGGCGGCGCTGAGCAAGACTTGCAGTGCTGGGGTATATTAACGTAGGCCGTATTGAAGCTATAGCCCTGCCCAACTCAGCGCAGACCATCCACCCGGAGGAGATGACCAAACGGGAGATGTTCTGCAGGGAATATATCATAGATATAGGATGTGACATTCGAATCGGCTCGTGGACTCTCAATTGGCCCAACTCGGGGATAGTGAAGCCCTTGAGATGCTGAATATGCGGATACAAGACTGCCCCCAAATATCAGTACTAACCTACCAACCAAGGGAAAAAATATCAACACCCACAATCCATAATCATCAAGGCCGTATCCCCCACGAAAACCTTCACCTCTCTTCCGTAGACAGGACTAGTCCAGCCATACTCCGCCCCTCCTACAATCATCTTGTCCCCCCTCTTATCCCTCCTGGAAGCGCCACTGACCTCCAACCCACCAAGCAGCCCATCAAAAAAGTACTGCGCAGCCTTCTCATCCAGCGTAGAACTCTTGTTTCCAGTCGCCCTTTGTGACTTCATAATCTCCGTCAGCACCATCACCAGCGTGCGCGCATCTAAGTTTGCGACGTAATTGATGTAGGGAAACAAGGTGGCATTTCTGGCCTCAGGACTTTTCCCAGAGATGGTGAAGCAAGAGAGTAATAAGGTTCTCCATAATTGCAGCATTCGCCGGTCAGCACGTGTGTTGTAGAAGTCTATTGATCGAGAAGTGGGGAAGTATTGCGAGCTGGGGCCGCGGGCTGGTCGAGGTTGCTATGTTAATAATTTATTACCGCGGTAGCTAGTGGCTAAACAAAGAAGCGAAAGCGAAAGAAACCAGGGAGAAACTAACCATTTGCGGTAGTAGGCATTAGCACCCCAAACCCATGAGTTCTGTAGAGCATTGGAATAGCCGTAAAAGCCCAAGCTCTACAAGTAACCGCACAACTCCACAGATCCTTCACGCTCCCGAACCCATCATCCGCAACTTCGGGTGCAACAAATCCAAATATCACTTCCAGCAACTCGACCGGCAGCCTCACCGCTGCCCCCACCTTCTCCTCTTCGCCATCTTTATCGCTGACAAAGCTAGAACCACAACTTGAAGACGAGTCGTAATAGAAGGTGGCACCGCTGTTGTACATCATCTCCTCCAGCAAGTCCCCGTCGGGCTCTGGCGTGCCTTCATAGTAGAATGAAAACATGGATTCCGCTAGCGAGGACATGGAGATCTCGTTTTGCGAGCTCAGCGGCGCTCTATTGAAACAGGGTTGCGGCCGGGGGAGAAATGTCCTGGGGGCGGCGGCGGAGGGCATGTAGCCAGTACATGGGATGGGGTACTTGAGAGGGAAAAGGGAAAAGGGAAAGTGGGAAAATGGAAAAATGGAACGGAAACAGAAAAGGAAATTAGTTCGGGGAGATTAATTTTAGGCACGGTATGGCAGGGATTAATAATAATAAATAGATAAACAATTGACTAAAAGGAGAGTGAGAAGGAAAGGAGAGAATAAAAAAAGAAAAAAGAGGAAAAGGGCAAGAGGGGCTGTCCCTTGGACTGGTACCGGTAGGCGCTTAGAAGGAAGGAAGGGGACGGAAGGAAGGGAGGGGAGAAGTTGTTGGGTTTCTTATAATTTTCTGTCTTGCGCTCTTAATCAGGAGGTTGCACGATTCTGGGTACTCTCATATGCAACGGGAACTTCCTCCTTTCTCCTTTGCTTTTATCTGGGACCGTTGGGAAGGAAGGAAGGAGTGTTAATCTATAGGAGACTTTCGGTGGATGGATGGATGGGTAATAATATGATGGTGATGATAGTGGAGGCACCGTAGGCTGAGGTAGGTAAAGGCGAGCAGAGGAGGGATGTCAGACGAGTTACAACACATACCATACTCATCTTCGCGGTCTCTCTTTATACAGACAGATCATACGGTATCATACTTGCACATGCAGATAACTATCATGGCGTAGTTCTTTTGCGGATGTGAAATAGCGGATGGTTGTCTGTGGTTTAGAAAAAGGTAAGCTTGCCTGCCCGCCTTGTCTTCCCCCCGCCCACAGTAACCTTGCCTTTGATGATTGACACTCGAAGTTCAGTGTCCATGTCTATCCCCCCCCCCACCTCCCTCCTCTTCACTCCCCTCCTCTTGCACGAGATCGATCAAGCAGGCGCAGGCAAGACAGAAAGCAAGAGAAAAGAGGGGATATAGGCAGGGTGATAAAGCCATACCCTACCATTGTTCGTGCGCACTGCACGAACCCAATCATATGACATCAATTCATTTCACTCTCTTCCTCGCTTAGTCCGATTCAAAATCCTAAGCTTTTCCCTCACTCGACAGAACAGAACACACGTTGACCTGTGCCAGTGGCCACGGCCGGCACTCAGGTCTGATACATGAAACGAACCCAGGGTCGTGCTGGCCATCTCGAAAAAAGTGGAAAAAAAGGAAAAAAAGGAGGGGAGGGAAAAAAACCAATCTCTCTTATGCAACTGAAAATGCGGGCTTCCTTACATCCCTTTGATTTTGTGGCTTCTTTCTTTCTCACATTTCGAGTATTGTGCTGTGCCATATGAATGTAATGCCTAACTCAGGCCTGCTCTAAGGGGAGGCGATTGCTCGTATCGTAAGTGCTGCACGAAGACGCTATGATCATGGGGGTAGAGAGCCTGGGTAGATGCTGAAGAGGTAGGATATAAGTTTCGATGCGAGAAAATGATCGGGGGGACCCTGTGGGGCAGGGTGGATATCGGTAGGCATCACAGCACTATTATATAGCACACTAATGCCTTTATTACCATTTTGCCACAGCGCAGCCCTAAGTTAGTATAATATTGTTGGCTCAGGCTCAAGTGCAACCAAACGTTTATTCGAGGGCGAAATACAATTATGATAGCCTTCTCAGGGTCCGGCAAGAGGTAATTGAACAGCTTTTTAAGGTTAGCCAGCCGAATACATCCCTACCCGTTCCGGTTAATTGTTCCCTCCCTCCCTCGTGTTTGCAGTACCATACAGCTTATGGTGCAGATATCGGGACTCTACCGGAAACAGACCTGCTTGCTTACCTTTTGCGCCTGCTTCTATCTCATCTCAACCAATCATACTACGACACACCGGTTGCGATTCTGTGCTCTTGAAAGTTTTTGTTTCCTGGGTTAGTGGGTTGCTATCATGCCTTTGTAGTACGGTATTTTCTTGGATGGGGGGCTGAAGTTTGCCTGCAGAGATGGAGTCCACCACAGACGCTGTTCCTGGGCTGTCCTATTATTACTCCTTTATAGGTTGATGATTATCAAAACTAGCAGTCGAGGCTGCTACAATAATGAATAGGCAATTGAATAGATGTTAGGCTAGTGAGAATAATACAAATAGAGTACTGTGTAGCGATTATTCACAGCTTTTATCATTCATCCGTCTGGATGTAGTTAGTATGCTTTTAGAAACAGCTTGAGTATATTACCGCAGCTCTACTATTACTGCTATGGGCTAAGGCTAAGTTGGCGGTAAAATACCGGAACTATGCACTATTAATAAGCCATTATACAAAGAGATTTATGGCAGGAAATCACGCAGCAACAGGACCAGCAGTGCCAGAAGAATCTGAGAATGGGAGATCTCCTGAGGGCCATGGCTTCTCGGAGAAAAAAAATCACAACCGAGAGTCAGCAACGGCCACAATATTAAACACCGGCAATATTGACTCCAGGGACCAAATATGACAGGTCACAAGCAGTAAGGAGTCGTTGTTTGATTTGGCAGTGGTTAGGGCTGATTTTAAAACGCCCGGCACCGTATCATCCTCGTAGCCCATGCTCCCTGGCTTAAAATATCACTCGCCCGTTTGTAACTCATACCGAGCCGAAGGGGACACAAGGAAGCGGGGTTTCCCCCTGCAATAGCAAGGGCCCCGCCGTTTAGCCCCATATTCACCATCTTCTTCCCACCTCACTCACTCACGAGGCCCTCGCGTGGATATCGTACCTTCCCTTACCTCGGCCTACCGCATTATCACCCGAGCCCCGGCGTGAATGTTTGCCCGTCTATGGATGGTCGACTGCTCCGATTGAGCAACTGGGGGGGGCTTATCTTGCACCAGTTACCGTGCCGCACAGCGCTTGAGGTTTAGCCCGCCAAACAAAATTAAGGACCGAGCGAAATAGCTATTATATCCCTCGAGAAAGTTTCAGTTCACACAAATTGAGCCATTGGGTTCAAAGAAAGTGAACTTTTGCAATACCGGTAAGTTTCTGTCACAGTCTGCCATGATTGTGCGTATTTCGGGCAACATCATCGCCTTCCGTTCACCCGAGATGGTCGCGCACACTTTGAATTACAGGTCACTCAGGGCTGTTTGGGGCTCCGCGCACATTGTGTTCGAACGGATCATCTTATGCACACGTGGGTTCGTTGGGTGCATGCAAGTACAGTACGAGTGGAAAGGCTCCGCATCCCGGGTTGTGTTTTTTGTGTTTCTGTGCGATGGCGGCAATCCACGAACAGGCCCACAGTTATCGCGGGGTGAAAGGTTCCGGCAGCAAGGTTCGCGGGGGGATACCGGTATAACAATTTGGGTTTGTGCACTGTGCTGAAGGCTTTCGCCCAGATGCGGCGTCCAGGGGTGGTGATAGCAAAGGCCATGCTGCTGTAGCTCTTGCAAAACTGTGCGAAGAGAGTGGGGGACAATTGTTACGGTGGGAACAAGGTTGGGCAAACGTTACGATACCGGACTCTGAACTGAACTATTGTTACTAGATCTAACACGAATACGGTAGCCTGCTGTAAGTGACAGGTGGCCTAGACTCGATTTTTAGTAGGTACCCCTATTCCCCCTCCCAGAGACCATATCTGCACTATCAACAACTTACCCCATCCGCGCGAGAGGGGGAAGAACGGGGGTAATATGATATCTAAGAAACAAACTATGCTTGATATCAACTCAAGCCTTCTCAGAACAGGAAAAAGCCTGGCGAGTTAGCGGAGGAAGGAAGATGTGAGGTGTCGAGTGATTCCGTAAGTAGGAGTGGAGGTGAGATGGTGTGAGGAGGGGATGGGACGAGGAGAATTAATGTGTGGTTGAGAAGAGGAGAAGCGGGCCTAGGGGTATCGCAAACAAGCCTGCCCACCGGGTGCGTATTGACTTACGATTGAGTTGATGGGTTTTGGACTTTAGCAACAAACAGTGGAGTACGGCGGGAGGGTGTATGTGCGGCTGTTCCCCGAATCCGACAGCAATTGGACTGTCGTACTGGTGTCGTTCGGGGCGAACTTTTGGAGCGGGAGATGAATTTCTCGAGTGATGTTAGGGGAAGACATTTCCACTGGCCGGGGTAAGGGTCGGCTTTGCAGTACGAGAGGTCTACGTTAGATTGATGCTAAATTTTTTAATGAAAAGAGCACACACGGGCACTCTCAGCCATACCCTCGCTCTGATTTATATTTACAAGCTAATTGTATTCCGAAATCTACCAAATGATACGTTGCCCAAAGAACACAGAATCGTCATAAACTCTCACTCGGTCGCACAGTCTCCTCCTCCTCGGAGATATCGGCTACCTTCCTCTTCGCCTCCCTCTTCTTCCTATTCGCTTGCCAACCGCCCTTCTTTTCCACATATCTCGCATTGATAACCTCGACACTCTCCATCCGTTTTCTCTCCAAGATAGGAATATATGTCCCCCGAAACAACGGCTCGTGACCGCCCTCGATTAGGATCTGTGACTTGTTCTTGGCTTTCTTCTTTGCTACCCCCATTGCCTGCGTGGTCACAGAAAATTCTCCCAGGGCGAGCGCCGGAGATGTGCTCTGGAGCGCAGGGTCTGAAATCGGGTTTCCATTTGTGGAAATAAGCTTCATCAATCCACCTGTCAGTATCTCGTCGATCTTAGATTTATGCCATATAGACCAGACGTCGTCGAGGATTTCATTGCGGCCTTCCTGCCCGGTCCCGCGTGTGTATAGCCATTGTAGCATCCCATCCGGGAAGACGCAATCCCAGAGAACGAGGGCCCTGTCATCGGCCATCTCGTACATTGGCTTCTGAGGGGTCTTGGAGATGTCCAGCATTTCGGTAACAAGACCAGGCTGCTCTAGCCCTTGAGCGATCAAGAATAATATGGCAACCATGTGCCGGACTTGGTGCCAGAGAAACGCCGACCCATGGAGTTCAAAGTAGTATACTTTTGGATTGTTTTGTGGTGATGACTGCGGTAGCTCGACGATATCTGCGTGGTGGATTATCCGGTCGAAACGGGTGATTTGCTTACTCGCATCCAGTTTACAAAAGTTTCTAAAGTCGTGGTCGCCAATGTAGAGTTTCGCGGCTTCACGCATTTTGTCTATGTCTAGCCTTCCGACGGTGGAGTTTGGTGAGGTTGCTATGGCGGGGTTTGTAAAGAAGTAGCGGTAGTGTCTTTTCTGGCAGTTAAACCGAGCGGAAAATGCGGGTGGGGGATGCGGACACCAGGCTAGAACTCTAATGTCTTTCGGAAGTAGTCGGTTTAGGACCTGTAGGTATGGGAGTTCATCTCTTTCATCGTCAAATTCGGGTTTCTCTTTCTCCCATTCACCGCCCTCTTCCGCAACGTCATCAATAGGCCTTTTGGGCAACGGCCTGTTACTGCGTACTCGAACACCGATAACCTGTCCAAAGGCGGAGACCCCTGCATCAGTTCTACCGCATTTTGAATACTCGGCTATTTCATCACCAGGCCATCCAAGCACTGCTTCCTCCTCGCCCTCGATACCGTTGTTAGGCACTAACCGAGCCTTTAATAATGCTTTAAATATATGCTCTTCGATGGTGTTGGTGGGGTTGGGGCTATTCGCATGATACTCGAAACCAGTGTAATTCCCCCCTAGATATGCTATCCGTAAGGCAATATGTCGGGTAGCGTATACGGAATGATCGAATCTCCGCTTGGGCTTTTTGGGATGTATTACTTTAATTCTAGGCCCTATTAGTGCTATTCAGAAAAACGGCCAAGAGAGTGGCTCCCTTACTTGTCCTGCTTTCCCTCCAATTCCAAAATCCGCGCTATTAAATCCTTTTGGGTCCAGCTGGAGTATATTTTCTCCCTTGTTTGCTCCATTGTTAGACGGAGTTGAGGTATTGACGTTGCTGTGAAGAGGCGAATAAGGAGGGGGGAAAAAGAGGGACCGTTGAGCCGCAGGGAGGTTACCCCTCTGGTGGACAACATGCAAGTTAGAGGTGGCGGGTGGTCAGAGTTTGAATTGAGGGCCAAGGATTTTTTCCTCCTCAACTGGTAGCATGATCGGACAGACGAGAGAGGTTAGGAAAGGAATAGCGTATCGTATCTTAGCAAGTTAGAGCAGTACGGTACCAGTGTGGTAACTCGAATCGCTGTAAACTACCGCGGTAAAGGGGGGAAGGGAAGGAAGAGATACTCGAGTACTCTTACGGAAGCCCGATCCTTTAATTCTCTCTCGCTTGGCGAGGGTTTTCCTTCGCGCGGCGGTATGATAAAGCATTTGCACAGTGCTCGAGTAGAGTGCTATCATATATCGCAGTATACAGGGAGAGTAGGGTCTGCACCGCCTCAGGGGGGGGCGTTGTAAAGCCACAGGCCTTTTTGAGGCCACTGATGCCATGTCATCAACGGTGAAAATGTTGAGCCACGCCGGAAGAAGGTCGTTGAGGTATCGTGGGGCTCCAGCATACTATACCCGAACATGTAAGAGTACAGTACTAGTACTTGATGCTCTTATCATAGTATCATATGATATGAGGGGGATTATCACGGGGTTTTCCCTCACCGGGTCTACTCCCTGTGAAAATTTTTGCGTGATCCTGTGAATTCAACGTTAAGAGACTTTGGAGGTGTTGCAGGGATTGACCGACTATCTGGAAGGAAAGGAGTGGGATTGATTGGGGCTGTTGGTCCGAAATTATTCAATTCCCTTCATCCTCCCCCCTACCAGACTCGGACCGCAGGCTTCGCGGTGAACCATCTCACAACAATTCTCCTCTGCAACACCGACACCTGTCCCGATCCCGTGCGTACTGTCCGCCACAGAGCCCCCTCCCATTCCATCTCCCCCCCCACTCATTCTCACTCCCTCTGAATAAACTTGGCTTCCTTTTCTCCTCTAGATGTTGGCTCGGAAGTTGTAGCGGGACTTCCTGAATTCAACTTGGTCAGGAAGATCCAAGTTCTTCCATGAGCAGCTTTTCATGCGGCCCCTGTAAGAGCCTCCTATATTTCAACCCTGTTGCTTCGTATACTTTCAACCTGCCTCCCCTTACATCATACGTACTGACCTTTGTCTCGTTGCTAGGGTACTGACGATCGTGGTTTTTATTGCCGGATATATTACTGCTCGGTTTTCACTTATAACCCAGGCGATAGATCTGGGCTATTTCGCCTGGGATCACGGAGTTCTGGTTCGTCTGTTTCACGGGTCTCTTGGCTTAAAAGCTTAATTTCACCTCCCGTACTCAAGCTCACTCATGCATTTTGCAATTTTTTAGGGACGGGCTACGAAAGGTTTCTTAATTTTATCGCTGTTTTTCTTCCTGTTCTTTATACCTATCGAAAGGATTGCCTCCAGGGAGATCAGTTTGGTTCGTCATCACCCGTACCGCCATCTTGGTTTAACTTGGCCGCAAGTGGGTTTCGCGCTGACGTTGCATTTTCGCCTTGTAGCAGACACGGAGCGGGAGTGAGATTTCGGCCAGAGAGCAGTTGCGCCGTAGGGGGAGTTTTAATTGATGGGTTCGAGTGGTTTGATGCGTGTGTTCTGGCCTTTGGATTTTCAGCGCAACAGCCAGCCGGGGGTATTGGTGGGATGGAGGAACTCGGAGTTGGACATATTTGTGGTGGATATTCTAAATGGGGTCGATGTGGGTTTCTTCCATGGGTGAATCGGTGAGGGTTGAGGCTGATTGGGGGAAATCAGAGCAGGAGGGTCGCGAAAGAATTGAGTTCACGGAGTCTCTACCGAAAATCCCTGCATTCTGTCGAACGGATATTTGAACTCTGTGGTAGAACGGAACTTCACGTTCTTGGGAGCGTCAATGAAGAACCAGGCCATTTGTTTCAGCCAGACCACATATACACTTTTACCGATAAGTCATGCAGGTACCCTCAAATATTCTGTCCGCCGGCCAGCGGGATCGATTTTCAAGTGATACTGTTTCAGAGACCACACCCGCGGCGGATGCAATATTTATCCTTGACCCCTATATCATTGGCACTGGAGGATCGGATGACGAACGGAAGTATCGGGGATGGTGATGACACTATTGAAGAGCGGCGGGAGAGGGAGCGGAAGGCTGAACTAGTGGAGAAACTGAAACTTCACTCGGTGGTCCGGCCTACGCCAACTATGAAGGAAAAAGGGTTACAAATGATAATTGATCAGGTCAATTGTTCGCACGAAATGAGGCAATTGTTGAAGGAAAATGTTGGGCTCATAATGTCGAGACGCTCTAGGAGAAGCCTTAGTGTCAGCGAAAGGGTGGTAGAGTCCGCGACATCGTTGTGGAGGATTGTATTGAAGGGGTTAATGGATGCGGCGAAGTTTTTGTGGCCGTTTGCTACCAAGCTCTTCGTACTGATAATATTGGTTTGGAGATTGGTCGCAGAGACAATCCTAAGGGTGTTAGAATGGAGGCTACGGCCCGAATTGGCCGCATTGAAGGACATTTCTGCTACAGGTGAGATTTTCTCCGATATCCAGAACGAGTCTTAGTGCTCTTTCTGCCTGCTGAACAGGTGGCAGAGTTGAAAGAAGGCTTAGGATTTGCGGATGAATTAGATAATTGATTATTCCTCAGCCCAGCAGTTCGATATCCGTCTTCAACAATTTTGCTATTGGCCTATACAATATGTAACTCTGCGTCGACGAAAGGCCGACTGGGAAAGTGTCACCACGTCTCATCCAGATTATATTCGGTTTTACAACAGCCTGTGGCTTGTTGCTAATGATGTTATCATTGGGATAGCTTTGGGTTCTTATATAATTGAGAACGCGGGTGGGGTGGCGTACCAGATAGATTATTACTTACGGGTATGTGAGCTTGGCCCCCCAAAGAAATATTGTGTGCCTAATATCTGGTAGTCCTATACGGTCGAGGGCATGAAAGCAATGATATGCTGGCTGACGGAACGCCCCGGTGGGCTGAAGCTCAATGACGACTTGGGAGACTTTCTTGGTGAACTGTTCCTATGGGTTATAGATTATTGGGCAGATACTATGACAAACATCAGACCGCACCTTCCCGGTGTAATCTATGCAATTGGGTTCTCTAGTTTTGCCGGCGCCTCGATGCCTATAGCCCTGTTCTCGGATCTTCTTTCCATCCTAACCCTACACGTATATTCCTTTTACATCGCATCCGCGCGCATCTACAACTGGCAGTTAACTATCATAATATCTCTCTTCCATCTCTTCCGTGGAAAAAAGCGAAATGTTCTCAGAAACCGAATCGACTCGTGCGATTATGACCTTGACCAATTGCTCATTGGTACTATACTGTTTACCTTGTTAATATTCCTGCTGCCTACGGTTCTGGTGTTTTACCTTACCTTTGCATCTGCGAGAATGGCCATAATAATGTTGAAAGCTGCGCTAGAAACTCTATTAGCCTGCCTCAACCACTTTCCGCTGTTTGCACTCATGTTGCGGGTAAAGGACTCGAAGAGGCTTCCAGGTGGTATCAGGTTCGAATTATTGGATACAGTCGCCGTTGTCAAAGGGTTCAAGAGGAACTATGAGATTCCCCCGCTATCCTATATCAATTTGAAGGTAATATATCCACTAGTCGCCTTGTGCGGATCAAGCTAACAAGCCCATCAGTCAACCCCACTACCGTTCGGCGCGATGTTCCACCAGTATTTCCAACTCGGCCAACGAATTCGAAAACATTATGTCTCTCCCCATGTTATCATATGTTTAATGACTGGCCGCTTCGTGCCGCCTATCCACAGAAAGAACCTGTATTCAATGCAATATAGCATGCTTCCAACAAAGCGAGCGGGCATGCTGGAACTATGGATCAGGCTTACGGAGGATCAACCCGGGAATGGAGCTGTGCCTACCAATGGAAGAACCTTTGGCTGAAGGATAAGGTGTTTGTCTAGTGGCTTCCTCTATGTACGTTGATGTAGAAATATTTTGCTTTAGTTTCTAGACACCAAAGATGTGCATAGGAGTTTTGTTTTTCGATTTTCGGTTTCCGGTTTCTTTCTTTCAACGGGTAGCTTCGATACATAGCTTTTTTTTTGATGTCACGTAAATACTACCAGGTAGCGGTTCGAAAGGTAATGCTGTTTGGTTAGGGGAGTAGGTTATTGGATTTCGGCGTGACACTTGCTACTTTGCAGGTATCGTCTTGGCCTTTCCAATTTTGTGCGAGCGAACCTACTGTAGCTATTCTAATTCCATTCCGGAACCTTCTAGGGTTATATTGCTGCGTGAAGGAGATGGTTGCGCTGTCATCACAAGAGCAATATGATCTTATTAGCACCACCCACCAATAAACGTAACGATTGATAATCTATGACTAGCCGCCCATCTACTTCATCTGTTACAATAGACCTCCGGAGGTGCTCTCCTTATTTCTTAAATTGTTCTATGTATACGCTTGAACCTTGTGCTATGCGATGTTGCCTCCTCTTGTTCCCAGAAGTTCCCGGGCGCTGCGTATGCATTCCCAGTGTTTGCTTCTCTACATAGTTCGTTGCTTTCTTTCGTTTCTTCTCTTTTCTTTCTCTTAACATAACCGCTTCTTGAGAAACAATTCGCAACAGCATCCACTCCCTACCGCGATACCCATCCCCGCGGACTGAGAATGATCCAGATGTGAATCCCATGCCACCTTGAGACCAGCCTTGTCATTGGAACTCTGCAGCTACGATATATAAACGGGCTGATCTCTACATTTCTCACCTCTCTTTTCCTCCTTCTTTACCACTATATTTACAGAGCGTTAAGGGCCTGTTTGGATACAATGGTTCCATTCCATTTCAAAACGGAGAGAAGGTCATTTTCCCAGCAGAAACGGTCACGAAACGGAGAGGTACTTTGTTTGCCCTAGGGCTCTGTTGGGGCCGTGGGGGGGGAGCGACGGCCGCCGCGGGTTCGGGTTGAGGGTTGCGGGCATGCCCTGTCGGCCAAAATACGGTCGGCCAAAATGCGTTATCACATGCACCTTACGGTAGAAGTCTATATAAAGGCACCATCCCTCCACCTTTTTCCTCCTTTCCTCCTTCCTTCCTTCTCAACACAGAACACTCAACACACGACAACCACCCGTCCGGGGGACCATAAGGACGACAAAATCCATAGGACCATAAGGACGACAAAATCCATAGGACCCAAGGACCAAAAGGACGACAAAATCCAGAGGACCAAAAGGACGACAACTGAATCAGCAAAAATCCAACACGGCTGGTTGGTGGGGAAGGATTCGAGGGAACGTGGAGGAATGGTCAAAGAGGAGGGATGACTGGAGTGGAGAAATGGAAGAACGTGGAGGAATGGGATGGTTGGGAGAGGTCAAGAGGAGGGATGGCTGGAGCGGAGAAATGTTTGAATGAGAGAACATAGAGGAAGGTGAAGAGGAGGAATGGTTGGGAGAGGTCAAGAGGAGGGATTGCTGGAGTGGAGAATGTTTGAATGGGGGAACATAGAGGAAGGTGAAGAGGGGGAATGGTTTGGAGAGGTCAAGAGGAGGGACGGTTGGAGTGGAGAAATGTTTGAATGGGAGAACATGGGGGAAGGTGAAGAGGAGGAGTGGGGGAGTGGTGAGAGAGAGAGAGAGGGACAACGAGGGCTCAACTTCAACCCATATGATGACAAATTTGTATAATGTTCTAACACGCTTCATCTGAAGGAACCTGATGATGATGAGGCGTGGGAATGTTAAAATTAGTCTGATGGGTTGATCGAAGTTTTGTGTTTTGTATTTGTATTTGTTTGTTGAAGAGTGTCTATGTATGTGTAGGGGGAGGGCGTTGTGGTAGTGTTGTTGGAATATTCAAGCTGTACACTCGCGGCGAGGGAGTTACCGGACAATTGTGGAATTAGATCTGCAGAAGGTTATGTTATTGTTGCAGCGGCATTATAACCTTATTGTAACCTGACCCATCTCCCACTGTAGTCAATACCATAATGACCGAAAATGCCTATTAGAAAGGATAATGGAAAGAGATATGAAGCTACAGAAGAAGAGTTTTTCTGTGCGATTGAGCTGCATCAACAAGGCTACTCCTATCATCAGATTCAGCAGCAACAAATTGGCCATGGAAAATTAAGGGAGATATTTTTAGACCTGTAGTATCATACAAAATTATTTTGCTCCTCTCCGGTAACTTACTTAGAAGTTAGATGTGAGAATTTCGGATGTAATAGTAAGCAAGTGATTTCTCATTTTTCAGTAAGATTCCAAGACAGCAGAGGTGGGCAATTTAGAGATTTCAAAAGGCAAACTATTCGTGTTTGCCATCCTCACCCTAGGCGGGGGCCACACTGTACAGTCTTTCATCAGGTCTTGACGAATATCAGCGGGTGACAATCAGGGATTAGCAGGCATTTTTTGTTTCCCTACTCGATTTTTCACTGGCCAAATACCCCTGCTCGTCATCCGCTGATATTCGTCAAGACCTGATGAAAGACTGTATCCGTGTTCGTGTGGGGAAAGGGGGAATTCCGGCTCATATGATGACAATCTTGTTAGCCTCTGAGACACCCGGCCCGACGGTCTCCTATTTTATAGGGATTTGAGGATAGGGTACTAGGAAGTCAAAGATATTCTGATGAGCTTTGTTCTTGGCTAGGGGGGCAGGCTTACTTTGAGAGCATTGCAAATACTGGTTAATTACCACTGGCTAGTTGGCTAACGGATCAACTTGCATCTTAGAGGAGCTACTGTATAACATTAGCCCCCTCGATGGCAGGTGGATGGACTGGTGGAGTAAAAAATAAAATGGTACGATACAAAGTGGGCCACGGTTGAGGGCTTGAGCATGAAGGAACATAGCTCAATGAATAAGGGATTTGAAAGACGCAAAAATAGTATACTTCTCTCTATCCATAACACCCTCACGAGGGATAACTGACAGCCCATCACGAGAAATGAGAATTGGTAGGAAGAAGTAGGAAGAATTCTACTTAAGCGCGATCCAACAAATAAAATCTGCGTACGTATTGCTGTATTGGACGGCTTTTCCGGTAAAACTATAGCCCCTAGAAAACTAAAAATAAAATAAAAAAGGGAAAAGAAAAGGAAAGGAAAACAGGGGGGGGGGGCGCAATGTCACCGGGGGCATACTGACATTGATGCTATCGTACTAACAACCTCGCTGGGTCGGTCTTTCCGATTTTCAAATGATCTTATTCCAAAGCCTTGCTCCTAGCACAATCTTCACACCTCCAACTGTGGAAAATAATTTAGTTCCACTCTGCCAATTCTACTACTGTAGAAACTCGAATGGTTGAGCCGTGTGCTGTCGTTGGGCTTTCCTCTCAGTAAGGTCGAGAAGTTTTTTATTTTTATTTTCTATCTGGGAAGGGGGAAAGGGGCAGTGTTTTGCGGTGTTTTTTGCCCCCTTTTCAGAGAAAGAGATTTTGGGCCTCATCGCACACGGTTCAATTATTTGGGTTTTTACGGTAGCATCACACTTGAAGACGAGGTGGGGTTCGTGGATATGAGGAGAGATATCTCGATTCTTCAGACGAGGTTTGATGTTTACACATTATTAAGAAATGGATTGCGTTAACGGAAGAGGAATCCTGAACGATGTATGCAGGTCGGTGCGCCAGGTGGAGAATTCGACTCAGGGGAATACTAGTTTTGTGGTTCATAGCTCATCACTCGCCGGCACAAGAGCCTTAGGAAGCCCAAAGGACGATAACAAACCCAAATTCACAGGCCGAAGATCTGCTACATTCAGCCTCGCTGGCTGAGTCGCAGCCGCCAACCCGAACAACGCACGGCAATCACTGCCCTACCATATCTAGACGCTTGATTGAGGTTCAATTTTTCTCCGATAATTTATGTCGACAAACATGGAGAAAGTTTGTCTCCTCTTTTTTTCCCTTTTCTCTCTCTACCCAGTCTGCTAGTTAATAAGAGACGTTCAGTGTCAAGCTCTGTGCTGGGAAACGAGGGGTTGATTCCAACTCACATCACGACAGGCCGGGATGCACTCACGAGAGCACTGTGCTATCGTACCCATGAGTTCTTACTCTCCAGAGGAAAAGCAGTCCATGGCATATTGAATCTCAAACAGTTGAACCACGCTAGGTATCATAGTCAAAAATCTCCTTCCCTAGAGCAAGAAAGTAGGAAATAAAAAATTAAAAGACCAAATACCCGAGCGCACCAGTAAACAACTTTAACGATGCAGCGCACGGCTCAATTATCCCACAGTATTTCACCTCCAATACCGCTTCGTAATCGCTCCGGCGGCAATCGGTGGTTGCTGGGCACGCATGAGTATGTACAAGTCACAGGCATATAGAACCCGAGCACTTGGGTCCGAATTTTGTATTGATGGTCAAATACGCATAGATAATTTACCATACAAAAGTTTTTTTCCCCTGTCCTTTCCTGTAACAGAGAATAGTTACACCGGGGATACTATCCATGGAATTCGGGGAATATTTGTCCTGATAAAAAAAGCGAGTATTTTAGAGGCAGAGCATAGATATACACGAGAACCCCCCCCGTTCCTCGTTCTATCGATATCATGAGAGAGTACTATGATTGGATACTGATGTCCTTTTTGACCAATGATAGGGTATCAGGCGCATGAACTGTCTGTTTTCTGAAGAAGCGATTAAAAGATCAAGAAGAAATACTATTATCGGCTAGTTCCTATGGCCTAATGGCTTAGGAGACTGGTCGGCTAATTTGAAGCAGGGACCATCATGAGTTCGAATACTATATGCCTGTGACTTGTACTGTAACAGGGTATAGCACCTTCATATATTCTCACTCGATACCTAGCGATCTTCACTCAGCAAAGGTCTCAACAGGATAATACCAACTTATGAATGGGCGTTATGCAGGCTGGTTAGCAGCTGATCCAGGGTGTCTAATATAAAATGTACAATCACCCCTGCCACCAGTGACATTATAGTGCAAAGCTAAGGTAGTATAAACTCCATGTTGAATCCAGGAAAATAAATTTCTCATCCTCAACCCCACCCTCCCGAGCACCAGTCACCACCACCTTTACCCTACTTTTTCCTTCGTCCGAATCGTAGCCGGAGAGCGGTGTCCCCACGGCAAGGTCAGCAGCGTAGAAGAAGCGAATGGACACCATGCAGCCTACATACATACATACAACGATGTGTTAAGCACCCAGCCAGCTGTATAGCCATAGCAAGTTTATCATCCACTCTAACTTTGTATTTAGACTCATGTTATACTTCCTTCTGAATAGCTAATAACTTATTTGCGGACTGTATCGTAGGTGCTATGACTTGGTATGATATCATCCCCTGCCCCCCCGCCAATCGTATTTGCTCTTTCAATCTTCAATCACAGATTGAATGAGAAGGCTACTTACTGTATGATTTGTTTGTAGGATCAAAACCTGGTTATGATTAAGTTTGAGTATAATTCGTGAATTCGTGAAAGTGATGTTCTTTGACGAATACAACTCTTTAAGTTATTCACATCCGTCCGCCCGTTAAACTCTTTGAGGGGAAAAAAACGGATTGCGAAATCGCTATACCCGTATCGGGTGTCTCTTTTTTTTTTTTTTTTTTGAAAACAATGTGTCAAAAAGTAGAGGTCATATTGCAGCGGAAGTCTAAATTGAATTTCTACCTTAATGAGCGGATACACAAACATAATATTACATATCCTATTTTCGTGACGCTGTTGAATATCAGTTGGAGTATCCAAATATCTTGTCCATGCGCATACTTCCGAATGGCGAATTGGGAGCTGACACTAGCTTTCCAACAACACGTGAGAGATTTAGCTGATGAAGTCCCTTCCTTCTTTCTGTACTTGCTCCCCCCTTCTACCTAAGGTGCATTTCAGGTCCAAATCATCCCTCGATCTCCCTCGCCTTCTCATCTGCCAAAATCTCCTCCCTCCTGCGCCGAAATGCATGATACAGAATGTCCGAGCGATTCCCTCTATGCATAGCCGGGTACTCCCTTCTCGGTGACAGCGGGAACAGCGGTGGCGGCGGGGGCTGTGGTGTCCTGTTCCGGCCACCCACCCCTTTCCAAAACACCAGGACGAGTCCCTCCCACACCGCGCGCCAAAACCGTCCATGCAAGCGCACGAGCAATACAAATATAAACCCAAGATACCACCAATTACTTGCAGGGGGTTCTTTCCTTTTCGATTTCTCTGCCCGGCGGAGTTTGCTGCCGCGCTCCTTCCAGCGCGAGTCTTCAAGTTCATCGTTGAGCATCAGGGATTGCAGGTAGTCAGTCCAGCCACCGTAAAAGCTGTAGAGGAGGCGACCGAGGATTTTGAGGTTCACTGCTATGAAGAGGGTTGTCGTTGTTAGTAGGATTAGGCAGATTATGAAGGAGAGCATGTTGGCGGCTTCAGGGAGGACGCGCATGCTGTAGACCGACTGGGCGTTGTCAGTAGGTTGAATTGTTTGGGGGGGAAGGAATAGGGTAGTTACGGTCATGAAAGTCATAGGAAGGAAGGTTACCGAGAAGAGCGTTAAGAGGCGGATGTTGTTGTTTTGGATGGCGGCAAGGCGGGCTTCTGCTACCGAGGATGCGGAGAACAGCTGTTGGTGGCATTACATTACATTGTCAGTATCATATCATAATATTAAGATTTATACTAACCCCGCCCTATCTCTTCTAGGATTCCACTCACCCCATCACTGAGCCCTTTGACCTCCTGCCGCTTCCGCTCGATACGATCACGGATCTTTTCAAATTTGGCCACGTGTTTCGCTGTAATGTCGCACATCTCACGATTTAGTTCCTCCATAGTTGGGACATCCTGTATGTTAGAACCCCCCTCCCACCCCCGTGTATCGACACCCAGAATGTAGAACTTTTTAAACATGTGCGGGAGGAATTGAATTGTTTCCTCCATGGTCTCCGAAAATACTCTCAGAGATTGCAACGCCCAGAAGTAACGTTTCGAGTTATTGAAGTTCTCATCATCGAACAAGAATTTTATCCTTGCTTCTTCGTCAAACAGGACTGAGTTCTAGGTGCATAATAATAAAAACACTGTCAGCTGATACAGCACTTGTAGTCGCACCAAATTGATACGAGTTAGATGGACCAACCGTAACACTAATCTGCCTATCAAGTTCATTTAAAACTTCATGCCATTTCTCCCTTATCCCATCGAGGCAGCTCTCAACCCAAAACCGTAACGACAACGGTCCGATCTGTGTGCTTATCCCAGTAATATCGTTCCTTAGGCAATGCGCCCGCGGAGGGTCGATGGCGATCAGTTGCCAGAAATTCCGCTCCCGCGGACTTAGGTGGACGTTCTCCCAATCCCCAGATATAGACGTGAAGGAGAAAGTAAGTTTATCCTGACGGATATATTTGTCGTCGCCATCGTGTGTTGGGAAACCGCTTGTGAAGATGCCACTTTCTGCGAGTGGGACGCAGTCCTTCCTTGGGCGGGATCGGTGCACTTGATAGAAGGAGAGAGTTGTCGACCAGGTCTATTATAATATGATATTATAAAGGTTGGTTAGTCGATGCATAACATAGGGCCAACTAGCAATGTAACCCGTATGTACCCACCGTGCGACTGGCTTCGCCAAAGGAGCTGCTATGGAAGAATCGGTCCTCACTGTTGGTACTGATGTGCCGGCGCAGAGCTAATACATCATGTTGCCTCTCGCAATACTGATATGAGTCCGGACTATCTCTTAGTTGGCTCATGAAAATGGCGGCGATTGTGCTCGGTGTAATCTCACGGATGACTATCTCACGCCCCTGGGCACAGGTATTCGATCTCTATGTTTGAAAAACATCAGCGACGCTAGCAGCCGTTGCATCGGCGAAGATTACCCGTTTTTTCAATCTTTTCAAGAAATCAGGATCCTTGAGCCCACTCCTGCACCAAACCATCCTCTCGCCATGATTCCTGGCCCTAGACAACGAAAGCAAGTCCAGTCCGTAAAAGTCACGAACATGAAATGCCAAGTCACCATCGCTCAGCTTCCCATGCGTCATCGGATCACCAGGTACTCCATCTGGTGTCATTGGGCTTCCACGACTCTCCGGCCCACGCTCAAAATTTAGCATATTGATATTACCAAGGATATTCTTCGTGAGAAACGCAGCCGCTCGATCGCGGTGCTGGCTAAACACATAGCATCAGTATATAAAATTATAACGGGTTTCATGCGCTCGGAGGTACGAACCTACAGCTCGGAGGATATTCTCGCCATAAATTATCAAAGAATACAGCTTTCCTCTCGCTAAAGGTATCATCGTCCCAATCAATGTCCCAGCCCTGAGGAAGATATGCACCAGTCACTTGGTTCATAACATTCGGGAAGGGCCCATATGACATTTTAGCTGACAGGACAGAACTGATAGTATATGATACTACTCGAGAAAAGTGCACTAGTAATTAGAGCTGGCGGCAGCAGGTATCATATATACCGGCAGTAAAGGAGCGCCCCCGGCCCGCATCTTCAGAACCACTTCCTCCTGGGGGTAACCTTTCGCAGTCGTTCCCTGCCCCGTCTTTGACTTGCCCATGCGACCGGGCATGGGAGGACTGCGCCCGTTCTCCGTAATCAATCTCTTAGCCGATCATCATTCTGAAGAGCCCTGCGATCATGTTCCCAATGTTGGGTAACCCTCGACACAGCCTTGCTGTTGGCCCGTTACGCTGTTAGGCAGTTATTCTGTTACAAAAGAGGCAAAAGAGAATTCTCGAACATGATTCACTATGGCTACCCTCCAAAGTAGTTCCCCGAGCTTCCTTCATGTTCAGCCTTGGGGAAGAAAAGCACTCCTCGCAACCCCACTAGAGAACACTACCGGCACAGACTAATAACGCTCCGCTTCGGAAAACTCGGTCGTAATCATATCACAAGAAAGGGCGCTCGTCTGATGCTAAGCGTGAGGCGATTCTAGCCGTAGGGGGCTTGGTCGAAAATCTAGGTGAGAGGTATTTCCCAAGCAAGGCGCGAGGTTTGGTTGGTTAGTAAACGACCTTAGTACAGGTATATGATAAGAGCTCGAATACTGGAGAAGATAAAAACGTGCTTGGACGTTAGAATTCTCCTTCTCTGCCCCGAGGGGAAACGCAACCCAAACTCAGCTCTAGTTGAGTCAAAACAAAAAGCAATATACATAGCACCCTATCAGGGGAGGCAACAATACAACGTCCTTGCACATTGATCTTCCATTTGGGTCTCCACGGTATTTGTAGCCTGGGCCTTAAAGTGTGCAAAAAGTGCAGCCTTGTTCAAGAATGCTTGTTTGTCTACAGCTTACCCTGGGAAAAAGTTATCAGCGTGCTTGATCTGGAGAATAGCACACGTGTACACTGCCATATGCCACCAATCAACGGACCCTCAATATCGGGTGTGATAATCATGGAGGATGAATGTTTAATTGATCCTAAGGAAAATACGATTGTGCGTATTTCGGGTCCCCCTCCCCACCGGTGCGTATTCGGGACCATGCCCAGGTTCCGAGATACCTCGGCTGACTAGTCTTCATTCACAGGGACTCCCAGATGGCGCATTGGAACAATAGGTAGGGCATGGCCACCCCTCCGCCCGGAGTCCCACACTTGGTGCTCGGAAGAGAGTGCCTTCTTCACACCAAATCAGCCAGGCCAACTCCTAAGGCATCTAGCATCACCAGGTGGGAATGGTTGCGGTTAAGGACTGCGATTGAGTTTTAGCTACTTTGTTCCCAAACATTTTGGCTTCCTGCTCAAACGAGACTTGGTGAGGCACTGAGTGTGGTATATGATATCATCAGGGGTTCTTGACGCTTGAGACTCTCAGTTCAGTTATCGGACTCGGCGATTCGGATAGATGGGGCCCGTGGTCTCCTTACAACGGACCGTTACGCACGCCCCATCCATTGCCTTTACTTTGAACCCCCCCTCCACAGCTGTAAGCTAGCCCGCCGAGCTCTGGTACACACGGGTATAGCCACTGGAATCTCCGAATTTTAACTGGGGTGGCATCGCCACAGTTAATTAATGTCCCATAGCAGAAAAAGTGGGATCGTTTTCTCTGGATAAAGCCAAGAGCAACAGAAGACTACTTGCTGTAAACCGAAGACCTAGAAAACACCAAATCACCAGATACTCAATACCAAATATGTGAAACTCACCCTTAGCTCGCTGTGAGGTGGACTGTTGTCCTCATGATCACGCATAATCACTCATCCACCGCAATAGGAGAATACGAAAGACCGGACACTGGACCAAGACCTGGCACGCCGTCTCCGATTTTTATCATGGTGCCACTGAATTCCAATTTACCAACAAGAAATGAGCCACATAAACTAAGGCATCTTCGGGAAAAAGTAACAATGAAGTACACAATTACTGCCCCTCGATCCACCCCATTACGCGGGAATCTCACACCCTAGCATCCCATCCATCCAAGCGCGGACACCACCCCACGGCAATGTCTCCCACACATCCTATGCCAATCCAGTCAACTGAAACCTCCTCGTCCCTACAAATTCTCCCTCATTTCCATACCCCTACTAAAGCAAAACAGTGCGTTCTCAACACATATACCGAATTCCCCATTCCTATATCCACCCCCCCCACCTCCATCAGCATTGTTTGGCCGAAATCTACTGATAGGATCGATCTATGGCTTTCGTTTTATGAACCGCACGAAACGGTTCTCCTTTCGAAGGTATTTCCCAGCAGTCTTTGGATGAATCGGAAGCCCCGATTCTTTGACAAGTTCTTGCAAAGTGGCTCGAGGATAGGCATCAGATAGTCGCACCAGTCTTCGCTTATCCCTCTCGTCGAGCTTCGACTTCATACCGCGTCGGCTGTGAAGTTGTGGGATGATATCGTCGTCCACCGTAAACCGGCGCCAAATGTTCGCCGCCTGCGACTTTGAAATTCCGGTCTCTCGTTCGATAGATCGATAGCTATGGCCAGCACTCCTAAGTTCGATAACCTTGACCCTCTCAGGTAATGTTGCTTCGCGTCGTTTTCCGTCTGGTTCTCGTGGCATGATGGTTTGTGTGGAGCTTTTCTGTGCGGAGTTTCTTTGTGTGCGATGCGATGGTGTTGTCAAGGCCCTGCCAAGTTCTGCTTCCATTCAGTTCTGTTCCCCTTATTCTATTGACGCCAAGCCGCCAAGCAAACCCCAACTCGATCCGACCACGCCCCTTGCCCCCGAAACACACACCATCCCGCAAATCAACCAAACATATCTCCTGGGGGGAAGAACAAACCACACCCGCCACAGCCATCACTACCATAACCATCTACCTACTTAGCTTCCCCACATCCTGTTTTTCTCAAGCACAGCGACAATGGAGCACCACGCGCGTCCGTCGCCACACTCTCAACGCGTTTCCCATGGCCAAGGCTACGGGCCACCACCCACTGCTGCACGCAGAGGCCCGGGTCCCATGCTTGGAAACACCGCAGTACCGCACCAATCTGCGCTCTCACAGCAGCAACTACACCAGCAGCATCAGGCGGCACTAGCAGAACGAGAACTGGCGAAGAGACGGGCGAGGAAGCCGACAGACAAAATGATCCCCGACGGGGTCGATGAGATTGTTCCCAATGTAGCGCTGTATAAGGAACTTAGGGATATGGAGAGGAGGTACGATGCAACGATTCTGAGGAAGCGGTTGGATGTCCAGGATGCGGTCAACAGGAATGTTAAGGTTTGCTTCCTCGCATGAGAATGATGGGGAGGGTAGAGCTGATAAGGAACTATGGTAGAATTACAAAACCCTTCGAATATTCATTTCCAATACTGCGAAAGACCAGCCATGGCAGAATTCCGATCGCCCGCTAGATGAAAACGCATTCGATTTTGACACCGGCCAGATCCCAACATTCCGTGTGAGAATTGAAGGCAGATTGCTCGAGGATGAAGAAGACGACGCAGCAGAAATCGACCCAGACTCCGACCTCAATCTTGAACCCACACCTGGATCCACAGATCCTATCCAACCACCCAAGAAGAAATTCTCGCACTTCTTCAAAGGGATCACCGTCGAGCTTGATAGAAATAAGGATATCCACCCAGAAGGCAACATTATCGAGTGGAGGAAGCCAGCGGCAAATGCACCGCCAGGTGCAATTCCCCAAGGGCCACTGGAATTTGACGGATTTGAATTTGAAAGGAAGGGCGATGAAAATGTTAATTGCACCATTAAGCTTATTCGAGATGAGGTTCCTGATAGATTCAGATTAAATCCTGCTCTTGCAGACTTGCTAGACACGAAGGAGGACACTCGCGCGGGTATAGTCATGGGGATCTGGGAATACGTACGGATTAACGGTCTCCAAGATCCCGATGAGCGGAGAAGCATCAATTGTGACGAGAATCTAAAAAAGGTTTCGATCCATCCCATTTCCCACTACTGCCGACATCACCACTCCATCTCCCCTCTGCGGCTGCTAACATTACAAACAAACAGATCTTCAGCCAAGACCGCCTCTACTTCCCCCAAATTCCCGAACTGACCCTCGCCCATATCCTCCCGCTGGAGCCCATATCGATCACCTACACCATTCGCTGTGACGTCCCACAGCACTTCTCCCCCGCAGTCTACGACGTGGCCGTCTCCGTCGACGACCCCATCCGGGCCAAAATGAGCGCCCTCCTCGCCTCCCCGTCCAACATCCAGGGCCTGCGCGAGATCTCCACGATCGATGAGCAAATCGCGCTGCTCGTTCAGAGCATCAACCACTCCAAGGCGAAGCGTGACTTCTGGCACGCTATGAGCGTTGACCCGGCCGGTTTCGTGAAGCGCTGGGTCAGCTCTCAGAAGAGGGATTTGGACACGCTCAATGGAGAGGGTATCGGCGTTGGCGTGGAGGATGAGGAAATGAGGCGGAAGGAGTTCTTCGATAAGGTCGGGGAGAACGTGTATCTTTTGTTGTCGAAGCAGGCACAGAAGCAGGGAGGGCAGTAGCAGGCAGGGTGGATGGGCAAGTGTACTTTTATGATGGATATGAATTGGATAGATGTATGGTATTGTAATTGGAAATCATATTTTATTATACCGTCATGAAATTTTGACTCATTCATTCTACGTGTTGTGATATCTGCAACAGCCATTCCCTAATGCACTCACCCAATCCACTACTACCCACGTTGATATATACCGTAAAAACCGGAATGATTAGACCCCACGCCAGACGTCCAACCCCCTTTCCTTTGAATTAAGAGAAGAAAAACACAGCAAAAAACAAAACGCCCTTCAGCCCTCCGCAAATATGATACAAATAAAAGGAAATTTACCCCCAGCCCTATCACACCACAAGGAGGCAATTCCAACGTCCAGTCCAAGCGTGAGGTCCAATTATATAATACCGGTATTCCAGTTGTTATGTACGATAATAATATGGCACTATTATACGAGCACTGAATAGATCACCCTAAAACCCCAATCAGTCCACACGCACCAAAACCCATATTTAAAAAGAAGAGGGGAAAAAAACAAGTTGTTAAAAAAGTTTGCTCATATAGATCGTTTGAGTTCAATTCTCATCACTGACTCTGAAAAAATGGAGTCTGAGAGTGGTGCATGAAACATTCTTAATCATTGCGGGGGATGGGATGGGATGGGGAAGATAAGATGGATGGATGGATAGACTGACCTTGTGTATATTGCTTTGGGCGGATTCGTTAGTTGGGTGGTTAGGAGGGTAATGCTGTGGTGGTGGTGGTGGTGGTGGTGGTGGTGGTGGTGTTGAGGTTCATCCCTTTTTTCTTTTCTCGCGGAGGTTAAAGTAGTGTTTTGCGGCGCCAAGCATCGGGTTTTGAGAACAACCCTAAGTTTGTGGAGAACCCTAATGTTGAGATGGTGAACTTGTGTCGTGCTCCTTGCAAATAAGGCCCGGGGATAGGTGCATATCCTTGTACCATAATAATAATTATGTTATTATTGATATCATATGGTAACCACCCCTTCCACCACCACTTCAATTCCTATGCCAAAGATGGCATCCTCCCTATCCCCCGGGCCATTAACCCCCCATCGCGTCCGCCCCTCCGTACACACCGCAACTACCACCAACACAGCCAACCTCACACCCACCAGCACCACCCTCCTCCTCCCCCGCCACTCCCCATCCTCAGCCCTACACCTACACCACTCCGAGGACCCTCTAATCTTCCAAATCGGCACGCGAAACCTCCAAGCCGGATACCCAAGCGAGCCGCATCCGCGCTGCATCCTCCCCTGGACCAATCCCGAATTCTGGAAGCGCTCGGGTGATCTGTGGGGTCAGGGAGGATGGTACTCACCGACGGGCACCTCATCCACTGCACGCGGGGAATTATGGCACAATCCAGAGACCATCGAGGACGTACTTGAGCGGGGTGTGAGGGTTGCATATAATAAGTACTTGTTGCTGGATTCAAAAACGCGGAGGATAGTGTTATTGGTGAAGACGGAGATGGACGTGGGCGTGCTAAGCAAGGTCGTCAAGAGCCTGTTCGTACACTTCCAAATGCCGGCCGTGATGTTATTGCAAGAGCCTGTTATGGCGGTCGTTGGAGCGGGGGTTAGGAGCGGGGTGGTGCTGGATGTGGGCTGGAACGAGGCGGTGGTAAACGTGGTCTACGAAATGAGAGTGGTAGGCCCCGGTAAACGCAGTCGTCGCGGGGGCCGCACGTACAGGGACATTTGGCGGAAGTTCCTCCAAGATGAATATTCTTCCTCCGCTGGCGGCGGCGGCGGCAGCGAAGACAACGAAATAAAAGATAACGAAGTAGAAGACTGGGAAATCGAAGAGATCCTCACGAGAACCGGCTGGTGCCAACCATCCTCCCCCAGCTCCTACAACCACCACAAAGATGAAACAACAATAACAATCCCCCTAACAACACCCACGCCCCCAAGTACACTAACACTCCCCTTCAACAAACTCGCCACACCCGCCGAAAAGACGTTCTTCGCAACCACGACTACGGACTCACCCACCCCCGAATACCCCGACGACGATGACTACGCTCTCCCAGAGCTCGTGTATCGCGCCCTTCGCGATTGTCCCATTGACGTCCGCGCTACAGTCATGCAGCGCATCATTATCACTGGCGGGGGGAGCTATGTGCCCGGTCTGAAAAAGCGGGTGATTGATGAGATACGTGTGTTGGTAAAGCGTAGGGGGTGGGAGCGTGTCGGGAGGAGGGTTGTTGAGAAAGGGAAGGGAAAGATGCCCGCGCAGGAGGTGGGGGAGGAAGAGGGGTATGCGGCTTCGCCGGAGGAGCAGAAGGATAAGAGCAGTGAACGGGAAGCGGAGGACACTAGCGGCCGTGGCAGGATCGCCGGGGTAGAAAGTTTCGGGAGTTGGGTTGGGGCTAGCCTTGTTGCTGGAATGAAGGTTCGTGGGACTATCGAGGTTGAAAGAGAGAAGTTTTTGGCTGCGGTGGCGGCTGGGGGGACGGGGTTTCCGTTAGATGTTTGACACCAGTATATGGTTTGTGCTGTGGGTGTTTTAAGTTTGATTTTTTTTAGCTCCCCAAAAGAGGCCATAGTAGTGATTCTGCTATCAGATTCCTATGTGATAGATAATAATGCTAAACTAATATGATCAAACCAAATCAAATCCAACTACCGTTGATAGGATATGTTGGTAATGATGATGGTGATGTTGACTACAGTACATGTACTCGAGTACAAAGTGCTCAAGAAGAGAGCCACAGAGTGCTTTTTCTTTTTTTTTCGACATATATCTCTGGCCCCTTTTTCCTCTTTTTTTTTAGCTGAAAATAGTAGAGACTAGAGAAGAGGAAATCCCACCAACGATAGTGGGAAACACCCGGAGTGAAGTCTTAGAGGGTGGGGGAAGGAAAGGAACGGGATAGGAAAAAAAAGAACGAACCCATCCACCAAGAAGTGGGATGAAATACCCGAAACGCCGTGTCCAAGAAATATCTCGTATAAAAAGAAGAAAAAGGAAGAAGTCAATCCCTACGACACCCTTAGTACAACCAAAGCAGATAAGTAAACGAAACGAAACCAAGGGACGGCCTATGCCATCCACGCCATCCTATCCCATGCAAATAGAATAAGCCCATTTGATAAGTCAACCCACCCCGTGACCAATAGATAAGGGAAACAAAACAAGGCAGAAAAGGGAAAATGAAACACTCGCACACTGCCAATAGAGAGTAATAAGCAAAGAGCACCACAACTCATGTGAAGCTCCCAAAATAAGTTCCGCTGCCAAACATGGCATCCTTATAATGCCCGATCGTTCCCTGTAGCAGGTCCGTGGAATATTTCTGACCAGAAGGGGAGGCGGTGGAGGAGTGCGTTCTAATGAGGTCTTCCATTAATTGAGAGAATGTTTTTGGTAGACGGGTGTTATTGTCACCACTACTACCACTACTGGCAGGAGTAGGGGCGGTGGTGATCGATGATGATGGTAGTGATGGTGACGGTGATGATGATGATAGTGATGATGATAGTGATGATGATGATGATGATGGTGATAACGGTGGTGGCGATGATGAGGATGATGAGGATTCCGTCTTGAGCTCAACTGCTATTAAGAATGAGAAACGTCCCCATGGTTAGTTGCTAGATTGCACTCGCAAGACTCTTTCCCCCCTTCTTCATGACATAACGCATAACTCCTCCATCCGTTCAATATATCGACTTCACCGGAAAGAAAGTATTTCTGACGGCAACTCGGAATGGATGGGCAAGACATGTTTCATGTTCCTTTCTTTCTTTCTTTTTCTCATGTATTCTCGTTTCAAACGCAAGCAAGCAAGCATAACATACCCCCAGCAGTAGAAGAAACAGTAGTAGTGCCAGTAATCACAGCAGCAGTAGCAACCGGCGATAGCCCGACCATCTTTCCAGAGAAACCGTCGGAGCTGTATTGTTGCCGGGCAACAACGGTGGCACCTTGCCGAGGCAGCGCGATAGTCGTCTTCGGGCCGGGGTAGGATAGCCCCCGTCTCAGGTAGAGCTGTCGGCGGAATTGCTCGACTTCGGCCTCAAGCTCTGCAACCGCCTCCTCTGGGGATTGAGGAGGTGGTGTTAGCGAGGGCCCGCGATTATCAGGATGATAAGAAGAGAGTAGAAACATTGTCGCGGCGGGAGAAATAGTGGCCGTTGCGGTGGTCATGATTTTAATTTTCAAATTTTTACTAGAGAAAAGTGGAAAGAAGAGAACCAGAGGAGAGGAAAGGGAAAGGGGAGAGAGGGAGAGGGCGAGAGAAGGGGGGGGGAGGGAAGGGTATGTAAATTATCGTGGGTGTGTAAAACGGTGGGCTCAGGATTGGATTGGGGGCTGGCTGCTGGTTAGGTTGGCTGAAGTGAGGAAGCGAACCTCGTGAGCACAACACAAAGCTCGACTCGACGATGCGGGAGGAGAGGAGTACCTCAAGAATAACCTCTTTTTACTCGTACAAGCTAGTGCAGCAATACAATACAGGTATTATACATGCTCTACCGGGACAAATTCCCAACTTACCCATAAAGCACAGTACTGTACAGAATGCCTTGTCCGCGCCGCAAACCCTTTCCCCTCCTCCAGCCTCTAATTTGTCACGATAGAGGCCCGTGCGAAATCATCACCCCTCACTCGAACTCAATGGATCTGGGATGAGGTTCTCCCTCTCGTGAGAAAATTTTCCTTTTTTATTTCTTTCCTTTTCTTCTTTCTTCTTTTCTTCTTTTCTTCTCTCCCCACCGTATGCAGGCTTACTTGTCTACCAGACATAATCCGGGCATCCATTGCTGGCGAGAGGAGTCCAGAGTCCAGTCAACCGGCTGTTTCAAAGGGGAAGCGGAACAATTCACCCACACCTCCCTTCTTGGTGCCCTACCTTCCGCCAATCAATCGTGCGTCAATAGCAAAAAGCAGCACGAAATCGCATACAGCATACAAGGCGGCAGAAAACGGAGGGGACACTTGACCAATCCTAGTTGTGGTTTATACTTCTCTGTGCTGGCAATGGTTGAATAGGTTACCTATCCATCTCTGGTGATCTACTTGTATTATAACTGCGCACGAATAGCGGGGATAGCCCTTTCTCTGAGGGTGCCCGCACCCGCCCAGGGCTCTGCGGTGAGTGGGAGGGGTAGGGAATCTATCGTTTTAGCGGAGAGAAGCAACAGTGACATGCATTTCCTTGGCTCTGTTGTAGCTTTACGGTACTTGTTACCGGTGCCCTATCGCACAAGTTCCTATGGGATCATATCATACGGTGGGCAAACCTATAGGTAAGAATCACTGGACCATTGCTATTACACGTCAATTGAACCCTTCATTCAGAAAGGAAAAAGAGAAAAAATGGACAATAGCAAGGGCACGATACAAATACGAGCATTATTGCCCACATGTCACCCCCGAAAAACACACAGGTACTGTACAGTACTATACCGCGTTCGAGCGATACCAGTAACATGAGGGGGAAAAAATTACCTGAGCCCAACTTATCGTATGAGAGCGAGGGGATCCCCCGCTATCGCTTAACTTATTCAGAAGCCTCCCTACCCCACGCCCCATTATTTCAAAAACGACCGTCTCCACCACCACCTACCTATTGATTGATCATGATCATGATCAAGCCGAAATCACGGCACGCCCCTTCGTCCAGGCTTGCGCTGCCGTTTGATTGGATTGAATTGGATTAGCTTAGCTGGCGGGGGATCGCTGGATACGTTATCATTATTGCACGGTATCCGTTCATGGTCATTGGTTGTCACTCATTTGTGCCTTCTATCTAACTGAAGTGCCGCAAAGTGGGCGGGCGGTGGAATTGTTGTGTTAGGCATAGGTGGTGGTAGTGGTGGAGCTCCTTGGCGGGGGGGTTGTAGGTATTTATGTGGGAGGTTTGGGGTGCTATGCTGGTATTCGTTTGAGGAGAGTTAGAGATTAGTGAGTCGAGAAATGCTTTCGGGGCTCCGCCAGCGCAGTACTAGTAGTTGGTTTGCGGCGCAAGAAAGGCTACCCGGCCTCGGAAGGGACTGGTGACATGTCGGGCGGGACCTGATCTACGGCGCTAACTACCAGTGCCGATAGTATCATGGCCTCTCTCTGCACAGGTGCACCGTATTTGCTCCCTTGCTCCTTTCTCTCAAATCGCCAGGTTAGGCTTGCGTTTAGCGTTTCTCTTGGTTGGCGCATTACGGTACCACCAACGGATACGCAACTTCCAACTTGGCGACCTGAGTGCCGGAATTAGTTAACTTCTGCTAAGCGTCCGGTACCAAAGGGGTGAGCATGAGCCAAGTGATTTCAGTTTTTGCTGGTTGGAATTTAGCGAGTGTAACCAGACGAAGGGTTAATGTTTATTTATTTTTTGGGGGTGGGAGGGAGTCAGGCAGCCCACTGCTCTTGCTGCCACCATGAACTATTCTCTAAGTGGCCAAAGTGGCCTACGCGCCAATCGCGCCCCTTTCGCCTCACTTAGGCCGCTGAGTCAGAGCCATTTGTCACTTGGGTGAGCTCGCTATGTTTGGAGGAAAGATGCTGTGGGAGGGGTGAAAAGGGATACGGTATCTAGGCTTTCTAAAACTCCCAACTTCGATCATTTGCACTCATATGAAATCGGCTCAGCGCTACTGGCCCGTGCAGTAATACCGGTAACCAGTCTGTTCCTCATCACCACGGGGGACACCATCACCACCATAGCCTGCTATAATAATTTCGTGACGCGCGGGATCGCGAGGAAGAAGGTAGTCTAGGCAGTCACGGTGCCGTAAATGCAAGAGCGACATAGCAGATCCCCGCCAAGTCATCCTATAGAAAAACAGTCCCCAGTCTGCGCCAAGCGGAAGATTGCCCTTGTCTAAGTGTTTGTGGAATGTGATCATCTTCTGTCGGAACTACTACCTCAATATGATGATTTGGGACGGATGTGTTTGGCCGGTGGTCAAGCGAGTTGAAGCATGCGGATCTAGGAAATGGCAGTGGTCATCTTGATCTATATTGATACTGCGCACTACTACAAGTACGGCAGTCTCAAGCGCGTTTGTAGGACAAGCAGCATAGCATGCGTCTCTTTTCTCTTTCATTCAATTGATAAGTCTCATTACTTCTCACCTTGACTCCGGCCGTTCCTGTGTGACCTCCAACATCTTCTGTCATTGTGATGCGAGTGATTATGAGTGAAGGTCTGGAAGGAAAGGAGGGAGGTGGGGCTGATTTCGTATCTCACATGCGACCTCGCCTCTGGGGTTGTCCTGGAGTTTAGAAGGCCCGCGTCAGGTGTAGCGGCGAGCCTCTGAGAGTACCGTAATGTGTTTCCAACAAGGCCTGATGTTGGCTCCGTAATCGCTGGACTCCTGCCTACTAGTACTAACATCTCTCAGAGCCTTACTTCAACAAGATACCTGAACACCTCTCCAGTGTCTATCTCCTATAACCCAGCCTATGAAAACAGGTATTAACGCGAAGAATCTTGAATTATAGGTTAACTTTTAGATTAATTCTCTTTGCTGCTCCCCAAAAGAAAAAGTAATCAATCTGTTACATTTTTTTCTTTCTTTCAAGAAAGAGAGTTGGCAAAAGAAAACAATACAATACACCACCTGAAAATTTCTACGTTACTATGGTCTCATATTTAGTGTCTGGTAACTCTGGTCCCGTATTATCATTGTTCGCTATCCTATCTGCTATGCAATACTAGTGTTCTAGCGATAGACGGACCATCAGTATGCTTGTACTTTTTGCTATTCCTCTTCTGACCGAGGAAGTACAGCACGTTGTATGAAATTATGGCGCTTCGGTTTTCCCTCTGTGAGGGTGGACATATCGTGAAAACCCGTTGAATCCACTATCCGATTCTCCGCGGAAATCAGTCCGTCAGCCTAGGAAACGGATTCTGGGAGCGGGTGATATTCTGTGACTGGCGAACCTCGCCTTGACTACCTGTTCGGTTTTAGGGCCCCCACCAAAAACAAATTGAAGAGAACTCACGACCTCATGGGAGGACGCGGCTCTTTGTAGCATAGGAGGGCTCTATCTGATGTTTATCTCAACACCCGTTGCGGTATCATAGTAGTATCATATCACTCTACCGGGAGGGAACCGAGAGACGAAAGAAAAATATTAGACGATGGTACACCTGAAAGGCGCCAACAACCCCTTGCTTAGGCTCTAGAAAATAGTACTGTACACTTAGACTAAGAAACCTTATATACTCGGCTAATGCGTGCTCCCAAGTCATGCTATGACGCACTCCTCTTCAACCGGGTAACCCCCACCCTTATGAAGCTCTTCTCTCCGACCACCCGACATCTGCCGTCACCCTACCACTAATTCACCTTTCACGACTCAATTGCGCACCTAATGGCCCGTAGCTTATCCAGTTACCGTCCTGGAGTCTCCTCAACAGCGTGGGTCTGCTCCAACTGCCGCCTCAGCCCCATACGCAGCTCCCGTCACTTTTCCATAAAACCTGACCTCCAGCCTCCGCCGTCAGGTCCCAAGCCAACAATAAACGTCAGGTCAATCCGCGAGTTCCCAGAGTACTATCGTCAGAATTGTCTGAACCGGAATTACCCCTCACTTGCAGGTGCGCCCCAGCGGATAATTGCTCTTCATGGAGAGTGGATGGGACTGCAGAAAGGGTTGAGGGGGGATAGGGAACGTCAGAATACGCTTTCGGCACAATTGCGCTCTAGGGGTCCCCCAATGCAGGGTCCGCATGGCGGGGGAGATAAAACAGAGGTTGCTGCTGAAGGACGGGAAGCAAAGGAAGGTTTATTGGCTGAGGCGAAAGACATAAAGGCTAAAATCTCGGAGGTGGAAGACAATGAGAGGGCTCTGGAGAGCGAGATGAGAGATCTTGCTATTCAATTGCCCAACTGGACGCATAAGGAGTCACCGGTCGGGGCTGAACCGAAACCTCTCGGGTATATCAATCCTCAGCTTGCCCCCACGTCACAGCGGACGGATCCTCCTATTTCGCACATCCAGATTGGCGCAGAGTTGGGTTTGTTGGACTTTTCAGCTGCGGGGACAGTCTCTGGATGGGGGTGGTATTACCTGCTCAACGAAGCGGTGCTGCTGGAGCAGGCGTTGATCAATTATGCGCTCTCGTTCGCAATGAAGAGGGGCTGGAAGTTGGTTACTCCTCCGAATATTGTATATTCGCATATGGCCGCGGCATGCGGGTTCCGTCCGAGGGATCAGCATGGCGAACAGCAGATATACACACTTGATGGAGCAGAGGGGAAAATTCAACATTGCCTCGCGGGGACGGCTGAGATCCCATTAGCTGGGATGTACGCAAACAAGACCTTTGCAGAAGACCAGCTCCCAGTGAAGTTAGTAGGGGTCGGAAGGGCGTATAGAGCGGAAGCGGGAGCACGAGGGGCAGAGAGCAAAGGCCTCTTCCGAGTCCACGAATTTACAAAAGTAGAATTATTTGCCTGGGGGCCGCCCGGACAAGAGGGATTCTCCACCTCCAAGAACGAACCCACCACAACTACGGCCACGGGAAATCCTGGACACACCTCCACCACTGCTACCATTAGGGGAACCTCACCCATCATGAAACCCACCAACAATACTATAACCTCCGCCTCCCTCTTCGACGAAATGCTCGACCTCCAAAAATCAATAATCTCTTCTCTCGGCCTCTACGCCCGCATTTTGGAAATGCCGACCACGGACCTGGGCGCCTCCGCCAGCCGCAAGATCGACATAGAAGCCTACATGCCCTCGCGCGAGGCCAAGGACCCCTGGGGTGAAATCAGCAGTCTGAGCAACTGTACCGATTACCAGAGCCGTCGGCTAAACACCCGTGTCAAGATGGCCAGGCCGGGTGCTGCCGGTGGAGTCAAGTCTGAGTTCCCGTGGACGCTGAATGGGACGGCGGTAGCTGTGCCTAGGGTTCTTATGGCGATCTTGGAGAATGGGTGGTCAGAGGAGAGGGATGGGGTTGTTGTGCCGGAGGTTTTGAGGGGGTATATGGGCGGGTTGGATTTTATTGGGAGAAAGAAGTATGTAGGTGGTGAGAAAATGGAGAGCTGAGTAGGGGAGAATTGTACCATGATTTTTTTTCCTTCTGTGTTTTCTTAGTGGCTGTGCTGGGCTTGAGAGTTATCTTATTTACTTTACGATACGGATAGGCTAGGATATCAAAATACTCGGGTCTCAAATTGATAGATATCAATTTAGCTAGATTTTTCATTTGCTCTCGGGATATCCACTCTATCCATTTTCTTCATTCATTCAGTTCCGAGCCGCAGCTCTCACGTTGCCATGTAACATACTTCTTCTCAGACAGCACACATTCAACGATGCGGGAGTCCCTCCCGAAGGTGCCTTAGCCATCGCCACACCGAAAGCCCCAAAAACAAAAGCGTTAACTCACTCACAGCACCCAACAGCCCTGCCCCCCCCTACAGTGTCCTTGCAATTAAGCTGGATTCCAGAAGTCACCCACCTGGCCGATTACTTCTCGAGCCGGCCAGCCAGCTCAGGACCCTCAATACAAAGGCCAAGATGTATTTAGTCACGAATGATCACTCGTTTCTCAGAAGAGATCGTCGCCCTGGACGGGGGTCACCACACATCGAGAATCTACTTATGCATGATACTGTGCAACTTATAGTCGAAAAGTCGGATCTGATCCTCTGAGGATCCGTCAAACCGGATTTCCTTCATCCTTTCTGCCCCAACTCCTACACCTAGCAGCAACAATAATGCATCCCTAGCGAGCCGGGCCGAAGAGAAGAAAGGAAATATAGAATGGGAGAAGAAAAAATGAAACCTGCAGGTCTCGTTTGGAGCATGATCTGTGTGTCGTTGTGCTGAAGGTCTAACGTCAGGTGAAAATCAAAAATCAGAAATCAGAAGACAGCTGGATAAATTCATATGATATTTGTTCCTGTATCGAGATGGTGTGAAAATACCTAGGGTTTGGATTGCGGGGTATACGGGGGGGGAGGGGGGGGCTGTCGGCCAAAATCAGTTATCACATGCATTGTATGGTAGCCCTAATCGCATATTTGGTAGTAGGTAGGGTTGGTTGGGTGATTTGTCTATATAAGGAGGACATGCCTACGCTTTTTTCCTCCTTTCCTTCTTCTTTCCTTCTCAACACAGAAGAGTCAACACAACGACAATTACCCATCCGGAGGACCATATGGACGACAAGGACCCAAGGACCCAAGGACCATAGGACCATAGGACCAAAAGGACGACAACCGAAGTACGAATCAGCAAAAATCCAACACGGCTGGTTGGTGGGGAAGGACTTGGGGGAACGTGGGGGAATGGTCAAAGAGGAGGGATGGCTGGAGTGGAGAAATGGAAGAACGTGGAGGAATGGGTGAAGAGGAGGAATGGTTGGAGGAGTGGGTGGAATGGAGGAGAAGTCAAAGAGGAGGGGCGGCTGGAGTGGAGAAATGTTTGAGTGGGAGAACATGGAGGAAGGTGAAGAGGAGGAGTGTGTGGAGGGGAGGAAAGGTCAAAGAGGAGGGACGGTTGGAGTGGGGAAATGTTTAAATGGGAGAACATGGAGGAAGGTGAAGAGGAGGAGTGGATGGAGTGGGGAGTGGGAGAATGGATGGAGTGGAGGGATGGTTAAAGGGGAGGAATATGTGGGCACTGAGGGAACTTCAACTCATATGATGACAAGCTTCACTTACCCGAACTCTGAACTCTTCTCCGGTTGTTTCTTGTTTTGTAGGAACTTCAGGGTCGAGCATAGAGATAACAAAGCTATTCTGATGAGTTCTATGAAGTGGCGCCGGAGGAGCACGACAGCAGTGTCAAAGATTTCTATCATATCATAGTTGAGACTTATTGTACCCTACTTACTTGAATAATCGGAGTCGTGAGATTTGGATCCAACTACACAAATTTTCTCTTTCCTTCTTTTTGTACTCAGTTCGAAACTTTTGAGAAAGAAACGCGCCTTGGCTATCCCCAGTTCAAGAGAATAAAAAAAGGTACCTCTCAGGCACCATATCTCATTCAGTTACTCCTAGCCAACAAAAAAGTAAAAACATCCCAATCTCCAAAAAAAAAAGTAATTACTTCACATCTCCCTAGGCACAAACTTAAGCGGGCAAGGCCCCAGCTGTACCAAGAAGTAATCCTTCCACCTGTCCCGGAACACCTTGTCATCATAAGACTCGCCAGGCTGGACCTCAAACTTTTGAATAACCCTAGCCACGGCGGTTCGCATTTCGTTCATTGCGAGAGGGCGGCCGATACATGCATGTGCACCACTGTCGTATCGCTCATTAGGTATTAGGGGAATATAAAGAGTGGGGAAGACATACTATCCAAAAGGGATAAAAGCCCGTTTATCTTTAACCAACTCAGGCATTTCGGGGGTCCATCTTTCCGGGAGGAATTCATCGGGTCGGGGGAAGTATCTTGCATCTGGTTTTTCGTTAGACCTAGGATACCTTTCGGTTGCCTAGAGGGAAGGGAGGAAGGGGGACTCGCCAGACAGGATAGCCAGAGGAGGAATTCGAACCTCCACGTTTCCGGGAACAAACGTGCCTGCAATTGTATATCCACGTGGCGGAGTAGTAGCTTGAGGGCCTGTTGGCACAGCTGGCCACATGCGCAGGGCTTCCTGCACTACGCCATTAAGGAACGGGAGGGCTGTTGTGGTTGCGCACGTCGGGGTTTCGCCGTCGGGGAAGGCCTCCATAATTTCCTTGCGCAGCTTCTGTTGCTTCTCCTGGTGCAGGGAAAGAAGCCTGAATAGGCACGTCATAGTTACGGACGTTGTATCTAACGGACATTCTAGTAAGTTTAAGGTCATGGAGGGGTGGCAATTTGAGAAGTAGTTGACGGACCTGAGCCTGCTACCATCAACATTTGAGCATTTATCAGAAGTTGAGCCTGAGTGAATTTCATGCCGCTTTCCCCGTCCTCGCTGAGGAGGTGAGTGAATATATCTGGACGGTATATTCCCATTTTCTGCCGGGCGCCGAGCATCTTCTCGCCCAATCTGTTGAACCCTTTGCTTTCAGCGTCTTGCGGAACATAGGCCCCGATTTCACCTGTTATACTCGGTCAATTGGAGTAGGGAGCCTGTGGATTGGGAAGCCGACATAGATTTCTTAAAGAACCCAGGACCTAACGGGGCCAGTCAAAAGCTTTTCTTCAGTCTTGCTTTCAGAGAATGGAGGCTTGAATCTTACATTGGAAGCGCGCATCCAGCCATGCAAAAACTTCATATACGAGGGATCGCCGGCTCCGCTCTGCATCGACTCCTCCGACTTCTGTCCAAACCCGAGATCTGCCATGCTACCCAGCTATCGGCACAATGCCCAAAGTAACATATCATAATCATGGCAATCCGGAACTTACATATCAAAAGCCATATTGTCGTAAATATTCACACAATTAGTATCTTTACCGTTGAGCTTCTCGAGAGTCGAAATCATCTTGCCGACGTGATATTCCACTCGGGGGCTATAGCTGGCAACTGTCTGACTGGTGAAACCTTTGTCCCTGCATATCAATCAAAATCAATAAAAGTCTCAAAATATTGGTAACCCGGGTGCAAACCAAATGCGTCTCATTGAAGCATGTACGGCTTTGTTTCTCTGGCTAACCAAGTGCTTCTCTCCTACAAAGTTTGCAAACTCATAGTAAGGACCCCTAGCCGTGGGCTGAGACCTCCCCCAGATAATTTCGATCGCTTCGACGTTGTTAATAGCAAGCTCATTGGGCCCGGTTCGTATAAAGTCGCCATTCTTCCGACATAGATCCCGCACTAGTGGGCTATTCCTGCCATTGTAATTGACCCAGGCTTCGTATAGCTTTGATAAACGCGCAAATTTATTGCCCGGGAAGTTTCGGAGAGGGTGGAAGTATAGACGGTGCACGATTGTGAAAAATATCAAGCTTGTGAGGTAGCTAATGTTGATCAGAGATATGTGCGTAAGGAAATGCAAAAGCGTACGAATCCCCGCGCCTTTTAGCGCAAGAGCTAAGAGGCCATTCGCGACGGTATAGAAGAGGATTGATTTCGTTGTTGAGACTTCGGGAATGGGGGAGAGCACTTGTTGGGTAAGGAACCCAGCACCGGCTGCGATGGTGGCCTGGTGATAAGGATCTAGAAGAAGCATTCCTAAAATGAGAAATGAAAACCCGGGGATAAAAGTAGATGGGGCCCCATTCATCTCAGCCTCGGGATGGTCATGGGCTTATATAGTTCCAGGGCCCCCTCAACCCTTCCAAGGCCCTATCAAAAATTCTAGCGGTCGATTCAATCTAGATGTTGGTACCACCAATCCGTCAATCAGTTTTTTGGACCAGTCCCGGCTCTCCAAAACGAACCCCGCTCACAACTCATATACTCGAGTATCTGTATGAGGAGCCCCCCGCAGAGTGCGGTGCCACAGGGTCTACATTTACAATGATACGACTGGCCTAGACGCTTCAGCCCCTCGATAAAGAATCCTTTATTCGGGGTGTTCAAGCAAACTCCAACCATTCTCCTTCGTTAGCCCAAACCCTTTCGGGTCGAAATACCTCGACAGGTGTAACACCTTTGAGCATGCAAAACCGACGGATCAGCCCGAAACTTGGTGCTGGAAAAGCGCTTGTAAACCGCAAGGTTACTTCTGCTCGAGTACTAATTGTAAGAAGGCAGTTTATGATGCCTGCCCGAGTACTATGCAACAACTGCCTTGGTTAATCGGCTGCCCACCCGCGGGGCACAGAATCTCAAGAACCGAGAAGTGTCGAACCACCTTGCCCAATTGGAAGACACCTACCGGTACCCCAGGGGACCACATGGTTCTGTTGGACATGAAATTGTGCGAGAGCGGTCGAACAAAGCATGAGCCAAGACTGGAAGGCGAGTGAGGATCAACCCCTTCAGGATCTCGCTCGCTTATCGACCCACACTTGATTTGACTGTTCCAGCGCCACTTGGAGTTTAACCATATAGGGCGGGAGCAATCATCACCCACCGGTTTCTGGATGCAAATCAGGCGGCTATCCCAGCACTCAAGTTTTGAGCCGCGATGGCGTAAAACAGTACAGGTACTCGAGCAATAAACAAAGCGGGAGAGAATCGAACTCTCAGGTCCATGGATGCTCACCATACCGCACCGGACCGCGGCATCAAACTCTACCCTACGGCGGTCAGAGCAGTTTACACAGCATGCCCCACTCGAGAGCCCAATGTCGACCGAATGTCGAGTGTTGGTCACCAGCGAAGTTTCTCAAATTGGTTGTCTCCTCGCGAGCCCAAGGGCGGTAGGAACCGCACAGACTACCACGCAACGCGACCCGCAGTCCGCAATGTGATGGGGTGAGGGGTGCTGCTTGGCTGGATTTCAGAAACCTCGCTGCGGGGGCAAGGTTGTTGGTACTTGTATGCATGAGCCATTGTGTGAAGTTGTCACACATGACCAATGAATGCAGTCGGCACGATGAGAGACGAATAATTTCTCCTTCCTGAAAACGCCATTTTCTGCTCAAGCCTTTGGCACTGAGCTTGTGAGACACCCTACCGCTATCATCCCCAAAGCAATACGCAAGTGCTGCAGGGCTTGAATGGGGGCCGCGGTTGTTCACGAAGAGAGTAATTACGGGTTGGATCCTGGAGGATTCGAGCACAATTCATATCCGGCACCATTACCAACAGCCCCAATTGAAAATAACAGTCAATAGACAAAGATAAACAGAAGGAAACCCATTCCCAGCGGAGCCCGGAACACAGACTAATAGCGAATAGACTTGACACCGAAGGCGTCAGGCCGTCAATGCCAAGGTGCCCAGAACGGCTGGGCGCGACTATCCGGGAACAGTACTAATACTGTACCGCCGTAATACGAGTACAACACCCCTCCTGGCAACTTCGTGCTGCAAGTACCACCGGAGTACGGCACCATACTACAACGTTCCACAAGCCTACTTACCAGTACCCAAACCGCATGTGTCAAATTCATTACTCCTAACCCCGAAACCCTTTCAAAAAGGACCGCTATCGCACAACACGCACATACGGTACTAGTACTCGAGGACTCGATTAGACACTGAAAGAAGTTACGGTATCCACGGTATTTGCCATTCATTCATCCAAGCCCGCTGACGAGCGCACCCGGAGGGACTTCCTCCCGAGAACCCAATTGCGGCGAGAAAGCGACCCGTTCATGATTGAGCGTCTTGTTAAAATTTACCCCACTTTCCAGAAGCCACAGGGCATCATTCGTTGGCGGGTTTCAGCCTTCCGCCGCTAAACGCTTTTTCGTTCGGTCCTTCGTCAAGTCTGCATACCGTACTGCTCCTGGTTCCCACGTTTTCTGAGCCGAAGCCAAGCCCGTCGAATAACCTCAATGTGTGAGAAATGGACTACCGTATGTGTAGATGATATAGTTGGTGGTATCCTCTCAATAACCCAAAGTTCTCTAGGCCGGCGCTTTGTATCGTTCCTGTCGTTCTCCGGTCTGTAAGCGCTTACTGGCTGAGTTATCGTGAGCCATTAATCAACCATAGGTGCTTCTTTCGGGTCGGGATCTCAACAAGCGGGCAGAACTGTGAGGTAGCACCTCCCGCATTAAGTAAACAAAAAATACAGCACGTAAAAGCAGCCTTTGTGGGAAATCCGTTCATCGTAGCTAGCCCTTAGGTGGCAATATCGAGGAGACGGTATTGTAATGGGAGGCAGGGAGAATCTAGTTTCAGGCATACCAGTAGTAAGTGCGCGGCCAGCCTATAGCACAAAATCTCGACAGACAATTGATAGAGCCACAAGAAAGATCCGTCATCACATTTAAGCTCGTACATTCTACAGCCATAATATCCCGTAAAAATACATAACCCTTGTAAGAACACCATATCGTAGCCATATCCACCAACCTTAAAGACTAAGAACACAATGTATATATATATATATATATATCATATTATTATTATGATACCCGAGCCAGCTCAACTGCCCGATGCCACCTAAAAGAAAGGGGAAAACAACTTAGGGGCGATGGGATTGTAATTAAACCTACACCCCTATCAAACCTTAACAACCTCCGTCCTCCCGGTAACACCCTTCCCTCTCGAACTATCCCCCACAAAAATCTCATAAGCCCCGATATTCCCCTCCTTGTCAAGCGGAATCCTCCAATTCCCCCTCTTCTCATCCCAATAACTCAGGTCCCGCCTCGTGATATCGAACCCGACAGCCACCGTCTCGCCCGGCCCCGCACCAACCTTCTCAAACCCCCTTAGAGAGCGCACGGGAAAGTCAATACCTGTGCCGTTGGGATAGCTAATGTATAACTGCGGGACAGCCTTGCCGGGCAGGCTACCGGTGTTCTTAACAGATACGGTAACGTGGAAGATCGTATCGAAGAGCGCTGGGTGGCCGCCTTGTGCGCCCCCGGCGGGTGATGGCTCATGTGGAGTTGTGGAATATCCGGGTGGATATGGGTATGGCTTTGGCGATTTCGTGACGCTTGTGTCGTTGAGGTATGGGTAGATGAACCCCGGCAAGCGCCTCATCCCCGGTGGAAACCCGAGTTCAGAGGAGGGAGGGATGGTGGAGTTTAGTTGCGGTGCAGGCACACCGACTGGTCGGGCTGGCGGGAATTCAGTCGGCACGCGGGTTTGAGTGATCACCATGTCAGAGATTTCAAAGGTGGTGTAGGATAGCCCGAAGCCGAATTCGAAACGGGGGGTTACCCCTTCTTTATCGAAGTGGCGGTAGTCAATGTAAAGGCCTTCAGAAAAGGCTTGTTGTGGGACAGGCCCGCCAGGTTGTTTGATGATAGGTGCTGCAGGGCCGTAATCTGCCAGAGATTTTCCTATTGTGTAAGGAAGTCTTCCGCTGGGATTGACGTCTCCATAGAGCACATCGAGTATCGCTGTACCACTCTCTTGGCCAGGGAGATGCGCCATTAAAACGGCGGTAACGTTCTTATGTTCAATCCAAGCCTTGTTTCTCATTAGCAGATGCCCAAAAAGTCGACCATCATGGACCCTACCTCCATATCAACAGGACCCACGGAATGAATGATGACAATGGTATTGCTACATCTTTCGGCAACTAAGAGAACCAATTTGTCACCTCCGTGCCACAGCTTTAGATCAAACCTATCTCCTAACACACCCTCGGCAGATGTGTATCCCTCTCCGGAATCGCTGCTCACAAAGACCAGGCAGGTTGCGTTTGGCGCCTTTGCAGCTGTGGAATTAATTCTACCATAATGGTAATCATCTAGAACAAACTCAACCATTGTTCTATCAGCCAGCGCTTTTGCTTGGATGGCTTCAAGAGGCGTGACCAAATATGTGTATTCAGCAGTTCCGGAGCCCCAGCCTTGCCCCAACGTTCCATTGTTGCAATTTCTATCGGGGCAGCCATTGGGACCCAGGATACTTGGGCCGGCGTCGCTCCCGAATATCATAATAGATTTCTTTGCTTCTTTGCCAGATTTGAGCGGTAGAGCCCCGTTGGTGTTTTTTAGGAGCGTAATGCTTTCGGCAGCAATCGCCCTTGCAACTTCGTGATGATCATCTCTGACGTCCGCAAAAAAGTTCTGCAAACTTTGTTCCGCAGAGGAACCCGCTCCGGCATAAGTTGGGCCGGTGGAGGTTCTAAACCAACTAGAAAAGTTGGGACGGGGGTAAGACCCACCATCTTGCCCGAGTTGGTACCAACTATTTATCCAAAGCAAGAAATAAGTCCCAAGGCTCTATATGATCCCGAGAGGGTACTCACGTTGCCACGATTCGCAAAACCATATCATCCAATCTATCGATGGGCACGCTGCCATTCAATACGGCCCGAGTGAGCTGCGGACCCAAAAGTGAGTTTCCATCAGCCCACAAAAGGCCGTCTCCGGGCATAGTCATGTCCCTATCTTAATATTAGCGCCAGATCTCCATGCTCCCTCTTAGTGCATTGCTTACATTCCGGAAAGAACGCTAGCAACCCCGCTTCTCTGGGCAAGCCCTGTAACCTGTCAGAAAGGATCCGAATACGTCTCGAGGAGGCACATGCAATCACTCATCACAAACCCCTGGAATCCCAATTCGTCCTTGAGTATCCCGTTCAAGATGTGGCTGTTTTGACAGGCTATCGAATTGTTAATCTGAGGCAAAAGATTAATATGTTTCTCACTTTTCGGGAAGTAGTTATGCGCTGCATTCACCTGATTGTAGCCGCACATAACACTGCCCACTCCCATACGAACGGTATCCATGAAAGGCCAAATGTATAATTCCCTTAATGCCCTGTCACCAACATTCGAACTAAGAGGAGCAGTGACGTTTTTGAAACCTTGACTGAGAGATTCAGAAAGTTGACGAAACCTATAATCTTTGAATTAGTAGATGTAGCTCTCGTTCAACCGAAAAATTCATTCGAGTGACATCTTGTGAAGGACCGGCAATGGAAAATCCCCACTTTTCTTGTTCATTGGCAACAAAGTGCTTTGCAGTTGCAATAACCCCTTCATCTTGTATTCCCTGAACACTTAAGCCTCCTGCGATTCCTTGTAGGTACGGGTCACTCCCGAAGCCCTCCCAATTCCTCCCACCCAGAGGAGACCGGCCGATAGGACCAACACAAGGACCAAGTAACACATTGACACCCTTCCCTCTAGCCTCTTTACCCAGCGCTCTTGCGCGGTCGTACATAAGCTTCCTCGACCATGTCGCAGCAGTTGTAATTCCCGCCGGGAACACAGTGATAGAATCCACAAATCTGACGCCGAGTGGTCCATCCTGAAGACACAAAGAAGGGAAGCCAACATTCGTGGTCCCAGTATTCCCTACACAGGGGCCCATTGACCACCCAATCCCTGTGGTGACGTTAACTTTCTCAGCCAAACTCATCCCCCGTACTAGAGCCGCAGCTTTCCTATAGCTTTCCGCCCATTGATCCACAGTTCCCCCCTTAGCTAGAGATGAGACAATGCAAGTCAGTGACGTAATTTTTTTTCTAACAGCAATGGAATGGCTAGTATGGGAGGAACAAGGAACATACGACTAGGATACCATGAGGGGCTAGTTCCCCCCTCCAAGGATTCCGCAGATCCGCCACTCCCCGCACCATCTCCTTGAGGCAAGCCCAGCACTAGCCCGATAATGAGAGCAAGAACCCCTATGATTGCAAGCATTGTTATAAGAGGGTACCTCTTCCGAGACGTAAACTTTGCCCAGAGCCCAGCGAGGCCAGACGTGGGCGCCTTTAAGAAAGGATCGGGGGGGAATTCGGCGTCGGTCGGAGAATCCGCAGCCGCTAAAGTGTATAAAGAGGTAGCCACTGTGTGATTTTTACTCAAACAGCTAATGGACGAGAAAAACAGGATTAGTGAGATGGTGGGACACCTTTCTATTTAATTCAGCCGTGACTCGTGAGCAAGGGTAAGATGATTAGACAACGGGGGAAGGAGAAGAAACAGAGCTGAAGCGCATAGAACGCTGCAGACCAAGAGTGAGTGGTAGGAAAGGAGGAATCGAGGTGCCACCACAGGATCTCTCTCTGTCAACAAGCAATCACGGAAGTACCATGAGCTGCTGTGTTGTTAGGTGCCGCCTGTGTGGTTGACCTGACAACAAGAGCCGCATGTCAGGAACCCACTGAGGCTGTGCCAATGCCGACGGTCGGTAAAGAGTGATTTGGTTATGGTGGGTGACCAGCCAAATATATCCCTGTCCGGGTCAATTGTTCCCTACTGTAATACCCTTGCACCGTGGGTCTTGTGATCTGTCACAGCGGGGGGTTTGCCAGTAAAATGGCCGTCTTACGTGCCAGAGGCTTCATTCAACTGCTTGCACGGAGAATATTCTGCCACCGTCTGGATACTAAAACCGACCTTCCCGACCCCAACCTAGCGCCATAAACCACTCGGCCATCTGACGTGTCACAATCCAGCCCGCCCAAAAATAGCCCTAGCTCGTGGATTTTCAAGATGCGGGTAGATAAGATTGATAAGATGCCCATCCTCAGATCCCAGCTTTGCCAAAAACCTTCCTCCTGTGACACCTGAAATCGGGTCCTCTCCCAGAGAAATGCAGCGAATCCACCGATTCCTACACCAACAAATCCTACCCATTTCTTATAGGAAGGTAAGGAGAAATTCCTCGATACTTGCTCTCTCAAAATACTTGTTTCGCTGTTTCTCCCCCCCCCCCCCGAATACGCACAAGCCAAACTCAGACATAGAACTTTATAAACCGGAGCTCTCTTTCCCAGTACTCGACAAGCCGTACTACAAGGACTGCCTCCCCTTTATACAGGATGGGAACACAACTGTCCCCGACTTCCTTCTACATGAGGGAGCTCCCAAAAGAGCACCTCGTGGGCTATGATACGCCCGAGGGGAAATGCTTATTCGCCAAGGCTTTAGCTGAAGGTGGATTGGAAGCTTTCTTTCCGCTCTCACAGCAATTTCTTACAGTATGTCCTAAGCGAACAGCATAGCATTGGGTGGCATTCCTGACTAACATACTCGTGCACAGCAAAATGAGCCAGCCTGTTTGTTTCAGCCCCCTGCTCTGTCTCTGGAGTCGGGTGGAGACAAGCTAATCACCGTGCGGACACCCCATTAGACTGCGGAATTGGAACTCTATGCATGATTCTCAACGCCCTAAAAGTTGACCCGGCCGTTACCTGGAGAAAGCCGTGGAGATGGTTCACCCAAGGTAAATATCTAAACCTTTTCCCTCTTTCTATTTATAATTTCTATTTATAAACGATATTATTTCTTCGGGCATTTCTTACTTACGCAGAGAAACAAATATAGAGATGCTCGACTGTTGTCAGCCCTTGGAAGTCATTAAAGAGAATGGCATCACACTAGCTGAATTCTCCTGCCTAGCAAAGTGTAATGGCCTCGAGGCGGTCACTCGTTTTGCAGACTCCACGTTCGTCCACTCTCCTCCCGGTGTTGATCGAATAAATTTAACTTGTGTATCTGGAAACAGATCGTTCGAAGATTTTCACCAGGCCGTGAAGGCCTGCACATTCTCTTCAGATCAATTGATGGCGGTGTCTTACTCCAGAGCATCTCTCGGACAGACCGGTCTGGGCCACTTCTCACCAGTTGGTGGGTATACTTCTGAGAATGGCGGGATGGCCTTGATCCTAGACGTTGCGCGCTTCAAGTAGGAAATCGACAAGCTTCCGGAAAACTACGATATATACCTATGTATGCTCTTTTACTAAATGGGAATTTCACAAACTTATGTAGGTACCCGTCTTACTGGGTTCCCATCACCATGCTTTTCGAAGCATTGATACCAAAAGATCCCGTAACCAACCAGCCGAGGTATGAATGCACCATCCTCCCCCTTCCGCTACTAATTGCACTAACTCGTTTCTCACAGAGGCTACTCCATGCTCCGCCGCCACTGCACCGACGTCTTCGGTCCCAACCCCATCGGCTCCCTCCTCCGCCTGAACGCAACAAAATTCACCTGGCCACCCTTGTTCAAACCCTTCTATGCAGCCGCCCAATCTTCCCCCACCTACCCGTCCCTCCTCCAAACTCTGATCCACCTCCTCTCCGGGATCCCCACCCCTGTAGCTCCTCGCTCTCCTGAAGACCCGCCTAATGCCCCCCTGTCCCTCCACTGTCGCAACGCACCAACCCTCCTTGCCAATCTGGAGAACAAACTCACCTACGAGCACCACATTGATTCCTTCCTTACCCACCTCGAAGCTAAGAGCTCTATGTATGCTGGGTTAGAGGGGGAATTCACCAGGATGGAGAAGACCGTTTTCCTACTAAGCATGTTTGGCATGCAGGCCTTTTTGGGGGTGCTTACACCCGCGGTCAAAAAGGCAGTGCTTGAGGCGCTCGGCAAGGATCTAGAGGATGAGTGGGTTCACAGGGAGGTTATGGCCGTTAGGAGACAAATGGAGAGTGTCGAAAAGTGTTGTTTGGAGGAGAAGGAGTGCTCTTGTGCTACTGCTGTTGGGGCTGCTTTGAGATAATGGAAAACGAGGGACGATATCCTAGGTGTGGAAGGGTGGGAGACGGTTGGCCCGCTGTGCTTGTATACTACTGTGGGGTTAATCCGGGGTTGAAATCTCCGCTTTAGACACCCTTTCCCACGACACACTCCCCCCTATCTTGAATGTAGTGTTGTGCTTCAATAGAGTTACGTGGCACCCAAAATAGGGTAGCAGGGAATGGGACCTCCAGTATTGGTGTCTAGAACTCTAAAAAATGGCAGATTCTACAGATGATCTCAGATGAAAACAACTTGGCGAAGATAAATAATAATAAAAACCCCCATGCATCTCAATTCCTCAATCCTCTACTCACGGGTTCCTTTTGGGGGCGCTCGGCTATCGTTTCTACAGTTTGGATATTCGCACGTGAGAAAGACCATAAGCGAGTGATTTTCTATGTAGTGTGCTTGTGCTACCAGTAATGAGGATTCATTGCAAAGGATGGTATTTATCTAGACTGCCTAGCACCGTACTAGTATAAATTGTATTAATAGAAAAACTTTCGCGAAATTGTTCGCCCGCAATGACCAACCGGAGGATTGCGCGCTATTGTAAGGGGAAAAAGAAGTCTAATATCCCACTCCGCCGCGTCTCTCTCTCCAAGCTTAATCATACAATGTTAGCTCATGCCTGTTTCCCTAACTTCTCGCCCACCCGACATGCCGAAAATGTCGAGAGCGCAGCTTTCCCCTCGACTAGGCTCCTTTCGACATTGGCGCGGCTATTAACAAAGTCAGGATAGTTCAAGGTGAGTTCGGTAGCTATTTAATGCGCCGTTAGTCGGTATCTCGGAAAAGCTATGCCTGTCCTCGTGTCGTCAACTTACCACCGTGTAGGATATTGTCGACAGCCTCTACTCCAAGCATGAAGGAATGGTCTTGGTTCCCGACTTCATATTTCCAGCTACCAAATCTACCCCTCGAGTATATTCCTTCGGCTTGCAGCTTTGGGAGCAATTTCTTCAATGCACCATCCCGTTCAAGGGTCGGGGTTGGGTATCCTTATCGGTTCTAATGTTAGCACAAGCTGAACCGAAGTATCACGGGGGGGGAGGGATTAACCATGGTCGAATCGCCTATGATAGGTGGAAACTATCTCAGCATCTCCACTGATGAGATTGGTGTTGATGCAGCCTTTGATTGTGTCCTCGATGATCCTCCCTTCATTTATGGGCTTCAATGAAGATTCCGATATTTCTGGCAGAGAGTTAGTGGCAAGGCGGTCGAAATTTGGAGATTGTTGTATTCACCCATCATCAAAGACCAATAAGGGCCCTCCTCTGGCTCATGACTACTATGCTCGGCTCCATCAGCTCTTCGGATTGTAGGAAGCTTAACACTGGCCTGAGGCTGATTGTTGGGGGAATAATTGCTAAAGATGGTTGCACGGTAGAAGGGGCAATCATCCTCGGGAAAGTAAAGCTGAATGAGGGTTGGTTAGAATGCATAAGCGCAGCAATAAGAGCTATGAATTCAGGGCTCACCCAGCATTTATCGCCAATGTTCCCTGGCCTTTCACCTCGGAGGCCAATCCCCACGACATGGGTGGTGGAGTAAAAGAGATCTTTTGTTAGGCCAATCAACTCCTTGTTGCCCATCTTTTCAGCCAAAGAATCTACGGCCATTGTGCTGACGAGTCTACCGTAACCAATAGTCTTGCCATCTTTCAAGATTACAGTCTTGGTCTCGGCGTCAACCCTCTCAACCGTCCCCTTGCCGCCAAGTCTCAGGTTGCCTTTAGGGAGCGTATCCGCAACGGCAATCCAGATTCCCCCAGTTCCACCGTGAGCAGGAAAGCGGAACGTGGCATTAGGTCCCCAATTTCCCGCCGTCTTCTGTAGAATAACATTTTTTGTGACAGTTTTGAGGTCTGGTGCAGCGACTCGCTCGCCAAGCCATTCACATTGCATCTTCACACGTCGACTTGGTCAATTCCGCGAATACTATACTCGTAAGGAAGAAGGGCTCAATATTTACCTTGGTGGTTGGGACGGCCCAAACCTTAAAGTTATACGGGCGCATGAAAAGGGCGGCAATCCCCTCACCTAATAATGAATTAGCAAAGCAGGAAGAGAGCATAGACAATTGTCGGTATAGACAAAAGGTAACTTGCCCATCATTCTTACGATCCACTCATCAAAATTACTGGGCTTCTTGTTTGATACCCTTGCTTCCAGGGCCGCATCAATCATCCCATTCATGCAACTAACTTGGTCATCTTTCGGCAACATGCTTATGTTATTCTGAAAGGGGTATGGGACTTGGCTATGTTAGCACAAGTTTAGGTAATTAGAGAGAATACCTCACCCCAAAGGTTCTTGCAGCGAACATATGAAATCCGCTGATGGGTGTACCAATCATCCTCTCGGGGAAGAGCTTCATTGAGACAATCATCAAAGTACTTGTAGTGCGAGAAGATGACGTGGCCACCAACATCGTAGAGCTGTGAAGCTGATATTAATACAATAATACCACCCTTCAGGAACGCGAAAGGGCTGAAGACTCACAAATCCCTCACGAGTGACATCGGTGGAAGCAAGGCCCCCGGGAGTCTCGCAAGAGTCAAGTAAAAGCCACGAAGCTTCGCCCTAATAATTCCAAGGCGCTTTTAGAGACGGAGGTTTAAAGAGACCAAAAAAAAAAGCAGTTGAATTTCACGTACCAGCTGGTTCAATCTCTTTGCAGCGCCGAGTCCAGTTGGACCAGCTCCAATGACAAGCACGTCCACATATCTGCAACAAAAGCAAATTGGTCAGTTGAAATAGGCTCTCTTCTCCTCCCCCCGGGCAATTATGATAAAAAACTGTCTACTCACGTGTCTGGGTAAGTCATATCTAAGCAGTAATTTATTGGTGATAGTTAATATCGAGCTCAGAGGTATACAGGGGAAGGAGTTAGTGAGGTGAAGGTAGTTAAAGGGGGGGAAACCGACGGAAAAGGGTCTTCGGGTCTTCAATACCACAGGAGGTTTTTATGATCTATCCTCTCTCTCCCGTGGTGCCACAAGATTATCAGACTTACTCTAGGGACTTTGAATAATTGGACCTCACGCCATGGCGTTGGAGTTGCCTTTGCTGGTAAGGCCTGGCGCATTTTTCTTTTTTTTTTCTGTCTTAAGCACGGGCTTGAGCGGGCCAGTTTTTTGAGTTTTTGCTGAGCGCTGGTTCCCCCCCCTATCCAAGAGAGGGAATTTCGGCTGGTTTAGGGTGAGGTTCAATTATTAGAGTTCTTGCGGTATCTTGAGATTAGATAACCAGATAAAAATAAATTTAGGTCCCTCTTTGGCGGTGTCATAATAATATTATAATACAACAAAAATAAAATTTAATTATATGCGTAATAATAATAATGTTAATAAAAAAACATTACTTGTACCGGTATATTTCTATCTACTACAAGTAGTATCATAGTCAGAACACGCTGACTTCGGAGAAAAGGATAACATCTTAGTCAGATAGTAGCGGTAGATGCTCCCGCCCCTATCCTGTCCAAAGGACAAAGGACAACCAGCCCAACAGGTTTCTGATTTAGGAAACCGGCAAAGTATTTTTACAACGCGACAGCTCCCCTGACTTCACAATGTGCAAGCCTCCGACTACTCTTTCCCTCCTACAAAGTGAGTGAAGGAGTATCTGCTACTGGACTATAATATTATCTTTGAAGTAAGCCTGCTCTAACTGTGGTAGAATATGATGTTTTTCAAAGATATTATAATACGATTACCTCCATTATGCTAAAAATGGCCTGAATTTATCTCATTGTCTAATAATCCTGTAGTATGGGAGTGTTAAAACATAAAAACCTATGGCATTGGAGACATTTACAGAACAGGACAATCGGAAGGGCCCTTGGGGGCAGTGTTGCTACCCCTCTACGGAGGAAGCAGCGGGGGCGATCAGGGGAAGGTGAAATACCGGTAGGAGGTCTATCATACCGTAGAAACTGGAGTAATTGGCCCTCGCGCTAGACGTTGGAATTGCTTCTCCTGGCGAAGCTGGAAATAAATTCCCTCTTTTTCTGTCTCAGCGGAGGACAGCTTTTGCGCGCTGCCCCCCCCCCTAACCCAAAGAGGGAATTCTGGACGACTAGCGTGAGGGCCAATTATTCCAGTTTTTACGGTATGATATATAGATCATAACGACAGAGAAGGAATGGAATCCGTATGATATGTTGGGTCTTAATGGACGCGAATAAGTTTCAAATAGGGCCAGGACCTTCCCAGGCACTAATCTTTAAACTGGAGACCAGGTTACCAAGACCCTCCAACCCGGCTAAAGCGGAAGAACCCTTGAGGAAGAAGCGCGATAGCAAAACCGAGCCGGAGACCTTTCCCGTGCAGAACAGATCTGCCGTCGTGTGCTGTGATGATACATGTAATTTCTCGACCTGTCATGCATAGGCCAACGGTATTACCGTAAGGGTCTTCCATCCCCTGGAATAAATCTCAGGTACGGTACGGTATTCGGATGTCATCTGGTAAACTTAACTTGTGCTCTCCGATATGTCCAATATCCAGAAAGAAAAAATATATAACACAGGCCAATAGCATGGTGTTCATGCTTACTTAAGTTTCAAAATCAGGAGATTTGCCACAAGTCGCGGCAGACCCTCCGATTTGTTTGCCCGATATTTCAGCCGTGCCGATCTTATCGTGACCAGACCGCCCGAAACTTGCATATGTTATGAGATGTGTATGCAACAATTCGGGAGCCATCCTAGGGAAGCTAAAGCAGGTCTAGGGAATTCTTGTGTTCCCCGAATGGCTACCGTTCTCGGTCAGGTGAGGTTTATTATGCTACGCTTCAGACATCCTCAATCCTGGAATCATCGCTATATGTATTATAGCAAAAGACTTTCGAACCTCAAGTCCTTTCTGAGGATCTCCTGTCTAGCAATACAAAAATCCGATGCGGCATGTACAAGTAGGGCTCCAGTTCATAAGCGCACCATCGCACATGCTGTACTGTAATCGTCTGGCGACAAATTTGATACCAATGGAAGAGCCTACGAGTCTCCGTGCAAATCCCCTGAGCCGCATTAGCATAACCGGTAGCACAGTATCTGTATGCATGGTAGGGCAATAAAGGTTCCCCAATACCAACCACCCCTACCTAACGCCCCGATAAGGAAATGTGCATAAACACCCTGGAAATATTAACTTACTAGTAGTTTGCAGTGTGCCGGAGGTTAATTGTAATACAAGGTATGCGAGAACGACATATACTCGAGTACTTGCAGTTTGGCGGCCGTCACCCTCTGCCAAAATGGTACTACCCGTAGATCGATCGAGTGTTACCACACCCAGCACTTGAAGTCACAAAAGCCCTCTAAAGCACAATAACGGCGAAGGCATTTCTAAACACACGCCATGGAAGTTATCATACCTGTGGTAGGTAGGAGGTACCCGAAAGCATGGCCATTGTATAGATACCCAGACACGCACTAACTTTTGGACCAATATACTCTATCAATCCCTACTCCTTCTAGCACTTCTTGGCTCAGCAAGCAAGGCACAGTACTGGTATCACGTCAGTACGGACTTGGCTTCATACAAACTTCCTGCGCCCGCGGGATTCTGGCACTTTAGCAGGGGGCTTAATTAAATAAACCCAGTCGTCCCACCAGGTTCCCCCTCCTTTCCCAGTAGCCCCGCTAAAGGGAATCCCAAATCAGCACCGAAGCAGCATGAAATCTATTGTTTTGAGGCGTATTTCAGGTACTCAATCATGATTGCGACGCGCGTATCTTCTTTATGCATAAACTGTAGAGGAGCATCAGAGGAAAGAATTGCCTCATAAGGGTGTGCCTGAGCTCTCGAATTTAGTGTTGCTGTAGGGCCACTATCACTAACACATTGGCTAATTTAGAAAGAATGGTCTAAAAAGAGCCGGGAACATGCTACCCCCTCCCGGCGGATACACATCTCGCTCTAGGACAATGCAATTGACCCTGATGGAAGGCCTCAAAAGTTCAACTTAACATATTACGCTCTGCCAGGTTTCCCCATTATGTAGCAGCAGGCTGAGTTTGTTCTGGGATAGGGGGGTTATGGTCAGAGAAGTTCTTTTCGAATTCGTTGCAGTGTTCTCCATTAGAGGGGCCTGACAGTGGGCTGATACCGCCGGCCAACTTTGCTAAGAGTGGGCGGGCCGTAGGATCGATGGAGAGAGAAGGGGTTGGGAAAGGGAGAGTTCCAGCAAGAGTATACAGAAGAATAGATGAGCTTATAAACAATGCCCTGTTTAGTTTAAGGGTCAGGATAGGAAGTTGAACCTCGTTTCCATTGATTATCGGTACTCATGGAAGTTGCTTTAGTTGTACGGTACAAACGATCTCAAGAAAAGTCAAGAAACCAAACAAAAGCCCGAAATGACAGCCCCGGACAACAGAGATTAGTTGTAAGAGGAGTTGTACTATTGGTATCTAAATTCTACAACATAGTCTACTAAGCTGGGAATAGGACTACCGTAAAAACTAAAATAAACGAAAAATGTGCTATGTAGTCCAGAATTCCCTACTTTGGAAAAGGGGGTGAAAAACACTGCAAAAAAAGAGCCGTTCAGCCGCTCTGAAAGATGTATAAAAGCAAAAAAATGCCAGACCTTACCAGAGGAGGCAAGTCCAACGACATAGCACATTTTTCGTTTATTTTACGGTAGTTTTTACGGTAAGGTATCATATCTATAATACTCAAACTTCCATCACGAATGGTCACCCGGGGCATATGGATCGCAGGCTTTGAACACCCGACAAGCTCTCCCTAAATAGCTATTCCCTACGCACATAACAGAGTAGCGGGTGGCCTTTTATTCTAGTACCAGCATCATACCTCATCCCAGGCACCGGCGTCGTTTACTCGAGTGCATCTTGGCAGAGAGGTTTACCTTCTTCTCATCCCTGCCATCAGCCAGTAGGGGTTTTCAAAGTTCAGAAGAGAGACAATGGTAAAATGATCGGCACCCAGCCATGCATTAGTGTGCATTATGGCACATATTAACAGTGGCCAATTGTATCAGAAGATTTCAAGTCGCATATTTGAAGCCCCCAAAAATGAGATTGAGTAAAGTGAGCAAGTTTGGTATGTACTCGCTTAAATAACAAGTCTGTTCCCCTCGGCATTGGGGGATGGATGGGCATATCTCTAAAAGCTGGGGACAGATTTTTCTTGAGCCAGTATAATACTGTAAGAGCGAAGAAAATTCCTATCTTCTACTAAGAAGTTGAGATACCTTTGGCTTGTTGGTGGTTAATAAGGCCCAGGTACTTAACCCGCATGGAAGTATTCTCTCGTTACCAAAGCCAAAACTCTGATCTTGGCTCGTTACCGACCTCCTGACCTCCGTCTCTACCTGAAAAAAATGTATGGTATGGTATGGTAAAGTGATTGTAAATTAACCATTTTTGTGTATGCCAAGCTTACCCAAAACGCCACAGTAACCTACTTTTCGTCAACTTTTTTAACTTTGAAAACCCCTAGTGTTAGTAATTGATACCGGTGGGAACACACGTCACACCTCTCTTGCCAAGATTACCTCCACTAATGATGCCGGATGATACACTAAACTAATTTAGGTCTTGTTGCTCTGGTTACTACCGGTGGTGCTTGAGGCCTCACCGGACCCCCCGTCCTGCATTCCCCCATAGCCAAGCACTCCGCCTCGGACATCCAAGCTCACAAGCAACTCGCTCAGAATTTCTGCCATTTTTTTCCGCTGCTAGTACTAGTACTAAGAGGTCCGCTATACCGAAGCGTGATTCTATGACCTAGGCAAAACAGACAAAGATACGGTAGGGGGCCAGCCTACCGGATCCGTAACCGAGTGCTTTTTCGTGTAACCTCTTTGTTTCTCTTGAACCTTGGCCGACTACCGCGTCCCACTTCAAGTCCTCAATCCCATCCTGACAAAACACCAAGAAGAGAGGCGGAAGAGGGGGTTCTCGAACTCAGTAATCACTATCTCTATACCCTTCTGACGGACCTAAGTGGTGTCCCTAAGCCTGTCGCCCCGCCCCAGGGGAGAAATCCTTATCGCTGCTATCGGCTACTTCGAGTTGGCAGCCGTTTGTTTGTTTTCCCGACTAGATTTGCCGCCATGGGTGTAGAAGAAGAAGCCCGCTCTTCCTCCGACGGAAGTGAGGATCTCTCTGTGCCATCGTCTCCTCGGCTGTCGACTTCATCTCTTCCAGATCCTGCCACGGCCGCGCGACCCCCACCACCCGCAATAGAGAAGTTTCACCCCGCTGTCTACGTAGTGTGAGTCTTCCCTCGGCCAACGATACCAACATTGCCATCTAACGACTGAGATCACAGAGTATGGATCGTCCTAAGCTCAGCCGTAATCATCTTTAACAAGTGGGTCTTGTTCAATAAGAAATTTCGTAAGTTCCATATAGCTATCCGCACGCTTTACCGGCATTGCGGCGATCCGGGGTGCTGTCGCTAACTTTTACCGCAGCATTCCGTAAGATCTCCTTAGCCTCCCGAGTGACTACAATTATCCAGCACGGATATTAAGTTTGCGATAGCGATATTCCTTACAACATGGCATTTGGTGTTTGCAACAATCGCTACCCAGATTCTTGCACGGACGACACATCTCCTCGACGGCCGGCACAATGTCCCCATGACAGGAAAGCTCTATCTAAGAGCTATTGTTCCCATCGGCCTGTTCTTTAGCTTGAGTTTGATATGCGGAAACCAGACGTATCTGTACCTAAGTATTGCTTTTATACAGATGCTAAAGGTGCGATTACAGCCCTTAGTTTAACGTCAATTACTTGCTTACTCTGTTCCCCATAGGCAACTACCCCAGTAGCCGTCCTCCTCGTAGGTTGGGGGATGAGTGTGGAAACACCGAACGTGAGGGTACTTGCGAACGTCGGTGTGATTGTGCTAGGTGTCATGGTTGCCTCGTATGGGGAGATCGCCTTCAATTTGACTGGCTTCGTTTTCCAAACTGCGGGCATTATCTTCGAAGCTTTCCGCCTTATCCTGATGCAGCGGCTGCTTTGGTCTACAGAGTACAAAATGGATCCGCTTGTATCCTTGTATTACTTTGCGCCAGTCTGCGCATTGATGAATTTCCTGATATTTCTTGTATTTGAGGCATCGAGGCTTGGTATGTCCGAGATACTTAGGCTTGGACTACTTACATTGCTCGCCAATGCGGCCCTAGCCTTTGTATTAAATATCTCGGTGGTTTTTCTGGTAATTTCCATATTTAAACCTAAGAGCTGTGGGTCCTCGCTAACCGGATCTCTTAGATCGGCAGAACTTCCTCGTTGGTCCTTACCCTGTGTGGTGTGCTCAAAGATATCCTCCTAGTCGGTGTCTCGGTCCTCGTCTGGGGCAGTACTGTCAGTCTTATCCAGCTAGTTGGCTACAGTCTTGCATTGGGTGGTCTCGTTCTCTATAGGCTTGGTGTGGATAAGATCCAGGAGCAATATCAGCGTATTCGCAACGATGGTTCCAACGCATGGGAGGAGTTTGGCACAAAACACCCGACTCGAAGAAAATTTTCGATCGGCGGAGCGGCCGCACTTATCCTCATCATGGCTCTAGGGGTTATGTTTGGGACTGGAAAAACGGAGATCCAGTCAGTCCCGTTGGAGGGTGGAGAATCCAGCGAGGTAGTCTATGTTCCTCAAAATCCAGATACGGCGGAGCAAAGTGGACCTTTCCCTGTCGCTAGATTAGACATGAAATATCAGCCCCCTAGAAGGTTCGATATTGTTGTTAGCATGCACAAGGAACACCCGACTGCGGTTGGCCAAGCTCTAGAAGCGATTAAACGACTGCCCGGGTTTGGCGAATTGAATCCTAACACAGTCGTCTACTTCAAGGATCCCAACGCAGACCAACGAATCGTACACGATGAGACCAAAGCAAATTCAGTTCGAAAATTGGGAACTAGGGGGGGGAGTAGCGCTGCCTGGCTCACCCACATCATCGATATGTGGGATGAACTCGCAGAGCATACGATGTTCCTTGATGGATCCTTCCAGAACCTAGAGAAGATGGCTGAACGAATATATGATTACTACGGGCCGGAAACCGGCATGCTGTCGCTTGCTCCTAGCTTTAGCCGCTGTGCCTGCCACCAATGCAAGGATCCCTTTGGTTCAGAAGAGTTTTGGTATCGTGTTCCGGAAATTTTCGCTTCCTTTAACGGAGATTTTTGCCCTGCCGGAGACGTTCTCTTATCACAATCCGGACAGTTTATTGTTTCAGCAAAGCGCATCCGCGGCACTCCGAGGCATGTTTATGAAAGTATGAAACATCTTTTAACCAGTAACGACGATCACTGGATTCACAACGACAAGAAATTGGGTTATTATACGGATGATCTAGATGACCCATTCTTTGGTCGCGCCTTTGAAAAGAGTTGGATGATTGCTTTCCAATGCGGGGATCCAAGATTGGCTAAGAGTTGCCCAATTCTCGGGGAGAGACGTCAGCCCCAGGACCCACTCGACCGTTGCCAGTGCCTTGATAGGAATCCTACAGATCCCAAAGGCCCAAAGCCGGCCCGGATACCTCGGAAGCATGTTTGGAAGATTTGACTTTATGATCTTATGAGTTAAAAAAAAATACGATTATCTCTTTGATGTTTTCTTTCTTTTATCCCATTTTTGGATTGCATCACTACGGTAGCTTAGAGGCATTCAAGTGTATGAAATTTTGGTCTTCATGTAGCATCGCAAACCCTGCCTCCCATATTCACAAGCACTTCTAGTATAATCATATCTTCAGAAACCAGTGAGGATATATTGCTCCACCGTCATCCCTTCAGATCTGCCCCAATCTCAATATAATTTGCAGCAATGACATATAGATTGCTTGAATCTCCTATCCCTTACCCGGCGTCCGTTTTTTTGCGAGTGACATCGTGTGTTGCAAGAAATCGCCGAGCATTGCTCAATCCTATTTTTTTGATGCTAGAAGCCATGCCGAGAGTTAGAATAATTCTGCAGCTTACGGATAGCTCCCTTTCCTTCCTTCCTTCCTTCCTTCCTTCCTTCCTTCCTTCCTTCCTTCCTTCCTTCCTCCCTTCCTTCTTAAATTATCATCAAACCACCTTATCCACAACCACCAACAGTTCTTCCCGCCTGGCAATCGTCAACCACCCAAAGTATGCAGGCACCAGCAACTCCCTCCCCTCCCCTCCGCAGTCTCACGAGTCACCTCTGTCGTGAGGAGCTCGAAGATGTGCTTCATCCCTTTCGCTGGGCTCCGTTATACCTACGCGCTCTGAAAATAACCATCATTGAATCGGCGCCTCTTCCCATGCCTGAAATATTCCCCCACCCCCTCGGGTACCTCGAGTTAATTGGGGGGCTTCTCACCTCCGTGGGACCCGGCTACTATAGTGGGGACGCCCGCATCCGTATGCTCATATTTATTGTGATGAGCGCTTCCCAACTCGACCTTCGCTATGGCAGGGAAAGTGTCCAGCCGTTTATCCACGCGGTCATCCACTACCTGACCAAATACGTCCTACACCGCACCAACAGGACTTCCATTTGGAGTTGTCTTGAGTGAGTGAAAAACAAAAATCCACAATTTGCGATTCAATCCTGCATGTTGAAGGACGGAAGAATTTGCTGATCATGGGTTCATACATATGTGCACGCACGATAGGGGGGAACTCGGCGACGACAACCTCTCGCTCTCCCATAATGGACACAGCTGTAGATTCGACCCGAGCATCGCGGTCACTTATGCCGGAGCGCCACTTTTCACGGTCGTCACTCCCTCGCGCCCACACGGGAACCCTAACTGCCAGCTCGTCGGATACCTCCTCGCTGTCGCACAGCAGGGCTTCCGTGAGAAGCCCTGGAGCTCTGTCTGCGAGCCATGCCTCGTTCGCATAGCCGATAGCTCGACCGATGCCTCTGTCTGCTTTGCCTGGGCCCGGGTCACCAGAGCGTATCTTACAAACGTCGAGAACGGAATGGTGGACGAGATGGAGAGAGGCTTCGAGGTTTTCATTAGCAGTGAGTTCGATCTCAGTGTTGCCACTGAGAGAGTTAGGTTTGTGCGCTCGCTTACCAGTGCCTATGCGAGGGCGCACGACTACGAAGACCTCGAGTGGCGCATGCACCCGTTCGGCGATCTCTCACTTGCGTAGTTAGCCTTTCTTTTCTTTTCTGTATGAGGGTTGTATAGTAACTTGAGGGAAATCATTAAATGCGAGGGTTTTTTTTTCTACCCCTTCTTTTTCTTTTTATGGTGCGTGTTCGGGTGCGGGTGACTTGTGATGTGTTTTGTTTTTTTATGGTACAGTGCCGTAGGTTTGGTTTTGGAGAAGTGATTGAGAGAACAGTTAGAACAGGGAACTATTATAGTATTTATTGTTTGAGAGCTCTAAACCAATTGGTGACTTGGGCAATTTTTGCACCTCTTCCGTGGACAGATCCGGGCCGGCTATTACTGGGTCTCGAGCTTTCCACCATAGCCTTATCAGAGCGCCCGAGCACTGGTACAGGTACCGTATCACTCACTAACCGTACGGTAGAGGCCCAACCATGGTAACGGAAGATAACTGACATAACTGGGAGTTGCCCTCACCTCCCTAGAGATCTCGGTGATATCATTATACAAAACAACTACTCGAGTATGGTACCTACCGTCTGGAACCTCGATTGCAAGCTCTTCAAAGTCTCGAAACTCAAACCGTGGAACTTATTCATATCATGATATTGGTAAAATATGATTGGCGATGTTAAAAGATTCGAATAATGCCAGGAAGGTCAGATATGGCAACTTCTGCAACTATCTCATAAACAAGAAGCCCATCATAGCCAGGTCTTGGCTCGCTGTATCGCTGACTAGCTTGCTTCCCAGTGAATCACTCAATTATTCAACGAGTTGCAAGGCATCCAGCCGACGATCCCCTCACCTTTTTTTTTTTCCTTACCCCCTTCTTTTCCCCACCCTTTTTTTTTCGTCTACCGCACCTTATCTCATCGTGCCCCCAAAAGAATCAAAATCAAGATTAAATTCCAGGGTTGCTTGCCCTATCCTACCCTGCGCCACCACCATCATCACCATCACCATCGTCAATCCAGAAGGAAGGAAGCTACAATATACCTCTAAAAACGCTCCTGATAAACCAGCATCACCACCACCACATTTGCAAAATTGAAACAAAAATAAACTACTAGCACTATTATCAAACCATCAATTAGTCATGGTAAACCCCCCCCTCCTCCTTACCTTCTATACTAGCGGGTGGTCTAACGAGCTCTTCCTCCCCCCCCTTTCCCTCTTGGTGTCCATCACAGACTTCCGAAACTGGCCTGCCAGAGAACTGGACCATCCGGTTTTCAAAATCCAAGAGCCTTCCCTACTACTTCAACGCAAAGACCAACGAGTCGCAATGGGAGCCGCCGGCAGACACGGACTCGGAGAAATTAAAGGTCTACATGGCGGAGAAGTTCCCCGCCACCAGCGTCGTCCCTTCGGAGGGCAGTGGTCAGGACGGGAAGATCCGATGTGCGCATTTGCTTGTTAAGCACAAGGATAGCAGGAGGCCTAGTTCTTGGAAGGAGGTTTGTCTTTCTTCTTCTCTTCCTTGATGAGGGGTTTTGCGAGGGCTGATTTTCAATGTACTCCGGTGGCGGGGGTGGCCAGGCCAACATCACTAGAACAAAGGAAGACGCCATGGGGATTATCCAAGGTTTCGAATCTCGTATTAGAGATGGTTCTACTTCTTTGGCTGATCTCGCTGAGGCCGAGTCCGATTGCAGCAGTGCGAGGAAGCGCGGTGACCTGTTTGTCTTCTTCCTCCACCTTCTCCTCCACCAGTCGAAGAAACAACCCCTGCTGATCTTGTTTCCACTCACAGCGGCTTCTTCGGCAGAGGCGAGATGCAAAAAGAATTTGAGGAGGCCGCGTTCGCCTTGAAGCCAGGGGAAATGAGCAGTGCTGTTGAGACTGCCTCTGGGATTCATCTCATCGAGAGGCATGATACTCCTAGCTATCGAGTAATCTATAGCTAACGAAGTCACAGATGGCAATAAAACAAAACCCTCATTCGTCAATTACCCCATGCAGGCCGCTCTCTTTTCACCCTCAATTATGTTTATGTCCTACCATGCTATACCTAGAACCAGCCAGCGCAGGTGGTCAGTCAGATACTGGTAGCTAGTTAGTTCTGAGTAGCAATAAAAAAGGTTATCCCCGTCCTCACATATACCGCACGGCACAACGTACTGTAGACTCCAACGCCGGTACCAAATACGGCATCTACAATACGAAAAAAACAACTAGAAAACCCCACACGCCACAAATCACCATCTCACATCATCAGCCGAATCCGCCCTCTGCGAGTACTGTACCGACACCCCTGTGCACGAGCGTACGGCATTACAAGCCCCACCAGCGGTGGGCAAGTGAGGAAATACTGAATCGTAAATTTAAACGATCGCAACCGCCAAGATCGATCTAGTCATTAGAGTACAGTACAGGCCGGTCTGCCGCGCTGGGCAATTCTATGAGACTGTTTTTAGCATTAACGTTGGCAGTGAGTGTGTAGTGGGGGAGTGCACGGTGGTGAGGAGTCTCAAATTGGCAACGCGTGATAGTAAAAGACGGGTAATTTAACGTAAAGGAGAGTTGGGGGCGGAAGATGAGGAGATGAGAGAGATAGGAGAAATTTGTTTTGAGCCTGCTTGCTTGCAGATTGTGATATCGCAAGGAAGGCAATATTCCCAAGATTGCTGATCTAGAATACCCATCTACCTACCTACGAGTACCTACCTACCTACCTACCTCCTACCTATTTATACACCCCACCTTACCAAGAGTTCGACGGCTTGTGCATCCGCAGTTCTAGACCTACGGTACCTTTCTTCATTCATCACCTTGCGGAGAAACCCATCAATTGCACATTCAAAACCACAGATGAAAAGTCCGGCTCTTAGGATTCAGCCTCGCACGCAGTAATACACAGTGGAGGAGGAGGGGGTGAGAACCTTCTCCTACCGGTATGATAGTGATATGATAGAAGAAAGAATTGTATCATACCCGTAACTTACCCCACCGGCGCCGCTGCGCCGCACCGTTTTTTTCCGCCTTGAAGGCGTGCGTATGCAAGAGGGGTTGAGCACCACCACCCACCACCACCCCCAACCCCCACCAGACTTGGCTCAGACAGAGCCGCGGAGGTTACATCCTTGGAATCTGGAATGTGATTGCACCGGAGCCGGATTCGGATAGGTGTGAGGCATTATGATGGATGATGGCCCGGCCCTATGATATCCTGTCCTTACTCGTACTCGAGTACTTGAGGGAACGGACGAGGCGGAAGGTTTGTTTTTTTTATGACGTGGGGAGATCGTGGATCTTATGGTGGGGGGTTAAGAAAGGAAGAAAGGGAGGGAGGGAGGAAAGGAAGGAGGTGAGGTTATGCTTAATCTTGTATCTGGGCGTATCATAGATGTGGTGCTGTTGGTGATCATGGTAGAGGGGGGGATTATGGTAGAGATAGTCATTGGGACTAACTTAGTGATTGTGCTCGAGCAGCCCCTCTCAAACACCCCATCGCAACCAAACAACGACCTCAATATCGGTTATACCACCGTCCTAATTGCTATCTCCTATCGTACCTCAACGCCTCTCGTAACATCGATATGTGACCGCCTGGCCCCACGCTTTTTCTAATTGATATGGTGCCTTCATTGTATGGTGCTTTGTATCCCAGCGGCGCATGTTCTCCCAAGACGAGTTTCTCCAAGTGGCCCTCCCTGTTGCTGCTTCTGGCTCTTCTAAGTCACTCTGTACTCGAGTACAGAAGCAGGCCGTCAGTATGCCTGTGAGGTCGAGCCAAGCCAAGATTGCCGGTCGTTTCCGGGCCAGAAGCAGGCGAAAGCAAGGGGGGGGTATATTATGATTGGCACTCAGATATTCATCCAGGCAAGAGGTGTGATACGGTACCGGTACCCGAAAGCAGGGATCAAAGAAATATGGTAAAACATCCGTGCGCGTTTGGGAGCCCGTGCCAGTACGGTACAAATTATCCCCCCCCTGTTTTCTGGTACTATACCGGTACCTCTTGCCTGGGACGAGTGCCGTACCGTACTCACAGATTTTTGCAAATATTTCCCCATCGCAAGACGTGTTTTCGATATCCCACTGTGCGTATGTCTCCTCAACCCCAGCTTGGGAATACTTCCAATGTTTCCGCCCAGATTCGTAGAATGCCGGTACCAGTAGTCCCTCTCGGAAGGAGGCATACGGGATGTGTGCGGTGGTGTCGAGGCAGGAAATCAAGTGTCATAGCGCAATGTCCCCTCCTCACTCGAACTTCCAATGAGAGCCTCTTCACACAACACGAGCCAGTCAAGACAGCCTGCCGGCTAGGAGGCGAATGAAGGGAGGGAGGTAGGACTAGGAAGGGGAGAAAACTTCCTCGAACCTTTCTTTTTACCTCTTATTATAGGTGCTGCGTGGTGCCCGAACACGGCATCGCCGATGATGGCATTGCCTCCTCGAGCACTGCACACCCCCCTAGCGTAACAACCTCCTGACATGCTTCAAGCGCCTTCGTTGGTGGATATCACGCTAGGCTACAATACCGCACCTCATCTACATACCGTACTCGTGGCAGACGGATTCATGTATGCCTGCCATTCCTCTCGGTTGACAAACAACAGTACTGTAGAGTTGCGAGTCCTGTATCATAAGATGGAAAAACAGCTTAACTATACTCGTAATTTTCTGACGTTTGCAAACACAACTGCTATTGCATATGGGCGAAAAGTTGCCCGGAGCCTCAAGATTTTTGCGGTATGCAATAGCAGTCGTGTTTGCAAACGTCAGAAAATTACGAGTATACCGCAATCCGCATGCGGAGGTTTCCATCGTTGATGCCCTCCGGAGCATGTGAAAGAGAAAGCGAAACGTTCATCTTAACAGCAGTGAAGTGGGGCAACGTCGTTACATTGGCAGGATGATAAGGTAACGTGCCGGTAGCAATACTCGAGTATATTAGTTATGCTGACCAGGTATCCCTCCTCCAACTCTGGAAAATCAGACATGTGTTTGTTTTAACCCTTCTTCTCTCTCTTCCCTTCCTGCCCGCCAGCCTATCAATTGTCCTACTCCCTTGCACCACTAATCAATCGATTATCACCTTCTTCGGAGAGATTTTTGCCTAGTCTACCGTGCCATATTTGTTAAGTTACCGTACCGGTACTTGCAGGTTCAGGTTGAACTATGGGTGGGTGCAGTGCGGCTCAGGCCATGGTGGAACTGGAACGAACCGTTGGCGTTGTTAGCGTTAGCGAGGGCTGGTCGATCAGTTGAAATTTTCACATGCGTTAGCTTAAAATATGATAAGCAAATTTCTTTTTTTCTTTTCTTTCTTCTACTTTCTTCACCGGTGGCAGGATCGCTTAAGGCACGCATTTGAAACCAGTATGGCGGGATTAGAGGCCAGTAGCAGGTATGAAGAGAGTGAGGAGGAGGTGGAGGTGGAGGTGGAGGAGGAGGAGGAGGAGGAGGAGGGAAGAGGTTGGAAAAATGCGAGTTCGCATTCGAGATCGAGTTGATGGATGATAGCGGTATGGCATAGCATTATTATGACGCGATACGATAACGGGTAGGGTAGATATTATCTTCTGAAGATAGATATTGTGCCGGTACGAAAGATAGCGGTATATGGTACTCGTACCGTACCCAAGGGTGGTGGTGGTGGTGGTGGTGGTGGTGTTGGCCTCCGAGTTGGCTGCTGCGCGCGTGTGTGTGTAGGAATGGGAATGGCTGGCAAGGATCCCCCTCGTTGGAAAGAATGCTCTGATAAGACCTCCCTCCCATCTAACTTTACCTCACACGGTGACCGTGCTCGTCATGAAGGGAGGGAAGGGTGGTGAGCGAAGGCAACTGTCTTTCACGTGTCAGTCAGGTAACGGCTTTTTTGTTTTTTTCCTGAGGCTGGATGGGGTGGAAAGGTGGAAAGGCGGATGACTGCTGATTCCAATGAGGGCAAGCACCATATGCACTCCCTTGGTCTGCTTTGCCATGTCCTTAGGATACAAATACAGGCACGATGCCCCACACCTTCCTTCCTCCTCCTTCCCCTCTTCCTTCTCCTTCTCCTCCTTCCCCTTCTTCCACTCTTACCGGACGTTCTCTATCATTACCTAGCACACCACCAGACCACATCAACTCTCCCCCGGCCATACTCTCGCTCTTGTGCTCCGAGTATATTGTTTTCAAGCTTCACCGCTACACCTGATCGTGAGCTCTCCCTCTCCTCTTGTCCCCAGCCACGGCGCAAGCCACTAACAAGCAAGCAAACAGCACAATGCCCCACGCCGAGCAACCAAACAACAATACCTCAAAGGTCAATGGAACCACCTCCACCCAATCTGACCCGGGCTCACCTTCTTACAAGTCCCTTTCACACCTAAAATCCTACCCAATAGTCAGCGACTCTATCAGTGTCTTTGAAAGCCATCCTCTCGGCCAGCGCAGCATATCTCTCTCGCAATCCTGCTACAGCACCTTCCTGGCCCCAATGGCGCCCTACCTCTCCCGTGCCGCCCCGTACGTTTCTCGCGCCGATGAATTTGCAGACTCAAACCTTGGCAAGATCGACAACTACTTCCCCATTCTCAAGGAACCGACGGATGAGATCAAGAACGTTGTCGTCGGAGCTGTAGGCTATCCGAAGAAGCTTGTTGGAGAGGTTTACCTGCGTGGCGCGGACTTTGCTAAGGAGGGGAAGGAATACGTGTTTAAGGTTTATGAGGATGAGTGCAGTAAGAGTGGGGGTACTGATGGTGTCATTCCCAAGGCCAAGGCGACGGTAACAACCGGGTTGGTGGTTAGTTCCGAGATTATGGGATCGCTGGCGGCGTACCTCGGGAATAAGAGGGAGGAGGCTAAAGCTGCGGCTCAGGAAAAGACAGAGTCGCAGAAGTGATGTTATTTTCCTCTTCTCCTCTCTTTCCCGGGATTGTATGAGCTTTCTTTTTCTTCTTTTGTTTGTTTATTTGTTTGGCACCGCGCCCTCCTTCTCCGGAAGGGAATTGTAACATTTTTGTCGAGGGAGCAAGGAACTACAACACGGAACAGACCAGCCGATAGGGTGTCCAGGAGGATAAGGTAGCGAGCAGTGCGAATGAGTCAGAGTTTTTCATCCAGGTTAGGCACGGTCTCACCTCCAACGGTGGCGGTTGTGCCTTGCCTGCTACTCTATCGTGCCCGGAACCCATCAAGTACCGGGGGCCTACGGTAAACACTAAAACCGAATTGGACGGGGGATGAGTTGTAGCGTCTTTCTTTCCTTTCCTTTCCTCTCCTTCTATTTGTCTCATCAGGAATTCCCCCTTTCCTTCCAAATTACCTCTCCTTGTCTTCATGTCACCCACTCTCACTCTTTCATTCACTGCCACCTCTCACCTCACCCAACCCCTCCCCTCCCCCCAAAGAAGCCTAAAGGAGGGGAAAAAGAGAACCATCAAAGAATAATTTGGAATAAATATAAAGAGGCAGGTATATTTGCTTTCTTACGATAATAGAAATATATTCTTCACTTTGCCTGCACGGTTCTCCCAATCCCTTACCAAAAATCAAAAACAAAAATATAAGCCTTCTCCTCCTTCCTCCTCCTTTACATAGCATGGCATACTTGCCACTAAGAAATTACCCAATCCCTATCCATACTTCATCTCCTCCCCCCCTCCCGTATCACACGCAGTGCAGCGCAGAGGCCACCCCCTTAAAACCTAAATGCCATCGATTTCTTCCCAGCCTTTCCACCCGCCCGCCCATCCATCCGCCCTATCTTTGCTCCACGCACGGCACCGACGCGGCGGCAGCGATGCGATAAAATTTACCCAACTATATAGCGCGCCACAAGAATCCACCAACTACCGGACCACCGGAAAGTAGATATATTCACGATCTATCACTCGTGGATTACGGTATGGCTTGTCGCCTGCCTGCCCCCTGCAGGGTTTATTCAGCAATGGACAGACGGTTGGTGGATGGATTGGGAGGGGGGATGCGGGAGGTGGGGGGACGGGTGATTGGGGTTGCACGAGGTTGGGAGTCAGTGGGGCAGGTGGGGGGAGATAAGGGAATCTTGTTTTGTTTTTGGGCAGGTTTTAGATGAGGGAGAGAGGGGGGCTTTTTGGGCACGGGTAACTGGTATGGGTGATTGAGGCGTGTGGTTCCAGTGCTTGAGACGGGTAGTACTTAGTAATGGGTGTCTTTTATTTTTTATATCCTTTTCACAATAATTAACTTCCACCAAAGTTGTCGCTCTACCGTAGTTGAACTACCGTACCTAAGTTAACCGAGAAACCCTAACCCAATACAACCTACAAGCCACAAACCCAGGAAAGAACCATTTTTTTCTCCCCCGGGTCAAAAAACCCCCCCAAAAAAAACCCCCACGACCACCGCCAAGACACCACTACCAGAACTATCAAACTACTCGAGTAAACTTTCACCGTATCATACCAAAGTCCCCCAAGCCGAAACCAAACCAAACCAAACCAAACCCCACAACTACACAACACAACACAACACAACACAACTACACACAAACATGCTCCCCCAAGTCAAAGGCATAGGCGTAGACCTCCTCCACCTCCCCCGCCTAACCCGCCTGCTCACCAAGCGGCCCACATACGCCCACCGCTTCGCCCGCCGAATCCTGACGAAGAGCGAGTACCGGCAATTTCTAAAATCGTCGTCGCCATCAACGACGACGACGACGACGATGGGTATGGTAAAGTGGTTGGGCGTGCGGTGGGCGGCCAAGGAGGCCGCTTTTAAAGCCTTTGGCACGCGCCGGGGGGGGTTGGTATGGGGGGATGTGGAGGTTGGGTATTATGATAGTGGTTGGTCACTCTTTTTTTCTTTCTTTAGAGAGGGAAGGGGAGGAGGGGGGCTGATTTGTGTCTGTGTGTGTGTGTGTGTGTTTAGGGCAGCCGTTTCTTTGGCTTTTTCGGGGGGGAAAGGAAGGAGGAGAAGAAGGGGGGGCTGTGGGAGGGGAGGGGAGGGGGAGGGAGAGGGAGAGGAGGGAGAGGAGGAGGGGTGGGTTGAGTATTTCGCATGATGGGGAGTATCTTGTTGCTATGGCTATGATTTAGGGGGGTGTCTTTTTTTCCCACCTATTTTTATTATAGAGGTTGTGGGATTGGGGTTTTTGTTATAGATGGTTTCCGGGGGACTCCGGGTGAGATTGGTGGGGTATAATAAGGGTAATCATCAGAGGGATAACCAAACATCCATCCATCCTTCCTTCCTTCCTTCGTTTCATATATACGACATCGCTAACGGGGATTTAGAACTTCACTCATTCCAATCTTTTTTTTACACCTTCTCCCCCCCCCCCCCCTGAAGAAAAGGAAAAAAAGCACTAGTTATCCAGCTCTCTACTCATAGAAGAAGAAAAAAGAAAGAAAAAAAGGGCTATTTATGGTCTATTAATCCATCGACCGATCAATTGACGCGTGTATGGCATAGTGCAATCTAGTGCAAATACCACCACCCACTCACTCACTACTATCTTAGGTATATAATGACAACTACTACGAACAAGCAAGTAAGAAATAGATGGAAGGGACCGGAACTAAAACTGGAGTAGCAGCAGCAACAGCACACCCAGTCCTGATCTTTACGATTCCCAAGACTGACCAACTGGCAGAGTCGTTCTCGCCTGGCTGAGGTGAGATATTTCTTCTAAATGGGTAGGTCGGTGGATCAAGTCTGAGGGAGGGAGGGAAGGAGGTAGTGTAGGGAGTGAGTGGTGAGGACTGGAAGTTAATTGGCGGCCCGATCGCTTGGGTTTTTGTTGGATGGGTTTGAGTTAATGGGGTACTCGTAATCTGATATGTGTGAATATTTCTGCCGGGTTGAGGGGACTGAAAGCGTTTTTTGACCAACGTCCGAAAATCTAGCGGGCTGAGTGCAGGGTGTTGATCCGAGCGAGAATGTGGGGGGAATAATGTTCCGTAATGGGCCGAGTGATTGGCTGTGATTGTATTGTGGGGAAGTGCTACGAGTATGTTTGTGGGATTGAGGGAGGAGGGAATAATGATGGCGGCGATGGCTGTTTAGGGTATAGGAGGACAAGGAGGAGGTGTAATAGATGTTATTTATGAGTTGGTAAGTATGGATATGTACAGCGCGCCGTCGTAATCACGAGTCGGTGTGATACCATGTCGGGTGGTGTCGAGCACCCCCGAAACATGAACGGGGAATTCAGAGCAGACCTGTATCGTAGACCATCGCACCTCCCTACACAGATACTCCGCGGGCTTTCCACCCCCTACTTTCAACACAACCTACACCCTGCCCTCCGCCGTCATGGCACCCCTTCCTCACCCTCCTCACCCTCCTCGCCATCACCATCATCACTCCTCCCCACATCCCCCACCCCATCCTCATCCTCAGGCAGCACCTCCAGCCCCCTCCTCAGCGCCCTTCTCCAATACATCAAACTCCTCCCACCAACCCCTTCCGAGCGACTAACCGCGTGATAAAACTTCCTAGCATCCCCCTCACACCCGAGTACCCGCAGACACCTAATAATCCTAGTAATCCTAAGATGATTATGATTAAACCTTCTCCTCCAAAATGCGCTTCTAGAACTCCACCCATTTCCCCTAGTAATGGTCAATTCCCCACTAGCATTCACAGCCGTATCGAAGCCGTAGAACGATAGCATGCGGAGTAGGCTGGAACGCAGTGCTAGGCGGAGAGCTGAGGAGGAGCGGAATGCTGCGGCGGTGGCCGGGTCGATCGTTGGTGCTAGGGGGTTGTATGGCGAGGGCTCGGGCAGCGGGAAGAGGGTTTGGATGTAATCATGTGAACACTCGAGCTCCCAGTTCGTAGACGAGAGGATATCCGACAGCGTACGGTTTCGGTGGTCGGCGGATTGATTGGTGTAGAATTTTATAATCTCCGAGGCACCATCGTCATTCTCATCATCATCCCCATCATGCTCACCGCTGGTGGCGGCAGCAGCGGCGAAGGCTGTAGTGTCCGAATCAGTCACAGGCGGAAGATCCGCCAACCAACTCTTCCCGCTCCTATTCCTCCCTCTTGAAATCTCCCCGCTGAGAAATCGATGCATATCCAAAGTGATCCCCCGCAGGGATCACCCGAGACAGCGGGAAAAAAAAATAGGGAAAAAGAAGCAAATGTACCGCCGCCAAGATACCCCTTCAATCTTAATTAACGAGATTCCCCTCCTTACTCCCTATGCACGCAAGGGAAGAGAGAGGGAGAGAGAGAGAGAGAAGAAGAAAAAAATGAAATGGCGGGAAATTTATGTTAGGACAAGTAGACTTCACCGGGATGGAGGGGGGTTATTTGCACCTCGGGGAGAGAGAGGGGGGGATGCACAGAAGAAGGATGGAGCGGGAAGAGGCATGATAAGTTAGGGTTACCCTGCTCGCTCGCTCGCTTTCCCCTCCCCTCCCGGAATGGGAATTGTATGTTTGACACAGTACGGCACTGAAAGTACGGGTGCTCGAATACGGTAGGGTACCAGATAGCGTACGTGCAGAGGGCACAGTACCAGGTAAGGTAACCCGTCTGTTCCCTGGCCTGTACTTGTATGGATAGCGGGCACAGATCTGGTTTCCCTTTCCCTTTTCCTTTTCCTTCCTCCCTTTCTTTTTTAATTTAATCTTTAATTTTTAACATCCCAGGTTGGTTGGTTGGAAAAAGCAATGTTTCGTGAGAATCTTCTTCCTTTCTTGGTTCGAGGGGGACTGGGAGACTTCAAGGTCCGTTCATCTTTTTATTTATTTTTTCCTACCGCTAAGTGGACTACCCAATTTATGGCCGGTAAGTTAGATGCCGGTAATAATTGGGAAACGCGCAGCACGTGAGAGCGCGAGAGATCAGCAGAAAGGGGCATCTTGACCGTGTGATAGAGCTACATGTGAGATATGATAATCCAAAAGGCATATCAACTCTAGACTTGACAGTTCCCTCTTATTTCTTTTTAGTTCACTGGTATACCGGCATTCGGATATACCATGACAAGAGATGATAATTCATAGCCCTCTTTCCTCCGCAGGCGGGAGAGGGGGGATTAAAGTAAAAATAAAAAACTTTTCCCTAGCTAAAAAGGCTAGAGCTACCTAGTACTTGCGCATGTATAATGCTTTGTACAGTACAGGCAGGTCTCACTGACGCTTTTTTTTTTACCCCCTTCCATTCTTCCCAGCCAACCCAATCCAAAACACCGGTAATGAAAAAAAAGATTTGGAACATCTCCCTGGAATCCCGATATCGAACCCTTCCTTCGACAGAAGCTAGTAATGTTATAGAAATGACTTGAAATCCGGCGTCAGATGAATATGCAACTTTGGAAAAGAAAAAAAATGAAAGAAAAAGAACCAATGTGCGCCTCTCCCACAATCCGCTATTTGACAAAATAATAACCAAAAGGGACCAGAAAAAAGATACCAGAACTAGAAATGAATACAAGGTCCTTGCGTGATTGTGGAAAAGGCTAACATAGAGGCCCCTTGGACAAGTGCGCATGGCTCTGTCGAAAGCAAAGTGAAAAGAAAAGCCCTAGGTATTTAGACAGTAGAAACGAAGGTTTGGAAGGGTTTTAAATGAAAAAAAAAATATGAAAAAAAAGGGGGATAGTAATACAGGGTAGCAAACTCCTAGTGCTGGCAAACCAAATCGAATGATAGAAAGTTTCTTTTGTAACAGTACAATCCAATTTTGATGAGATTTTGTGAACGAGATTCATCAGTGTCGTTAGGTAGTAGTCGAATCGAGAAAAGGAAATATTAAGGCGAATACTGCATCAATCCCTCCCGTTGCTGTTTCTGCTTTTGCTCCGACTATCCCCTTCCCCTCCTTCAGATGGCGGCTGTGAGGTAGCTGGAGGTTGGTAGGTTTCCCTCCTGCCTTCCGACTTGGGCGAAAATGGTCTATGCTGTGGGAGGGGAGGGGGGGGGGCAGAAGGCGGGCGCTGGTGCTGTTGATGGTGCTGATGTTGGTGCTGCTGTTGATGCTGCTGTTGATGCTGCTGTTGATGCTGCTGCTGTTGTTGATGCTGCTGCTGTTGATGCTGCTGCTGTTGATGCTGCTGCTGTTGATGATGCTGTTGATGCTGCTGCTGGTGCTGCTGTTGATGCTGCTCATGTTGGTGTTGGTCGTGTGGGTGATGTGGTCCACCGCCTCCATTGCCCCCCGACGGCGGCCCACCTTCATGGACTGGCCCCTCACCGATTGACCTTCTATGGGCCCGGGGTGGCACTTTTGGGTAAGGATCATACCCTCGGGCTCCTGAACCCACTGTCTCACTGCGCTGCCTTGAGTGGCCTCTTCGCGTTCGAGGTGCGTTGGCGGGTAATGGTGTAACAGGAAAACTCGGCGAGAATGGCTGAGGGGCGGCAGCGGAAGGGCCTTGCTGAGTTGAGGTTTTTCGTTTCTTGGGCGAATTTGTGTATTCGGTACCCGTGATCTGGTTGGGCTGTGGCTGGCGACTAAACGGGGATCCTAGTTGCCCTTGGGGTGAGCCCGTGGCCTGAACCGGTGTAGACGTTCCAACGCTCGTATTGTGCGGGGGCTGCCAATGATGGAAGAATATTGACGGGGATTGGGATACTGAGGTCTCCGGTTGAGTCGGGGGCTGCTGAGACGGCTGCGGGGTATGCTGTATGGGAGGACCAGCGGGATGTCCACTTATTGGAGCCGGTGGCATCCCGGTATGCATTGGCGGGGCCTGCCTTTGTTCATTTGTATCTAGTTTTGGCAGACGAGCGAGAGACCCGGATTGTTGCATTGGTGGAGGCGGCGGGTGAGAGGGAGGCTGTGGTCCACCCCTTTGACCAGGCGGCAACGTATATGCTGGGCTATAGCCCTGTGATGGTGGCAGCGGAGGGGGAGCTTGGGCCGCCTGCGGGGGAACCATAGCCGCTTGCGGAGGCGGTCCCATCTGCTGGGGATGAGGGGCCGGCCCGCTACTCTGCTGACCTATTACACGGGTCTCTCTTCGCAGCGCCGGGGCTTGCGTGCACTGTTGTACAGGCGGTATTTGATGGACCTGCTGTTGGTGGTGCTGAGGCTGCTGTTGTACCATCTGTTGCTGTTGTTGTATAAGATGTCCCATGTGCTGAGAAATGTAGTCGTTCAGCCATTCCCCCCCAGCACCCTTGAGAGTCCCCCCCCCAGCGAGTATGATTGGTATTAACGGCGGCGGTATCAAAACCCTAGAGGACTCCCGTAGAATCTCAAGCTCTATTCTCCTTGTCTCTTCCCGGATCTTCTCCTGCTTCGTCTTCTCCTCCTCGGCCTTCCGCCGTTCCTCCTCCATCTTCGCCAGCAGCCAAGTCTTGAACATATCCTCGGAGCCATGCCATTGGTGAGGAAGCTGACCTAGGCCACTCGGAGTTTGCGTAGGCGATGGTAGAGCCATAGCCGGCGGAGGTGGTAGCCCCCGATGAGGAGTAGTCATAGAGATGGCACGAGCGCTGCACGAGACGGCGGCCGGAATGGCCACTACGAAAGAGTTTCTTTAGAAGAGAAAAGGATTCGGAAACAGCTACTGGAAGTCCAAAGCATCGACAGCCGGTTACCTAGACATTACATACAAAGATAGGGTTAGCGTCACAGATATTTGTTTGGTGCCTGGAGGGTGGGTGGTAGTTACCCGCTCAGGAAACTCGGAGAAGCTGAACCTTATAATGAAACACGAAAGAATATACACACCTACACACACGCACACGCACACACAGAACAGACACACCCGCACGCAACACAGCTGTGCTCTACTGCACCGCCAGGTGTAGCAGCCGGTAACAGCAGCAGCAGCACGATCAGCGGTAGTTGAATATAACAGCGGTGGTGGTGGTGGTGGCAGTAGCAACAGAACGGATGCAACAAAGGCAGAAATGAAAGAAATTAGTGGCAGAAGCACCACGAGTAGTAATAGCAGTTAGCGGCACCAGAATTAAAAGTAGAGGTAGCAGCAAGCAAGCAAGCAGCAAAATCAATTTGTGGCGGATGAGAGGGGGGCTTGAAGCGAAACGAATCCCAGCCGCAAAAAAAAAAAAAAAAAAAAAGGTTCGTTCGTTCGATGCGGACGCCCTGCCTAGCTGCCTATGTATGTACGCAACAGAAGAGGGTCTATCCCTGGACCAAAACAAGAGTCCGCCCCCCTCTCTTTAGAGGCCAACCAAAAGAGTCCAAAAAATAGCGAAAGACGGACGACCTGTCGGCTGCAAACCTGCAAACGGGACAGGTGGAAGTACGATGGTGAATGAACACGCACCGTGTAGCTATGCCAGCAGAGCTCAGTTAAGCCTGTGAGCAATCGTTCCCTTGCCAGTCGACCCTTTTCTCTCTCTCTCACTTTCCCGGGGGAATTGGCTAATTTGCGCAGAACCCCAGATGAGAAAAAATAAGATTCACTGCAACACCACCTAGCTTATACCAAAAAGCAGTGGACTCGATGAAGCGAAAGTGGGGGGGGTGGTGGAGGGGGGCAAACGTCGAAAAAGTAATAATCGAACAGAAAGGGAAGAAAACCACAGGCTAGGGAAGGAGGGGGGAAAAAGGAAAGAAAAAAAAGATATCGAACAGAAATAAAAACAAGAAATGTAAGGTTTCCAGAATTGAAGATAGCCAGGGACACACAACCAAGGAGTGACTCTGGAGAGGAAAGGAAGATAGACAAGAAGAGGGAAGAGAGGGGGGGGGGGGGGTAAAGGTGCAGAGGGAGCGCAGCACCAAAGCCCCGGAGTAGCTCTCTCCTAGGTTCCAAAAAGCAGTGACCAGTCGTGAAGAAACGAAATTTTAACTGCACCAGAGAGAAGGGAGACAACAAGAGTGAAAAGAGGAAAATAAAACAAGGAGGACCCTTTCCCCGGCAAGAGACAAGTCGAAAGGCTAAAAAGAGCCAAAAAGTGTCAACGGGAGGGAAAGAGAAAAAATTGGCAAAACGAAAATAGTTAAAAGGGTATAAAAATATATAAATAAATACAAATTAATGTTTTAATGAAAATGGGAAAAATTGTACCTTCGTAAGAGAAAAATGCAAAATCAAATAAAACTAAGAAAGAAGTGGAAAGGAAAGAAGAGCAGCAAAGGAAAAGCGTGGTGTGCGCGTGGAAAAAGCGTGGTCCGTGGCTGCGTCGTCGAGAAAAACAAGTCAACGGTTGGCGGTGCACACCCACGGTTGTTGGGCCCCGCGGGTGGTTGGTGTTGCACGGATGCGCCTTCGTTCGCACGCACTTGGCACTAGCGATAAAGCGCTAGGCTTGCTTTGGCTTGACAGGGATTGTTGCAAGAGACAAAGATTATCCTTACCAGAATTGGCACAAATCAACGATAGCGCATGCCCCTCTGTACTCAAATGTATTAAGATAATCCAGTACCAGTAGTAGCGGTGGTACTACTCTCAATCCACCACCCCCTCACTGAAGGAAAGAAAGAGAAAAGATGGAAGAGAAAGAGAAAAACAGTAACAACAATTGGAAGGGTTCCTCGAGATTTTGGTCGAATGAAATGACCCCGATATTTCAGGAAATCCGAACCTCTCTTTTTGGTAGCTTTCGCCACCAATAGGATTGAGTGGCTCCTCCCGTGACCGGTTGCGGTGTTGGGGTACCGTAGTTGTAGATTACCGTGCGTGCTGTAGAACCCAAAGTTTGTGCACCGCAGCCTCCTATATAATGAGGTGATCTAACTTGAAACCGTGGGGAACTGTTAATCTCGGTACAGGATCGCGCCACGAAGGATGGCTGATGGACCTATTGACTTTCGGTACGAAGCGAAGAGGTCTCGGAATGAGGACGGAGAGGCAGGCGGAATGACAAAGCGGCTGTTGTGAGAGATTCAGACGAGAAAACTTTATCTTGGTGGGAGTTGGGGGGTTGATGCCGTGTCAGCGGTCTCGGAGACTCCGTGCTGGGTCAAGGGTTGTGGAGATGTAGAAGAAAGAGGACTGGCAGCTCTGAAGGCTGGAGAAAAACTCTGAGACCTGGATGGCGGGGCTGATTTTCAGACTTTTTTGATGGAAAGTCAGTCAAGCGAGAACGAAAGAAAAATAATAATAATTAACCTAGCATAAGCAAACAAATAATTGATCATGTTCCGTACGCTGCTCCGCACCCTCAAATATAGCTCCCTAGAGATCATGACGATACAGCACCCATAATACTTGAAATCTTACTCGATTGAGTCTCTCGGGAGTCTTCGAACACCAGGTCTGCTGTCAGAGCGAAAAAGAGGAAGGGAAAAAAAAGAAGGGAAAAAAAGGAAAGAAAGAGGTCCTGTAAACAAACAAACGAAACGGGAATATCTGGGCTCTATTTGGGGCACCCCATCTGCAGAGGGTAAGAAGCGAATGACACTGCGTCCAAAAGCGTGCTCCTACGCTCTGTATTCGTGAGGAGGTAAGCAGGCGCATATCATTGCATGACAAGGAATATCGTACATACAGAAAGCGCTCGCCGTGCAGTCCTTTTCCAACTATGCCACTGCATGAATGATTTTGATTGCCCAGAGAGCAAGAGTCGGCAGCGATGGTGGGCTTTGGCCGTTTGAGAGAGTGCAGGAGCCCTGAAGCAAAGCCCAATTAAATTACCTTTTTGGGACGGCCTCGCAGTGGAGCTGGGTCCAGGGCATGGGGATATAAGGTGCTTGGTTAGGAACACCCAGGGGTCCCTTAGTTTAGGTTGGAATCCCAGAGCTCGTCCTGGATCATCAATCGAGACAACTCGGGACCGACTACCCCGTTTAGTAAGCGGGCTGTTTCATGTTTTCAAAAGTTGCACGTAAACGTCCTGTTCGCCAGGCTGGAGGAGGGTGGCAAAGGAAGGGTCGAGAGAAAACATAGGGATTAAGGAATTGGAGTGGAGATCACAATATGACCCGGAACGACGGTTATTGGCGGAAGTTAATCCACATTGATCCTTGAAATGGCTTGAACAAGAGTCAAGTAGGAAAATTACCCGTACCACATCTCTGACCAGGGAAAACTTCAATAGAAAAAGAAAAAGCACGAAAAAAAATAAAGCATAATAAACCCAACAATATCGACCTGTCAAAATCAGGAAGACAGAGACAAAGAGAAACAGAAGGACAGAGCGTCATTCAATGCTTGAATTCTACTTCCGTCCATTGGCTCATCGCTTTCTCAGAACTCCTTCCATTTTGTGTTACGGAGAGTTTTCCTAAACCAGTCCAATCCTGATGTGCATACTGCTGCCTGGCCAGGTTCGTCGATTGTGGTTTTTCCGCGAATCCTGGATGAAGATTGCCTCTTCTCCCGTTTGCAGTTACTTGCTTGGCAGCCTCGCCTCACTCCAGCTTGGGCACTGCTTTACCCTGTCCAGGTATGATATTATTATATTGAGACAGGAATGATAATGATACTGGTGTGTAAACAAGGCTGGACGGACGGGCGCCGGACGGTAAATACGAGAAACCTGCAGCAGTGCCAGAGAAGGAGGAGATACTGATAGAGAGGCGGAAATACAGAGGGAAGCGGGTTACGGCACCTACCGCAAAGCACGGCACAATGAAGGCAGAGTAGAGTTTGCCATACAAAGGGCTCATCCCTCGCGGGTAGCCCGAGTGAGGTTTTTCAAACCATTGCTGCAGGCCTGGTCCTTGACATGAGTAAAGTACTCGAGCACCGTACTTGTGCTCGTACCGTGCCGTACAGTACTCGTACCGTACATACAGCAGCGTAGTTGAACACTGGCTGGAGAATGGGGCAACCTCGAGGGCTGACAAGGTTAAGGTTTATCATACACAAATTAAAGCAAAGCATCACGCTACGCTCTCTTGGGAAATATCGTACATCGACGCTGGTCTCTTGATTCGTATGATACTCCTTCCGCTGTTTGACTCAAAGGAGAATTGCGTGTAGTGATAGGGATGAAATACATGCAGCCCTGTCTCCAGTTAAAAATTTCCACGATGTCTCTCTCTTCCGGATTAGGGACCCCGGGTCGATGTGGTACGGGAAGGGGTATCAAACCAGCATGTATTTTCCTCAAAAAACAACCGCTCCCATGTTATCATAGAACAGAGCTAAGTTCTGTTCCTCGACCGGCCCCCCTCTCATAACTCTTTCTCATCATACCCCACCGCACCCACTCGTTCATTGTGAACTCCTTCGAGTTCTCCCCCCTCCCTCATTCATCCCTCTCTGCTGCAAATCTAAGCCAATTACGAATCCTAAGACAAATACAAAGGCGGAGTGCCCCAGCAGAAATCGCTATTTCCTCACATTTAGGCCTTCAGCAAGCTACGCGGTAAACGCGAATAGCTTTCAGCGTCCCACAGACAATTTACGGCCCAGGGAACTGCGCTGCTGGAGGGGTGTGACGGAGAGCGGAAGATCAATACTTTTATCATAGGAGTGAATTATCCTGTCTCTTGTTTTTCTTTTTTCCTCTTAAAAAATGAAACCTCTACCAACACTCACCCCTCTCGCACTTACCCGTGGCCCAGCCAGGGTATGGGAGAGCCATCAAGCGGGTGAAGGATATTGCATCCCTTGGTAAAACTCGGATTGGTGACAATCTCCAACGAACATCCTCGAGGAGCCTGCTTCACAGCTGACCAAGGACCAATACCTAAGATTTTTACAAGGCGGGGAAGGAGGCTTCTGTTGCTGTCGTTGCTGTTGGACGCAAATATGGAGTGCATAATATTACTGGTTCCATCACAGCCAGAAATATCATGCGCCTGAAGAATTGGACCCTTTTGGAAAGATATTGGAAGAAGCAAAAAGCAGAAGAAAAGAAGCAAGAAAAAGAAAGGAAACGATAACTGATAACCTTTTCCTGATAGGGTCTCATAAGGACGTGCGAGCGATGGCCGGATATCTGGCTGAATCGGTGAATAATGGAAAATCTTAAGCTCATCCGCGCATTCTCTTCAAAATATTCCTTTCCAATTGCTGACCCCGGCACCTCTTTTTGGAAGAAAAGCGTAAGCCTTCCTCTCGGAGGCGATCTTCAATTTGTGCAAAGCGGTAACAAACTGCTTACTATGGCCCATCCGGTGAAGAATTTACTCTCCTGGAGCACCGTAGGGCAACGGCACTTTGCCCACCCACTGCGCGGTATTTTACCGGCAGTCCCCCTTTGTTTACCATACTGGCTCTACTTGGGTTTACATACCTACTCTACCAGTCTGTCGGTGAATGATTACACCTCGAGTTTTTTCTATACTCAGTTTTTACTTTTTCCCTTTAAAACCGAGTTACCGTATTAGCCACCAGTCACTTTCCCATACGCTTCGCTTGGCCAACCTGTTTTGGACTTCCCAAAGTCACCTACATTGGCCTAAATTTTATGGTGGCGGCATGCGGGCAAATACCCTCCCTCTCAGTCTCTTGCGCCCCTTTACGGACATTGTTCATCGTTCATATTATACTTGGCAATAAGTTACAGAGTTCTAAAGTATAATAGGGTTTACGGAACTGCTTCAGTTACACTTTTACCTTTTTTTGACGCCTCGCCCCCCGATCGTCCCAATAGACGCTCCCATAACCACTGCAGCACAGCGTCGTTAATGACCCGGAAGCACAAATCAAGTTCTATGCAAGCAGCTTATAGCGCCGGATTCGTCTACACAAGTACCGGTAGTATCATGTCTTAGAATCCCAGAAGGATAAAGTTATTATCGATACACCCTGAAATCCCGAGCGCGCGCCAAGACTCGATAAAATTTATGATCAAAAACCTTGGGAGAAAACTGCTGATAACCGAGCACACAGACCGCCTACCGAACGGGGATTTGAGGGGTGGTCGAAAGAAGCTAATAAGACAACGAATCCTGGTAAGACGGCCGTTTGTCTCACCAATAATGTGGGGAAAAGAAAAATGGAGAAAAAGAAAAACGAAGACAAAAAGCGAAGAAGGAAAGAAGAAAAGAGAAAGAAAAAAGAAGAAAAGAGGAAACGAACTGGGCACAAGCCTTGCGACCTGCGAAATGGCTCCGAAACATGAGCAACCGGTAGCAGTTGCGCACCACTACAAGACCTACTAAGTACAAATACTCGAGCACGGTACATGGCTAATCATCCGTACCGGTATCTGAGAGCCCGTACTGAATTGGTTCTCTAATGTTTGGGCACTATCTGTACGGTACTCCTTACACTTGTTGCTCGTATTGTGGATTGAGAGGTGCTTTTTGCGCCATCCTGCGTTTCCCCGGTTAGACCTGCTGATCGGAATGCTTGTCAAGCCACCCACAGCACATCAACTGCTGCTCTGCCGTATCGGGAGACCGGTGCAAGGCTGATGGGGAACAAACAAGCAATTATTCATCAGTCAATATTCGAGTTCCCATTACCGAGACTGGCAGAACAGTAAAAAACTCGCGCTACCCGTGTCAGTGTTTGAGACAAAGGTCAATAAGCAAAATTTCACAGATACATCTGGTATGATACTCGTGGACTTCAGGCCATAATTAATATTAGCTATCCACGCCTCCACTAACTCTCCCTGACGAATCCCGAGGTACTCGTAATGTCCTGACGTTTGTGAACACAACTGCTATTGCATGATGCCAAGATCAGGGCAAAAAAGCTGAATTTTGGCGGTATGCAATAGCAGTTGTGTTCACAAACGTCAGGACATTACGAGTAGAGAGCCAGACTGGCCTTAGTCACCTATGTCTCAGAAGCTGACAGGGGTGACATGAAATGTCCAACGCCCTGCCGGCCCAGGAGATAACGCGGCGATGAATGCCTTTTTGGAACATTTTGCACGTTAAAATCGGCCAACCCGGGCCCTTCCCTTAAGCCCCTCTCTTGGACCACGCTTGGCGGCCGTTACACCGGCCGTCAATATCAGTGCCACTGTCACACCACTAAACCCTAACCCGACTACAGTGTAGGAAACCCGATTATCAAATTTCCAAAGATCTCGTGGTCAATGATCATCACAAAGGCATCTCGGCACCACCTACAAATCACACTCTCATCAACATCTTCCTGGATAACAACGCTCTATGATGCCGGTGCTTATTTCGGAGGCACCACTCATCCAATTTCGGGCCTCACACCGTTGAAGTGCACCAATGTCGGCGCATATATCAGTAAACCTATATAACGCACACGAAACTTTCTCTCTCCCGGTACGGCACGGCAATGATCACCTCTCACCTTTCATTGGACATGAAAGGGATGTGTGCATAGTCTATCACATCCATGATTTTATTCATTGCTTATCCCTATGGTAGGGTCCACACGAGTGAAGAAAATAGTGGGGCAACGCCACTTCCCACCAAAACAATAATAATAATGGTGGTATTTTGGACAGCCACCAATCGCCTAAAAATATCCAAAATTCAAAACATCGTATAGACAGTTCCGATTCGATTATCTCCGGGAATTGCCCGCACAGCTTTTAGGGACTCCTCATCATGTGAGTCCCCACCCATAACTCCCAGTCTCGGGCGTGCCAAACCTGAGGATTTTCGGGTGGCAATTCCACTCGAGATAACTAACAGAGCAGAACCGACATCAGTACCCCCAAAACACGGAGCTAAAGCAGAGAAGTGATAGGACCAGTGTGCCGAATTATTTCCACCGATATCAACGGACAAGTAACCCGGGGGATGTTCTCGTACAAGACAGGGGTTACTTTGCAGATTAACCTCGGCTAGCTGATCACCGATTTTCTAGCGGGTACTCTTATCCGTGAAAGCGAAATTCCCCATTTCTTCGTGTAACCAGCCCGACAGTATCCCACCACTCTCCTCACACCCGCGATCAGATCCAACCCCCTCCGACCACCAATAATATTAATATTAACCGATCTTCCGCATCCCATACCGATATACGAGAAATCAAGCGAGCGCTATACATAAAACCAGAGCCCCACAGTCCTGCACAAGTACAAGGACATGAATGTCGATAAACTCAGTACAACAGGCAGAGGGAAGTCCAAGAATTTCCTTCCCAGGCTGAGAACCCTGCGACCCATAACACGAAACTCTATGAGCCGCATTCACTCAAATCATCAATTACCCCACCGATGTTGCACGAGCTCTGTACCAGTGCTCGTTGTTGCATTATCAGAGTCAATATCACACAGCCCTCGACTACGCAGCACATGCAATATCTACCAAAACTAACCTCGCATAAATTCGAAAAAAAAAAGGTCCCCGCGTATGACGTAGCGTCGGCTACCGTAGATTAGATTGGCTTTCTTAGCTATAGTCTAGTTAGGTTTGGTCACGGTATGATGCGTCGCTAACTATGATACCGTAGTTCAATACCTCTTTTTTTTTTCTCTCTTTCTTTTTCTTTCTCTCTTTTTTTTTTTCTTTTCCTTTCCTCTCTCCCCCTCTCCACAAACTCGCTTCCCGGTGTGCCCAGTGCGAGGATGAGACCGATATGTCAGCCGCAATTTGACAAGCATGGATCATCCTGGGGATTTAGCGGCCGGGGAGGGAAGGGGAAGAATTGGAGGATGAGGTGTCAAGTTTCGGGATCTACTTGGGCAAAAACTGTTTTTTCCTTTTTATTTTTCCTTTTTATTTTTTCCTTTTTCTGTTTCTGTTTCCGTTTTCTTTTTTCTTTTCCTGTTTTTCTTTTCTTTTCTTTTCTTTTCTTTTCTTTTTCTTCCCAAATCCACGCCACACTTTACTTCACTTTACTTTAATCTACGCCACCCCGATGGGGGTTCTCAGTCAGATGTGCGATGGGGGGAATACCGGTTACCAATTTATCGCTGGGTGATAATGTGTGAATCTACGAATGGCGAAATTTGAAGTGAGGTTACTGGTACGAGAATGAAGTGAAATGAGGTTGGGGGGAGGGGGGAGGGGAAGGGGAAGGGGAAGCTTTTAGATTCGCATTAAAAGTGAGTTAAGGTGATTAATTCTAGAGTTGGAAATGTGAAGAAAGAAGAAGAAAATAAAAGCCAAGTTCATGTGTGCTATAACTTACCACTGAATATGAGGGAGATAGAATAAAATGTGAAAATAAAAAATAAAAATAGAGAAACGCCCATCACCGAACCCGAGTTAGGAAGAAAGTAAGAAATAAAGGAAAAAGGGAATAAATATTTCCCATTCAGACGTACTGTGCCATAGCAGACAAGGCATAAACAAGATAAGGCACCATGAAGCAAAAAAAAGAGAAATAAAATAAAATAAAAATGGGAAAAAAATAACAGAGAATAATATAACCTTGTGCAAAGGCGAGGAAGAATAGTACATGGTAAATAAGTAAATATAATACCATACCATACTAAGCACACCCAACCTCGCCAGCTAGTCAAGTCAAGTCAAGTTGGACAAAGCTTGAAGCGAAAAAAAAGGCGAAAAAAGTTAAATAACAACCACCCCCAACTCATTCATCTTTGCCGAACAGAAACCATCCCATTCATTCACTCATTCACTCATTCATTCAGATATGAATATTATGATATGATAGAGAGCAATACCGTAGTCATAGCAGTCATGTAGAAAAAGTAAAAAAGAAAGGAAAAAAAAGTAAAACAGCAAGTGAAAAAACCCCACACGGTCTACTGTTTTTCCACCCTCCATTTCCAATGAATACGAAGGAAGGAAAGGAACGAAGCAGGAAGGACCGCAAATGGAATAAGAAAATAATGACAGTAAGCAAGCAGGGAAGAAGGGAAAGGGTAGAAAAAAGGCCATGTGTCGCCATAAGAGCCAACAAATATATTGATTGGTGGTTGCGAATTAGGGAGTAAGGTAAGAGAGTGGGAAAAAACGGGACAAATGTGGAAAGAAAGGAAGACAACTTGCAGATAGAGGCGGAGCAAACTGGAGTGATGGTGGTCGTTTTTCCAAAAAGAGGGGTCGGGCATTGCAATGCAAACTTTGGGATTGCTGCTGCTTTCCCATGGATGGTGGGTGTATGTACGAATCGCAGGGTTGTGGGTGTGTTGCCGACTGATTGTGCATTGTGTATCCATCCACCTATCCATGCGCAGACAGGCAGGTTGCGGAGTGTGAGTGGGTGAGAGGAAGTGGGCCAAGGCCGGCCCAGGTTGGCGACGCACAGATCAAGACAGAAGTACACATAGCCATACTGTACCAGACTCGACGAGAATTCACTTTCCTCTCTCTCCCTCTTTCCCCGCTCTCCCTCCCTCCCTCCCCTCCCCCTCTCCCTATCTCTCTCCTTACGTCCCGTCGCCACCTTACTACAACTGCAGCACCGGGCTCGCACCTCCCAACCCTGCACCTCCCCCACCTTTAGCCCTCCTCTTTCTCCTCCCCTTCCACCCCCCCTTAACCACCTTCATCAACAGCTCCTCATCCTTTATTGGAATCCAACTAGTCAGTACCTTCATGGAATTCTCAAAGTCACTCTTGAGCAGGATCTCCTTCATCCCGTCGATCAGCGCGCTGCTGGTTGCGTGTAAGACGTCAAGACTTCCACTAAAGGCGGGGGCGATGGCGCTGGAGGCCGGGTCCGGGTCGCCCAGGAGCATGAAGACGTCCCAGACCCGGAGCTGAGCTGCGAAGGGCATCGAGTAGTTAAAGAGCGTTAGATACCAGCGTGTTCCGTAGGCGGTTGGGGTTACGCCTAGGCTTGTCTGTTTTGTGAGCAATGTGTTAGCGGGTCTGGGTTACTTTTTCTGCCCTCCCTCCTTACTGCCCACAGTAACCACACAGGTGACGGAGTTTGCAGGTTGGTTAGTTTGGGCTGCATTGGGGGATGGCTAAGGATTTTTTTAGGAGCGGATTAGTACGGCGCCCTTGCTGGTTAACCCTTTTGGTTTAGGACCTAGACCCAGTGAGGCAAGGTAAGGGGGGTGATGGTGGTGATAATGGTGACGGTGCGGGCTCTAGTTCAGCGGTTGCGAAGAGGAAAAACCCCGTCCCCCCGCTGTAGCCCCGGTGGCCTCTGTCACCACCAGCACCCCATCCGCCCACCCTTCACCCGCTGTTTGCACAGCGGCGGCCTTTGTTTTCCTCTTCTCTTTTCTTTTTCCTCCTGTTTGCAGAAAGAGCCCTAAACTCTTTTCCGCACCACCCCTGTCCTGAAACTCTGGGGGCGGCTCGCCTGCATGACCCGCACGAAGGGAAGGGAGATTTGCAAGGGGAGAGGGAATCCATCTTACCAATCGCCGACTAACTTGTCCACCCTTCATCCAACTGCCCTCAAACTCGTCTAAGGCTTGCATCAATCCACCGAACCCGGCCTGATAAAGCTTTTCCAGTCCCCTCAGCTCGAACATGCGCACCAACATTATGAAGGTCGTCTCCTCATCGTAGTAGCACAACAGTGTTGCCGCTAGGCTCGCCATTCCCTGAACGTAGCCTACCTCTGGGAAGTAGAGTGAGAGGGCGTGGAGGGTGCGGAAGAGGAGGCGTTGGCCGCCGCGGTATCTCCGTCTGAACATGATGTGGGAACTTATTGTCCGGGGAACGTCTAAGTCTATCTGGACGTCGTCTGCTGACGGCCGTTCTATGAAATCCTGTATTCAATCAAAAAAGTTAAATTAGATCAATGTTTCTGAAACCTGGTACTCGGGGGCAGTTTGTGATTTCGATGGTATAGGGGTCTGATAATATAACCCCTGGACAGAACAATGAGTTGCGAAACCGGGTAAGGCTCTTTGAAGGTTGTATGTACTACCACACCACTAACGTAATTCTTTCTCCAAGCCGCTGCTTCAACAACATATATTGTAGAAGAGCCCTTCCCGATAGCACCTCTTGTCCATGATGGGAGCAGCCAGTCCAGCCCAACGCGGCCTTTTCACCTGACCTTCGGCACGGTGCCTATCCAAGCAATGCGGGAAACCCTCCACCAGAACCCAAGATCCGCTACGCAGTATCGAAGAACAGAAAGAAAAAAAGAAAGAGGGAAAACCAACAGTATATATCGTCACTAATTCAGTGTCACTCTTCCCAATTCCCCGTCTCTTGGCACTCGCCGTCAAAAATGCATGCCACGCAGCCGCTCTCCAACAATCCGGAATCCCCTTCCAGGTTCTGCTAATCAACTTAGCATCAACCGTGACGAATCCCCATTCTGTTCCCCCTCCTTTCCCTCCTTCTTCTCCCCGCTCTCCCCTCTTTCTGACCACAGCCATCTCCCGCCACTTCTTAGCTCTGCTGTTCTCCTTTGCATGGAGAGCAGCTGTTGCACCGGGGAGTGGTGAACGCAGCATCTCTGACGCAGACGATGCGAAGGGGGAGAGCTTGATTTGTAAGTGGTGAGCCCGCTTCTGAGGGGTCGTCGAGTGTAGGTGGAGAGCTGTGGAGATACGCTTTGGAGGGACGAAGGCTGGATATTTGGTCTGGGGGTTTGGTGGAGGGAAGGCCGGGTTAGGCGTCGACGGTGCATACGTCTGATCGATGAAGCCGTATCTGTTTAGTGTTCACATCGTGGGTCAGTTTCAATATCACGTGATGTATGACAAGAAGTTCCGAGTGAGAGTCCAAGATCGGGACTGAGTTGAAGGAAAAAGCAAAAAACACAGTGTAACATTTCGAAACCGTCCGGGAAACCTGGGACGTCCCCCCAGCACTCTTTCGAAAACGCCGGTATGGGTAGCTAGGAGAGGGTGAAGAAAAGCAAAAAGGAAAGGACCCTAAAAGGAAAGAGCTAAACAAACCGGTCCACATCTCCCCCGTGAAGATCCTCCCAGTCCTCTGTTCCCCCAGCCAAAAGAAATTCGCTCCTCTCCATGGATGTAATTCCTAGACCGTTTGGTCTATCGATGCTCTGTTTGACCTCTTCCTCTGCCAGGCCACCATGTGGCTCCTCCGTCCTACCGAGCAGTGGGCTCTCGATCTTATCCGTGGCCAAACTAATCCTCCCTTCAGCCTCATCGCCAGACTGTGAATTCCTTCCCACATAGCTACTCCGCGTAACCTTACTCCCCCCTTTCCCGCCCTCTTCCAGAATACTCGATACCCGTTTCGAAAACTGACTCTCGACATCGCTTCCCCCTAATCCTACCCCAGAGTCGTATAGCGAGCGAACCTTCAAGCTCAGAACCTCATCTTCAGGCGATATGGTTGATGCCGCTGCCAAGCTCCGAACAGATTTCGCGTCTGTCATTGACGCTGCACCTCCGAAAGGCCTTGAAGGTATCGGTGAAGACCTGGGATGCAGTGCTGCTGAGGGGGCACCATTGTTAATTCGCACACGGTGGAAGGCTAGATCAGGTGACATTGAAAAAGCGGATGCGCGAGCAGTATCGCGTTGACGGAAGGATTCTGACGAGTGAGCTCTCAGGTTGTACATCAGAGGTGGTGGTGGTTGAATACTCGCTGCGTCTGTAGGAGTTGGCGGTATAGGGTTTGACCTCATGGTCGGTATAGGAATAGGTTGAGATTGAGGGCGGGTGGTCATAGAAGCCACGGCCACATACCGAGGTAAGATCAGCGGTGTTGGTGCGGGCGGATGAGGAGGGGCTTTCTCGGGCGATGAATCGCCGCCCATAGTTGGTCTTCCCTGGTTATTAGAATGGTCTCTCGATGAAATTGACCTTTCTTGTCCCCTTTTTTTCCTGGAGTGATGTATCTATTATTTTATGATTCTAAATTTAAGAGATTATTTCCGAAGATGATCCCCGAGCAATAGATTGGATGTGATTTGGTGCCGTGGTCCACCGAAAGCCAGGCGGGTCAGCAATGCAAAAAGGGATACCGCTGGCTGAGAGCAATGAAAGCAGGAACAGTGGCGGAATACAGGGATGAAAAGCTGCCGTTGGTGGAAGAGAGTGCGTGTGCGTTGCCTGAGAAGAAGAAAGGAAGGGAGAGCGACGCTCGGTGATGTTGTGGCTTGCCAACTGTAGGCTGCAGCTCCGGTTACGGGGATTTCGTTGGTTCGCCCACAAAGCAGATATATTTCGCCCTCTCTTGATTCGCCCTCCGTTGGTGTGTTCTTTTGCGGAGAAATGAGATGTGCTGGATGCTAGGAAGCTGTCAGACGAAAAGTGATGAAATTTCTTTATTTGGACGCAAAACAGGAAACACGCTACCCGTATCTCTCACCACCAAGGGGGAAGAATGTAGGAGAAGGTGAATGGGGACCAAGTACCGGTACAAGTGCGATAGGCAGCGTAGGTATGAAAAGTACACACCCGAGGACTTTATGATGCGCAGTTCACAACTCCCCACCAGTGCTAGAGCCTCGTGGCGGTCGTTGACAGCAATGGGGCGAAAGTTGAAACCATAGGATGATGAGGGGCAAGAGTGGAAGAAGTAGAACAACAATAAGGGAGAAACAAGAGGGAATGTAAGGCACTGTAATAATAATAAGGCTTGCCCCCCTCCTTCCACTCACCCTCCTCCTTGCCCTCCTCCGCTGGAATGCTCGAAGACACATTATATTCGTACATCTCTGACCAAACGGTACTTTATTTCTCGCGCCAATTTTTTTCTCACCTGGTTACTTTCTTGGCTACCTTCCCACAGTGGCTATTCCTGGTTGTATATACCTGTACTCGTACACCCATCACCTATCACCCATCCATATAGCACGCTCATCCATCCGCCCCCATCCATCCATCTCTCGAATCCGTCCATTTCCTAGGAGCTCTCTTTTCGGGGATGACCTCTTACTCGCTGACCGATCTCGATTCTTTGCCGGCAGCGCAATTTCCACTAGGTAGCACAACCCTTTTTCCCGCTTTGGTACTGATCGCACTGTCTCTCATTCCACTTGGGGCCAAATCTGTGTCGGTCGGACCCGTTAAAGCAAAGCCTCTTCCCAAACGGTCCCTCGCCTGGCGCTGTGACAGCTCATGGTACCGGTACTATGCTACTACTTGAGTACCGGTACTCGCACAGCACTCGAGTACAAATACATTACGATAACCCTTTCCCTTTCCCTTACCTCCCCGTTAGACGTTAACGGCAGTTGGTCGTCTGTTTCCATCTCTCTCCATTCTCTCCATTCTCTCCATTCTCTCCTTTATCAGACACCGTACCAATACCCGAGTGGAAAAAGTAGCTGTGGATGCAGTATCATCGACTAGTACAGTACTGGTACAGTACGGTACGGTGCCGTGAGAGGAAGAAAAACAACTTTTTTTAATTTTTTATTTCTATTTCCATATTTCTTCTATCCCCGCCACGCGCCACCCACCAATCTATGCAGAGTCCAGGATATCCCCCTGGGAGAAGAAACGCCTCCCGGTGGTGAAAAATTCATATGATACCGCAATCCTCCTTCCACAAGAGCCGGAATCCACGCGATCGCAACAACGCAACCAACATGCTCCCTCTTCCTCCCCCCCTTTCACACCTCCCATTGGATGGTGTTTACTCGGAAAAGGGAACGATGGCAAAGAGATATCTAGGGAGAGACATAAAATAAAATAAAAAGGCACAAGTGGTCTAGTGTAAGAGCCTGTGGATTGACCGACCCACGCCCCCCGCAATCTTACCCGCGTATCGTGCTGCATACACAAATGGATAAATTGTCTGACGAGCTTTCGAGCCGTTCCAGTTCGCAGTGCCAATTTCGCTTCTTATGGTAGGTTTGCTGTTGATGGTAGTGGATGTGGAAGATGGAGGACGGAAAGCGGTGTTCATGTGTTATCACTCGGAATGGCGTATCCGGTATTCGTTGGCATGCGGGCTTTCCGAGAGGAGGGGAGGGCGGTGGTGGTGGGAGAGTTCGGTATCAATCCTCGCTTCAGGGAGGATCGACATGCCTAAATTTTAACTTTCTATACTTACTCCACTGCAAGAGTGGCGTGTGGATCGCTCTTTTATCTGAGTACCGATATACGAATGCTCCCCCCCTCCGGAAAACGGAGAAAAAGGAGGTGATTGTATTATGCCTGTCTATTGGATGACCCCCTCAGAGCGGAAATGGAAAGAGAATAAAAGAGAACGGCAGAATCTCTGATCTTGGTGGAAAAGTAAAAACCCTTCCCCCTGACCATAAGACCGTATGATTGCCCTCGGAGGGATATCAAGTGCTTTATCGTGTCATCTCTTGCGATTCACACCCTAACGCGGCGCCTCTTCCACCCCCAATGACCACACAGGACCAGATATTCCGACCCGGAACCCGTGATCATAACCCATCACCCGTCGAGAATCATCGACCATCGGTAAGGCTCCATATATCAAGTAAAGTGATTATAGTAGACGGCGGGTGTTGGTCACCTAAGACACCCCATGCTAAGACATCGCACCACCATCCAATCATATAATACGGACATATATCTCAACCGCCGCGATTCACAATGCCGCTTCGATTACAAGAGCATCTGACTTAACACCCTCGTACAATGCTAGACATTATAATATTATTATCATATCATGTCATCCCTACCCAATGAAACACCAAGGAACTTACTTAGCTACCTACATTACTCGATGCGTGACCGTCAGGAACTTCGTATATATAGTACCTACCCGTCGGACGGGGTGGATGGCTACTCGGTCGGCTTTTCCGGCGGATCACCACGTCTCATCTCTGACGCGGAGGGGGCCCGGGTGGGAAAGAGCTTAAGCACTCCTCCTGCATGAATACGGTGGGGCAAGTAGTGAAGTAGGTGTCGCCCTATTAATCAGATGGAGTAAAATGACATGGGTGATTTGTTTTGACTCCCGTTGCGCTTGCAAAACCACGTATTTGAGATGTTGGCGTATGGGAGTTGTCATGGATGGGGGGGGGGGGATAAGGTAGTTGTGCATTTTGGCACAAGCAATGCTTAAGGGGGGAGTACTTGAGATTTTGCTGCCTTGCCGGTAGATTCTTCACGTCCCCTTCCTTCGTTTCGTGCTATTTGGGGAGCTATACCGGAGAAGGAAATATCTGGAGGCTCTTTACCAGACCCCCTAATAGGAGGTCAGAAAACTCCAGATTCCTTTTGTAGCCTGTGACTTGTGTTGTGCCGTTTTCTCACACCCGCTAATTCGCGTTTCCTTCTTTTGTTTATACATTTGAGAACGGTGAAATTCGGGAACAAACGAGGGGTCCTTTTGGCGAAATATTGTAGAGTGGGAATGTCGAAGGTATTCGGTGAGTTGATGATGTTTTGGGGGAGGCTTTAGGAGGGTATTTATTTTTCAGAAGGTGAGGAATGGGTGGCCCGGGGCCCAGGGGCTTTGGTCGGGAGAGAGCGTGTGTGTGGAGGGGAGTCGCTTTGGCCACTTTGTGCTCGTACTGTACCCATTCTACGGGAAATCAGGGCTGAACTCGAACGTAAAGCATGTCAGAGTCGGGCAGGGCCATCAGGTGAGGGTTTGGACGGTATTATGTGCAGGCAGAGTAATTTTGAATTTTTCTTCGGTTCAAGTAACGAAATAGAAGGTTAATAGAATATTCTGTTGCATCGGGATACCGGGGCCCTTTCGGTGGATCGGTAAGAGATGTTCTACTATACGGGAAGGCGAGGGGAGCTGTTTGGGTGGGGGGCTGCGACTCATGAGGCGGAGCTAGAAAAGTGCTTGTCTTGGCAGCTCAGACATGCAAAGGGCCCGCTACAACTACATTATTCTGCAGAGTTTCAACCATAAAGAAGGGAGAGAGAAGAAGACGAAGGAGAAGCTCATCCACCTATCCTTCCAGTAACCCTCACTACCCCCTCCAATAGAGCTATCGGGTTAGCAACGACTCTCGCCATCTCTGCCAGATGGATTTGGGGGATCCTTACGACGACGATAGCAGTTTCGGTGTCGGCACGATACACCCTCGCCGCCCTCGCGTTCTTCCCCCAGACCTTCCCAGATCTCTCAATGATCGACGGAGAACTCCACCTCTCGCCAGTGAAACTGAAGTTTACGACGCCTGGCAAGGTACAGTGACTGGCCAACTCCGCTCTTGATCTCTTTGATAGTTTTGTTATCTGCTTCTACCATTGCCCCGGTGATGCCTCAACCCCGCAGAGGACACCTCTTCATCATTTCCTCCCCTCCCCTTTGGAAATCGGGGTCCGTGTTCAAATTTGGTTTACCAAGGATGAGGAAGCTAACTGTGGCTCAATGCCTAATTTCCTGTCAATAGGCGAAGCTCAATTCATAACTGCACCCGTCCCCGCTCGGTTAAATTTCAATCTCGACCCGGATTACCATGAAGGCGATGACGAGGAGGAGTTGGTGAAGGGTATCGCAGATAGCGGTAGCAGGCTTGTTTCTATGCTGGCGGCTCAGGAGGCATTCCGGATGGGTGGGTCGGGCCTGGGGGACGAGGACGACATCGTTCGTAACCCAAATCTTTCGGAAGAGGAGAAGAGAGAGTCACTACAGAAGGCGCTCAACATGGCTGCTAGTAGTGGAGATGAGGCTCGGATACGAAGGATATTAGAAGGCGAAGGGAGGGGTTATGTGGATGTTAATGCGCCGGATGAGGAAGGGACAAGCCCGTTGATATATGCAAGCTGCTTCGTAAGTTTCGTATCTTGTCTCCGGCACATGCAAAGAGGGATTTGGGCTGAAGATTTTGGAATAGGGACATGAGGACGTTGTTTCCGCTCTGTTAGACGCAGGAGCCAATGTTGACCAACAGGACAGACACCAGTGGAGCGCGTTGATGTGGGCTATGACCAACCGGCATAAAGGGATAGCAAAACTGCTTCTAGATCATGGAGCGTCGCCGGAAATTCGGAGCTCTTCGGGTAGAAGAGCATTTGACTTTGTGTCACCCAATAGCGAAATATCTGACTATCTGCATCGGAGTGGGTATATTGGTACGGCAGGTGTTGATGACTTTTACGACAATGGTTTAGCTCAAGAGAGGTTCGAGGAGGAAATGGCGGAGAATGAGATGAAGCGGAGGATGATGATGGAGAGTGCAATTAATCTGGAAGTAGACCTCTCGAGCTTAGGGCTTGACGAGCGGCCTGAGGTGAGATTAAGGATAATCCCTTGAGGATTTGGGCTCTTCAGCGGATTTCGGCTAACCCACGGATAGTCACCCGGGGATGAAGAGGGAGATGAGCTCCAAGACTTTGTGTGGGATAAGTGTCTGAACGATCAGATGTTTGTTTTCCAAGAACACGAATTGAACCGGATGCTGGATGTTGTCATAACCAATATGTTGCCACAGCGGTCACCGAGCCAGAAGCCTGTTCCTGCGAATGTTCTGTTTCTTAGCGCTCGGTATGCACATTACCATAGTTCACCTGAACTACTGTCCCGGCTTCTCTTATCTGCAATGGATAAGATTAATCATGTGGTGGAAATGCATCAATTGGATATGACCATTCTTGCGTTTTGGATTTCCAATGCAAATCTTTTACTTCATTATCTCAAGAAGGATGCTGGCTTGGTGGGTGCCACGCTTGAATTCCAGCAGCATCTCTCAGAATTGATTAACGAGATATTTATACTCATATTGCGGGATGCTGAGAGACGGATGGACAGAGTGATGGACCAGGCGATGCTAGATCATGAGACTATCCCAGGATTTGAGGATGTGCACTTTCAGAATGAATGGCGGCTGTTCAAGCCCAAGCGGAAATCACCTGAACCTTCAATGCTTGAGAAGCGGTACCGACCGCCATCTCCAAAGCAGCGGGCGAAGCCCGCTCCCCGCAATATCACCTCCCTGCTATCTTCTACGTTGTTTGTTCTGGATCTGTATGACATCCACTCAGTGATCATTTCACAAGTTCTGAGCCAGCTGTTCTACTGGATCGGTGCAGAGCTCTTCAACCGCATCATGTCCAATCGGAAATACCTCGCCCGGACGAAAGCAATGCAAATCCGCCTTAATGTCTCAATACTAGAGGATTGGGCGCGAGCAAACAACCGCCAACCAGAGCACTATGAGAGCGGAGCACTAACAACTAGCGGCGAGAATGTGGTTGACGCAGCAAGACGCCACCTAGTGCCCGTTATCCAACTCCTGCAATGGCTCCAATGTTTTAGTTCCCTGGGCGAGGAGTTTGAAGCTTTAAAATCAACAATCAGCCAACTCACACGCTTAAATCCCGAGCAGCTCCTCCACTCGACGAAGAATTACAGGCCAGAAGTTGACGAGAAGGGACTTTCGCGAGAGGGAATGAAGTACCTCGTCGAAATTAAGACGAGGAACTACGACAAGAAGCACAGCCGAGCTAAATCTCTTTCTGCCCCACCTAAAAAGGGGGGTTCGTCGAATAGCACCCCCATATCCCCCATCGCCGGCAACAATGCACTGAGCCAAAAGCAGCTTCCATCATCACCCCTGCAGAACAGCAACCCTACCATAGTAATAAACGAAGACGAAGAGGACGCTCCAGAGGAGAATTTACTACTAGACCCAGGCCTCATGCTGCCGTTCTCGTTACCGACGAACACGGATATGCTGATATCCTACGGGGCCGGGTTAGGCGGGATGAATCGCGAGAGGGAGAAAAAGTACCAGCCTTCGGTGCCACCAGAGTACCTTGCAAAGCTTGACTTTTCGAATGGGTCGACGAGGAACGGCGGAGGGGGAGGAGGTGGGAGTGGCGTTTCGGGATGGGAGGAGGAGGATTGAATGAATAAAAAGTGGAGTTTTGTTTGTTTTTCCCTTCTTTTCCTTCCATTTTTGCTTTCGCTCATGGAATAGTCGCGGTGGGGTTATTTTGTCCTTTTGGTCTTTTCTTCATCGGTTCTGTTCAATTCTGTGCTTGTGACCTTTTTTATTATTTTTTATTTTACATTTTTACTTTAGTTTGGATGGGCAAGACAAGACACCGAATCAGCATGAAAAGTCCTTGTAAAATGGAAACATCATATATCATACTACAACTTTTCTTTTCTTTCTTCCTTGCTTTCTTTCTGGGGTTTCGATTTATTATTATTATTATTATCATAATCTGTGTTTGAGGACCTGTCTCAGGAATTTGGGAGAAAAATAAATAAATAAGAAAGTCGGGGGTTCAAAACAAAGATCCGGAACAAAGGCTATTAGTGGCACAGCCATTGGGGGAAAAAAGGGGGGGGGAGGAGCAACTTTCCGAATTTCCAGATTGCGATTGGGGCGCTTCCCATAGGGATCTATGATACCATGGACGGGATTTATGCAGACCACGGCACCGCACAAGTGCATCATAAGCAAAGTTGAAAGTGATCTAGGAACAGACCGATCTTTTTTATGATACCCCTAGAATCTAGGGGAAAAAAGATAATAATAAGAATGGTGGGCCTTTAAAATTTAATTTCTATTTCTGTTTATATATTTTCAACTTTTACAATTTTTTTGCAATGGATTACACACCCATCCTCCAACCAGATACTTACTTACCGGTATTCCAAGATTCTAATCCTCCATTACGGCTCTCTGCCGGGTCCTGGTTATTAGCGGTGTGCGGGAGCGAAACTAAGCTTGTATCGTGACGAACCTGACCCACGAACACCGTAGGAGCCAGGAAACGATTTCGTAAGGGGGGTATATATCTGTTGCTTGCTTGCCAATTCCCCGTTTCGTGGGTTGGGTGGATGGATGGTGTAAAATTTCTCCGGGGGGGGTTCGTATCATGCGTAACCGGTTGTGTGTGGTGTGTGGGGGTATGCTACTATGTCGAGACCGGTTTCTACTATGGTATATGATGCTATACTTGTGGGTTCTTGGGGATTGCTGCGGGGTTCTTTGTTGTTCCCCGTCGTAGTGGATTTGGTGACTGTGGTGTCCTGTGCTGCTGCTCCGTCCAATCCCGTGGCCAAGATGTGTATATATGCGGTTGGATGGGCTGCGGATATGGAAGAGTGAGACTAGGTGGCTAAGTTGGTGGGGTGTCACATTGGCGGTATAGATATCCTCTCGGTTGCGGCCAAGTGTTGTTTTTGTTACCGTTTTGCTTGAGGGGAGAGGAGTGAGGAGGTTTTATTGAAGTCATGGATCATCACTCGTTGTTGGTTTCTGTTGAAGGTTTGACCGAGGTGATTGGGTGAGGTAGGTGTGGATGGGGGGTGTTTGTATGAAATTTGTCCAACGGCTAGCTACGGACAGTTCAGCAATCCACTTCAATCCTTAAAGAGGAAGTGAAGGAGAATGCATGGATAATAATATAACACGCCGAACCTCCCGAGCCACTAGCTCGCTCACTTCTCTACCCTAAGAAAAGCTGCACCGGAACCAGGCTTACTGACTACGATGGCGCTTTCGACCTCCTCGCTGGTAATCCCTGGGAACTTCTTCTCGTAATACTCCTTCCTCCAGGCCTCCTTTACCGCGTGAACTTTATCTTCCGGGACAAGGTGCACGCTGCAGCCACCCCAACCGGCACCGGTAAGACGCGATCCGTACGACCCCGCTAAGCGCGCGATCTCGCAGAGCATGTCGAGTTCGGGGCATGAGCAGTTTTGCAGGTATTTGCAGGACTCGTGGGATTTGTTCATTATGGCGCCGAGTTGGATTGGGATTTTGGCATCTGTGGGATCCGGTGTGGAAGAGTCGAGAAGGGTTTTGAAGGCTACGACGCGGTGGGCTTCTTGGAGGACGTGTAGGGCGCGGGAGCGGAGTTGGAAGTAGTCTGCAAGGACTAGAGGGTTTGGTAGTTGGGCAATTGTGGGGAGAGGGGGAGCTTACTGGGGAATTTGACCATGCAACGCTCGACTAACTCTTCTACTGTCAGATCCAATATTTCGGCCATGTCTTCCCTCGTATAGCCTTCTTCTTTGTCTAGGTGTTTTTTCGTGACTTCTATGAGCTCTTCTAGTTTCCTGTCAAGAGGGAGGTCTTTTCCGAAAAAGTACTTGTCCATGAGGCCTTTGAGGGAGTTACCCAGAGGTCCGGCATCTTTGGGGAGTTGGCTTAGGCCTAGTTTCTTGGCTAGGATCTGTGCTGCGAGTGTGCACTCTACTACTCTGAGGTTGTAGTTTATCGGCCCTGTCGCGTGTTTGTCTGCCGTGACGAGTGTGTCGGCAGTGATGAAGGTGAGCTCTGGGGTAGTCTTTGGGAATGCTACCGGTGTTGCGCTGAGGGTTGGGTGGAAAGAGATGTATAATGCACTACCTTGGACTCCAAGAACGGAGGCCGATTGGTCCATTCTATCCGCCATCCAATAATCATTAGTCCCTTCTCCAGTGTCTAGGGAGGGGCCAAGCGGAGCACTCACCCCCCGGAATTGACACCAACATATCTCTCCGACACCACCGCCAAATTAATAAGTTCCTTCTTATCAACCGTCCCGTCCCCCATTGCTACTAGGGATGTCAAAGCACTAGCGCATGTAAAAGCAGCACTGCTGCTAAGCCCAGCTCCCGAAGGAACGTTCCCATCGGCAAGGATCTCCATCCCGACGTTTTTCGGTGAGAGCCCCTTCCCCCGAAGCAGCTCGAGAGCTCCACGGAGCCCGGATTTGAAGTAATTACTCCATTCCAGCTGCGTAGCGTCAATTTCTAGCTCGCCCTCTGCAGGCACCTGGAATCCACGCTGGGGGTATTTTTCCAAGACGTTGGCGATCTTGATGGTATTGGTGTTTGGAACCACGCGCACTGCGAGGAGAAAGTCAGAGCTTATAGCCATGGGGAGGACGGGGAAGAGCATGTAGTCGATGTGCTGGGCAGTTTTATTAGTATTTGGAAATTTAAGGGGGGAAGAGGAAGGTTGTTACCTCTCCGATAATGTTCACCCTCCCAGGACTTCTGGCAACGTAGTCGGCCGGAGCACCGAACCTTTCCTTGAACTCTGCCAAAAGGTGCTCCCATCGTTGCTTCTGGGCGCCTGTGAATTCTGGAGGATATATTTCCTCAATGGTGAGTACTTCTGGAACTGGCTCACTCATTCTCTCTGTATGCCCGCTTTCTCTTTTTCTTACGGAGGTGGATTGTGGGGATCAGGAGTAATGGGAAGGAGAGGGGAAGGAAAAGGGGAGAGTGGGATGACGAGGTAGAGTAGTACAGATTGGTAAGATAGAGGGGGGAAAGGAGGGAGAGATAGAAGTGGGGATAGGATGGGCATCAGGCGGTCCGGATAAAAATTTAATGTCTTGCAGTACTCGTAACCGGATGAAATCGCTAGGACTAATTGATGCCCTGGGGCTTCGGGAAGCGTCATCGTGCAGGGTTTGTTTGCAATTTCTCCCATCACCAAGACCATTACTGCGCCGAGAGTTGAGGGTAAGTGAGGTAAGTGAGGCGGAAGGGGATGTGATTGGCTCGTGCGCCACCTGAGCCACCCAGCGAGGGGTAGACTATTGCGGAGCCGCTTAGGTGGGAAGAGTACTAGTGCCATGATCTGATAATACTTGTAAAAGAGCCAGGGCAGGCTTTCCGTCTGGTTACACTCACCAAATTTTGGGCAGCAAGAACTCCTCAATTTACATCCCATCGACGCCAACCATATGATGGGGGACGTCTGTAGCCGGAGTATGAATATTTGGACAAAATATTGTTCATCTTCAATTGCCAAAGGATTCTCAACCACTGCTCCTCTGAGAATCATGGCTCTATTAGAGCGGATGATCCTCTACACCTTGATAGAGAGAAGATGGGAATATCTCAAGTTTTCGTGATATTGGAGTTTGGAAGTACTGGCAATTTTTGTGGGAGCAGGGGGGTCCTGGACATGTTAATTACTATTAACTTCCCTGGAAAAAACTGTTCATAGATATTTGCTAATCTGTTAACCTGTAGAACGCCTACTCTTAAATTAGCACACTGTTACTCAGCGCGAAGGAATGCCCGCCTGCCCCTGCCATAGAGGTCCCCGCAGCACTGGGGCTAGTGCAGCATTCGTTGCCCGGGATCACAGCAATCCAGCCCATGGTTCAGTAAACAAGTAACCCGGTAGCGCGTTATCATAAGACATCACTCGATTCGGCTAATTCGGCTTCCCCTGCGACTGCATTGTCAGTGTCTAACACACCTCGTGGGTGCCTTGGGTCGGCCATCCATCATCTGCGCCCCCTGGCACAGCGGGTTTTTCGTAGGTGACGAGACGAGTGTATTAGCTGGTGTTTTCCCCCGAGGCGGATTCTTTGGGTACCCGGTGGCTTATCAGGGACTCCTGTCCCGTGCCGTTCCTTCCAAGAGAGTGACGGCTACCGGTGTAAATCGGAGCCTTACTTGCTCATCTGTAACTCATCCCGTCCGGGCCCCACTACTCGTAATGTCCTGACGTTTGTGAACACAACTGCTATTGCATACCGCCAAAATTCAGCTCTTTTGCGCTGATCTTGGCATCATGCAATAGCAGTTGTGTTCACAAACGTCAGGACATTACGAGTAAGGACTTCCGTGATTCGTATGCTTGCTGCGAGCACAATTCGCGGAAAACCCTCTCTACTCCGCGGCTGAAAGTGTATAGTCTGGTTCTCTAACAGCACATTTTTTCTTTTCTTTTCAACGGTTGGGTTTTTTTTTTTTTTGTTAATTCCGTGGATTGTTTTTAGGTGCTACCTAAGGTACATCCGCTGCATTCGGGAAGTATCCCATGGCAAAGAAACCCTACCCCCTCCAGCCAAGGGAAAACAAGTCATCC